>WNFG01001877.1_pt1 | contig 17691 bp, 15 predicted proteins | sample 5400431 | NCBI WGS metagenome assembly WNFG01 (sample SAMN13153346, study PRJNA577476) | soil metagenome | isolation source: 120 cm saprolite under Douglas fir tree site 2 hole 3 replicate 2 | place: USA:California | collected 2015-04-18 | reverse complement strand
CGGCAGAGCTTCGTGCTGGAACTCGCCGCGCGCACCGAGCGGCTGCCCGCCGACGATCCGGAGCGGCAAGTGGAGGCGCTGCGGCAATTCCAGAAAGTGGCCGTATTCAAGGTGGCGCTCGCCGACCTTACCGGGCGGCTGCCGCTGATGAAGGTCAGCGACAGGCTGACCGATATTGCCGAGCTCATCATTCAATGCTGCATGGATCTCGCGTGGCAGCAAATGACCGACATTTACGGCACCCCGTTTTGCGGCAGCCAAGAGGGGAATCTGCGCCCGGTACGCGTCGCCGTCGCGGGTTACGGCAAGCTGGGAGGCTTGGAGCTGGGTTATGGCTCGGATCTCGATCTGGTCTTCCTGCACGATTCGAGCGGAGAAATCCAACAAACCAAGGGCGAGCGGCCGCTCGACAACGGCATCTTCTTCTTGCGGTTGGGACAGCGCATCGTGCATCTGCTCACCATGCATTCGGCGGCCGGCCGGCTCTATGAGGTGGACATGCGCCTGCGGCCGAACGGCAAGGGCGGATTCCTGATGACGGGCATCGATGCATTCGAACTCTACCAGCGCCAGGACGCGTGGACCTGGGAGCACCAGGCGCTGCTCCGCGCGCGGCCGGTGGCGGGCGATGCGGATCTACGCGACGCGTTCGCCGCGGCCCGGCGCCGCGTGCTCTGCGCCGCCGTACACCGCGGCACCTTGCGAAGCGATGTGAGCGAGATGCGCCTGCGGATGCGGCGCGAGCTGTCCAAGGCCCGTGCGGGACAGTTCGACATCAAGCAGGACGCGGGCGGTATCGCCGACATCGAGTTTCTGGTGCAATACTGGGTGCTTGCCGCGGCGCATGTGCATCCGGAACTCTTGACCTATACGGACAATATCCGGCAGCTCGAGGGATTGGCCGCCGTGGGCGTGCTCGATCCCAAACGGGCGCAATGGCTGACGGATGCCTACATCGGCTACCGGACGGTATTGCATCACTTGTCGCTCGAAGCTCAGGGGGGCCGGCGCGAAGGCCAGGGAGACCGGGTGGTGGACGCCGCGCCATACGCCGAGACGCGCGCGCAAGTGATCGAGATCTGGCGCGAAACGTTCGAAGCCGCCCAGTGACTTGCATTGCGCGGCGCGGACCCTACAATCGACGCCCTGTTGCGTGCGCGGCCTCGTGTCGGCGCCTCGAGAGGTAAGCGGAGTGACGACAATGCCGGCGATGGTACAAGAAGATTCCAAGCATCAGCTCATTGAGCCGAATGCACAGCATCAGTACACCGTGACCGCGGCGGACTTGCCGCTGTCCTGCCCGATGCCGGGCATGTACCTGTGGAATTCCCACCCCAAGGTGTATCTGCCGATCGAAGGCACCGGCTGGGCCAAGTGCCCCTACTGCGGCGCCGAATACACCCTTAAATAAGCAATTGTCGGTCGCCAAGTGATTGTCAGGCGCTGGGCAGTGAAGCGCTGCGCGCCGAATTCAACGGGGGTTGGGGCGACCGCGCCCCGCAGATTTGCTCCGACGGTACGTTGGGTGTTGGCCCCCGCGCTGTGGCGAGTGTGGACCCCGCGCAGTGATGTTGAGCGGCCCAGCGCTAAAGGCGTGGGGGTATGGGAAGCCTGAAGGCAACTGTCCCCGTCGTTGCCTTCAGGCTTCCCATACCCCCACGCCACTTGCGAACCGCTCAAATTCACCGTGCGGGGGCACTACCCTTGTAGTCGCGGTACGACTTCTCTTCGACGATCTTCGAGCCCAGCGCGGCATTGATCCGCCTCTTGATAGCCGCCCGCTCGTCGTTTTCGAAGTAGACGGCCCGCGCCAAGCGGATGAATTCCGCGTCGAAGGCCTGGGCGCGTTCCTTGTCGCGGATGTCGTCTTCGATCACCCACAGGCGCTCGTTGACGGCGAGCAGTGCGCGGAGGTCGGCCTCTATGTCGATCTTTGCATGAGCCGAGGCGCTCCAGGTGTCTTCGAGCTGACGCAGTTCGAGACGCACGTTGGACACCTTGGCGGGGTCACTCATCCGCTCCGACTTGATGCGCAGGATAGTGATCTTGTCGAGCAATTCTCCGGGGGAGATGGGGACTTTGATGTCGTTCATGGGTGCATTGTAGCCATCAGCGCGTCGAGTTTGGCGGTGACATCGCTCACGCCGATCAGGTCCATGACGCCGCTGCGCTCGATCTTGGTGGTCCAGGGAATTTGCGCGGCCGGTTTCCCCAGATATTTTTGCGCGGCCGCGTCGTACTTGTCGACGCACCACGGCCGGCTGTAGTAGGGGCCGGCGCGCGCGGGATTGGTGGCGGCGTAGAGGCCGATCACCGGCAATCCCGCCATGGTGGCCATGTGGGCGGGGCCCGAGTCCGGCGACAACAGCACGGTGCTCTGGGACAGCAATCCCAGGAGCTCCGGCAGCGTGTCCTTGCCGATTTGATTGACGACGGCGAACCGCATGGCGGCGGCTATACGTGCCCCCATCTCGGCTTCGATCGCGCTGCGGCCGCCGACCAGCACGACGCGCATGTGATGCACATGCGCCGCGTAGTCGGCGACCGCGGCATACCGCTCGGCCGACCAGTTGCGGGCCGTGTGGCTGGAGCAGGGGCTGATCAGCAGTGTGGGTCTTTCGTCGCTGACGATGCCGCGGGCGTACTCGAGCGCATCCGCCGGCAGGTTGACATCCCAGCGCGGGGCGCCCGGCTCGATGCCGCAGGCGCGTGCGAATCCCATGAACGAATCGAGCACATGCTCATGGGCCGCGGGCGCGATAGTTGCGTTGGTGAACCACCACTGCAGCTCGCGCGCACGCGCGCGGTCGAAGCCGAGCTTGATCGGGGCGGACACCAAGCTCGAGACCAGGCTTGCGCGAAACGACAATTGCATGTCGAGCAGCAGGTCGAAGCGCCGCGCGCGCAAGGCGCCGCGCAGCCGCCACAGTTCCCCGAGAGTTGCGCTTTTGTCGAAGGTGATAAACTCGATTTCCGGGAGAATCGCAGTCATCAGCTTGGCTTCGAGTTTGCCGATGATCCAGGTGAACCTGGTTTGCGGCCACGCCGATTGGAAGGCACGAAGCGCCGCCACGGCGTGACAGGCATCGCCAATAGCCGAGAGACGCAGCAGGCACACATGCTGCAGCGGCGGTTTGAATTGTAGAGTCATCGGAGCTCATGATATTGACGAACGGCGGCCGACGCATTGCCACTGCCATGGGCGCCATGCTGGCTGATCCGGATAGCCTTGGCAATCTGGCCGAGGACGCCCAAGAGACGCTCTTCGATCCGGAATACTGGCGCGCGCGCGGCGAACTCGTCACCGTGACCGGCGGCCGCGGATCGGCGTGGTTCATCGCATCGGGCGCGCGTCAATGGGTGCTTCGGCACTTCCGCCGCGGCGGCTTCATCGCGCGATGGTCGCAGGATGGCTATGTGTGGACGGGTGAAGAGGGGGTGCGCGCGTTCGCCGAGTGGCGCCTGCTCGAACTCCTGGCACGGCGCGGCCTGCCCGTGCCGCGGCCCGTCGCCGCGCGCTATCAGCGCACGGGCTTGCGCTACCGCTGCGATCTGATCACGCAACGCATCGTGGATGCCGAGCCCTTGAGCGCGGCGCTCGTGCGGCGTGCGCTGCCCGAGCCGGTGTGGCGCGCCGTCGGCGCAACCGTCGCGCGGCTGCATGGCGCCGGCGTCGATCACGCGGATCTCAACGCGCACAATATTTTGCTCGGCGTGAACGTGAAGGACGGCGTTAGTGTGATCGACTTCGATCGGGGCCGGCTGCGCGCGCAGGGCGCGTGGAGAGCACGGAACCTGCGGCGGCTGCGGCGCTCGCTCGCGAAGATATCGCGGGATCTGCCGTCCGGCAGGTACTCGGAGGAAACCTGGGGCTGGTTGACGGCGGGGTACGAGGCCGCTGCAAAATGATACGGCGCCTGTACTCCCTGCTGATTTACTGCGTCGTGCCCGCTGCCTTTGCGGTGGTGCTGTGGCGCGGATTGCGCGACCGCAGTTATTGGCAGGGATTGAGCGAGCGCTTCGGCTGGGGCCGCCGCTCGAACGCGGCGCCGGCGATCTGGCTGCACGCGGTCAGCCTGGGAGAAATGTCGGCGGCGGCGCCGCTGGTGCGCGCGCTGCGCTCACGGTATCCGGAGAGTCCGCTGGTGCTGACGTGCGCCACTCCCACCGGACGGGCGCGCGCGAGAAGCCTGTTCGGCGACAGCGTGGATGTACGCTTCCTCCCCTACGACACACCGGGTGCGGTCGCGCGATTCCTGGAACGCATACGGCCGCGGCTCGCCCTCATCATGGAAACCGAGCTCTGGCCCAATTTGTTCACGGAGTGCGAACGCCGCGGCGTACCGCTGGTGCTCGCGAGCGCCCGGTTGTCGGCGAAGTCGGTTGCGCGCTATCGACGCCTCGGCCGCCTGTTTCGCGGTATTTTCTCCGCCAGTTCGCTGGTGGCGGCTCAGACCGCCCTCGATGCCGAGCGCTTCATTGCCATCGGCGCACAGAGTGCCAGGACGCGCGTCATCGGCAATATCAAGTTCGACCTGGAATTGAGCGCGGGTGTGATCGAGCAAGGGCGCGAGCTGCGCGCTGCGTTCGGCGGCGCAAGGCCCACGTGGATCGCGGGCAGCACCCACGCGGGGGAAGAGGAGCAGGTGCTCGCGGCGCACTCGGAACTCCGAGGCAGCACGCTGCTCATCCTGGTGCCGCGGCATCCCGACCGGTTTCGGGCGGTGGCCGACCTGTTGACCAGCCGCGGAGTGCGCTTCACGCGGCGGAGCAGCGGCATCATGGCGGACGCCGCCACGCAAGTCGTGCTGGTGGACAGCGTGGGCGAGCTCGCGGCGTTCTACGCGTCGGCCGATGTGGCGTTCGTCGGCGGGAGCCTGGTGCCGATCGGCGGCCACAATCTGCTCGAGCCCGCGGCGCTTGGGCTGCCGGTGCTGACGGGACCCTATCAATCCAACGGGCAAGACATTGCGCGGTTGATGCTGCAGCAAGGCGCTGCCTTGCAGGTGGCGGACCGCCACGAGTTGGCGGCGGCCTTGACGCGGCTATTGGCCGATGCGGCCGAGCGTCAGCGAATCGGGGCCATCGGACGGCACATCGTCGAGTCGAATCGGGGCAGCGTCGCGCGTCTGCTCGAACTCATTGAACCGTTGCTGGCGCATCCGGCGCCGGCGGCGCCGCTGCCGGCGGCGCGTCCTTCAGCAAGCTGTTGATCTTTTCCAGGCTCTGCTGGGACAGAATGCCGGCTGCCAGCTGCAGCTTGAGCACATTCAGCATGTAGTCGTAGCGGCTGCGGGAGTAGTCGGTCTGCGCGCGGACCCAGAGCTGCCGCGATTGCAGTACGTCCACGGCGGTGCGCGTTCCCGCCTCATACCCGGACTCGGTCGCGCGGAGCGAGGTGGCGTTCGACTCGACCGCGCGGCGCAGCGCCTTCACCCGCGATATCTCGGACAGCACGCCGAGATAGGAGTCGCGCGCGTCGTGCTCGGTCTGGCGCGCCACCCGCTCCACTCTTTCCTTGGCCGCGCGGTGCTGGTAGACGGCCTGGCGCACCTGTGAGGACACCATACCTCCGGCGTAGATGGGGAAGGTCAATTGCAGGCCGATGGTCCGCTGGTACTGGTCGAGGGTGGTGCCGCCCGCCGGCGTTCCGTCGGTGAAGGTATCCACGCCATTGGTGGTCATCTTGTAGCGGCTGCCCACCAGGTCGAGCGAGGGGAAATGGCCGCCGCGCGCGGAGCTGATGTTGTCGCGCGCGATATCTGCCGCCAATCGGCTGGAGACCAACGCGAGATTTTGCTGTAGCGCCATGTCGACCCAGCGGTCTTCGCTGACGGGGTCCGGGGTTGCGAGCTCGAAGGGCTCGATGGGACGGGCCAGCCAATCGAAGGCGTCGCCGGTGATTTCGCGCAGCAGTTCCTGAGTGGAGGCCAGCGTGCGCTTCGCGGCAATGACGGCGGCGGCGCCGCTGTCGTGGGCGGCGCGGGCTTCTTCCACATCGGTGACCGCGATCAGGCCGATTTGAAAGCGCGACTCGGCCTGGTCGAGCTGACGCTGGATCGAGATGAGCGCGGCCTGCTGTGCCTCGAGATCATCCTGGGCGGCGAGAACGTCGAAGTAACGTTGCGCGACGCGCTCCATCAAATCCTGCTGCGCGGCCTGGTAGTCCGCTTCGGCCTGCGCCACCTGCGCGTCCGCGCGCTGCAGGGCCACCCAATTCTCCCACCGAAACAGGTTTTGCCTCACGTCGACGCCGTAGCGGTGCGTGGTCGTGACGACGCGGCCGTCGAAGGGGTAGGTCTGAAGAATGACCGGGCCCGGCGGGCTGCTGAGGGGCTGCGTGATGTTGGATGTCCCGGAATCATGCTCCCGGCTCACCAAGCCGCTGCCCGAGATCTGGGGCAGCAGCGCGGCGAGCGCCTGCGGCTTGGTCTCGAGGGCCGCCAGGCGAGTCGCCTCGGCCTCGCGCAGCTGGGGGTCGTTCTGCAGCGCGCGCTGGTATACCGCAAGAAGATCCGCTGCCGGTGCTGAGGCGGCACTCGCGCACAAAACAAACAGGGTCAGCAGTCGCTTCATGGGCTATCCAATCGCCAGCGTTTGAGGTTATATAGTGTTATATATAACCATATCACCTAAGGAGTCAAGAGTACCCTCGCGGGCTCAATATTGGGGGATCCGCGGGTCCAAATCTCGCGACCAGGCCAGAATCCCGCCCGCCAGGTTGTACACCGAATCAAATCCGTGCGCGGACAGGAAATGCGCCACTTGGAGGCTGCGGCCGCCGGAGCGGCAGATCACCACGGTTTCCTGCGCCGGGTTGAGCTCGCTCAGCCGATCCGCAATCCGACCCATGGGTATGTGCAGGTGATCGGCGGGCACCGGCGCCAGCGCCGTCTCCCAGTCCTCGCGAACGTCAAGAAGCGTGAGTTCGGCGCCGGCGGTGCGCCGCTCTAGGAATTCCCGCGGGGTCATCTCTTTGATCATCAGAACACGAACTTCTGTGCTGCGACCGCGTTGATCAAAGGTTCAACAACGGTCTCGAACAAGCTCTCGCGAATCCATTCGTTGCTGTCCACCCGGCGTATCAGGACGGCGTCCATCACGGGGGCGACGCCGACGATGGCGAATAAGCGGCCTCCGACGCGCAGGCTGCGTTCGAAGCGCGTATCGTAGACCGGCAGGGAGCCGGTGACGGCCACGACGTCGTACTCGCCCAAGGGCGCGGCGCTGAAAGCATCGCGCACCTCGAATTGCACGCGGGCATTGGGTACGGCGCGCAGGTTCGCCTGGGCCGCTTCGATGAGTCCGGGATGAATGTCGATCGAGCGGGTCGACGCGCAAAGTAAACTCAAGGCTGCAGAGAGGTACCCGGTGCCGCTGCCGACCTCCAGCGCACTGTCGGCCGCGGTGGGCCCGAGCGCCTGCAAAATGCGCCCCTGAAGCTTCGGAGCCAGCATGGTCTGGCCGAAACCGATCGGGATGGGCGCATCGGCGAACGCAAGCTCGCGATATTCGGCAGGCACGAAGGCTTCGCGCGGCACCGCGGACAGCGCATCGAGGACGCGCGGGTCGAGAACTTCCCACGTGCGGATTTGCTGATCCACCATCTGCTGACGAGCGGCCAATGTATCCATGATTTCTCGCGCCAACTTAAGGCCGCTGATTATGGTCAATTTCGACAGGCTACGCGAGTCCCTTGCGTTATTCTTCGGATTACGATGATTCGCGACGTGTCCAACCCGACAGGGTTTCTAAGAGCAAGCGTCGTTGAGGTCCGTCGTTATCGAGGTCCGAGTTGATCTTGTCGTCCTTCGTTCCGTGGTTATTGACCTCAGCCGTTCTGGCCGTGGGCTTGATCGTGCTCTTCGTGCGCAAACGCCGGCAGGAGCGCGCCGTCGACAGGTTTTCGGAGCGGGTGTGGCAGCTCACCAGCGAATCCGGCGCCGCCGGACGCATCGGCCTCGAGGGGAATCCCAAGGCGCTGGGCCAGCTGGGCTCCGCCGTCAACAAGCTGCTGGAAGATCTCGAACAGCGCGGCGCGCGGCTGCTGGACCGTGAGCACCTGTTCCAGCGTCTGGTCGAGACCGTGCACGACGCGGTGCTCGTGCACCGCGAGCGCATTCTGTTCGCCAACTCGCGCTTCCTGGCGCTGCTCAACTTGAGCGCATCGGAAGTCGTCGGCAGGTCCTTGACCGAATTCGTCGCGCCGGAATATGCCGAGCTGGTGGAGAGCAATCTGCGGCGAAGACTGCTGGGCGAACCCGCGGCCGCCCGCTACGAAGTGGAATTGGTCGGCGCGCAGGCTCAAGTGACGCGCGTGGAGCTGTCGAGCACCGTGATCGACAGCGCCGGCGAAGCGGCGCTGCTGCTCACCGCGCTGGAAATGCTGCCGGAGTCGGGGCCGGTGGCGGTGCCGTCGAGGCCGCGCGCGATGGTGACGCTCGACGCCATGGGCGAGAGTGTCATCACGGTCGATGCCGAGGGCCGCATCGACTACATCAATCTCGCCGCGGCAAGCTTGCTCGGCCAGAGGTTCGATCAGGTCATGGGCAAGGCCTTCTCGGAAGTGGCGACGCTGGTGGATGAGACGGATCGCCGGTCGCTCGGAGATCCCGTGCGCAAGGCGTTGACCACGGGGGGGCGAGTCACCATGGGACGGCGCGCCGTGCTGGTCCCGGCCGGCGCGGGCCCGGAGCGGTCGGTGGAAATCAGCGTCACGCCGCTGCGCTTCGACGGCAAGGAGATCCTGGGATTGGTGCTGGTATTGCACGACACCAGCGAACTGCGCGGCCTCACGCGCCAGATGACCTATCAAGCGAGCCACGATGCGCTGACGGGGCTCGTGAACCGCCGCGAATTCGAGCGGCGGCTGCAGGAGGCCATGGACTCGGCGCAGACCGGGAACGTCGGGCATGCCCTGTGCTACCTCGATCTCGACCGCTTCAAAGTGGTGAACGACACCTGCGGACATACCGCGGGCGACAACATGCTGCGCGAGGTTGCCTCGCTCATCAAAGAGGCGGTGCGCGACTCGGACACGGTCGGCCGCATCGGCGGCGACGAATTCGCCCTGCTGCTGGTGGGCTGCCCGCTCGAGAAGGCGCGCCAGATCGCCGACGACGTGGTGCGTTCCGTCAACGATTATCGCTTCGTCTGGAAGGACAAGATCTTCAATATCGGCGTGAGCATCGGCCTGGTGGAGATCGGCGCCAGCGGCGGCGCCATCGAAGACATCATGAATGCGGCGGATTCCGCATGCTACGTGGCGAAAAAACAGGGCGGCCTGCACGTCCACGTGTACTCGGCGCGCGAGGAAGCGAGCGCGCGGCACAGCGGCGAGATTCATTGGCTGCAGAAGCTGCAAGGCGCCTTGCGCGACAGCAAGTTCGAGCTTTACTACCAGCCCATCGTGCAGGCCCGCGCCAACGGCATGCGCGGTCCGGCGCTCGAAGTATTCGTGCGCCTCACGGGCGACAAAGGCCAGCCGGGCGCGCCGACCGCAGAGTTCATTCGCGCGGCCGAGCGCTATCGCCTCATGCCGCACATCGACCGCTGGGTCGTGCAGGCGGTGCTGTCGGCGCTCGGGCGCGGCGGGATGAAATTGCCGCCGGGCCGCAGCGTCGCGATCAACATCGCCGGTCAGACGCTGGGGGATGCGGATTTCCTGGAATTCGTGGTCGACTGCTTCGATCATACGGGAGCGAATCCCGGGGATATCTGCTTCGAAGTCACCGAGAACTCGGTGGTGGCGAATCTGGATCATGCGCAGCGCTTCATCGCGGTGCTGCACGGCATGGGCTGCGAGTTCGCGCTGGATAATTTCGGCAGCGGCTTGAGTTCGTTCGCGACGCTGCGCACCCTGCCCATGGATTACCTGAAAATCGACGGCTCCTTCATCAGCAATCTCGCCGGGGACACGGTGAATCAGGCCATGGTTGCGGCGATGATCGAACTCTCCCGGAGCCTCAACTTCCGGGTGGTCGCGGAACAGGTCGAGGACCAGCTGTCCCTGGATACCGTGACCGACATGGGCATCGACTTCGTGCAAGGATTCGTGTTCGGCCGGCCGCAGCCGCTGTCGATGGTACCCAGCCCGGGCTAGGGCTGGGCTAGGGCGGCTTATAACCCCGGGGCAGGGTCTCATAACAAACTTCTATGGCATTTCCTCCGCTTCTATGGCATTTCCTCCGCGCTTAGGAGGAAAATCGGGTGCCAGCCTAAGAGGTGACCTATGCCGATTTACGAGGACAACACGAAATCCATCGGCCGCACGCCGCTGGTCCGAATCAACCGCCTCGACGCGAGCAGCGGCGCGACCATCCTTGCCAAGATCGAGGGCCGCAATCCAGCCTACTCGGTGAAGTGCCGCATCGGCGCGGCCATGGTGTGGGACGCCGAAGAGCGCGGCACCCTGAAACCGGGAATGTCCATCGTCGAAGCCACCAGCGGCAATACCGGCATTGCGCTCGCCTATGCCGCGGCCGCGCGCGGCTATGGATGCGTTCTGACCATGCCCGAGACCATGACCATGGAGCGGCGCAAGGTATTGGCCGCATTCGGCGCCAAGCTGGTTTTGACCCCGGGTCCCAAGGGCATGAAGGGGGCGATTGCCAAGGCGGAAGAACTAGCCGCCGCGGACCCCGGCAAATTCCTGTTGGCGAAGCAATTCGACAATCCCGCCAATCCGGGAATCCACGAGAAGACCACGGGACCGGAGATCTGGGAGGACACCGAAGGCAAGATCGACGTGTTCGTCAGCGGGGTCGGCACGGGCGGTACGCTGACCGGCGTCTCGCGCTACATCAAAGGCACTCGCGGCAAGAAGATCCTGACGGTTGCCGTGGAGCCCACGCATTCGCCGGTCATTACCCAGACCTTGGCGGGTCAGCCGCTCACCCCGGCGCCGCACAAGATTCAGGGTATCGGCGCGGGATTCGTCCCCAAGAACCTGGACTTGTCGCAGGTGGATCGCGTCGAGCAGGTCAACAACGATGAATCCATCGAGATGGCGCGCCGCCTGGCGCGCGAGGAAGGCCTGTTGAGCGGAATCTCATGCGGCGCCGCAATGGTGGTTGCGCTGCGGCTGGCGCGCGAGCCCGCGCAGAAGGGCAAGACCATCGTCGTCATATTGCCGGATGCCGGCGAACGATACCTGTCGGGCGCCTTGTTCGAGGGGCTGTTCGAGGGAGTCGAGAAGATGCAGGCGGTCGCTTGAACGTCCCCATGAAAGCCGTCGCGGCGCTCGAGGAGCTCACCGGAGAGTTCCTCGGCAGCTACATGGGGGACGAGCGCGCGCGCCGGATTTCGCGCCGCTATCTGCCGTCGCGCGAAGCCATCGTCGAGATCTTGGAATCGGTGCTCGATCTGATGTATCCCGGTTATTTCGGCCGCCGCGATTTGAGCAGCGACAATCTGGGCGCGCATGTGGCGCATTCCGTGGCGGCCCTCGCGCCTAAGCTCGAGCGGGAGATGGAGCACTGCCTTTGCTACGGACGCGAGGTCATGGCGGGGCGTGCGGAAGCCGGCGAGTGCGCGCCGCGTGCGCATGAATTGGCGGAGATTTTTCTGGGCCGGCTGCCGGAGATCCGCAGTCTCCTGATACGCGACGTCCAGGCGGCGTTCGACGGCGACCCTGCGGCGACGAATCTGGATGAGGTGATCCTCGCCTATCCGGGAGTGCTGGCGGTCAGCGTGTATCGCATCGCCCACGCTCTGTACGATCTGGGCGTGCCCATGATGGCGCGCATCATGACCGAATGGGCGCATTCCAAGACGGGCGCCGACATTCATCCGGGAGCGACCATCGGCGCGGCTTTCTTCATCGATCATGCCACCGGCGTGGTGATCGGCGAAACCACGCACATCGGCGACGGGGTCAAGCTGTACCAGGGCGTGACCTTGGGCGCGCTGTCGTTTCCGCGCGATGCGAGCGGCCAGATCATCCGCGGCAAGAAGCGCCATCCCACCGTGGAGAGCGGCTCCACGCTCTATGCCAATGCCACGGTGCTGGGCGGTCAGACCGTGGTCGGCGCCGACAGCGTCATCGGCGGTTCGGTGTTCCTGACCCGCAGCGTGCCGCCCCACTCGCGCGTGTCGCTCAAGGAGCCGGAACTGCGCGTGGGTACGCGTATCGGCGCCCTGGAACCCGACGCGATCTATTTCGACATCTAAAGGCTACTTCAGACTTTCGAGGTAGCTGATGACGTCTGCGCGGTCTTGCGCGGCGTCGAGCTTGAAGAACATCTTGGTGCCCGGAACCAGCGCGCTCGGGTTACATCATTTTGCCGAGCAAGGGCACCATTAGCAGCGCGACGATGTTGATGATCTTGATCAGAGGATTGATGGCCGGCCCCGCCGTGTCCTTGTAGGGGTCGCCGACGGTGTCGCCGGTCACCGCCGCCTTGTGTGCGTCGGAGCCCTTGCCGCCGTAATGCCCTTCTTCGATGTACTTCTTGGCGTTGTCCCAGGCGCCGCCGCCCGTGGTCATCGAGATGGCGACGAAAAGTCCCGTCACGATGGTGCCGATCAAGAGACCTCCCAGCGCCTGCACTCCGGAGCCCGGACCCATGAGGAAATTCACGATGAGCACCAGCACGATGGGCACCAGAATCGGCAGCAGCGACGGAATGATCATCTCCTTGATCGCCGACTTGGTCAGCATGTCGACCGCGCGCGAGTAATCGGGCTTCGCGGTGCCTTCCATGATGCCTTTGATCTCTCGGAATTGACGGCGCACCTCGTTGACGACGGAACCCGCGGCACGGCCCACCGCTTCCATCGCCATGGCGGCGAACAGATACGGCACCAGGCCGCCGATGAAGAGGCCGATGATCACCGCGGGGTTCGACAAATCGAAACTGGTGGCGTGGCCCAGTACTTCGCCGAGCTTGTGCGTGTAATCGGCGAACAGAACCAGCGCAGCCAGGCCCGCCGAGCCGATGGCGTAGCCCTTGGTGACGGCCTTGGTGGTGTTGCCGACCGCGTCCAGCGGGTCGGTGACGTCGCGCACCTTTTTATCCAGCCCCGCCATCTCGGCGATGCCGCCGGCGTTGTCGGTGATGGGTCCATAGGCGTCGAGCGCCACGATCATGCCGGTCATGGACAACATGGCGGTGGCGGCGATGGCGATGCCGTACAGACCTTCGAGCCGGTAAGAGGCCCAGATGCTGAGTGCGACCGCAATGACGGGCAGGGCGCAGGCCTTCATCGAGACGCCGAGGCCCGCGATGATGTTGGTGGCATGACCGGTCTGCGACGCCGCGGCCACGTGTTGCACGGGCGAGTATTCGGTGGCCGTGTAGTACTCGGTGATCACGATCATCGCGGCGGTGAGCGCGAGGCCGACCAGGGTGCACAGCCAGATGGGCATAGCTTGCCCGCCCATGATCTCTTTCGAGACAAAATAAAATGCGACCGCGGAAATGGCGCCGGAAACGATGACGCCCTTGTAAAGGGCGTTCATGATCTTGCCGCCCTCGCGGGTGGAGACGAAGAAGGTACCGACGATTGACGAGACGATGGAAATCGCGCCGAGCACCAGCGGAAACAGCACCGCGCGCGCGCCCATGTCCACCATCACCAATCCGCCGAGCAACATGGTGGCCACCAGAGTGACGGCGTAGGTTTCGAACAAGTCGGCCGCCATGCCGGCGCAGTCGCCGACGTTATCGCCGACGTTATCCGCAATGACCGCCGGATTGCGCGGATCGTCTTCGGGGATTCCGGCTTCCACTTTGCCGACCAAGTCCGCGCCCACGTCGGCGCCCTTGGTGAAGATGCCGCCGCCCAGACGCGCGAATATCGAGATCAGCGATCCGCCGAAGGCGAGACCGACCAGTGAGCGCAACGCGGCTTCCGGATCGCCGAGGATGCGCAACATGGCGAGGTAGTAGCCCGCGACACCGAGGAGCCCCAGGCCGACCACCAGCATGCCGGTAATCGCGCCGCCGCGGAACGCGACCTTGAGGGCGGCGTTGATGCCCGAGTGCGCTGCCTGCGCCGTGCGCACATTGGCGCGCACGGAGATGAACATGCCGATGTAGCCGGCGAGTCCGGAGAGAACGGCGCCCACCGCGAAGCCGCCGGCGGTGGCCCAGCCCAAGGTCACGCCGAGTATGACGAATAGGATGACTCCGACAAGGGCGATGGTGGAATACTGCCTGTTCAAATAGGCCTTGGCACCCGCCTGAATTGCCGCCGCGATTTCCTGCATACGAGGATTGCCCGCGGGCTGCGCCAGAATCCAGCGTACCGAAACGACGCCGTAAAGGATGGCAAAAACACCTGCTGCAATCGCCAACCATAGCGCACAGTCTAGAGTCATGGGTTACATCTCCGGTGGGATCTTATGTTGTTGAAAAGTATAATTTTTATCGCAATAAAAAAGCGCCGGAGACTATACCACAAACGGTGTGCGGAGGCGCTTGGGCACGCTCGCGCCCTTCAGCTCGACATAGGCGGGCAGGCCATGGGAGTAAGGAGGGTAGGCTTCACCGCCGATGAGCGGCTGCAGGTACTTGCGGCAGGCTGCCGTGATGCCGAATCCTTCCGCCGTGATGAAGTTGCGCGGCAGCTTTTTTTCCTGGTTGGCGATCGCCGCCAGCGGCGCTTCGCCGATGCTCCACCGATAGGGTTTTGATGATTTGCGGACGATGACGGGCATCACCGCGTTCCGGCCGCGAAGCGCCAGTTCGACGGCCGCCTTGCCCACGGCATAGGCTTGCTCCACGTCCACTTTCGACGCGATGTGGCGCGCCGAACGCTGCAGGTAGTCGGCGACGGCCCAATGGAATTTATAGCCGAACGCTTCCTGGGTCATCTGTGCGACCACCGGTCCCACGCCGCCCAGCTGCGAATGGCCGAAGGCGTCCTTGGTGCCGGCCTCGGCGAGAAATTTGCCGTCGGCATCGCGCAGGCCTTCGGAGACGACGACGACGCAGTAGCCGTATTTCTCGACCGAAGCCTTGACCTTGGCCAGGTAGCGCGCCCGATCAAAGACGATCTCTGGAAACAGAATGACGTGCGGTGCATCGCCGGCTTTTTCGCCAGCCAGACCGCCGGCCGCCGCCATCCACCCGGCATGGCGTCCCATGACTTCGAGCACGAACACTTTGGTCGACGTGCGCGCCATCGACGCCACGTCGAGCGCCGCCTCGCGAGTGGACACGGCGATGTACTTGGCCGCGGAGCCGAATCCGGGGCAGCAGTCGGTGATGGGCAGATCATTGTCGACCGTCTTGGGTATCCCGATGCAAGTGATGGGATACACCATCTGCACGGCGATCTCGGACACTTTTTGCGCCGTGTCCATGGAGTCGTTGCCGCCGTTGTAGAAGAAATAGCCGATGTCGTGCGCGCGGAATATGTCGATCAGGCGTTCGTACTGCGCGCGATTCTTGTCGATGCCGGCCAGCTTGTAGCGCGCGGACCCGAAGGCGCCGCCGGGCGTGTGGCGCAGGCCTTTGATGGCCGCCGCGCTCTCCTTGCTGGTGTCGATCATGTCCTCGGTCAGGGCGCCGATGATGCCGTGCCGGCCGGCATACACCTTGCCGATCTTGTCGCGGTGCCGGCGCGCCGTTTCGATCAGGCCGCAGGCCGAGGCATTGATGACGGCGGTTACTCCGCCGGATTGTGCATAGAACGCGTTCTTCATGGGACCCCCGGGGCACGAGGCGCGCAGAATAGCGGATCGGCCGAGGTTTGACGACCGCGCCTCTCGAAGGTACGGTAGCGCGCTTTCACTATACTGAGAATCATGCGAATAGTTCTATTGGGCGCGCCCGGGTCCGGCAAAGGCACACAGTCACAGCTGCTGGTCAAAGCCCATGGAATCCCGCAAATCTCCACCGGAGACCTGTTGCGCGAAGCGGTTGCCAAGGGGACGGAACTCGGCCTGCGCGCCAAGGCGGCCATGGACTCCGGAAAGCTGGTCGACGATGCCACCGTGCTCGGCATGATCCGCGAGCGCTTAGGTCGTCCGGACGCCGCCAAGGGTTTCATATTGGACGGCTTTCCCCGCAATATCGCCCAGGCCGAAGCGTTGGCGGCGTTGCTGAAGGAACTCGGTACGCCGCTCGATGCCGTCGTGCTCATGAACCTTGATTTGGGCGTCCTGTTCAAACGCTTGACCGGCCGCAGAATCTGTCAAGTCTGCGGGCGGGTGTTCAATGTGTATACCTCGCCGCCCGGCGCGGCCGCGCATTCGAAGGAATGCGGCGACGCGCACCGTCTGGTTCAGCGGCCGGACGACAAGGAAGAAGTCATCGGCAAGCGCCTCGAGGTTTACGAGGCGCAAACCAAGCCGCTGATCAAGTACTACGAAGGCGCCGGATTATTGCGCATCGTGGACGCCGACGCCGACGTGGATACGGTGTTCAAGAGCATCGAGCATGCGGTACGGGACAGGACGGCCGGCGGCGTCAGCCCAAAAACCCTCAACCCATAGCCTCGAGCAGCCGGGTCCCTATTTCTTCCCGGCGCCAGCCCGTCAGCGCATGTGAGTCGCGTCGCGCGCCCGCGCGCGTTCCCAGGGCAAGCGCCTTGAGTTCTCCGCGCGGTGCGAGAATCTCGGCGCTGACTTGGAGCTCGGCGGCGCGCGAATCGACGATCTTGCCCAGGCGCTCGATCAGGGCTTTCTGCTCGGGAGTGGGGCGCGCATCCTGACTGGGTTCTTCATCGTGCGCATCGTTCGATGATGCTTCCTCGAGCGCTTCGAGCAGGCTCGCCGCGAGACTGTCGTTGAGCGGCGGCAAGGCGCCTTGCGCGACGGAAAAAATCGCGGCGTCGGGGAGTATCCAGGCGCGCGGCAGATCGCGGACGCGCGCCAGTTTTTCGCGCCAGACCGCGATGACTTTGGCGCGGGCGCGCGAGGCCGGCGCGAGCTGCGCGAGGCCGCGCAAACGGCCCCACGCTTGTGCGGGGTCGGGCTCATACAGCTCAGGGTCCTCGAGAGCCAGACAATCCTCCAGAACCCAGTGCTCGCGCTCGAGCTCGCGCAGCCGCAGGGAGAGATGACCCGCGATGTCGCCGAGGTACGAGACATCGTCCGCGGCGTATTCCAGCTGTTCCCGCGTGAGCGGCCGTTTCGACCAGTCGGTGCGGGTCTGGCCTTTGGGCACGGTGACGTTCAGCAGCGTCTTGACGAGTTCCGCGTAGCCCACCTGGGGCTTGAGACCAATGCACCCGGCGGCGATCTGAGTGTCGAAAACCGGAGTCATGACGCGCTTGGCGGAAAGGTACACAGCCTCCAAGTCCTGGCGCGCGGCGTGAATCACTTTGCGCGCGGCCGCCGCGGTCAAGGCCGGCATCAACGGATCGAGGCTGCCGATCCGCAGCGTGTCGACGCACCAAATTCGGCCGCCGGCCGCCAGCTGCAGCAGGCAGAGTTTGGGAAAGAACGTGCGTTCGCGCAGGAACTCGGTATCGACTCCGATCCACGGCTGCGACTCCAGTGTCCGGGCCAGTGCCGGCAGCTCGTCGTCTCGATCGATCCAAATCGCGTCGGGCATACCATGATCCGCGTGTACAATTTGGAGTCGATTATGACTGAATCGGACGATGCTGCGACTCGCAAAAGCATTTTGGGACATTGCTCTCTGGAGGCGAACGCCGGCGCAATTGCCCGCGTCGCTGTTCCTGTTGGCTCTGGTCGCCGCGGCGGCGGCCCTGGTCGAGGTGTTGAGCGCGTTTCTG
>WNFG01001875.1_pt1 | contig 17693 bp, 22 predicted proteins | sample 5400431 | NCBI WGS metagenome assembly WNFG01 (sample SAMN13153346, study PRJNA577476) | soil metagenome | isolation source: 120 cm saprolite under Douglas fir tree site 2 hole 3 replicate 2 | place: USA:California | collected 2015-04-18 | reverse complement strand
CACGTACGCCGGCGCGAAGTACTCGGTGCCCAAGAGCGGCTGGATCGAGTTGCTCAGCGAGCGCGACGATAAAGGCTATCTCGCGGCGAACGGACGGACGTTGCCGCTCGACGTTTGGCCGATCGATGCCTTCGGAACGAGAACCGTCCCCCTGCAGGACGCGTCGGCAGTGCCTTCTGCTCAAAATGACAGCGGTCCGATCAGCACGATCAACAACTGATCTTCAGACAACAAGAAAAAGGAGATTCTCATGACGCAGATCAAGCACTTTGTACTCGAAACAACCTCGGACCTCCGCGGCGGACGCCAGTCCTGGCGCGTGCTGGGCATGCTTTGGTCCCTGGCGCTGGTGATTGCCTTCGCCGCCGGCGTTGTGCATCACTGAGACGACGACGATGCGCGACTCACGACGCACCACTCTCGTCGTACGAGACACCCAATCTCCGTCCACAAGGGCGTGGGACACTTCGCAAGAGGCGGCAAACCGCGTCCTCTTCGTCAAAGCGCTTTCCATGCTCAGCTTTGTTCTGGAGCACCGCTCGGAAGACGTCGATCGGATCATCGTCGACTGTGCGGCGACGGCCGACGAATTCCTCGATCTTCTCGCCAGCCTGCCGAAGGACTTCCTCGGCGACGTGGTTCTGGGGCGCAACGGCAGCAACTCGTTCCTCAGCGCCGCAAGCCGTGCCGACGGGCGATTTCTCTATGCGCTGACGGCGACGGATCTGCAGTTCTATCTGGAGACGCTCGGGCTGGTAGCGACGAAGGCAGCGATCGCCGCGTGAGCCGGCACGGCCGGCGGCGTTGGTTGCCCAAGGCTCTGCCAGCAGTGGCGCAAGAACCTTTCTACCGCGCAGGCCGGCACGGCCGGCAGCGTTGGTTGCCATGGCTTTGCCAGCAGTGGCGCAAGAACGTTTCTACCGCGCAGGCTCCTAGAGCTCTCACTCCCCACCTCCCAACATGCTACCTTTAGCCCAGTGCAACTCTGGACGTCGTTTCAGCATACGGGGTGGGTGGGGAAAGCCGTCCTGGGAGTGCTGCTGCTCTTCTCGATCGGCTCGTGGGCGGTGATGTTCATCATCGCGGTCCGCTTCCGGCAATCGGCCGCGGCCTCGCGGCGATTCATGTTCGCCTTCCGACGGGCCAAGAAGCTCGCCGATGTCCAGGCCGCGACGGCACAGGCAGCCCATTCCTCGCTGGTCGGCCTCTTCAAGGCCGGCTATGCCGAGATCGAAGCGCAGATCGCCCACGCCAACTCGGCCATGATCCGATCGCTCGACAGCGTGGAGCGCTCGCTGCTGCGCGCCGCCCGCATCGAGGCCGCCCGCCTCTCCCGTTACCTCCCCTTCCTGGCCACCACCGCGGCCGCATCACCCTTTATCGGTCTCTTCGGCACGGTATGGGGAATCATGGACGCCTTCGCCACCATCGGCGCGACGGCCACGACCTCCATCACCGCCGTCGCCCCCGGTATCAGCGAAGCGCTCATCAACACCGCCGCCGGCCTGTTCGCCGCCATTCCCGCCCTTCTCGCCTACAACCATTTCGTCCAGCGCCTCCGGCAAGCCCGTGGCGAGATGGAGGATTTCACGCTGGAGTTCTTGAATTTGACCGAGAGGAACTTTATGTGACGCGGTTGCTAGGTTGCTGAGTTACTAAGTTGCTGACCGAGAAACCAAGCAACCCAGCAACTTAGCGACAAGGTCACCCAACCGGTTACCACATGCGAAACACAGGCGTCTAACCTACAACCCATGTCCTTCCGATTCGATCACGGCGACGACTACAACGACATGGCGGAGATCAATGTCACGCCGCTTGTCGATGTGATGCTGGTCCTGCTCATCATCTTCATGGTCACCGCGCCGATGCTGACGCAGGGGTTGACGGTGGCGTTGCCGGCGGCCGAAGGGAAGAGCTTCGAGCTGGCGTCGAACAATCCGGCCAGGATTCAGGTGACGGCGAGCGGCGCGGTCTACCTCGACGGCATCGCTGCCGGCTCGCAGAACCTCGACCAGAGCCTCGGTCCGATGCTGCGCGCGCGGCGCGTAAAACGCGCGCTGCTCGAGGCGGACAAAGCGGTGCCGTACGGGCGCGTGGTCGCCGTGCTGGACATCATGAACCGCGCCGGTGTCGAACAACTCGGCATGGTCACTCAGCCGAAGGAGAACGATGGACGACCGCGTCGGTGATCTGCTGGCCGAACGCGCCCGTCTCGGCGGCGGCACCGGCGCCGGCATCGCCGTCTCCATTCTCCTGCATGGCTCGATTGCCGCGGCAGTCGTCTACGCGGCCATGCACGCCACCGCGCCACAGGAGATGTCGACGCTGAGCATCCGCTTTGCGCCGATGCCGGCCGTCGAGAGTCGGGCGTCGGCAGTCGTAGCTCCGACACCCGACACCCGACACCCGACACCCGAGAAACTCACGATCCCCGAGCCGGCAGCCGAACCGCCGAAACCTGTGGTGAAGAGCCAACCGAAGACCGTCCCTCTGTCTTCATTTGGGAAGTCGACGAAAAAAGGATCCGAAACACCTCCTGCTCCCCACCCCCAACCACCCGTCCCCCAGATCGCCGCGAAGCCGGGAGTCGTCGGCGGCACCGACATCCCCGTCGGCAGCGCCGGCGTGACGGGGATCGAAGGCGACTTCCCGTACACGATCTACATCGACCGGATGAAGACACTCATCGGCCAGCGCTGGCTGCGGCCGCAGGCGGGGAACGGTGTCACGGCCACGGTTTCCTTCGTCATCGATCGCGACGGAACGATCCGCGATACAAAGAACGAAATCCCGAGCGGCAATGGCACGTTCGATCGTGCGGCGCTTCGTGCCGTGCTCGAAGCCTCGCCACTTCCTCCCCTTCCCTTCGGCTACAACGGCACGTACCTTGGAGTACACCTCACATTCCGATGAGACGAACGACCAAACTGCTCTCCCTTCTCCTTTTCACGGCCTTGCCGCTGGCAGCGCAGACGCAGATCACCACGACGATCAAGCCCGAACTGTCCATCCAGATCGCGCGGATCGCCGTCCCCCGCCCCGAGACGACGCTGCCGCTGGAAGCGATCAACACGCCGTTCTTCGCGCCGCTCACGCGCGATCTGGCCTATTCCGGCGTCTTCGCCATCGCACCGATTCCGCCCAACGTACCCGCTGGCGCCGACCTGGCGAAGGCGGCCAACGCGCAATTCGTCCTGGCGCTGAAGATCGAGCAGCAGGGTGAAGACTTCATCGTCGATGCCAGGCTCCTCGACTCGACCGGTGCCATGCAGTTCGGCAAGCGCTATCGCGGGGCCGCCGGTGCACTGCCGCGCATCGCGCACCTGATGGCCAACGATCTGGTGCGCACCGTCAACGGGAAGCCGGGCATCTTCCTCTCGCTGATCGGCTTCGCCTCGAACCGCACCGGCAACTTCGAGATCTGGCTGATGGATTGGGACGGCGCCAATCAGAGGCAGATCACGCGCCACAACGCGCTCTCGATCCTCCCGAGCTGGTCCGCCGACAACGAACGGATGGTTTACACGTCGTTCGCGCGCGGTACGAGCGACATGTACGTCATCAGCCGGCGCGGTGGCGCCCGCACCCGCGTTCCGACAGGCCTCAACCTGAACACATCGGCGACCTTCTCGCCAATCAGCAACGACATCGCCTTCGTCGGCTCCGTGGCCGGTAATCCCGACATCTACCTCATCAAGGATGACGGTACCAACCTGCGCAGGTTGACGCACGACTCGTCGATCGAATCGACCCCCGAGTGGAGCCCGAACGGGCGGCAAATCTCCTTCACCTCGGGACGCAGCGGCTCGCCCCAGATCTACACCATGGATGCCGAAGGCTCGAACGTGCAGCGCATTTCGTTCGAAGGCGAATGGAACGACGACGCCACCTGGTCGCCGGACGGATCGCAGATCGCCTACACCTCGCGCGTCAACGGACGCTTCCAGATCCGCATCGCCGACCTGGCCAGCCACCAGAGCCGCATCCTGGCCGGCGAAGGCTCGAACGAGCAGCCGGCCTGGTCGCCCGACGGCAAATGGGTCGCCTTCCAGTCCAACCGCAGCGGCAGGTGGCAGATCTACCGGATGCGTGTCGACGGCACTGACCTGCTGCAGCTCACGTTTGATGGGGAGAACAAGGATCCTGATTGGTCGAAGAAAGGTGATTGAGTGGCCAGTGGATTCGTAGTGGATTAGGCGTTCCCGATCCGCCGAGCTGCTTCTAATCCACGAATCCACTGATCGACGAATCCACTGAGCTATCATCCACAAAGGAGTAACCACACAATGAGTCAATCAATCAAATCGTTCGCCACTACCCTGGCTCTGCTTGCGCTCGTCGCCATCGCGCTCGCCTGCCCGAAGAAACCGCCGGTGCACGTCGCTCCGCCGGCCGACACCTCACCTGTTGTGCCGCCGATTCCACCGACCGTGACCACGGCCACGGCACAGACCGTTCCGACCGAAACCGACTTCGTCAGTCCGAAGACCGACACCGTCGCCACCGAGACTCTGCCGAACGACATCGGAGAGCTGAACCGGGTCGCCCAGGCCCGTGGCTACATTCAGGATGCATTCTTCGAATACAACGACTCGACGCTGACCTCCGACGCGCAGACCGCGCTGACGTCGTCGGCCACCTGGCTCAAGAAGAACCCGCAGTACAGCCTGCTCATCGAAGGACACTGTGACGAGCGCGGCACGGAGCAGTACAACCTGGCCCTCGGCGACCGCCGCGCCAACCAGGCCAAGGAGTACCTGGTCACGCTCGGCGTCGACGCCGGCCGCATCCGCACCGTCAGCTACGGCGAAGAGCGCCCGTTCGATCCAGGCCACGATGAAGCGGCATGGGCCAAGAACCGCCGCGACCATCTCGTACTCGTCGGGAAATGAGCATGCGATCCCTGATCCGCAACACGGTGCTCGCGGCCGCGGCGCTTTCAACCGCGGCCTGCGTTTCGACTTCCGACGTCGAGAAACTGCAGAGCCAGATCTCGGACCTTCAGGAACAACTGGCGCAGGTCAAGCGCACGGCTTCCAGCAAAGAGGAAGTGAGTAACGTCAACAAGACCATCGCCGACCAGACACAGACGCTGCTCAAGTCGAACGCCACGCTCGTGGCCAAAGTCGACCAGATCGAAGACAAGATCCAGAACGCGCAGGGAGCGACCGAGCAGACGAACTACCGGCTCGACCGCATGACGCAGCAGCTCACGCAGACGCAGCACGACGTCGATGAGCTGAAGAGCGCGGCCGCCCGCGCCGCGGCGGCGCCGCCATCCGCGGGTCCGGTGCCGGTGCCGTCCGGCAGCGAGGTGACGGTGCAGCCGGTGACCCCGTCAGAAGACCCGATGCAGACGTACCAGGCCGCCTACCGCGACTACCAGCGCGGCAACTACGATCTGGCCGTGGCCGGCTTCCGCGACTTCGCCGCGAAGAACCCGAATTCGGAGCTTTCGGGCAACGCCGCCTACTGGATCGGCGAGAGCCTTTACTCGCAGAAGAAATATCGCGAGGCGATTCAGCAGTTTGACAGCGTCGTTACCAAGTACCCGAGGTCCGACAAGGTGGCCGGGGCGCTTCTGAAGAAGGGATACTCGTACATCGCGCTCGGCGAGAAATCGCAGGGCATCGTCCAGCTTCAGTATGTCGTCCACGAACACCCCACCACACCGGAGGCAGCGCTGGCGCGGCAGAAACTGAAGTCGCTTGGCGTTGATTCGAAGTAGAATACGCGGCCTTACTCAAGTAACGGTCCGCAGATAACTTACCTTAGGAGCAACATCAATGGCGAACACCCGCTCGGCCGAAAAACAGCAACGACAGGCCGAAAAAGCAAATGCGCGCAACCGCGCCGGAAAATCGCGTCTCCGCTCGGCGCTCAAAAAGGCCCGCACGGAAGTCGAATCCGGCAAGGCCGACGCAAGCGTCCTCTCCACCGGATTCTCCGAGATCGATAAAGCCGCCCGTCGCGGCGTCATCAAGGACAACACCGCCGACCGCTACAAAGCGCGGCTCGCGGCCGCTTCGAAGCGCGCCACCAAGTAGCAGGCGCGTAACCCCGAAGTTCTCGAACGGCGCATTCCGGTGCGCCGTTTTCTTTTATCCTTCAGCCATGCCGAAGCCGAGGCAGCCGAAACCTAGGCAGTACTACGATCCTCACCCCGGTGTGGCCATGGTCCGTAACTGGATCGATACGCTAAGGGAAAAGACCGGTCGCGACCTCGATGAATGGACAGCCTTCATCCAATCGAAGGGGCCGAAGGACAACAAGTCCCGGCGCGAATGGCTGAAAAACGAGCACGGCCTCGGTACGAACTCCGCCTCGTGGCTCGCCGATCATGCCGGCGGCGGCGGTGAGCTTCGGGAAAGCGACCCTGATGTCTATCGCGAGCAAGCCATCAAGTCCGTCGAAGCGATGTTCTCCGGCTCCAAGGCGCCGCTTCGCCCGCTATACGACCGGATCTACGAGATGGTCCGCTCGATCGGCAACGACATCCGCATCTGTCCCGGCAAAACGATCGTGGCCGTTTATCGCAACCACGTCATCGCCCAGATCAAGCCATCGACGCGCACGCGCATCGACCTGGGTCTGGCGCTGAAGGACACGCCGGCGACAGGACGCCTCATCGACACCGGCGGCCTGGCGAAGAAAGACCGCATCACCCACCGCATCGAGATCACTTCGCTCGATGACATCGATGGGTACGTGGAGAAGTGGCTGCGCCGCGCGTACGAGATGGACGCGTAAGTTGCGCTGCCGCGTTGCCGGTTGAATGGGCTTCGCGTCGTCGCCTCACCGAGGGCGACACAGGAATGACAGCGCCTTTGCGACAACGCGCGAAGCGAACGACAACCGACAACGCGGCGACGCCGCAGACAACGCGAAGCGCGATTGACCCTACACCGACAGCCGGTCGAAGCCCTTCTCCTGCGACTTCTCGTCCATCACGCCGACGGAGATCTGGGAGCGGCCGGGTTGGAGAACGACGTCGACGCGGAACGTGAGCTCCTTGTCTCCCGCGCGCGCGATTGCGTCGGCGGGCCAGTGGACCTCTTTCGTCTGCCGGGTGACGTTTGACGAATGGCCGACGGAATCGCCGGTGGCGATAAAGACGGTGAAGGCGCCGGCGACACCGCCGGCGTCCGGGACGAGCTTCAGCTTGCGGATGGGAATCTTCACATCGACCGTGACCATGCGCCGCTCGCCGTCGGCCACCGGCTGTGCCGCTCTGGCCGAGATGCCGAGCGCGTTGTCGGTCGTCTTGAGGAGATTATTCGCAATGACGCGGCTCTCCATCTCGTCGGCCGGCGTTCCCGCCCCGGCGCTCCCGCGCGTGACGCGAACGCCGTAGCCGTTGTTTACCTTCACGGCCACAGCCTGCTTCCCGGAGATCGGCGCGGTCGGGTGGACGCCGACGGTGTAGAACGATTCGAGATCGGCGGCGATGCGATCGAACGCGTCCGCCGCCGGCCGGCCGACGAACGCGACGCCGGACGTCTCGCTCGCGAGCATGTGATAGCCGTCGAAACGGCCGGCCGAATTGCTGAATGCCGCCAGACGGTCGCCGGACTGCTGCATTTCGATGCTGCTGCCCGAGTCATCGGAGGTGTCGGAGCAGACAGCGTAGAGCACGACCCCGCGGCGCCATGCCCTCATACCGAACGAATTGAACAGTGGCGTCAGATCATAGGACGACGATTCGCCCATCGGCGAGCTGGCCTGAGCACCCGACTGCAGGAACGATCCCAGTACGCCACGCGAGGCATTCGTGCGAATCGTTTCGACGTACTGAAACACGCCCGCACCAGGCGTACGGGAAAGTCCGCCTCCCACGACGATCAGAACGTTGCGGGTGCGCGGAGTGAAAAGACTGACCGTCGAGGAGATCACGCTGAGGGTCTGCTCGGTATCCTGGTACGCCGCCGCCGCGTACGCGCGGGCCGCGTCTATGAGTGCATCGAACGTGTACAACGTGTGATTGGACCGGCCAGCCTGCTGGATGTCGGTGGCGATCTCCCGGATCCGCTTTTCAGCCGCGGCCTGCGGGCTGGTCAGCGGAATCGTCGAATCGTCGCTCAACTGCTCGAGCGCCGCGTCGACTTGGTTCAGATCCGCCGTCCACCCGGTCATCGTCCGCAGAGACTGCCCGCCCGAGAGAACCGCCGCCAGATCGCCCGGCCGGAGCGCGCGTGCAAGGAACCGGTGCAGCGAATCGGCCGCCTGGCGCCGGGCGCTTGAAGAAAGGGTGGTCATGTCGAACAGGACGACGATGCGCCGCATCTCCCGGGTAGGAGCGCCTCCAGCTCCCCGCTCCGAGAACCTGGCAATGTCGACCGGAGTGCCGCCGATGGCGACCTGAAAATCTTCCTTCGTCAGCGACGGGATGTGATTCCCCCTGCTGTCCGTGACAACGACAGACAGCATCGCTACCGGCGCTTCTTTCGAAGGCGGAGCCGTCTCCTGCGCGAAGACCACCGGAACGACGGAAACGAAAGCGACGACGCACGCGGCGAGACGTTTCATACGGCCTCCCAGGCCTTGAAGGAGGCTTGAGTCTACGCCTGTTCGAGCCAGGGCTCGAATGCCTTCATCACCTCGGCGGCGGCGGTCACAGGACGTCGGGTGGCGCGGTCGACCCAAACGTGCGACGAGGTACCGCTGGCGTGCAGCCTCTCGCCCGAGCCGTCGCGCAGTTCGTAGGCGAAACGCATCATCCGGCTGGCCGCCTCCGCTAACGAGGTCCGGATCACCACCTCATCGTCGTAGCGGTACGGCGCGCGGTAGCGGCAGACGATCTCGGTAACGACGAGGATGAGCCCACGCTCCTCGATCTCGCGGTAGGGGAACCCCGCCTCGCGGCAGAGATCCGTCCGGCCGATCTCGAACCAGACCACGTAGTTGGCGTGGTGGGCAATCGCCATCTGGTCGGTTTCCTTGTATCGTACGCGGGTGCGGCTCTCGGTGGTACGCATGCGGCGGGCGATTCTAACCCGGCAACGATTTTGCTGATGAGCTTAGTCGTGTGGCGAAAAAAGAAAAGCATCCTGCTTACAGAAACAGCAAACACATTGCTGATCGGAGCGGCAGTCTTTCTTGCCCTCGACCTCGGACGGCGCATTTTCCGGCGGTCGCAACTCTTCGTTCCCGAGCGCAAGCCGGTCATCAGTTGGAACCCCGAGGATTACGGAATCCACCGCGAACGAACCGAGGAGCTTTCGTTCGAAACGGAAGACGGCGAACTGCTTTACGGCTGGTACTGCCGGTCCGAGCATCCCATCGCCTCGGCGCTCTATTGCCACGGAAATACCGGCAACCTCTCGAACACCGCTCACGTCATGCCGTACCTGCTCGATGCCGGCATCAACGTCCTTCTCTTCGACTATCGCGGCTTCGGCCGCAGCACCGGCCGGCCGTCGTTGTCCGGAATCATCGATGACGGCGTCACCGCGGCCCGCATGCACGAGCGAATCCGGCCAAAGAATGTGCCCTCAATCCTTTACGGCTACTCCCTCGGCGGTGCGATCGCGGCCCAGATCATCCGCCGGCATCCGTTCGATGGTCTCATTCTGCAGTCGACGTTCACCAACCTGCCCGACATCGCCCGCGTGACCTTCCCGCGCCTGCCGCTCCATCTCGTCAGCGGACGGCTGTTCGACACGCTTGAAGTCGTCCGCGACCTGACTGTCCCCGTCCTCCTGATCCATGGCGACGCTGACGAAGTCTGCCCATCGTGGATGGCTCAACGGCTCCACGATGCGTATGCCGCCGTTTCGAAGAAACTGATCCTGGTCGAGGGCGGCCTGCACAAGGATCTCTTCGCGCGTCCGGACGCGCAGACCCTGGTCTGGGAAATCAATCGCTTCGCAACCGCGCTGCGATGCACGCCCCACGTGGTGCAGCACAAGCCCTCGCCTGCCGAGCTCCTTCTCGATCAGGCTCTTCGCTTCGTCCGACGGCATTGGCGTCGCCGACTCGTGCAGCAGCCGCTGTGATACGTTCGTCCTCGCGCGGAGACAATCGTCCTCGCGCGAATACAGCATCCAAAGGACGCCATGCTCGCCGTCGTCAAATCGACCCCTGTGGATGGTCCCGATGGCACAGCCATCCGCGACTGTGCCGTTCCGAAACCCGGCCCAGATGAAGTATTGATCCGAGTCGCCGCCGCCGCGGTCTGCGGCACCGACAAACACATCTATCACTGGGATCCGTCGATTCACGACAAGGTCACACCGCCGCGTATCTACGGCCACGAATTCTGCGGTTTCGTCGAAGAGCTCGGCGCGCGCGCCCAACGCTCGTACGAAGGACATCTCGAGATCGGCGACTATGTCTCCGCCGAGATGCACGTCGTCTGCGGCGAATGTCCGCGCTGCCGTACCGGCAACGGTCACATCTGCGACCGCACCCGCATCTACGGTCTGCACGAGGACGGCGCCTTTGCCGAATTCGTCAAAGTGCCGTCGGCAAACGTCGTGAAGCTCGCGCCGTTCGTGCCTCTGCGCGTCGGTGCCTTTCTCGATGCGCTCGGCAACGCCGTCCATGCCACGCAGATCACCGACCTTGCGGGCAAGTCGGTCGCCATCACCGGCTTCGGTCCGATCGGCGCCATGGCCGCGGCAATCGCGGAGCACAGCGGCGCGAGCACCGTCGTCGTCACCGATGTGAGCGATCACGCCCTCGAGACCGCGCGACGCTGGGCCGCAAGCCACAACTTCGCGAACCTTCACGCCTTCAACGTCCGTACGACCAGCGCCGAGGAGGTAAAGACCGCTGTCGATGCCGTAACCGACGGCGAAGGCGTCGACGTCGCGCTGGAGATGTCGGGCGCGCCGTCCGCCATCAATCTGGCCCTCGACATCGTGCGCATGGGCGGCTTTCTCTCGCTCCTTGGGCTGCCGGCCGGCCATTCCGTCACGATCAACGACTACACGCGGAACGTCATCTTCAAAGGGGTGACGATGCAGGGAATCATCGGCCGGCGGATGTATGGCACGTGGCAGCGCATGCTGGCCCTGCTCAAGTCCGGCCTCGACGTCGAATGGATCGTGCAGGCGGCTTTCGATTCGCTGAACGATTTTCACGAAGGTGTTGCACGTTTCGACCGGCACGAAGCGTTGAAAGTGGTTTTCTTTCCCGAGGGAGAAGTTGCCGCGAATGCACGGATGAAGAGATGAAGAAAGGTTGTCGGTTATCGGTTATCGGTTATCGGTTGTCGAGTTGGCCAGCTTTTGGGCCTCGACAACTGACAACTGATAACCGACAACCGATAACCCAGCGACCCAGTTACGCGGCAACCCACCACCACCATGTCCAAACGAATCGCCATCCTCACCGGCGGCGGTGATGTGCCCGGCCTCAATGCCGCCATCAAGGCGTTCGTTGGACGGCTGCTCGATCACGACGGCTACGAGATCCTCGGCCTTCGCCGCGGTTGGGCGTCGCTGCTCAACATCATTCCGGAGCCGGACGCCGATAACTCCGCGTGGATCACGCCACTCGGCCGGATCAACACCCGTTCGATCGACCGCTTCGGCGGCACGATGCTGCACACCTCGCGCATCAATCCGTCGATCAGCAAGCTGGAGCACATCCCGGCCCATCTCCTTCCGCTGAAAGGCGAGCCGGATGAGCGCGGACGGTACGATCTGACCGCGGCCGCACTGCGCGTGATCAACTTCCTCAAGCTCGACGGCCTGGTGGCCCTCGGCGGCGACGGAACGCTGACCTTCGCGCGGCGCCTGCACCAGGAAGGCGTCGCTCTCGTGGCCATCCCCAAGACGATGGACAACGACGTCTTCGGCACCGATTACTGCCTCGGCTTCTCGACCGCGGTCACAAGGTCGGTGATGTTCATCAACGACCTCCGCACCGGCGCCGGCTCGCACGAGCGCTTTCTCGTCGTCGAGCTGTTCGGGCGCTACTCCGGCGAAACCTGCCTGCTGGCGTCGTATCTCGCCGGCGTCGATCGCGCGGTCATCGCCGAGGTACCGTTCGACGTCGAGAAGCTCTACAACCTGCTCGATACGGACCGGAGTGACAACCCGAGCAACTACGCCGTGGTTGCTGTCTCCGAGGGCGCGCGTCTCATCGGCGGCGGCACGATCGAGAGCGGCGAAGCCGACGCCTACGGCAACCGCAAGCTCGGCGGCATCGGAGGCATCGTCAGCGATTACCTCGAGAAGCGAACACGCGACAAAGTGATCTACCAGCGCCTGGCCTACCTCATGCGCTCCGGCGCCCCCGACTCCCTCGACCAGCTCGTGGCCAACAACTACGGCAGCCTGGCCGCCGACCTGCTGCGCCGAGGCGACACCGGAAAGATGGTCGCCGTCGTGGATGGCCGCTACACCGCCGTCCCCATCGAAGTCGGCAGTACCGGCCGGAAGCGCGTCGATGTCGATCGCTTCTACGACGTCGCCAACTACCGCCCGAAAGTGGCGGATGTGATGGGGATGCCGATGTTCCTGCACTGACACGGAACCGGCAAGTTACAATCGCAACATGGACCAACCGCAGCCACCTTCCGTGCGCCAGGATTGGCTGAAAGAGTTCGAAGCGGCGGCGCGTCGCCCCCTGGCTCAGCGCGTCAAGTACGCGTTCATCCGAACGTACAAACCCGTTCTTGACGACGCACCGTTTCGCGCATTCGAAACGATGGGCGAGTACCGCTCCTGGTGTGAGACCAATCTTCCGGCGTGGCTCGGATACGGGCGATAGATGGCTGAGGCGTTCGAATACCGCCAGGCGGAGGAGATTCGCGACGTCTTCGCTCGTCACGGCATACGCTATCTCTTCATCGGAAAGTCCGCCGCGATTCTCCTCGGCTTTCCTGATACCACCCAGGACGCAGATCTCTTCGCAGACAAGTCGCCGGAGAAATCGGAGTCGTTGGATTCCCTGGCACGGCTCTGGCTCGCCTTCCAGTCAGAGACATAAGGGGCTCCTCCATGAATATCATCCATCGCGCGATACCGATCCTTTTCCTGGCCGTTTCTCTCTCCGCGCAGACATACGAAAAAGTTCTCCTGCCGGTCAAGCCGTCGACGTTGAACGGTGCGCTCAATTCGTCGTGGCGCACGATCCTCGCCGAGCAATCGGACGACGATGCCACGGTCGATCTGAAGTGCAATGTCCCCGTATGCGTACCGATCGCTCCACACGGCGCCGTGCTGGTCGAAGCGAACGCCGCGGCCGATCCGGCGTTCATCTACGTCCCGAGCGCGCAGGCAGAGCACGTCCATTTCGCCCTGCGCACGATCGTCATCAGCGAGACGGCGCGCCCGATGATGGACATTCCACTCCCGCGCCCGAGCGACTTCACAACGGGCGTCTTTCACCTTCAGGCCATCCCGTTCAATCGCGACTACCGCCAATCGCTCCGGGTCTTTGACCTCGATGGCGTCGACGGAGCCACCGTCCGCGTCCGCATCTTTACGACGAGCACCGATCCGGTGGTCGATACCGTGCTCATTCTCCATCGCCCCCCGTCGTCTGACGTCAGCGGCCGTCCCGGCGCGCCGGCATTCGCCGCCGTGCACAACCTCGCGCAGACATTCCCCGCGATCGGCAATGCCGATCTGGCGATGATCGACGTCCAGCCGCTGACTCCGGGCTTGCAGATCTGGGCCTTCGTGACGTCGACAAACAACGTCACCCAGCAGTTCAATCACTTTGTAAACTGAGCGCGGGGTCTTCATCCTGTAGAGAAAATTGGCCCGCCAATGGAACCTTCGAGAGGCACTTGCTCATCAACCACACGTGACGCCTCGCCTCGGTCATATCTCCGAGGTAAGATTGGTCCATGGAGGAAAGAGATCTCGGTGCCCTGATCGAAAACGGCCTGAAGGACTTGGCAGGCCGGATCGATGAGTCTCGAGTAGAGGCTCGTCAACGCTTCGAGCAGCTCGAAGGTGAGATTCGCCAGACTCGGACTCAGCTCGATGACAAGATTGAACAGACTCGGACTCAGCTCCAAGGCGAGATCCATCAGCTCGACGGCAAGATTGAACAGACTCGGGCTCAGCTCCAAGGCGAAATCCATCAACTCGACGACAAGATTCACATTCAACTCGAATATGTGCGCGGCGACATCAGGCTGGTGGCCGAGGGCGTCGCCAACGTGAACGAGAAGCTCGATCGGCATATCGGCGAGACGGCGCGGGAGTTCGATGAAGTCCGGTCATTGACGCGCCTCTCGTACGTTCAGCTCGAGAAACGCGTCAGCGTGCTCGAGAGTCGTTCGACGATCTCCTGACGACGATCAGAGTTACGTCATCCTCCGGAGCACCGGCCACTCCCCGCCAAGCCGCCACGTCGCCGACGATCGTTCCGGCCAATGCCTCGGCGGAGCTGTCGTGCGACGCGATTGTCATCCGCAGACGTTCGTCGCCCCACATCTCGCCGGTCCTGTTCCCCGTTTCCGTCACGCCGTCAGTGTAGAGGACGAGCGTGTCGCCGGGGGCGAAGGAGCGCGTAACTTCGTCATAACGCGCATCGCGGAATCGGCCGAGGACCACGCCGGCGGCGATGATCTCCTCGGAGGCGCCGTCGTGACGCAGAATCGGTGGCGGATGGCCGGCCGACGCGGCGACGAGCGTTCCGGCAACGGGATCGACATGGACGTACGCGGCGGTAATGAACTGGCGTTCCAGGCGGCCGCAGAAGAGCGCGTTGAGCGCGGCGAGGATACGGGCCGGCGATGACGCCTTCTCGCTCTGCGTGGCCAGGGCGATTTTCAACATCGACGCCACGAGCGCTGCCGGTACGCCGTGCCCGGATACATCGGCGATGAAGACGCCGAGGTCGCCGTTTTCCAGTTCGAGAAAATCGTAGAAATCGCCGGCAACATCGGAAGCGGGCGTGTAGACGGCCGCGACCTCGAGACCGGCCAGGTCCGGGTTCGTGCGCGGCAGTGCCGCCATCTGAATCCTGCGGGCCGTGGCCAGCTCGCTGCCGACGGCCACAAGCCGCTGCTGCGCGCGCGTTCCTTCCTGCATCGTCGTGATGACGATCGTGAGCATCAGGAAGAGGAACCCGGTCGGTTCTTGCGTCAGTCCGTACGGATCGCTGACGAAGCGAAAGTGTTGATTCAGCACGAACGCGGCGAAGACGAGGGCGCCGATGCGGATGAGCCGCCAATTCGCCGTCGCCGTCCCCGGCGCGAGAAGGTCGAGAGTCAACACCACCATCAGCGCCACAGCCAGCGCGTCGATGACTGATTTCAGCGCGTATGGCGAATGCGTGATGATCTCGTAGGGAATCGCCACCGCCGCGCAGACGATGAGCGCCGAGGTGACGATGCGATGCAGAGTCCGCCGCCGCTCTCCGCTGAAGGCCTCGAACAACGCCGCCGCTGGAATCGGCACGAGGTATTCAAACGCGGAGCGCAAATAAGGAAGCCAACCCGGTCGTCCGGACAACAGGGCGAACGATGCTGTATTGAAGACAATCCGTACGCCGTACGCGATGGCGAAGAGACCGGTGTACAGAAACGACGCGCGCGACTTGCGCTCGCTCAGCGCGCCGAGGAGCAGCATCCCCGCACCCATGGTGCAGAGCACCGCGGCGATCAACCACGCCATCGCGTCGGCGCGAATCGTGGTGATGACTTCGGCGGCCGTGTGCACGGATACGAATGATGACACAGCGCGCGTGATGTAATCCCGCGCCATGCCGGACTTTCGCAGGACGCTGGAGCGCGCCTTCCGCCGCCGCATCGTCGTCAAAGACACCGCTGATGCGGTCGTCGCCAGCGGCACGAGCGCGCAGATCGAGGAAGAAGCGCTCGGTGCACCGGCGGCCACATCATCGGGAGCGGCGACGGTCGCCATCATGCTGGCCGGTATCGCAGCATTCCTGAATCTCTATGCGACGCAGCCTCTGCTGCCGATGCTGGTGCGGATCTTCTCGGCATCGAAGGCCGCCGTCGGGATGACGGTCAGCGCGGCTACGATCGGCGTGGCGTTCTCGGCGCCGTTCTGCGGAATGATCGCCGAGCGCGCCGGACGGAAGCGCGTGATCGTCTCCGCCACGCTGCTGCTGGCGCTCCCGACCCTTCTGGCGTCGACCGCGACCTCGCTGTCGATGCTGATCGTCTGGCGTTTTCTCCAGGGTCTGGTGATGCCCGGGATCTTCGGGGTGGCGATCGCCTACATCGCCGAGGAGTGGCCGCCGGCGCGCGTGGCCTCGGCGATGTCGCTCTACGTGAGCGCCACCGTTCTCGGCGGCTTTCTCGGCCGCGTCGTCGCGGGCTACCCGGCCACGCATCGCATCGTGGCCTCGATCGCGCCGAGCTGGCGCCTCGGCTTTGTGCTCATCGCCGCCTGCGATCTCGTGTTCGGCGTGGTGATCGCGCGTTGGCTTCCGCGCGACCACAAGCCGGCAGTCGCTCCCGTGCATGCGGGCGGCGGCATGCTCCGGCATCTGCGCAATCCGCGGCTCGTGGCCACCTACGTGGTCGGATTCAATGTTCTCTTCTCGCTCGTGGCCGTCTTCACCTACATCACCTTCCATCTCGCGGCGTCGCCGTATTTCCTGACGCCGGCGCAACTCAGCTCGCTGTTTGTCGTCTATCTGGTAGGGCTGGTCGTGACGCCGATGGCCGGAATCGGCATCGGACGGGCGGGCTCCCGTCCGGTCCTCATCGCGGCGGTGACCGCCTCGATGCTCGGCGTGGCGATGACGCTGTTTCACTCGCTGCCGCTGATCCTGGCTGGACTGGTGCTCTGCTCGTCCGGTGTGTTCGTTTGCCAGTCTGCGTCGACCAGCTACATCCAGACTGCCGCACCTGCCGGTGGCCGCTCCTCGGCAGCCGGTCTCTACGTCGCCTGCTACTACACCGGCGGCAGCCTGGCCGGCGTACTTCCGGGATTCTTCTGGCGTTTCGGCGGCTGGCCGGCATGCGTGGCGCTCGTGCTGGTGGTTCAGGCGGTCACGATCGCGGTTTCGGCATTCGGCTGGCGGGAGTAAGCGTGATCGACGTCTGCTTTATCGATGTCAACGTACCGGGCGATGTCGTCGACGCGCTCGCTCTCCTGCTCGCGGACACCGAGTTGGCGCGCGCGAACCGCTATCGTTTCGACGACGACCGCCGCCGCTCGATCATCGCCCGCGCCGCCACGCGTCGGCTGCTCGGCCGTTCCCTCGATGCCGATCCGCGCGCGCTCGTCATCGTGGAGGAGGAGCACGGCAAGCCGGTGCTGCTCCATCGCCAGATCGAGTTCAATGCCAGCCACTCCGGAGATCTGGTTGCCCTGGCCTTTGCGAAGGGCACACCAGTCGGCATCGATGTCGAGCGCCGTCGCCGGCTCCACAATTGCCTGGCCCTGTCGCGGCGCTATTTCTCCGCCGCGGAGGAGGACATCGTCCGTTCCGCGGCAGATGCGGATGATGCCTTCTTAGCGATCTGGACGGCGAAGGAAGCGATCGTGAAGGCGAGCGGCAAAGGGATCGGAGCGAGCGACCTGCACGGCTTCACGGTCCCCTTTCGAGAGCCGCGGCTGCGGCCTGTCATCGGCGGATGGAGCGTCGCCGCCATCGATCCGCCGCTGGACGGCTACTACGGCGCGGTCGCGGCACGCGCAGGAGATCGTCGCATCATTTCACGCGCGATCACACCGGCAGGTTTGCTTTAGACTTGGGGCGGTGACGGCCCCAATCGAAGAACGACGCAGGTATCAGCGCGTAAC
>WNFG01003594.1_pt1 | contig 17724 bp, 13 predicted proteins | sample 5400431 | NCBI WGS metagenome assembly WNFG01 (sample SAMN13153346, study PRJNA577476) | soil metagenome | isolation source: 120 cm saprolite under Douglas fir tree site 2 hole 3 replicate 2 | place: USA:California | collected 2015-04-18 | reverse complement strand
ATCCAGCGGATGACACGGCTGTTCGACGCGCATATAATCGCAGCCGACAGCACGTTCCGAGAGGTGAGCGGTCTCGTCGGCCACCGCGAGCTGGGTTCCCCGAAGCTGAAAGGCTTGAAGGATCGCGAGACGCTCTACGAGATCCTCTCTCTCCGGGAGCCCGTTCCCACGGGCGCCGCCTAGGAACGTAGCCGGCCCCGGAGGTCGAGTGGAAGAGACGGGAACCGTTCTGATCGTCGACGACGAGCCGCGCGTGCTCGACGCGCTCGAGGCCGTGCCGTCATCGTCACCGACTACCGCATGCCGGGCATGACCGGCGTGGAGCTGCTGCGCCGGAGCCAGGACGTGGCTCCCGACGCGGTCCGGATCGTCCTCACCGCCTACACGGACGTGGACAGCCTGATGGACGCCATCAACACCGGCCGCATCTACCACTTCGTCTCGAAGCCCTGGGACCCGAACGAGCTCCTGATCATCGTGCGGCGGGCGGCCGAGCGCTACACGCTGGCCAGGGACAACGCGCGCCTCCGCGACGAGCTCGAGCTCGCGGTGAACGCGCTCCGGCGCGAGGCCGCCGAGAGCCGCGTGCAGTCTCTGGTCTTCGAGGGCCTGATCGGCGCGCCGACCGGGCTCCGCAAGGTCGTGGATCTGGCCCGGAAGGTCCTCGACACCGACACCACGGTGCTCCTGCTGGGAGAGACGGGCACCGGCAAGGAGCTCTTCGCTCGCCTGATCCACCACAACGGGCCGCGGCGGTCCGCCAAGTTCGTGGCCCAGAACTGCGGGGCCCTGCCGGAATCGCTCCTGGAGTCCGAGCTGTTCGGCCATACCCGCGGGGCCTTCACGGGCGCGACCGCCGAGCGCAAGGGCCTGTTCGAGGAGGCCGACGGCGGGACCATCTTCCTCGATGAGGTAGGCGAGATGTCGCCCGCCATGCAGCTCCGGCTGTTGCGTGTTCTCCAGGAAGGCGAGATCCGGCGCGTCGGGGCGTCGGCCCCGAGGACGGTCAACGTCCGGGTGCTGGCCGCGACCAACACCGACCTGGAGGCCGACCTGGAGGTCGGCCGCTTCCGGAAGGATCTCTACTACCGGCTCAACGTCTTCCCGATCCGCCTGCCTCCGTTGCGAGAGCGGGTCGAGGATATCCCGACCCTCGCCGAGCACTTCCTGCGCGTGTACCGCGAGCGGGCCCGGCGCGCGGTCCCTTCGATCTCACCGGAGGCCCTGCGATGCCTCCGGGCGTACCCGTTCCCGGGCAACGTACGCGAGCTGGAGAATGAGATCGAGCGAGCGGTGGCCCTCGCCGACCCTGGCCAGGCCATCGGTCTCGAGCACCTCTCCGAGCGCATCCGCAACACCGGCGGAAGGCCGGTCGCGCCTCAGACCCTCAACGACGCCATCGAGCAGCTCACGCGGCGGATGATCGAGGACGCGCTGCGCGAGTGCGGCTCGAAGACGCGCGCCGCCGAGCGGCTCGGACTGACGCGCCAGAGTCTGCAGCAGATGCTCCGTCGCCGTTCGGCCGACAGCTAGTTCCGTCCACGGCCGGCGGGCTGCGCTACAATCCCCACTCGTGCGCCTGCCCATCTACTACGGCTGGATCATCGTGGGCGTCGTCTTCGTCACCATGGGCGTGGGCGTCAACGCGCGCACCGCCTTCTCCCTGCTCTTCCCGCCGATCCTCGCCGAGTTCGGCTGGGAGCGCGGCGTCACCGCGGGCGCGTTCTCGTTCGGCTTCCTGGTCTCGGCGGCGCTGAGCCCGTCGCTCGGCCGCCTCATGGACCGGCGCGGCCCGCGCGTGGTGATGGAGCTGGGCGTGCTCCTGATCGGCGCGGGGCTGCTTCTGGCCACCCTGGTGACGCGCCCGTGGCACCTCTACGCCACCCTCGGCGTGATGGTGGGCGGCGGCAGCGTCTGCCTGGGCTACACCGGGCAGTCGCTCTTCCTCCCCGACTGGTTCGTGCGCCGGCGCGGCCTCGCGATGAGCCTCGCCTTCTCGGGCGTGGGCGTGGGCTCGATGATCCTGCTGCCCTGGATGCAGACCCTGATCGGGCGCTCGGGCTGGCGGGCCGCGTGCTGGGCGATGGGCCTCCTCGTCCTGCTGCTCCTGGTCCCGCTCAACCTGCTGCTGCGCCGCCGACCCGAGGACATGGGCCTCGAGCCCGACGGCGATCGCGCCGCGGCCGCCGGCGCGGTGGCGCGCCCGTCCAACGTGGTGGACGCGGCGTGGGCGGCGGTGGACTGGACGCTCGGCCGCGCGGCCCGCACCGCCCGCTTCTGGTGGATCGCCATCGGCTACTTCTGCGGGCTCTTCGCCTGGTACGCGGTGCAGGTGCACCAGACCAAGTACCTGATCGAGATCGGCTTCAACCCGACCGACGCGGCGTGGGCTCTCGGCTTCGTCAGCCTGGCCGGCATCCCGGGCCAGATCGCGCTCGGCTGGCTCTCGGACCGGATCGGCCGCGAGTGGGTGTGGACCGCGGGCAGCCTGGGCTTCGCGATCTGCTACGCGGCCCTGCTCCTGCTGGCCGCCGCCCCGACCATGCCTCTGCTCTACGTGATGGTGGTCGCCCAGGGCATGCTCGGGTACGGCCTCACCTCGGTGGTGGGCGCGATCCCCGCCGAGATCTTCCAGGGCCGCCACTACGGCTCCATCTTCGGCACCCTGATGCTGTCTTCCATCGGCGGCGGCGCGGTGGGGCCGTGGCTCACCGGCGTGCTGTACGACCGCACCGGCAGCTACACGCTCGCGTTCTGGATCGCGATCGCGTGCAGCGTGATCTCCGCGGTGGCGATCTGGCTCGCGGCCCCCCGAAAGGTGCGGGTGGTGGCCGGCCGCTTATGAAGGGCCTTCCATCCTCATTTCCCTCTCCCCTCTGGGGAGAGGGTAGGGTGAGGGGGTCCCGGATGAGGTATCCTGCGCTGTGTATCTGAACCGCCGGCTCTGGGCCTTCACGCGGGGCGTCCGCCTCCGCATCGCGGGCACCGCCCTCGCCGGACTGCTGGCGGTGCTCGCGGGCACCGCCCGGCTGGCCCTGCTCGGCTGGGTGCTGGGGCACGTGCTGGCCGGCGATTCGCTCGCGAAGCTGGCCTGGCCGGTCGCGGGGGTGGCGGCCCTCATCGCGCTCCGCGGCCTGCTCGAGTACGGGCGCACCATGGTGGCCCACCACACCGCGGCGCGCGTACAGCGCCGGCTGCGCGGGCGCCTCTACGACCAGATCACCGCGCTGGGCCCGGCCCACTTCACCCACACGCGAACGGGAGACGTCATTCTCTCGGTCGTCGAGGGCGTGCAGCAGCTCGAGGTCTACTTCGGCCAGTTCCTGCCCCAGCTCTTCGTCTCCGCGCTGACCCCGTTCCTGATTTTCTCGGTGGTGGCCACGATCGATCTGCCCCTGGCCGTGGTCTTCCTCCTGGCCGCGATCGCCACGTTCCTCATGCCGACGCTCTGGCACCGCTGGGACAGCCGCCACAGCCTCGCCCGGTCGAAGGCCTACGCGACCTACGGCGCCGAGTTCCTCGACGCGATCCAGGGGCTGCGCACCCTCGCCGCCTTCGGCCAGAGCCAGTCCCGCGCCCGGCTGCTCGAGGAGCGCGGCCGCGCCCTCTTCCAGGCCACCATGTGGCTGCTGAGCACCAATACACTGGCGCGCGGCATCAGCGACGTGTGCATCGCGATGGGCGCCGCGGTGGCGCTGGCGATCGGGACCTCTCGCGTGCAGGCCGGCCAGATGGAGCTCACCGCGCTCGTGGTGGTGCTGATGCTGGGCGTCGAGATCTTCCGCCCGCTGCGCGAGCTGCGCGTGGTGCTGCACCAGGGCATGCTCGGCCTCTCCGCCGCCCAGAGCATCCTGAGCCTGCTCGCGCTCAAGCCCACGGTCGCCGACACTGCGAACAACGGCAATCAGAGCCTCGATCCCGCCATCACTTTCGACGGCGTCACGTTCAGCTACCCGGGCGGGCGGGGGGCCGCGCTCGAGCAGCTCTCGTTCAGCGTGGCCGCGGGGCAGCGCGTGGGCGTGGTGGGCGCGAGCGGCGCGGGCAAGTCCACCATCTCGCGCCTCCTGCTCCGCTTCGCGGACCCGACCGTGGGCCGCGTCACCATCGGCGGGCACGACCTGCGCGAGCTCTCCCTGCGGGACCTGCGGCGGCTGATCGCGGTGGTGAGCCAGGACACCTATCTCTTCCACGGCACCATCGAGGAGAACCTCCGGATGGGCCGGCCCGAGGCGAGCCAGGCCGAGCTCGAGGCGGCCGCGCGCAGCGCCAACATGCACGACGCCATCGTGGCCCTGCCCCAGGGCTACCAGACGGTGGTGGGCGAGCGCGGGGTGCGGCTCTCGGGGGGCCAGCGCCAGCGCATCGCCATCGCCCGCGCCCTCCTCCGCGACGCGCCCATTCTCATCCTGGACGAAGCGCTCTCCTCGGTGGACGCGGAGAGCGAGGCCGCGATCCAGGACGCGCTGGACCGGCTGATGCGCGGGCGGACCACGCTCATCTTCGCCCACCGGCTCTCGAGCATCATCGGCGCCGACCGCATCCTCGTGCTCGACGAGGGCCGGGTGGCCGAGAGCGGTACCCACACCGTCCTGATGGCGGGTGACGGCGTGTACCGGCGCCTCATGGCGGGCCAGGCCGCGGGCAGCACCGACGGCGTGATCGGCGACGGCCGCGACGGCGAGGGAGCCGCGGAGAACGGCGACGCGGCCGCGCCCCGCGACGCGGCGGCCGGGTCCCCGACCGTGGAGCCCGCGACGGTCCTCCGCGCGGCGGGCTCGGGCTGGTGGGAGGTGGGCCGCATCCTGATCGCGATGGCGTCGGGCTATCACGGCCGGCTCGTCGTCACCTTCGGGCTCGGGGTGGCGCGGGTGGCCGCGCTCATCGGCGTCGGGCTGCTGAGCGCGCTGGTGGTCCGCGCGGTGAGCCGCGGCGAGCCGACCGGCGCGCTGCTCGTGTCGCTCCTGATCGTCGCGCCGCTGGCGGGCGTGCTGCACTGGCTCGAGTCCTGGCTCGCCCACGACATGGCGTATCGGCTGCTCGCCGACATGCGGATGCGCTTCTTCCGCAAGCTGGTGGAGCTGGGCCCGGCCTACCTGGCCTCGCGGCGGACCGGCGATCTCCTCGGCGTGGCCACCCACGACATCGAGCTGATCGAGTACTTCTTCGCCCACACCATCACCCCGGGCCTGGTCGCGGTGCTGGTGCCCGCGGTGGTGCTCGCCACCCTCGCCGCCTTCGGGTGGACGATGGCGCTGGCCGTGCTGCCCTTCCTGGCCTACGCGGCGCTGAGCCCGGTGCTCGGGCGCGGGCGCATCGACCGGCTCAGCGTGCGCGCCCGCGAGGCCTCCGGCGAGCTGAACGCTCACACGGTGGACTCCGTGCAGGGCCTCGCCGAGATCGTCGCGTTCCAGCAGGAGGCGCAGCGCGGCGAGGCGCTCGCCGCGCGGGCCATGGCCTACGCGGGCGCCCGCATGCCCTTCCTCGCCGACCTCGCGCGCCAGTCGGCGCTCCAGGAGGTGGCCACCGGGCTCGGCGGCCTCGCGGTGACGCTGGTGGGCGCGTGGCTCGTGTCGGCGGGGCGGCTCGAGGGCGCGATGCTGCCACTGCTCACGCTGCTCGCCATGTCCGCGTTCGTGCCAGTCTGGGAGATCGCGCAGGTCGGCCGCCAGCTCGCCGACACGCTCGCGGCCACCCGGCGCGTCCACGCCGTCCACCGCGAGCCGGTGCGCATCGCCGACGGTCCCGGCGTCCCCGGCCCGCGCCGCGAGGAGGCGGCCGCCATCGCACTGCACGGCCTCACCTTCACCTACCCGGGCCGGCGCCAGCCCGCGCTGCTCGACGTGTCCTTCACGGTGCCCGCGGGCGCGACGGTCGCGCTGGTCGGCCCGTCCGGCGCGGGCAAGACCACGATCGCGAGCCTGCTGCTGCGCTTCTGGGACCCGGACGCGGGCGCCATCACCCTGGGCGGCCACGACCTGCGGCGGTGGCGTCTCGACGGGCTGCGCCGCGAGATCGCGCTGGTGGCGCAGGACACCCATCTCTTCAACGACACACTCGGCGGCAATATCCGCATCGCCCGGCCGGAGGCCACCCCCGCGGAGGTGGCGGCCGCGATCGAGCGCGCCTCGCTGCTGCCGCTGGTGCGCTCGCTCCCCGAGGGGCTCGACACGCGGGTCGGCGAGCGGGGACTCCAGCTCTCGGGCGGCCAGCGCCAGCGGGTGGCCATCGCGCGGGCCTTCCTGCGGGAGGCGCCCGTCCTGATCCTGGACGAGGCCACGTCGCATCTCGACGCGGTCAACGAGCAGGTGGTGCAGGAGGCTCTCGCCGGCCTGGCCCGCGCGCGCACCACCATCGTGATCGCCCACCGCCTCTCCACCGTCCGCGCCGCCGACCAGATCGTGGTGCTGGATGAGGGCCGCGTGGTCGAGCAGGGCCGCCACGACGATCTCCTGCGCCGGCGGGGCCTTTACGCCCGGCTGGTCTCCCGCCAGGTCGCCGCCGCCATCGCCTCCTGACCTTTTCCGCCCCCCTGTCAACGATCGGGGGCGATGGTTCGTCATAGGGGCAGAGGCACAGAACCCACCGGGGCCCCCGGTCATCGACGGATCCCCGTTATCGACGGATCAAGGAGGATCACCATGAAAGCACGCAACGCACTGACAGGACTGGCACTCGTGCTGGGGATGGCCCTGCCCGCGGGCGCCCAGACGCTGGACGGAATGCAGCTCGCGCAGGCGCCTACGGACGCCACGCGCCCGGCAACCGGGCCGGGAGCGCGCCCGCAGTGGGGCCAGCGGCCGGATGGACACGGTGGCCGGCACGGCCATCACGGGTGGCAGCGCCGGGCCAAGGCCCATCGCTTCTCGCTGAGCGGGCTGGCCCTGCGGCACCAGAAGGACCTCGCGCTGTCGCCGGCCCAGGTGGACAGCCTGCGCAAGCTCGGGACGGACGCACGGCGCGACGCCATCAAGCGGCAGGCTGACCGGCGGCTGGCCGAGCTGGATCTGCGGACCATGATGGCGCCAGACGCGGTCGATCCCAACAAGCCGCGGGACCTGGCCAAGATCGAGACCAAGGTGCGGGAGATCGAGAAGCTGCGCGCGGATGGGCGCGTGGCCCAGATCCGCAGCCTGGAGCAGAGCCGCCAGGTGCTGACGCCGGAGCAGCGCGAGAAGCTGCGGGCGCTCCTGAGCCAGCGCGGGCAGCACCGCGGGCCGCACGGCCCCGGGATGCGCGGAATGACGCCGGAGGACGGCGCCCAGAAGCCCGCCGCGTCCGAAGAGACCGGCCCCACCGCCGGCTAGCTACTCAGCGGGGTCAGGTCTTACATTCCGATAATGTGGGAGTGTAAGACCTGACCCCTTACGCGCTGAGGTAGGCGGGATCCGCGGTCGGGCCGTCGCCGGCCACCGTGGTGCGGTGCATGACGCGCTTGTAGCGGGCGCTGTCCCAGAGGCGGCCGCGGTGCAGCGCGCAGCGGTTGTCCCACATCACGAGATCCCCCACCTGCCAGCGGTGCCGGTAGACGCGGTCGGCCCGCACCGTGTGCTCGAGCAGCTTGGCGATGAGCATGCGGCCCTCGTCGAGCCCCAGGCCTTCGATGTACCAGGCGTGCGAGCCGATGTAGAGCGCCTTGCGACCGTTGCGCGGGTTGGCGCGCACCAGGGCGTGCCGCACCGGAGGATAGTCACGCCCGATCTCGGTGCCGATGCCGGGATCGATCAGGCTGCGCGAGAAGCCAAAGCTGTGCACGACGATCTTGCCGTCCACCTGGCGGCGCAGCTCGTCCGGTAGCGTCTCGTAGGCCACGCGCATGCTCGCGAACTCGGTCGCGCCGCCCTCGGGCGGGATCACGCGGGCCGAGAGCGCCGAGGAGTGGGCGGGCACCGGCTTGAACGAGCTGTCGGTGTGCCAGAGCTGGTTACCGGACTGATACTGCATCCGCCGATCGTTCCAGCCCATCAGCTTGCCGTCCGCATCGGTATTGGAGAGGTCCACGATGTGGGCGCCTAGCCGGTCCTCGCCACCGAGCGTGCGCACGGTGGTCTCGAGCGGCCCCCAGCGCTCGCTGAAGGCCATCTGCTGCGCGTCGCTCAGCGCCTGCCCCGGAAAGACCAGCACCGAGTGGTCGTCGAAAGCGACCGCGATGCGCTCGAAAGTGCCGTCGTCGAGCGACTGGGTCAGATCGACGCCGGAGACCTCGGCGGCGAACGCGGGATGGACGGGCTTGACGGTCAACTGGCTCGCGATTGTCGCCATGGCGGCCTCCTCACCGGTGATTCTAGCCCTTGACCGAGCCGGCGACCAGTCCCTCCACCATCCAGCGGTGGATGAAGACGTACAGGGCGACCACCGGGATCGTGGTGATCACGGAGGCGGCCATGAGCTGGCCCCAGTGGAAGACGTCGCCGTAGATGAGAAGGTTGAGCCCCACCGGCACCGTGGTGGCCGTGTCGGCCTGGATGAAGACGAGGGCGTAGAGGAACTCGTTCCAGGACAGGGTGAACGCGAAGATGGCCGAGGCCACCAGGCCCGGGGCGGCCAGGGGCAGCAGCACGCGCACGAAGGCGGTCACCCGGCCGGCCCCGTCGATCAGGGCCGCCTCCTCCAACTCGTCGGGCAGTGCCTTGAAGAAGCCGATCAGCAGCCAGGTGCAGAACGGCACCGTGAAGGTCGGGTAGGACAGGAAGAGCGCGGAGAGATGGTTGGTGGCCCCCAGCTCGGCGAGCACGCGGTAGAGCGGGATGAAGAGCAGCGCGGGCGGGATCAGGTAGAGGATGAGGATCAGGCTCGCCACCGACTCACGGCCGGGGAAGCGCAGCCGGGCCACCGCGTAGCCCCCGAGGCTCGCGATCACGGTGGTGGTGGCGGTCACCACCAGCGCGGTGACGAAACTGTTGCGCAACCAGATCGGGAAGCGCGTCTCCGTCCAGAGGCCGGTGTAGTTCTCCCAGGTGAAGGGGTTCGGCACGTAGATGCTGGTGGCGAACTGGATCTGCTCGTAGGTCTTGAAGGACATGCTGGCGATCCACCAGAACGGAACGAGGATGATCAGCAGGAACAGGCCCATGCCGAGCCACGTGATGGCTTTCAACGGGTGCACCCCTTTGAAGTGGGGGGGAGCGGCGCCGCTCCTCCCCCACACCCCCCCACCACATTGATCGCTACGTTGGACGCGATGATCACGGGCTACTTTCTCTCCCGGAGGAGATAGCGGCTGATCAGGATGATGCCGAGGACGAGGATCGGCACCACGAAAAGGCAGATGGTGACGCCGCGGCCCCAGCGGAGCTGGTTGAACGCGACCTGGTAGGAGTAGGTCGCGAAGATCTGGGTCGCGCTGCCCGGGCCGCCCCGGGTCATCACGTAGATGATGTTGAAGTCGTTGATGGTGAGGATGAAGCTCAAGAGCGTGGTGACGATCATCACGTGCTTGAGCCCGGGCAGGGTGACGTGCCAGAAGCGCCGCCACGCCGAGGCGCCGTCCACCGACGCGGCTTCGTACTGCTCGCGAGGAATGCTCTGCAGGCCGGCCAGGAAGGAGACCCCGAAGAAGGGGAACCCACGCCACCAGTTGGCCACGATCACCGCCATCATCGCGCCCTCCGGGGTGGCCATGAAGGCGATCGGCCGGCTCAGGAGCCCCAGGTCGAGCAGCACGCTGTTGAAGAAGCCGCGGCCGGGGAAGGCGTCGAACATCCACCGCCAGGTGAGCGCGATGATCACGGTGGAGGTGATCCACGGCAGGAGGAAGAGGCCGCGGAAGAAGTTCCGGCCCCGGATCACGTTGTTGAGCACGAGGGCCATCAACACGCCGGTCACGACCTTGAGGCCTACCGAGCCGATCGTGAAGACGAAGCTGTTCCGGACGACCTGGTGGAAGGTGTCGTCCTCGGCGAGGTAGAAGTAGTTCTGGAGGCCGACGAACCGCTCGGGATAGCCGACCAGCTTGTCGGTGAGCGAGAGCCACACCGCCCGGTAGACCGGGTAGACGATCAGGGCCACCACCAGGACCAGCATCGGCAGCAGGAAGAGGAGCGCCGTCCCCGCCTCCCGGAAGCGCGCGCGCCTCCAGAAGGAGGCGCTCGGACGCATCACGGGAAGGCGGACGGTGGAAGGGAGCGCCACGTCACCCGCGGAGGGTGTCGTAGATTTCCTTGATCTTCTTGTCCTCCCAATCGATGGCCTGATCCACCGACCACTTGTCCACGATGACCTTGGCGGGCGCGTCGGTGAGCACGTTGCTCGCCTGCACCTCCGCGGCGGCCGCGGTCACCGGCCCCGGGAAGCCGGTGGGCACGAACCACTCCGCGGCCCGCCCGAACGTGCGGTAGTTGTCGTTCTTGTTGAAGTAGTCCTTGGACGCGGCGCGCGCCTTGGACATCACCGGCGCGAACTGGCCATAGGAATCCTTCATGACCGACACCGTCTCCTCGGGGGAGAGCATGTGCGCGATCAGGCTCATCGCCGCCTCCGGATCCTTGCTGCTCTTGAAGATGCCTAAGCTCATCGCGATGGCCCACATGCGCCGGCCCTCGGGCCCGGCTGGGTGCGGCAGGGCCACGTGGTTGGCGAGCGCCTCCTCGCGGGTCTTGCGCTCCTTGGCGTCGGTGGCCTTGGCCAGCGCATTCTCCAGCGCGAAGGTGATGCTGGGTCCGTTCGAGGTCTGCGCGATGTTCTTGGCGATGAAGTTCTCGTTGTTGCCGGAGCCGGTCCACGTGAGCGTGTCGGCGGGCTGGATGCCGTCCTTGTAGATGTCGGTGGCCCACTTCATGGCCGCCTGCATCGCCCCCGTCTTGATGGACTTGTACTTGCCGTCCTTGCCCGCCCAGCCCGCGCCGTAGGAGTACAGCAGGCTCTGCATCACCCCGTAGCCGTCCGCGGTCCGGTTCCAGCTCTGGCCCATGCCGTAGAAGTTGTCCTTCGGCCGGTTGAGCGCGGCGGCGGCCTGCTTGGCCTCCTCGAAGGTGTTGGGCAGCTTCACCTTGCCCTTCTCGAACACGTCGCGCCACACGTACCAGAACGCGGCCATCAGGTACCACGGCAGCGCGTAGATCTTGTCGCCGACCATGGTGACCGGCGCCACGTTGGCGGGCGGCTTGCCCACCTCGCCCTCGATCTGGCGGGCGAAGGAGGTGAGGTCTATGAGCTGGCCCATGCCCGCGAAGCGCGCGGGGGCGCTCGTCTCGAGCTGGCCCACGTCGGGGGTGCTCTTGTTCTCGATGGCCGCCACGTACTTCGTCTGCATGTCCTCGAAGGTGAAGTACTCCACCGTCACGCTGGCCCCGTGCTTCTGCGCCCAGCGCTGGGCGCTCGCCTCGATGGCCTTGTTGGTGGGCTCCACGTAGGTCTTGAGGGTCCAGAGGCGAAGACTCGTGCCCTTCTTGACCGCGGGCGCGGCCGGCTTCGGCAGCGTGAGCAGGGCGGAGGTTCCCACGGCCCCGGCGAGGAGTGAGCGGCGGCTGATGCGCTGATCGAGCATGGCGTGTCCCCCTTGATCGTCTTTGATCCGGACGCGCCCCGAATGTCGGTCACCCACGCGGCCCTGTCAAGGGCGCGTATCGCGCCGTCTAGAATGTTACCGAGCGAGGATCGTCGCGCCATTTGCGATGTAACTTTCCGGGCCTATGAGGCCCAAGGAGAGGCACATCGTGAGCACCCCCGCGAAGAGGGAGTATCTGCAGGCGGTCTACCCCCGATATCGACAGGCTCGGCGTCGGGAGAAGCAGCGGATCCTGGATGAGTTCTGCCGCATCGCCGGCTATCACCGGAAATACGCCATCCGGCTGCTCAACGGCCCGCCCCCGGGCCGGCCGCGCGCGGCGCGCCGCCGCGCCGCGACCTACGGCCCGGCCGTGATCACGGCGCTGCACGCCATTTGGCAGGCGGCCGGCTACCCGTGGTCGGTACGCCTCAAAGCGCTGCTGCCCCTCTGGCTGCCCTGGGCGCGGCACCGCCTGCGCCTCGCACGGAGTGTCGAGCGGCAGCTCCTGGCCATCAGTCCGCGGCAGATCGATCGCCGGCTCGCGCCCCACAAGCGCCACCTCAAGAAGCGCCTCTACGGGCGGACCAAGCCGGGCACGCTCTTGAAGCATCACATCCCCATTAAGACCGACGCCTGGGCCGTTACGACGCCGGGCTTCGCCGAGGTCGACCTGGTCAGTCACTCCGGCAACGCGGCCGATGGCGAGTTCGTCCATTCGCTCAACCTGACCGATGTCCACTCGGCCTGGGTCGAAACCGGCGCGGTGCTGGGCAAAGGGGCCGCGGGCATTGCACGCATGGTGGACGAGCTCCGGGCGGCGCTGCCCTTCGCGCTGCGCGGCTTGGACTCCGACAACGGCACCGAGTTCATCAACGGGACCCTCTACGACTACTGCCAGGCCCATGAGATCCAGTTCACCCGCGGGCGCCCCTACAAGAAGGACGACAATGCCCACGTCGAGCAAAAGAACTGGACGCACGTCCGGAAGCTGTTGGGGTACGTGCGCTACGACAGTCCCGCCGCGCTGGCCGCGATCAATGACCTCTACCGACACGAACTCCGGCTGTTCCAGAACCTCTTCTTGCCCTCGGTCAAACTCGTCGGCAAGCTGCGGGTCGGCTCGCGCCTGCGCCGTCGCTACGACGCGCCGCGCACCCCGCTCGAGCGGGTGCAGGCCGCCCCGCAGCAGGATCGGGCGAAGGTCGCGGCCTTGCTTGCCCTCCGCCAGCGTCTCGATCCGTTCGTCCTCGCGCAGACCATCGATGCGAAGATCGAGCGCCTCTATGCACTCGCCAATCATCGCCAGAGCCCCGGCCCGGTCCCAGGCCCGAGCCGCCGGTCCCGACGTCGGGGTGGTTTCCCGTCCATCACCTTCGGCAAGAATGCCAGCCCCCAGCGTCGGCGTCTGGTTACCTCGTGACTGACTCGACGATCCCCGCTTCGGTTACCTTCCTGAACGGCTTGACAGGGGGCGGAGTGCCGCGGTTCCGTGCTAACCTTTCGGGCAAGGAGATTCGCTCCCATGCTCTCGCCCGCCGACGTGAAGTTCTACCAGGATCAGGGGTACCTCGTGGTTCCCGACGTGCTCGACCCGCCCACGCTGAAGACGGTCGGCGCCGAGATGGCGCGCATCCTCGACGGCGCACGCGCGGTGACCACGCACACCGACCGCTACGATCTCGAGCCGGGCCATCGCCCGGACGACCCGCGCGTGCGCCGCGTGAAGATGCCGCATCGCTTCTACCCGGTCTTCCAGGAGCTCATGCGCCACCCGCGCCTGGTAGCGGTGCTGAACGACCTCCTCGGCCCGAGCGTCCGGCTGCACGGCTCCAAGATCAATCTCAAGTCGCCGCGCTACGGCTCGCCGGTGGAGTGGCACCAGGACTGGGCGTTCTACCCGCACACCAACGACGACCTGCTCGCGGTCGGCGTGATGCTCGACAACGCCACCAGCGACAACGGCCCGCTCCTGGTGGTACCGGGCAGCCACCGCGGCCCGACTTTCAACCACCACACGGGCGACCACCACGCGGGCGGCTACTTCTGCGGCGCCATCGATCCGGCCGCGATCCGCGACGAGATCGCGCGGGCGGTGCCGCTCACCGGGCGCGCGGGCTCGATGAGCTTCCACCACGTGCGGCTCGTGCACGGCTCGGCCCAGAACGTCTCGAGCCTGCCCCGCACGCTCCTGCTCTACGAATACGGCGCCGCGGACGCCTGGCCCCTGCTGGGCGTCAAGGATCTCGCCGAGTTCGACGGCCGCCTCATCACCGGCGAGCCGACCATCGAGCCCCGGGTGGTGCCGGCGCCGGTGCGCCTGCCCCTGCCGCCCGCGCTGCACCAGGGCTCGATCTACGAGAACCAGTCGGACACGGGGCGGCGCTACTTCCCCGTCACCGGCGAGCCGGCCCCCACTTCCCGGACCTGACCCCAGCGGAGGCGCCCATGGACGCGCGCGATCTCCTCATCGACGAGCACGGCCGCATGCACGCCGCCGGCGTCACCGGCGACAAGGGCACCCTGGCCGAGCGGACCTTCGGCGGTCTCTCCGACGACCAGATGCGGGCGCGCCCGCGCGAGGACCTCAACTCGCTGGCGTGGCTGATGTGGCATATCGCCCGCGCCGAGGACATCTTCGCCAACGTGATCCTGAGCGCGCGCGACCAGGTCCTGGACGACGGGTGGCTCGCGCGCCTCAAGACCCCGCGGCGCGACTTCGGCATCGGGATGACCAAGCCGGAAGTCGCCGACCTCACCGCCCGCGTGGACGTCGCCGCCCTGCGCGAGTACCGCGACGCGGTCGGCCGCCGGACGCAGGAAGTCATCCGCGGGTTCGCGCCGCCCGACTGGCAGGGCGAGCTGCAGGTCGCCGCGCTCGAGAAGGCGGCCACCCTGGGCTGCTTCGGCGCCAAGGGCGAGCTGGTCGCGAAGGCCTTCACCGGGCGCCCGCGCATCGGCATCCTGGGCGGGCTGCTCGTCACGCACTCCGCCATGCACATGGGCGAGGCCCAGACCGTGCGCACGGCCGGAGGCTTCGGCTCCGGAATCTAGGCCGGACCGGGATTCGCGCCTCGCGCGGACTCGCGACTTGCGGATTCGCGCGCTCAGCGGCGCCACATGCCCGCGTCTTCGGGGGGCGCGACGCGAAAGAGGCGCTTGATGGCGATGATGACGAAGAAGAGCTGGATGCGCAGCCGGGTGCCGAGGGTCGGGCGCCAGTTGCCGGCCAGCGCGGAGAGCACGGCCTCGTAGATCCCGAGCCGCCGCGAGCGCCGGAACAGCAGCCGGCGGAAGTACGGATCGTAGAAGCCCACCACGAAGCGGCGGAAATAGTGATAGCGCTTGCGCACGGTCCGCTCGTAGCCCGCGAAGCGTCGGGCCGAGAGGTCTCCAGCCCGGAGCCCCGCGTCGATCGCCGCCGCCGCCTCGAGCCCGCCCTGCATGGCCAGGAGCACCCCGGTCGAGAAGATCGGGTCGAGGAAGGCGCCCGAGTCGCCCACCGCGACCCAGCGATCCCCCGCCATCTTCGTGGCCAGGTACGAGTAGTCGGCGTCGAAACGGGCCGCCGACACCCGCCGCGCGTTCTGCATCACCGCCGGCGAGGCCGGCGTGGTGCGGAGATAGTGATCGAGGCACTCCTCCGCGGTGGCCTTCGCCTCCCGGCGGTGGAGCTCCTTCGGCACCACCGCCCCCACGCTCGTCACCGTCTCCGAGATCGGGATCAGCCAGATCCAGCCGACGTCGGGCCGCGTGAGCACGCGGATGTCGCCGGCCGGGCGGCCCTCGGCCCGCGGGATATCCTCGAACTGGGCGTGGACCGCCACCTGCTGCAGCATCGGGTCGTGCTCGTAGCGGCCGAGCTTGCGGGCGAGGAAGCCGGCGCGGCCGGAGGCGTCCACGACCGCCGCGACCCGCGCGGTCTGCTCGACGCCGTCGGGCCCGGCGTAACGCAGGGTGACGCCGTCGGACTCGAACGCCGCGTCCACCGCGCGATGGCCTTCCCGAACGATGACGCCAGATTGCTCGGCGTGGCGCAGCAGCAGCTCGTCCCACCGCGCCCGCGGGACCTGGAAGGTCTGGGGGATCGGTGTCTCCACCGCCGCGGTGAAGTCCACGTAGGAGGCGGGGGTGCCGTCGATCTCCCGGAAGCTCGCGCCCCACTTCTCCACGAAGCCGGCCTTGGCGATCGTGTCGTGGGCGCCCAGCTCCTCCAGCACCCCGTTGATCCAGGGGAGCTGCGACTCGCCGATGTGGAAGCGGGGAAACCGGTCGCGCTCCAGCAGGAGCACGCGGCGACCCCGTCGCGCGAGCGCGGTGGCGGTGCTGGAGCCGCCCGGGCCGCCGCCGATCACCGCCACGTCGAATTGCTGTCCGTTGCCGGTCTCGAGGGCCATGGGCTGCCTAGCATACCTCTTGACGCGCCGGCGTTTTGGACCGATTCTCAGCCGCGCCCATGAAGTTCGACATCGGCATCCTCGCGAGCCAGCCGCTGCCGGTCATCGTCCGCCAGGTTCAGCTCGCGGAGTCGCTCGGCTACGACACCGCGTGGATCACCGACACCCACCTGGTCTGCCGCGAGCTCTGGGTCACGCTCACCGCCTGCGCGGCCGCGACCTCGCGTATCCGCCTCGGGCCCGGCATCACGGTGCCGCACACGCGCCACGTCTCGGTCACCGCGAGCGCCATCGCCACGCTCCAGGAGCTGGCCCCGGGGCGCCTCGTGCTGGGCATCGGCACCGGCGGCAGCGCGGCCGAGACCATGGGGCTGGCGGTGGCCAAGATGGCGCGCGTGGCCACGCTCGAGTCCATGGCGACCGCGTTGCGGCAACTGCTCGGCGGCCACTCGATGCGCCTCGACACCGGCGCGGACGCGCGGCTGGCCTGGCTCGAGCACCCCGCCGCGATCCCGCTCTATCTCGCCGGCTCGGGCCCGCGCATGCTCGACGCGGCCGGCCGCCTGGGCGACGGCGCGATCATGTACTCGGGCGTCGCCCCCTGGCTCCTGGAAGCCGCCCTCGCCTGCGTCCACGCCGGAGCCCAGACCGCCGGCCGCGCCCCCACGGAGGTCGATGTCGCGATCTGGGCGCCGACGTCAATCGCAGCCGACCGCGCGCTCGCCCGTGACCACGTCCGCGGCCGCGTCGCCTCCGCGTTACGCCACGCCTTCCCGGTGCGCTGGAACCCGGAAGACCAGGCGGTGATCGACCAGGTCCGCGCCGCCTACGATTCCTACCAGCACGCCACCGCCGCCTCGAAGCACCGCCTCCTCGTCACCGACCGCTTCGTCGACCTGATGGCCCTCGCCGGCACCCCCGAAGACGTACGCGAGCAAGTACAGCGCGTGGCAGGCGTGGACGGCGTGAACCGCATCATCCTGCTCCCCCAAGTCCCCGGCCAAGACTTCGTCCAACGCGAACAGGTGCTGCGGCTCTTCGCAGACGAAGTGATGGCGCGCCTCTAGCGGTCGTGCCACCCCGCCCGCCGCCGCCCGCCCCAGACGTGAGCGGTTGATCCGAATCAGCGACTGCGCGAACCCCAGAGGCCTTTCGTCGCGAGGCCTTCGAAGTAGTGGCCGTAGACGTGGAGGAGTGAGGTCTGGAAGAGGATCCACGCGCGGCTGCGCCCGCCCGCCCAGAACTCGGTGAGCCACGGGGCGCTTGGATCCACCGCGCCCTCGGCGGTGCACACGTGCTTAACTCGCTCGGCGGGGACCAGCGCCTCGAGGTCGAGACTACGCAGCGTTGGCACTGCCTCGAGCGTGGCGCGGGTCACAGCGCGGCAGTAGTTCCGGAGCTGCTCCACGTCCACGCTCGAGCACAGCACGTCCACCTGCGCGTCGTCCATGCCGGTACCGACATCACGCCGCGCGACGCGCAGGCGCTCGCACCAGCCCGCGTCGAGTACCTGCGGGCGGTCGAGGATGAAGCGGTTCATGCAGACGTCCTCGATTCGCATCGCGTGCCAGATCAGCCACGCCACCGGGTTGGCGCCGGGCACCGGGCGGCCGCGCACCTGGGCGTCGGTCAGCCCATCGACCAGATCGTCGGCGACGAAGGTGTGCACGGACTCGTAGCGCAGCAGCCAGAGATCGATGGCATCCATCATGCGAGCTCGCGCGCTCCGGGCTAGCGCAGCGCCTGACGATCCAGGTCGAAAGCGCGTTCGGCCAGGCTGGTCAGCATGCGCCAGGCCTGCTCGTGGTTGCGCGAGCCCTCGATGTCGTCGGCGAAGGTGTCGAG
>WNFG01001864.1_pt1 | contig 17738 bp, 17 predicted proteins | sample 5400431 | NCBI WGS metagenome assembly WNFG01 (sample SAMN13153346, study PRJNA577476) | soil metagenome | isolation source: 120 cm saprolite under Douglas fir tree site 2 hole 3 replicate 2 | place: USA:California | collected 2015-04-18 | reverse complement strand
CGTCCACTCCGGTGACTGTACCCAAACCTGTTCCCCAGTCCGTAAAAGTGTCACAAGGTGTGTCTCAGGGCCTGCTGATCAAGAAAGTGCAGCCCAATTATCCAGCCCAGGCGCTTACTATGCGATTGCAAGGCCAAGTGGAACTACAAGCGACCATCAACAAGGATGGCAGTGTCAGCAATCTGAAAGTACTGAACGGCGAAAGCATATTGTCACGTGCGGCACTGGATGCGGTGCGCCAATGGAAATACAAACCCTATTACCTCAATGGCGAACCGGTAGAAATTCAGACCCAAATTGTTGTGAACTTCAAACTTCCCAATTAATGCAGTTGACAGAACCGACTGCGGCGCGGGGATTGATTCCCCGCGCCGTTTTGTTTCTAGCGGAAGTTGTACGCGAACTAGTGTTTTACCTGGCCGGTGGACGGATCCAGGAACAACTTGTCGGTGCGCTGTTTATGAAAGTCGAACATGTTTCTTAGCGGTCCAGCAATATTCTCGAACGAGTTGCTGCTGACGGTTCCCGTGTTCCAGTTGTTCTCGATGAATCTCAAGATCGACGTCTGGTCAGTCAAAGTGCTATCTACGACGTTCTCTCGCGAATAGGGAGAGATAACCAGGAGGGGCAGACGGGGCCCGTATCCGCAGCGGCCGGCGATCCCGTCGGTATTAGTGCTGCCGCAGAGTCCCGGCCCATTCAAAGCATCTTTGCCGGTCATCGATTGCTTCACGATTGGACCCATCTGGTGGTCGTACCAGCCATCTGAGTCGTCGTAGGCTACGATCACGGCGGTGCTGGACCATTCTGGCAGGCTTTGTAGCATGTTGATAGTGTCCACGATGAAGCCCTGCTCATCCAGCGGCGATGAATATCCTGCGTGTCCGTCCTGCGCTTTCTTGGCTTTTAAAAAGCTCACGGCGGGCAAGTTCCCGGCTAAAGCCGCGTTCCTAAAGTCAGCCAGATCGTATTGGTGGTTTGCCTGATCGGTCTTGCCGATCATGCCGACCGATGTCGGTGGCAGATGGTGCGGGTTCGCGGTAGAAGCAAAATACTGAAAGGGTTCATGGTGCGGGCTATAGTCGCTCACCACGGCCCCTCCAAGATTGACCGACGTTGCCCCGCAAACCGCTGGTGAGCCTACGCTAGCAGGAGTGGTTGGTTTGAAACCTCCCTGAAACCAGCCCCAGGTAATTCCTTTTAGATTGAGAATGTCCCCAATGTTCCTGCCTGTCACCGCGAGTTGCTCAGGGCTTCCGCAATCATCGTAGAAAGGATCAGGATCACCGACCACGCTAGTATTTGCCACGTCTCCGGAGATATCGCCGATGGTGTGGGCGGCGTCGTAAGGCGCGGTGCGACCTGATACAAGATTTAGCGCGCCTGGTGTTGAAGGTCCAAACATCGTGCCGTACGAATTGTCATTCAAAGCGTAGTGTTGGGCGTAGTTCCACAAAGCGGTAACAGTGTTGCCATCGTAGTAGCCCATCACTAGCGCAGTGCCGAAGCCGTAATCGGGACAGGTACCATCCGTCCCCACCCCGAGAAACTGTACGAACTTGTCCATCAATCCACTGTCGACTGCCTGCTGCTCAGGTGTGTAGTCATGGTTCTGGTCGCAGGTGTAATTCTGGGAACGGCTCAATCGAAAAGGATTGTGGGAGTTGGTGTTGTGAAGAAGCAAACCAGTAGACAGGCCATTAACTCCCGGAGTGTTGTCGCGTGCCGAGAAGCGCGGCTCGCCATCCGAGTTCAGGGCTTTGGGATAACTGCCAAAATAGTGGTCGAAGGAAACGTTCTCCTGAAAAATCACGACGAGATGTTGGATCGGTGTAAGCGGAACGCCTGAAGCAGCGAACGCCGGCGTGCTGCTTGTTCCAAGAATAGTTGTCATGAGGGTAACGATTGCCAAAATCTTCCTGGCTGGAATAACCGCGGCTTCGTGGCGAAACATTGTTCTCCTCCATGGCTAGACCCTGGTTGGACCATGGCAGCATGGGACATCGCGGCAATGGTCCTCGGCTCAAGCCCGTCCAGCATAGGAGGGATATATTTCAGAACTGTTGCATGACTGTTAAATGTGTGTAAATTGGCGGGAGAAAGCGCCACAACTTGAGATCCGCGATGAGAATTCAAGTTTGAAAAGTGTTTTGTTGGATTTGAAAGAGGCGAAAGGAAGTTATTCCCGCTCCATAGCTTCGTCGATCGCGACCTTACCATGTTTATCCACATTAATCACCCGGTGGATAGGCTTATATCCCGAGAGAGTAATGTCAACGATGTAGTTGCCGGGATTGAGCATGAATTCTACGGGTGAAGCCTTGTCCAGCATGCGCCGGTTCACGCTCGCTTGGGCTCCTTTTGGCTGAGTCTTGATGCTGACCGTCCCCATGTCAGCCGTGCCGTCGCCACCGCCCTTAAAAAATTTCTTGAATTTGCCAACCGTCTTGATGTCGTCTACGTTGCCGAGCACGCGGAGTGCGGGAACAAAATGGAATGTCTGGCCGGGTTGAAGATCGGCCGTTGTCGTTTCGTCCAGGTAACCCTGCTTCCTGACCAGGAAGGTGTGCGTTCCCTTATCCATCGTGATCTGTGTGGGAGTGGTTCGTCCGCTATCCTTGCCATCAACGAAGACTGACGCGCCTGCGGGCTGGCTGTTCAAGGAAACCGTAGCTGCGGTTTGGGCTAGACGAATTACCAAAAATGATTTGCTACCCGAGGTCACATCCACGCTGCGAGTCTCAGCAGTGTATCCGTTTTTGACCACGCTCACGCGATGCGCGCCGGGGGCTAAGCCGGCAAGATTGTAAGGTGTGACCCACCCTGGATCGCTGCGGCCGTCGATCTGTACCTGAGCTCCTTCCGGCGTGGAATCTACGGTGAGTTGTCCGGGAACCAATGCGACTTTAGCCGGGGCCGGCGCAGCGGTCTTGCGGTTCTTGTAGCGCGGCCGCACTACCGGCTCAGGCTGTGGGACGGTTGGTTCAGCCTCCACCTGCGTGACGACTCGAGGTGGAGTAGCGGCATGAGACGGTGCCGGACGGGTGCCCTGAGCTTGAGTTGTCGCCGCCGTAGAATTGGCGACTGGTGCCGTAGTGTTTTCATCATCCGCATTTTGCGAATGGATGTGGTACGCAATAGCCAGGGTAATAAATAGAACCAGAGCGACGGCGCCTGAAACCGAGTAGACCATCAGTTTCGGCGGAACGCCCTTAATTTCCTTGATGGCCTTCTTCGCTACCTCCCGAGGCTGTACCTTGGGCTTTTCGGGCTGGCTACGCGCCAGAAAAACGGCAGGAGTGGCTTCCGGGATGTTCCCCACGTCTGACGACACTGCTGGTTTTGTAGCTGGAAGAAAAACCTGTTTGAGCGGCGGAAGTTCTTCCAGATCGGAGAAGCTTACCGGCTTCTTGGCTCCCGGAGCGTCTCCTGCCATCATGGGATCAACCGCAAACGTGGGCGACTCTATCGCAGGCTCGGCAGCCACGGCGGCCGACATTTGCGATTCTTTCTCCTGGCTTTCGAGCGCTTCCACGGAGGCTTTCACGCATGAACTGATGAATTGTGCGCCGGGGTCTAGTTTCTGCATCTTGGGAGTGATTGACGAAGCTGCCGTCACGCCGATGCCTGCTGCCGCCCGTGCCACCTTATCAGGCGCAGGCAAGCTCTTTCCACCGAGGTCAGATTTGGCGATGGCGGAAACCGCTTTCGGCGCCACCCTCGCTGCGGGTGCTGGTTGCTGCGGTGGTTTCGCTTCAGGTTTTTGAACTGCCGCTGGCGGTTGCTTGACGGTTGGCTGGCCAGTGACCTTGGCTTGCGCCGCCGCCACATCCTTAGTGCGAAGATTCTTGTTCGTAACACCCAGGCCCTGAGCAGGCGCAGTAGTCTTCTTTGCGGGCTGCGTGCTGGCCTGCTTGCACTTCTCTAATTCATTGACCAGTTCTTGCCCGTTCTGGAATCGATCCGAGGGCGCTTTGGACAATGCCTTCATGATCAATTCGCTGACTGCGGGATGAATCTTGCTATTGATGTCGACTGGCGCGACCGGAATCTCTTCGACAATCTTGCGGCGCACAGTTTCAGAGTCTGCGCCTTCAAAGGCTTTACGATCCGTCACCATCTCATAAAGGATGCTGCCCCAACTGAACAAATTAGAGCGCGCATCGAGCGCTCCTCGCTGCACCTGCTCGGGTGATTCGTAATACAAGGTAGCTGGGATCTTGCCGGGCGACCCCGATTCGAGCAGTCCCATGGTAGAAATGCCAAATCCTAGAATCTTGACGGTGCCATCCCATTGCACCATCACCTTCGCCGGTTCCAGGCTGTAGTGGACGACTCCGGTGGCGTGTGCATGGTCGAGTCCCTGGCAGACCTGACGGCTAATATCCAGCAGATCCCAGATGGAAAACCCTTCCTGGCGCGCTAACATGGTTGCAATACTGTTGCCCTGCACATACTCCATCGCAGCGCAGAAGAGACCATCGATTTCACCTGCGCCGGAGAGGAGTGCGACATTCTGGCTGTTAAGGGATTTGGTACTTTCCGCCTCTGCCAGGATGCGCTCCACCAGGGCTTTCGCCTGCTCCTCGGGCATATCGGCTAGCCGAAGGGTTTTCAGCGCTACAGTTTGTCCGTTAGAGGGGTCGCTGGCCTTATAAACACAGCAGCGCTCTGATTTGGCGATTTCGCTCAATACTTCGAAACGGCCAATTTTTGTCGACATTTCTCGCTAACCTCGTGCACTTACGCGATGCGTCCGTGAAGCAGAGACGCTGGATCATCGAGGGGAAGGTCGAAAGTAGGATACCGCGACGTAATCAATTGAGAGAGTTACGAAGGTCACTCAAAAATACGGCGCCGAAGGGGCAGGAACCCAAGTTGACTAGCGGCCGCGCGGAACGCAGCCAAGCTTACGTTCTCGAACTTAAGTATTAACTGAGGCTAGCCAATCACTAAGCAAGCGACGGACTTTGGCACCTTCGAAGCGGCGGCGGACGGCATCAATGACGTCGAGACGTGCGCGAATGCCGTGTCCGCGAAATCCAACCCAGTACGGAATGTGAATTTCGCCGGGAAGCGGCGTAGCCGTGAGTTCGAGTCCACGCAGACGGAAGAAACCGCGACTGAATAATACGCGGCGAAATTTCTCAATGATCAATTTGCTAGCCCGCATGTCGTCCAGGCGTGCCGGAGGACAATTGCGGCTATCCATGACGATCACATCCGAAGCGGATGGGACCTGCTCGAAGTGGTAGAGATCTAAAATGCCGGCTATTGCTTCCAGTCCCAGAAATTGTTGCTCGCGCTTGCCCCCGTTGACGATCTCGACCTGGAAGAGACGAAAGGGTATGTACACGTCAGCAACCGAGCGGAGTGGACCAAAGATAAAGCTACGGGCGGAGTCCAGAAGGCCTCCGGGTGAGAATTGCTCGGTTGCCTCCTCTCGAGTGACATTCGGTTTCAAGGTGCGAATTCGTGGCATTGGAATAGTTCAGAATCGATCTATTATCGAGAAAACAAGTGTCTCCTGTAGTGTAGTGCTGGAAGGAGCGGAACAGCAGAGGACTGCCAGAATCGCGAGGCTCTTGACTTGTCGTCTCTTTCAAGATGACTTATGCTGTAACCACTTGGAAGCGCCGGCAGCCCTGCCGAGATCGCCCGGTTGTTCATCCTCTCGTTGGGAAAACTTATGACTCTGACCAGGTTTGTGACCAAGAATGCGTTTCGCAACAAGCGCCGCAGCATTCTGACGGTGCTGAGCATCGGCGGCTCTCTTGTGCTGCTCACTTTCCTGATGACCATCTGGCACGGTTTTTATAATAGCGAAGGCAGCGAGCAGTCGGCTCAGCGGCTGATTGTCCGGCACAAGGTTTCGCTGGTCTTTAATCTGCCTAGCCCCTACCGGGAGAAGATCCGTTCGCTTCCGGGTGTGACCCAGGTCGTCAACGAACAGTGGTTTGGAGGGCAATACAAGGACGACAAACCAGCCAACTACTTCGCCCAGTTCGGCACCGATCCTGAGGAACTACTGAAGGTCTATAAAGAATATCAAATGCCGGCGGACCAGTTGCAATCCTGGCAGCACGACCGTGCCGGAGCGATTGTAGACGCAGACCTGGCGAGAAAGCACAACTGGAAGGTGGGAGACCGCCTGAATATTAAAGGCGTAATTTTCCCCGTCAACCTGGAGTTGACCATCCGCGGAATGTTCACTTCGCCGCTTCCTACCCAGGCGATCTATTTCAACAAGGCGTACATCGATGAGGGGTTCCCCCGTCTTAAAGGTTCCGACGGATTTTTTGCCGTGCTGGCGGATTCGCCGGAATCCGTGCCACGCGTGGCGAAGGCTATCGATGAGGAGTTTCGCAATGCTCCACGTCCCACGAAGACGGAGAGCGAGCACGCGTTCCAGCTCGGCTTCATACAAATGTTGGGGAACGTAAAAGCTTTTATCTTGAGTATCTGCATGGCAGTGGTTTTTACCATTTTGCTGGTGTCAGCCAATACTATGGCAATGTCCATACGCGAGCGTACGCGCGAAGTTGCCGTACTGAAGACGTTGGGATTCACACGGCGTAGCATACTCGGATTGTTTGTAGGCGAGGCGGTGGCGCTATCGCTCGTCGGCGGTATGTTGGGCACTCTCATCTGCTTCGTTCTAGTTAGCGGTATGGCGCAGATGGGCGGATTTTTCACCGGGATGAAGGTCACAACACCCACCGTTCTCGCAGCTCTGCTGGTAGCTGCGCTGGTGGGGTTCTTCAGCGCTTTTGTACCGTCGTATCATGCGTCGCAGGTCAACATTGTGGACGGCTTGCGGCACATCGGCTAGGTCAAGGAACACTATGGCAATTCCCCTCAGCTACAACGTGCGAAACCTGCGGCTGCGCAAGAGCCTCACGATCATGACCGCTCTAGGCATCGCGCTGACGGTTGCAACCGCGGTTTTCATCATGGCGCTTTTGGCAGGATTGAATCGGGCCTTTGGCACAACCGGTGATCCCCTGAATGTGCTGATGTTGCGTAAGGGATCAAACTCCGAGTTGGCTGCGGGAGGAATACAGCGGGACGCCGCTCAAGTTATCAAGGAGCTGCCGGGTGTGGCCAGGAATAGCAAGGGCGAAGCGATGGTCTCGGGGGAAGACGTCCTTGTGATCGTGCTGCCCAGAAAAAATGGGACTGGGGAAGTGAACGTCACCACTCGCTTCCTGACCCCTCTTGGAATTGAGATGCGGCCGCGGGTGCATCTCGTCGAGGGCCGCTGGTTTACGCCTGGGCAGCGGGAAGTGGTGGTGAGCCAATCCATTCACCAGCGCTTTACCCACTCCAATATCGGGGACACGGTGCACATCGGGAATGGCGAGTGGAACGTCGTGGGGATCTTCGACGCCAGCGGTACAGCCCACGAGTCAGAAATCTGGGGCGACATCAACCAGTTGGCCACGGATTTCGAACGAACAGTGTATTCCTCGGCCCTGGTTCGGGCTACCGATCCAGTCTCCGCCGAAGCTCTCAAGAATCGCGCCAACGACGACCAGCGACTGGAGCTCAACGGTATGCTGGAGCCGGACTACTACGCCTCTCAAACAAAGTCAGGTGCACCCATCAAGATTGTCGGCTGGATTGTGGCCATCATCATGGCTGTCGGTTCCATGTTCGCTGCCATGAACACGATGTATGCGGCAGTGGCCTATCGCGGGCGTGAGATTGCTACTTTGCGAGTGATCGGTTTTTCGCGTCCCAGTATTCTGACCTCGTTTGTGATCGAGTCCCTGCTGCTGGCATTGTTGGGGGCATTTGCCGGCATCGTTCTGATGCTGCCATTCCATGGCATGACAACTGGGACGTCGAACCAGGTCACTTTCAGCGAGGTAGTGTTCAGCTTGCGCATGACTCCTGCCGTAGTGGGATTTGCCATCCTATTTGCGGTCATCATGGGCCTGTTCGGCGGGCTGGCGCCGGCCTGGCATGCATCACGCCGGGACATTCTTAGCGCGCTGCGTGATTAAGGCACCGGGCGAGCGACCTGCATCGGTCGAGATTCCCGCATTTTTTAAAGAAAAATGCCTATAGACGCCAAACACGAAGATCTGCAGAGCTTGCGGATTGATCGCTCGGCAGGGTCAGACGGAGAACCTGCGGCGTGGGCGCGCCGCTACATCGTGGTCGGAATCGCGGTGCTGGTCCTGCTGGGCTTGGTTGCATTGGCCTACCGCTTATTCTCCAGCGACGCTCAGGAGGTAGAGGTGGTGCGTGCGGCGGCAGCGAACGGCGATGTCGGTGGAATCGTTCTTTCTGCAAGCGGCTATATCGTCGCCCATCACAAAATTAGTGTGAACTCCAAAGTTACGGGCCGGGTGGCTTGGATCGGGGTAGAGAAAGGCGACAAAGTTAAAGAAGGACAGGTCCTGGTTCGGTTGGAGAACGACGAGTTTCGCGCTCAGTATGAACAGGCGAGCGGGGCTGCGGCCAGTGCGAGGGCCTACCTTCAGCAACTCCAAAATGGATCGCGTCCGGAGGAGGTCCAGCAATCCGAACACAACCTGGCTGAGGCTCGCGCCACGCTGGCCAATGACAAGCTCACGCTCGACCGCACCCGCGACTTGTCCAGACAGGGCGTGCTTTCCAAACAGGCCCTGGACGATGCCACCGCCAAGTTCGAGGCCGATCAACAGCGGGTCAACTCGTTGGAGAAGGCGGCGCGTTTGGTGAAGATCGGCCCCCGTGAGGAAGAGATCGCACGTGGGCGAGGCGCCTTGCAGCAGGCCGAAGGACAAGCGGCCTATGCCAAATCGCAGCTGGATGCCACTCTCATTCGTGCTCCCGTTGCAGGCACTATTCTTGAGCGCACTGCCGAAAAAGGTGAATTGATCACAGCGCAATTTGCGAGTGCTGCGGAAGGCGGTCCGCGAGGGTCTGTGGTGGCGCTGGCCGATTTGAACGATCTTCAAGTCGAACTCGACATCGCCCAGGACGACTTCGCCAAGCTCAGTCCCAAGCAGAAAGGCGTTGTGGCCGTGGATGCCTTTCCTGATCGCAAATACGATGGCGTGATTGCCGAGATCTCGCCGGAAGCGAACCGGGCGAAAGCCACCGTCCAGGTGAAGGTACAGATTCTTAATCCGGACGAATACCTGAAGCCAGACATGAACGCCACGGTCAAGTTTCTGGCGGACCAAACTAAGAAGGCGAGCTCGCAACCTTCAGGCGTCTTTGTGCCTACAACGGCGATTCGTGACCGCAACGGCAAGAAAGTTGTGTTTCTGGCTTTCAATGGCAAGGCCCTGATGCGGGAAGTAAAAGTGATTTCGCAACGCAGTGGAGGCCTGTTGGTGCAAGGACTCAACGGCGGGGAAAACGTCATTACCATGGCGCCGCAAGATTTGAAAGGCGGAACAAAGATCAAAATCAAAGGACAGTCATGAGCACGGCATTGGCTACCAATACAGCGACAGGCACAAAAGTTGTTCAAGCTCGCAATGTCAGTAAGGTGTTCAAGAGAGATGCATTCGAAGTGAAGGCCTTGGACGATGTCTCGATCGACATCGCTACCGGAGAATTTCTGGCGCTCATGGGGCCTTCCGGCTCGGGCAAGACCACGCTGCTGAACCTGATCGCAGCGATTGACCGCCCGACCTCGGGCGAGCTGCTGGTCATGGGGGAGAATATTTTCCGCTTCAGTGACGGTCAGGCTGCTCGTTGGCGTAACGAGCATGTCGGCTATGTATTCCAAACCTTCAACCTGATTCCGGTGCTCACGGCGTTTGAAAATGTGGAGCTTCCGCTACTGCTGACCAAGCTCAACCAGCAGCAGCGCCGCGATCATGTGATGACGGCCCTAAAACTGGTGGGACTCGGAGACCGCGTCAAGCATTTGCCGAAGCAGCTTTCTGGAGGACAGGAGCAGCGGGTGGCGATTGCACGGGCAATCGTGAGCGATCCTACTCTTCTACTAGCGGACGAGCCTACCGGCGACTTGGACAGCCATTCCGCAACTGAAATTCTGGAGATTTTGAAGCGCCTGAACGAGGACTTTCACAAAACCATCGTGATGGTGACACACGACCCTCACGCTGCATCCTACGCGCACGTCAGCCGGCATCTGGAAAAGGGAATGTTGCTGCCACCGGCGTGAGTTCAGGTACGACGGGAGATTCGCAAGCTACTATAAGTTCATCGCCGTCGCGAAGCTCGAATCAAATCTCCGAAACGGCATCACGTCCACCGCCCGGTCGCGCGATGATATTGCTCGGATCAGCTACCCACTGCCATGCCCGTCGGCCATTCTCTTTGAGCACTGTCCGGGCCTCACCATATTCGACCAGACGATTTAGGACCGTGGTCACCGACGCCAGCGGATCTTTGTGACGGAGCAGCACAGGAGGAATTCTTTGCTGAATCTGATCACAGACTTCTCTGGCCCCCAAAGGTTGGTTGGCTTCCATCAGCACCATGCGGCAGGCCTTGGTGAAACCCGGCTGCCGCCCGCTGGTTTTACGGTCCACCAGTTCCAGCAGTTCCTCGCTTAGCACGCCATCACCGAAAAGATTTGCCAGTCCGACGATGGTCTGCTTGACTGTGCCGATTCGCTTCATGATCTCGGCGCGTTGCCGCATCAGTTGAAGCAGTTCCTCATGTGCAGCCTTCACAACTTCCTCGACATGAGTACCCCCGGCTATGGGCGGTCCTTTGCTCCCAGTGCCGTTGACTCCATTCCGCGTACTCTCCATGACGCCCCCTGCCCAAACCAGTTTCACCGATGCGCCAGATACATTGCCTAGGACATAAGAGACCGACTATCCCAGTCCAGATCCCTAATCGCTCCCTAAAAACATGGGTCAGGGAACTTTCTTCGTTTAGACGCGAGAGGAATGAAAGTGTGAGCTTATTTATTTAGAGGTCTACGTGAAGTCCGCTGACGACGCTCACCCGGTGTCTTTAGGTTTGTCTCGATGATGAAAACGCAGAGCGTCGGGGCGCCGATCCATCCCGATCCTGGAAGCAACGCTACTTCGTAATCGTTCCACAGGCAATGCGGTCGCCGGAATTTCCGGACGGGTCGGTTTTCATGTCATCTGCCTTAGAGTGAATCACAATCGCCGTTCCGCCGTTGCTGAAGAGTGAATGGTTATCTTCACCGAAGTCCACATTCTTGTTAACCATTGTCGCTTTGGCGTTTCCGGACTCTGTGATGGTGATGTTCGGCATATCACCGGCGTGGGGGCCCTCCGGATTCATCAATCCGTGTTTCTTGTTGTCCGGATTGAAGTGGGGGCCGGCGGACTTAAAGTCCGGTACATCACACTTTGGGATTTGATGAATATGAATAGCATGCTCGCCCGGCGGAAGATTAGTCAGGTTGAGCCTGATCTTTACGCCGTGCTTTTGGGGACTGAGCGTTGCGGTTCCGACGCTCTCGCTATTTCCATTCTTCAGATGGACGACTTTTTTGTTGTCTTTGGGCGCTCCCAATAAAGGTACTGCGCTGATCGCTATGGAGAGTGCAACACCCAGTAAAGTTTTGTGTGTCATGTCTTGAGATTATATTCCTACCTGAACCCTAAGGGCTGCTATCGGCCTACGGCGGTATAGAAAACATCCTTACCAGAACGCAAATCTCTCCCGTAGGAGAAGCTTACGGCGACGCCGAGAACGCGGACCTTTGCCTGCACGCCAATGTCCCATAGCCACTCTCTCGCCCCCAAGGACGGGAATGGGTCAGTAATCTTCCCGATGTCGAGAAACGGCCCCAGCTTAAAGTTGAACAGCCCGTTCTGATAAATGTTCTTGTCTAACTCCGTATTGGACAGAAAATAATTTCGCCCCAGAGGAGCGTTGCCTTTGCGTCGGTCATGAGTGCCCGCGTGTCCCCGCAACCATAAATCGTTATCGCGTTCCACTCCGAGCATGAACAATTCATCAAACGGCGCGTCACCATAAGTTTTGCCGGTGCGAACTTGCGAACGCGTTTCATAATCGTCGATGCTAGCGAGCGGCAGCCAACGAGCGCCAACCGACCCCTGCAACTTGGCGAAGGCATGTGCGGGCTGCGACCAGATCCTGGCAATTTGCGAAGAGACTTGTGCGTCCACAGTTAGTCGTCGCTCCGGAACCCGCCACAATTGGTAATTTAAACTCGCAAGATGCTTTAATTCGTATCCCTCCGACAGCAGTTCTGGACTCAAAGCAGCACCGGGAACGACGCTACGAAAGTCACGATGTGATAATTCTGCTCCGGTGGACCATTGCCAGCGCCCACTATTAAAGGATGTGAACTCGGCTTCTGCGGCCTCCCGGCGCAGATTGAGTGCGCCGAGGAATGTTGCGGGTCCGGAGATGGAGTCACGCAGGTCCCAGTTTTCGTTGCGAAGATCGACTCCGATTCGGTACCGCCGCCTGGGATCACGGCGGAGCGGCCCCGCAACGGAGGCGAGCAGGCGGCGTTTATCGGGATCCCACCTCACTAGTGAAACGAAATTAATTCCAGAAGCGCCAATATTGAAGAACTCAGGGTTAACCGTCTGGAAGGGAATTCCTCGAAATAAACCGATCAAGCCTTGAAACGTGTTGCTTCCCCACCCATTTCGTTCTTGAGATCGGAAGATAATGTCGAACCTGTCGTCTTCGCGTGAGGCGAGATCAAAACGATAGCCTGGGAAAATATCCAGCGCGGTGATCCGAACCTCTGTCGTGAGCAGGTCTGGCAAACGCAATGTTGCAGCAGGAGAAAAAGCGAAGGCACGGTCCAGCACAACCGCATTGAGGCGCGGCTTCGGTTCCATGCACAGCTCTTGAATCTGGGGTTTGGCCACGCGATTCCAGTATTTCAGCGCGGCTTCCAAATTGCCCTGGATGAAGTACACACTTGCAAGAAATTCGTTGCCATACGGGTCAGCGGGATCGAGTTTGAGGGCATGATGCAGGTAACTCACGGCTGCGCAGTAGTTCTTTTGCTTAAAAGCAATCCCGGCGAGTTCCAGAGGGAAACGTTTGTCGTTGGGCTGAAGTCTGCTGCCTGTTTGAAACGCGAGGCGCGCCTCCTTCCAGCGGGCCAACCGCGCTAGTGCGATTCCTTGATAATAATCAAGCTCTGCTGAATGCTGCGGGGAGGCTTCAACAAGGCGAACAATTTCCTGCCAGTGCCCCTGGGCGGAAAGTTGTTTGATTTGGACTAAGAGATTCTCGTTCTGGAGAGGGTCTTGAGCGCTAGCGTGCAGCGCACAAGAGACAAACCACAAAAATATGGCTGCCGTGTGGATCAGCGAGTGGCCTGGGGAATGGCGAGCAGTGTCCAGTTGCCGGCGGCGTTCCATGCTTTTTCGAAGCCTGACCGATCTTCCTTTAGCAACTTTCGCACTGCCGGGTCATTGAGCAGCACGACTCCCTCGGTCGAGTCCAACCCGGCCACCACAGTGTAATGCAGAGGGGCATTCTGCGAAGGCTTCAAGGCGACAATGAGCGGGCGGCCCTTTTCCAGATGCTGTCTGAGATCATCCCATCCACCGCGAAAAGCAAAGCTGCGGAATCCCTGCTCGCGGAAGTAGCGTTCGATGTCGGAAGCATAGACGCCCTTGGCCTTCCTGGAATACAAGGCACGTTGGATGTCGGCGGCATCAGCATCTGTATGGGGTGACAGTGCACCTTGTCTCAGCCAGTACTGCATGACCATCGCGACACTCGCTGCGCCGCACCCATTCTTTTCTTGCTTCACGAAAGGGATATCGAGCCAAATGCCCGAAACGTCAGCCGCCAACACGAGTCCGCAGAGACAAAGCCAGGCGACAAGTCCCCTAAGTACGGCACATCGCATAGGAATCCTGCTAACGAACCGCCACAATGATCAAGATGAGAGCAGCGATCGCGAGGATCACCAATATCAGATCCCGGTCGCTCAGCGTGCCTGCGGCCAACTCATGCTGCATCTTGTCTGCACGCGATGCAACCTGTGCGAGTTCCGAGTCGCTAAGGTTCGAAACCGCGGTTTTCACTTGCTGCGCATCAATGTGAGCGGACTTCAAGGCCTTTTCGGCAGCTTGCGAGGAGAAGAGCTGGTTTACTTTCTCAATGTTTTTCTGCCGTACTTGAGTTGCCGCCGCGACTTCTTTTTGTAGCTCGGAGGGACTTACCACATGAACCTGCGCCAGCAGGCTAGGCGGGACGGCGAATATCGTGGCTAGAACACAAGACGTCATCACTCGAACATATTTCGGCATGTCGAAATGCATTTCGGGACCTCCGATAAGATTTCCAACAAAAGGGGACAGATTTGTGAAACGACTTTGATGCCTGCGACACGAGGCGGGTTTTCCTCACACTGCATAGGCAAGTATTTAGTAGATACCCTGAACTCAGCCCTGCTCACAACTTTATATATGACTCGACCTTAGGCTTACAATTCCTTTACTTTTTTCTGCAACTCAGTCGCGATCCACTGTGGATCGCTGTCGGGCGCGAACTCGACTGGCGTACCAATATGTACGCGAATTTTTTGGGGTGCAGCGAATTTCTTGCCCGCGCTCTTGATTTCAAATAGTCCGTCAATGCGCATGGGTACAACCGGGATCCGAAGATTGTTGGCTAATAGGCCGATGCCAGCCTGGAAGGGCAGGAGTTTGCCGCTTGTGGTGTGATGGCCCTCAGGAAAGACCAGTATGCTGTAGCCGCGGTCCACCGCTTCTCCCGCATAGGCAAAGCTCTTGCGGAATCCAGCCTGGCGGGGCAGCGGGAAAAGGTTCAGCAAACCTACGCCTAGCGTCCATTTCACCCGGTCATAGATTCTGCCGAAAAACCCACGCGTAAGCGGCGGAGTGCGAAGTAATTCGAGTGCCTCTCCTCCAGTCGCGGTGGCGAGTCGATGCCGCAGGCGAGCGGGAAGCGCGGTGAGGATGAACCCGACGTCCACATCGTCAATGTGGTTGGAGATCACCAGTACTGGGCCTCGCACATGCCGCAGATTCTCGCGGCCTTCGATGCGGGGCAATCCTAATAGCGTGATTGCCGGACGAACTAGCATGTAATAAGCGAGCACGCGAATCCATGTAACCGGCCAACGCAGGACCCATCGCGGGTAGTGATACGCGACTTTCTCTGAGCTCGCGTCACGCAGCATGCGTTCCAAGTCGCCGACGGTACAGGCGGCCGCGAAGCGGGTCTCGCTTAGGTCCACTTGATAGCGGTCCTCGAGCGCGCTCAGCAGTTCGACGCGATCAAGCGAGCTGAGGTTCAAGTCAGATTCCAAGTTGGTCTTCGCGGACGCGTTGCCTGGGGCCCGTCCCGAGATGCGCGATATCAGTTCAGCCAACGGGGTCGAATCTATTTGACGGGGAGGATTCGCTGCGAAACGCGCTTGGACGTCATCCTGAATAATATTCATGCGAGCTTTCTGGGTAGGAGTGCGGGGGAAATCCGCTTGCGGCCACATATACCAACATCGCATGCGCTGGTATTCAGCTAGAGTTTCATTGGCTCGTTTTACAATGGGTTCCGGATCGAGACTGGGATCTCGCAAAATCAGCACGGCGCACGGCTCTGCGTTGCCGTTGCGTTCCAGCCCAACGACGACGCAGTCGCGGATTTCGGACTGGCGCCGCATTGCAGCCTCAAGATCCTCTGGATAAACGTTCATACCGGCGGATGTGACGATGACATCTTTCTTCCGTCCTTTGAAATAGAGATTGCCTTCGGCATCTAGCGCGCCGATGTCGCCTGTGCGATACCAACCTTCCTCGCCGGCGACAGGTTGCAACTTCTGCTCGGTCCAATAAGCGCTCGCAATGCCTTCGCCGCGGACCAGAATTTCACCGTCGTCGGCCAGTTTGATCTCCCGTCCGGGAAGCACCTTGCCGATCGAGCCTTTACCGAGGCGGAAGGGGTGATTGACGCTAATGAGCGAGGTCGTTTCAGTCAGGCCGTAACCCTGAACGACGGCATATCCCAGGCGAGACCAGAACTCCTCCGTCTCACGGTCGAGCGCTGCGCCGCCGCAGATGAACGCCCAGAATTTCCAGCCGAACTGGCGATGAATCTGGTGGAAAATCCACCAGCGCCGCAGGAAATGCTTGCCCTCGGCGTCACGAAATCGGCGGTGGAACTCTTCGAGCCGACCGCTCTCTTCCAAATCACGTTTAATTTTTTCTTTCAGTGATTGGAGCATGCGCGGAACCGCGACCAGCACGGAAACTCGCTCGCGTCGGACTGTTTCTATAACCTCGGAAGGGTTGAGAGAAGGGTGGAAGATTACCGTCCCTCCCAGCAATGGCGGCAAAAACATTCCGAGAAACTGGCCAAAGACGTGGCTCAGCGGCAGCAAGTGCAAAAATCGAATGGGATGCACGAAACGTTCGTATTTAAGATATTTCCGAATTTCAATTTCGAGCGGAGTAATGTTGGCGAGCACGTTACCGTGGGTGATTACTACGCCTTTGGGTTCTGCGGTGGTGCCGGAGGTGAAGACGATTTCGAGCGTGTCGCTTACTTTGAGTTCGACTGCAGAATAGGGCGCGTTTGAATGTTGCGCGACACGGTCTGCCAGGTCCTCCAGACTGATTGCCGAGAAACCTCCGTTTTGCTCGAGATGTTTGCGAGAGCCGACGAGCAACTTAGTATGGATCTGCTGAGAGACGCGGAGGACGAAATCTGACGCGGAGGCGTCGTCCATCGGGACGACGATGACGCCTCGCAGTAGGCAGCCAAAGAAAGCGATCACCCATTCCGCGCAGTTCTCGCCCCATAGGACGACGTGGTCGCCTGTGCCAATCTGGAGGGCCTCAAGTTCGCGCGCAAATTGAAACGCCGTTTCGGCAATTTGCCGATAGCTCCAACGCTCGGTGCGGTATCCGCGGCGGTGGACATAGGCGCACTCAGAACCGCGGTGCCGGAAGATATCCAGGTAGTCGATGAGAGAATTGCGTTCCATCGCGGGAGTTACTGGCCGCTACGACCTAGTCCCGTCCTACGCCCAGCGCGTCGGCAACACGGTTGATGTAGTTGAACCAGGAAGCGATCAAGGTAATTTGAAGGATAGCCGTATCAGTGAAACCGGCGGTGCGAAGGCGGTCGTGGTCGTCCTTCCAGACTTTCGTGGCGTCCTTCGTCAACTTCACGACATAGTCCAGCATGACCCGCTCTTTATCAGTTATCGGAGCGGTGGTGTAGTCCTTCTCTAGTGCTGCCACCAGTTCCTTGTCCAGGGTCACTCTACGCAGAAACTCTGCGTGGGATTCTATTCAATAAACGCACCGATTGGTCACCGAGACCAGAGTTGCGATCATCTCGTGCTGGCGTCGCTGGAGCGGCAGATCCGGTGACATCAGCACGCCATAGGTGGCGAAGGCGTGGAAGAGAGCATCTGGGATCAAGCTGTGCGAGGCAACAATCTGCGCTCCTCCTTCTTCCGTGGCGTGCACAGGAGTGGCATATTCCTGGGGATAAAGTCCCCTCTGACTTTCTATAGCGTTACGCAGTTTTTCGTCTGCTTCCGAGAGAGGGACGGTGCGAATCCAAGTCATAAGAAAGACTTGCCCTTTCGATGGCTTGTTGCCGTAAAATGACTTCGACAACTCAAGGTACACGCTGTAGGTTCGCTATGCCAAGTCTGGTTGATTTTGGTTGCCAGGTTCGACAGATTCATTCGCGGTTCCCCCCGCGCGGAGGATTCCCGTCGATGAGCATTGTGGCATGGAAAATTCTGCGGAGACTGCCCCGGCCACTCCTGCTGTGCCTTTTGATTTTCGTTCTGA
>WNFG01003679.1_pt1 | contig 17743 bp, 16 predicted proteins | sample 5400431 | NCBI WGS metagenome assembly WNFG01 (sample SAMN13153346, study PRJNA577476) | soil metagenome | isolation source: 120 cm saprolite under Douglas fir tree site 2 hole 3 replicate 2 | place: USA:California | collected 2015-04-18 | reverse complement strand
CGATACCGAACTTCCGTACTTCAGAGGTATTGGTCGAGACCGCGACAAAGTGCTTCGCGACCGATTGTTCGTCGCCTCCCAGTCCGGCGAGCGACCAGGCCCGGGCCGTTTGGGCGTTCGTCATCGTCTCCAGCGTGGTGAAGGTTTTCGAAGAGATGATGAAGAGTGTTTCCGATGGATCGAGGCCTTGAACGGCCTCCGCGAAGTCGGTGCCGTCGACATTCGATACAAAACGAAATGTCATGCTTCGATCCGTGTAGTACTTCAGCGCCTCGTAGGCCATTACTGGGCCCAGATCAGAGCCGCCGATGCCGATATTGATTACGTTACGAATACGCTTGCCGGTGTGCCCCTTCCATTCTCCGTTTCGCAGCCGGTTTGCGAAATCCGCCATCCGGTCGAGTACGGCATGCACCTTGGGGACCACGTTTTCGCCATCCACCACGATGGACGCCTCTCGCGGCGCCCGCAGGGCGGTGTGCAAAACCGCTCGTTTCTCGGTGAGGTTAATCTTCTCCCCGCGAAACATGGCGTCGATTCGTTCCCGCAGTCGAGATTCCTCGGCGAGTTTGATCAACAGCTTGAGTGTCTCGTCCGTGATGCGATTCTTCGAGTAATCGAGATAAAGGCCCAAGGCTTCCACAGTCAGACGCGTCCCCCGCTTGGGATCGTCCGCAAAGAGTTGTCGCAGGTGTACTTCCCGGATCTCCTTATAGTGGGACCCGAGGTCCTTCCATGCCTGGCGCTTGACCGCTGGGCGCCTGGTTATTGCTTCCGCGCGTGCTGCCATGTTCGTCGTCCTTTCGTTTACTTTTTGTACCTGAAACCGATCCTGTGGAGCTCGATGTCTTGGGCTTGCCTCCGTCTTCCCACAAGCGAAAGCCTCCCAGAAATGCGTTGCGGTTGTCGCCTAACCTGCACTTTGGAGGCAGCTCTTTCAGTTCCTTGGCGTTGCCACCTCCCAGAACCACTTCGTCGGGCTCGAGAGCAGCAATCAGCCGGGCAACCACGTCCGCGACATGGCGCCGCCACTTCTTCTTGCCTTGCTTCACCAACGCCTCGTTGCCCACATGGCTTTCGTACGTCCCCTTCTTGTACGGAAGATGACCTAACTCCATGGGCTCCACAATGCCATCGACAATCAGGGTTGACCCGAGGCCGGTTCCCAATCCCAGGAAGAGCATCTTTCCTCGTCGGTAGCTGCCCAGACCCTGCATGGCTGCATCATTCACCAGCTTTACGGGACAGCCGAACGCGGACCTGAAGTTAAAGCCAACCCAACCGCTTCCCAGATTGCGCGGTTCTGCAACTGGCCGATTTCGCAGAACCGGCCCGGGGAAGCCAATCGAGACCGCGTCGTACTTCCAGTCCCCGGTAACCTTCTTCACTCCCGCCACCATTTGTTTGGCTGTCAGCGTAGGCCCGGACGCAAACTTCCGTGGCTCACGCTCGCCACTGACGAGCACCTTGACGTGCGTTCCGCCGACATCAACGACCAGCACATTCATAAGACCCTTCCGTCGGCAGCAAGGACTCTGCCGAGTGAACTCTCCCGCTCTTAACTGAGCGCGGGCTCCGGAACCGAATTCTCCAGTCCGCAGGCGGCCGCCCCCGCTAACCCAGCCGGCGTGACGACAACATGGATCGGGATGCGTCCCATCAACTCGGCGAAACGCCCTTTGCGCTTGAAACGCTGCATGAAGTCCGGCTCCTTTATCACGCGCAGAGTATGCACAGCAACGCCACCTGCAATGTAAACGCCGCCGGTCGCCAGGAACTTCACAGCAAGATTGCCAGCCTCACTGGCCAAAATCGAAACAAAAAGGTCGACGGTTGCCGCGCACAACTTGCTACGGTTGCCGGGCTCGGCAGCCTGATTGATAATCACGAACGTGGGATCGGCTGCGGTGGCAATGAGCGCCGCAACTTCCGGAGTCTCAGATATGCCCTCAACGTCCCGGAGGAATCCATAGATATGCGGAATTCCGATTCCGGAACACACATGCTCGAAGCTCACGTGATCGAATTTCTTGAGCATGTATTCGAGCAGGCGGATCTGCCTCGCGTCGGTGGGAGCAAAATCTGAATGACCGCCCTCGGAACTGTGCGCCAGATACCGCGACCCATCCCAGGTAAGGAAGGACTCACCCAGACCCGTGCCGGGAGCAATGACGGCGATCGCTCCCCTGGGAACCGGTACGCCGGCATTAATCGTGTGTACGTCGCTGGGCCTGAGGATCGGGACCGCACGCGCAATTGCTTCCAGATCGTTGATGAGACGAACCGACTGAAGATTGATGTTCAGCTCTCGGGCGAGCGAGGCGTCTTCAATCACCCAAGGCAGGTTGGTGGTCTTCACCCGCCCGCCGATCACCGGTCCGGCAACCGCAAAACAGGCGCGGTCGACCGGCTTTTTCGTCTTCGCCAGGAACTCCTTCACGATGGCCTGCAAGCTGGGGTAGTCGGCACTGTGAACCTTGGCCTGCGCCAGCGGCGCATGAGGGCCGGCCTCGCTCGAGAAGATCGCCAAATCCGTTTTCGTACCGCCAATGTCACCTGCAATTAGCATTGCCATCCCTCCGGCTAGCCTTACTAAGCTCTGGCATAGCGCTCGCTATTCGGTTTCGATCCGCTCAGGCCGTAGAACAAGATGTACAAGTAGCAGATCACCGGTAGAACAAATGCGTGGTGCAGCCCGACGTGGTCCGCGATCACGCCCTGGATCACCGGCAGGATTGCACCCCCCACGATGGCCATGTTCAGGAGGCCGGATCCATTTCCCGTCAAAGAACCGAGTTCTGCCACTCCCAAGCTGAAGATGGTGGGGAACATGATCGAATTGAAGAACCCGACTGCGAGAATCGTCCACATCGCCGTGTGGCCGCCCAACAGCATTGAAGCAGTAATCAGCACCGCGGCAATGGTCGCGCACAGGGCAAGCAGAGATCCAGGCCTGAACCGGCGCAGAAGTCCAGCGCCGAGAAATCTTCCAACCATAGCGCCACCCCAGTAGAAGGACACAAAGCCTGCTGCAGTCTTGGCGGAGAGATTCGCGATCTCGGGCAAACCAAAATAGTTCACCAAGAAGCTTCCGATGGAAACTTCCGCACCGACGTAGGCGAAGATCCCAAGTGCGCCGAAGAGGAGATTCGGATGCTTCCAGATTGAATCGTCAACTCTCTCTCCCCGGCGGTTTGTCACGGTCTCGATGGTTGGCAGCTTGAAGGTCCCGATCAAGACTGCTAACAACACCAGGGCCACGCCGATCACCGTGTACGGCATCTTGACGGATGCCGCTTCTTGCACGCGGTACTCCTGCAGGGCTTGCGGCGCAAGCTGTCGCAGCTGCTCGATCGCCAGCGGTGCTGCGCTGAGGATGAGCAGTCCCCCGATTTTCGGAGCGATCGTGGTACCCAGAGAGTTGAACGCCTGGGTCAGATCCAGCCGGCTCGAGGCCGTTTCAGGCCTGCCTAACACGACGACATAGGGATTCGCCGCTACCTGAAGGCCCGTAATCCCTGCCGCGAGAATGACAAGCGCGGTCAAGAACAGCGGATACGAAGCAGCAGATGCGGCGGGCAGGAATAGGAACGCTCCGAAGGCCATGGTCAGCAGCCCGGCGACCATGGTCCTCTGATAGCCGATCCTGTTCACGACCTTGGACCACGGAACGGAGAATAGGAAGTACGCCGAGAAGAACGCAAACTGGACCAACATGACTCGCGCGTAACTGAGATCGAAGATTGACTTGAGATGAGGCACTAGAATGTCGTTCAGGCAGGTCAGAAATCCCCACATGAAGAACAGCGTCGTAACGACGGCCAGAGGGCGTGAGTAGTTCGGGGTCGCCGAAGTTGCCACAATAGTCGGACCGGCTTCGGAATTGGTAGTAATTTCTCGAGTTGCCATTTCTTATAACCTCGTATTCCCGAACGTTTGTCTCGGTCGCAGGTTGACTACCTCAAAGCTCATCGCCAGAACGGTTGCTCGAAGCAAGCCGCTACCACCACGCTTCGGCCTGCACTCCGTAGGTCAGGCCATTTGTCTTGTTCTGATATGGTGTTCCGCCCACCATGCCACGGAGTCCCTCCGACCAGCTTGCATAGGTCAGGAAGGCGCGCAGCACCGGTCGGCTGAAAAACTTGTTGCCAGCTCCGATTTGGGGCGCGATCGTAACCTTGCGCAGCCATCCGTCGTATTGACCGCGGCTGTGCGTGTGGTCGAACCCTCCCTCGACCGCCAGCGATAGATGTTTGGTGAAGAAGTATTCTGGTCTGGCGCCAAACGAAACCCACTGGTTCCAGTCGTGTTGCGGATCGCCATCCTTGGTACGCTGGTAGACAAAGATCGGCATGATGGCGAACTTTTCGTTTGGTTGAAACAGCAAGTTCTCTGTGATGAGAAGTCTTTTCGAGCTGTTGATGAACGGCGTTGGATCTGAGATCGACGTGCTGAAGTTGCTGGCCGCTCCAGTTCCGTACTGGATGGAAAACGCGTGATAGCCCCCGTGCCACTCCAGGCGTTGATGGCGCAGCCCAAATGCGAATCCGTCCGTGGTGCTGATCACAGTACCCGATGGGGTCGTACCGCCCTTGGAGATGGCATAATCGAACCAGCCAGCCCAAAGACCCATCGGCCCCTTCAGGTCATAGAGACGCACGTCGATGTTGCTCTTCGCGAGGTATCCGTTTTGCGTGACAATGTCGGGCCGCGCCCCGGAAAGGAACGCCACGGATGCCTTCCCGATTCGAAGATCAATATCCTCAACTCCCCCGCCATACCCGCTCATGTCGAGCATGTAGAAATCGTCGATATCGATGTGCTGCCGACGGTAAAACCTTTCACCCGCCCAGAACTTGGCGTTCGGCTGGCTTTCCAGCACATTCCCGACTTGAACGAAGGCTTCACGCAGGCGAAACTGATCGTTGCCGATGCCATTTGAGAAATTTGCGTAATTTGCAGAATTTGTGGTGTTGGCCTGAACCAGGAACTCGGTCTTGATCCACGCCTTGTCGGAGCTGTGCTCTGGGTTCACCCAGTTGTTGACAAAGATCAATTCGGCGTAGGTCTCCGCTTCATTTCCCAGGCGGTATTTGGCAAAAGCCCCAGGGGCCTGGAATGCAACCTGCTGCCCCCCTACACTGTTGAGGCCGTAACCAGAGCGAAAATATCCGTGGAACTCAAAGGTGCCGAGCTGTTCCTGCAACTTCTCGATCTTTTGGTCCGCATCTCTCAGCAGTTCGTACGTGGGTTCGGAAGCCACCTGGCCTTGATACTTTGCCCCGACCTGATCCGATTGGCCGAGCACCGATCGAGTCGCTTTCCCGGCGGCCAGCTCCGCCTCCGAGACTGTATTCTCCTTTGTTTTTTGCTGGATCTCTTTGTCGTCTTTGATTTGTTGTTCCAGGGCGGCGATGCGCTGTTGGAGGTCGCGAGTAGTCGTATCGTACTGCTGTTTCAGTTCTTGCAGTTGCTCTTGTAGCTGGTCACCTTGCTGACCTGTCGCGGTCAAGCCCCCAAAGGAAACTATTGCGATGCAACAGATGCAACACATAAGTGGCCGCTTCCAATGACGACCTGACCCGGCAACCATGATTCGCTCTCTGCTCCTACCTGCCACGGGTTGTCTCCACCGTTGCGACAAGCGTATGCCGCGGTTAAGCATTCTCGCACAAGCATGCGCGCTTCCATTTCCTAGTTCGTACCGCAGGAATGGCGCGGCTTCTTCCAGCGCCAGGCATTTTAGAGGCTTATTCCTCGAACAGTGGCCACTCGACTTTCAATGCAGAGGCGAGGTGACGGTCGGGGGTTTGGCAGATGATTGACAGATGACGGGCACGGATCTCAGTCCGGGAAACCCGCCGTTCCTGTGCATTGCGCAAGCGCCAATTTCTGAGTTGCGAGGGTCAGCGCTTCGATGAGTGGTGGTCGAAGTGCTGGCTCCTTGGCAGCGCGGGAAGTCATATGCAGTCGTGTCGTTGCCAGACAGGAGGTGGGCCGTGCAATTTGGCGATAGCGTTCGCGCAACCCTTCCTGTCTCGAGCATTCTGCTCGGATTTCTGTTCGCCGGCTTTTGGTGGACACTGAATCGGGAACTCACCTTCAAGGCAGAAGAGCGGCATTTCAAGTTAGGCATCGGACTGCAACTGGTTGGTATGGTCATGCTTGCGGTTTTTGGAGTGATGCTGCCCATGCGGGCGATCGCTTACGCCGATCCAGGATTTCTTCTTGACTATCGAGGGGTAGTTTTAGCCTTGATCGTGATCTTCGGATATATGCTGACCGACCTCGGCCACTACGGCGTATTCAAGTGGCCGAAATACAGAACTCGACCCGAGAAGTTTCTTTTTGCGGGTACGCTGTTGATGGTCCTCGCGATGATCGTGAAGTGGTATTTCTTCTGATCGTCCCCTCGAACGCAATCCGGACGATGCGAAGTGGTAGTTGTCACTTGCCGGGTCCTCGTCCCCGCTCGATCAGCACTCAACCGTGCCATGTTCTCGCAGCGCAGCTTGGGGACGTCTTTAGTACTTCTCGGGAATCCACCGATAGTTCCACTTGGGTTCCTTGTAGCCGTGAGGTTTTTGTCGTTTCGGCAGCTTGATCTTATCTTGTGGAATTTGTTTCCACGGCACGACGCTGAGCAGGTGGGAGACGCAGTTTAGTCTGGCCCGCTCCTTGTCGTCGGTTTGCACCACATACCACGGGGACTGCGGGGTATCTGTAGCCGCAAACATTGCATCTTTCGCGCGCGAGTAATCGTACCAGCGACGGTGCGATTCCAGGTCCATGGGGCTGAGCTTCCATTGGCGCATTGGATCCTGGATGCGTTTGAGGAACCGCTTGCGCTGCTCCTTTTCGGTTACTTCAAACCAGTATTTGATGAGGGTGATGCCATTGTCTTTCAATAAAGCTTCAAAAGCCGGGCACAGGCGGAGAAAGTCCTCGTATTCATGAGTTGTGCAAAAACCCATCACATGTTCCACGAGAGCGCGATTGTACCAACTCCGGTCGAAGAGAATTACCTCGCCGGCCGCTGGGAGGTGGGCGATGTAGCGTTGTGAGTATAGCTGCGTCTTTTCGCGTTCGGTGGGGGCTGGCAAGGCTACATGACGGAAGACGCGGGGACTGACGCGCTCCATGATACTGTGGATCACGCCTCCCTTACCGGCGGCGTCGCGCCCTTCAAACACCACCACAATTTTGGCGCCGGTGCCTTTTACCCATTCCTGCATTTCGACCAGCTTGGTCTGGAGCTCACGCAATGCTTTCTGGTACTCTTTCCCGTTGAGCTTCTCGCTCCTCTGCTTTTTTGTTCCCTTTGCCTTATTGTTGTTCGCCATAGACGGAATCTCCTTTTCCAGCCCGTGAATCCCTCGAATTGTGCGGCCCTGAAATCCGCTTCCGCGCAATTCAGACGAGCTGAAGTTCGCAGACTGCCAGTTGCCAAGCTCTTGTCACTGACGTTGCTGGTATAAGCTGCTTCCTTATAGACGACTGGGCTCTGAACTGCCGGCCCTGATCTCTCACGGTCTGCGATGGCGTCGCTTCACCGACAATTGCGCTAGTGAGCGAGTTAAAGTAGCGTTGACGGATGCGAGGTCCTGGGAGGATAGCTTTTCCTGAAGCCGTGCAGCGGCGCGTTGACGCGCTTCTTCGGCCCTTGCTTCGTCGATGTTCTCGGCAGCTACGGCCATATCCGTTACGATGGCGACACGGTCATTCGTGATTTCCACAAGCCCTTCTCCAACCGCGAGGAAATCATCCCGGCCGCCCTTGTGCACAATCATTTCACCCGGCACCAACTGCGTCATCAGCCGGACGTGTTGAGGGTAGATTCCCATCTGGCCTTCGACACCCTGCAGTGTCACCATCTCGACGTCTTCGGAATAGACCACCGCGTCCGGCGTCACAATTTCAAGCTTTAGAGTGTTGACCATATCTTCCTGTGTTCGATTGCCGGTTCGAGCCACCGTCAAGCTTGCTTGATTTCCTCAATGGGGCCCTTCATGTAGAAGTTCGCTTCCGGCACGTCGTCGTGCTTGCCTTCAAGGATCTCCTTGAAGCCCCGAACGGTTTCGGCCACAGGGACCTGCTTGCCCTCGCGACCGGTGAACACCTGCGCCACGCTGAACGGCTGACTCAGAAAGCGCTGAATCTTGCGCGCCCGGTACACGGTTAACTTGTCTTCCGGCGAAAGCTCATCCATGCCCAGGATGGCGATGATGTCCTGCAAATCTTTGTAGCGCTGCAGCACCTTCTGTACTCCACCCGCGACCTCATAGTGCTCCTGACCTACGATTTCGGGCGCAAGGGAGCGAGAGGTCGAGGCCAAAGGATCCACGGCGGGATAGATCCCTAACTCCGCAATCGCGCGATCGAGTACGATCGTCGCATCTAAATGCGCGAAGGTTGTGGCCGGCGCCGGGTCGGTCAGGTCGTCAGCCGGAACGTAGACAGCCTGGAAGGACGTGATCGAGCCTTTCTTGGTGGAGGTGATTCGTTCTTGCAGCGCACCCATCTCGGCCGCAAGGGTCGGCTGGTAACCGACGGCGCTGGCGGTGCGGCCGAGCAAGGCCGACACCTCGGAGCCAGCTTGCGAAAAACGGAAGATGTTGTCGATGAAGAGCAACACATCCTGGTTCTTCTCGTCGCGGAAATATTCTGTAATGGCAAGGCCGGAAAGAGCCACGCGCAGGCGTGCGCCCGGCGGTTCATTCATCTGTCCGTAAACCAGGGCGATTTTGGACTCGCCCAGGTTCTCCTGCTTGATGACACCGGCCTCGGACATTTCGTGGTAGAGATCGTTTCCTTCCCGGGTGCGCTCGCCGACCCCGGCGAACACCGACACGCCGCCATGAAGCTTCGCGATATTGTGGATCAACTCCATGATCACGACCGTCTTGCCCACTCCCGCGCCACCGAACGCACCCACTTTGCCGCCCTTCAAGAACGGGCAGATTAAGTCGATGACTTTGATGCCGGTCGCGAGCACTTGCGGAGAAGTCGATTGATCCTCCAACGACGGCGGCGTGCGGTGGATGGGATAGTACTTTTCCGCCTGAACCGGTCCGCGTTCATCCACGGGATTGCCGGTGACATCAAAGATCCTGCCCAGGACACCTTCACCGACTGGCATGGTGATGGGTCCGCCCTTGTCTGTAACCTCGAAGCCGCGCTTGAGGCCTTCGGTGCCAGCCATGGCGATGGCCCGCACCAATTTGTCCCCGAGGTGCTGCTGCACTTCAAGCGTCACCGCGACGGGCTTGTTCTGAACTTTGAATTCAACAGTCAACGCGTTGTAGATTCCCGGCAGTGCTTCCGGAAACTCGACGTCCACCACGGGACCGGTAACCTTTACGACTTTGCCTTTGTTCATATTCATTCCCAGTTGCAACGACCAATACGTGTTTTGCTCACGCAGTCTGGCCGCCGGCGATTTCCAGTAACTCCTTCGTGATATTGCCCTGTCGCTGCTTGTTGTATTCGAGTGACAACTCTTTGATCAGGTGGTCGGCGCTGTCCGTGGCGTTCTTCATCGACACCATGCGCGCGCTTTGCTCACTGGCTTTGGCATTCAGCAAGACCTGATAAACGTACAAATTGAGATAATGCGATAGCAGATACGCGACCACCGCCTCGGGATTCGGCTCAAACAGGGACTCGTTGTCGTCTGCTTTCAGCTCCTCTTCGGATTCCATACCCGGAATCTTCAACTCTGTGATTTCGCCCACGGGAAGATAGTCCATGACGAGCGGATTCTGAGTAAGGGTGTTCACGAATCTTGTGGCGACGATCTGGACTTGGTCGACCTCCCTCTTTAAGAAGAGGTCGCGAGCGAAGGCCGCAATCGCCGCGGCTTCGGAGAAGTGAGGCGAGTCGGCGTATTCAAACTCGGCAGCAAGCCGCCGCCCGGTGCGAGCGACGAATTGCGCAGCTTTGCGTCCGGCCGTGATGAAAACCGTCGATTGGGGATCAAACTTTGCGGCCACACGAAACAAATTGCTGTTGAGCGCTCCGCACAAGCCCTTATCGGCGGCGATGAGAATTACCGCTCTTTTCCGGACGTCGCGCTTTTCGAGCAACGGGTGACTGAACTCGCCCATCCGGGTCGTGGCTTCACGCTGAATGCGGTACAGGAGGTAGGCAAAGGGGCGGCCGGCCAGCGCGGCCTGCTGCGCTTTGCGCATTTTTGATGCCGCTACCATCTGCATCGCTTTCGTAATCTGCGCAGTGCTGCTGATGGACCGGATGCGTCGGCGTAAGTCGCGGATGCTGTGCATAAATTAAGAGTCCAGGGGCTACTCAGGTGCTTATTTCCAAGTCCGTTTGAACTCGTCGGCCGCAGCCTTCACTTCGGCTACCAGGTCTTTACTGAGCGCTTTTTCCTTTTCGATCTTCCGGAGTAACTCGATCTTTCGGGTGGTCAGGAATTCGGTCAGCTTCGTCTGGAATTCTTTGATTCGAGCGACCGGAACGTCGTTCACGTAACCGTTTTGCACCACCCAGAGAACCGCCACCTGCCCTTCCACCGGAATGGGGCTGTACTGCGGCTGCTTGAAGATCTCGATGATCCGCTTGCCGCCATCAATCTTCGACTGCGTCTTGGCATCCAACTCCGAGCCGAATTGGGCAAATGCCGCCAATTCCCGGAATTGGGCGAGGTCACCCTTGAGCTGCCCGGCAACCTGCTTCATCGATTTGAGCTGCGCTGCGGAGCCAACGCGGGACACCGAGAGCCCGACCGAAATCGCGGGACGGACGCCCTGGTAGAACAAGTCCGTTTCCAGGTAGATCTGGCCGTCCGTGATCGAGATGACGTTGGTGGGGATGTAGGCGGATACGTCGCCGGCTTGGGTTTCAATAATGGGTAAGGCCGTCAGCGAGCCATTGCCATACTTTTCGCCGACGCGCGCCGCGCGTTCGAGCAAGCGGCTGTGGAGATAGAAAACGTCGCCCGGATACGCTTCACGACCCGACGGCCGTTTCAATACCAGGGATACCTGCCGGTAAGCCACAGCATGCTTGGACAAGTCGTCAAAGACAATCAGCGCGTCCATGCCATTGTCCATGAACCATTCGCCCATCGCCGCTCCGGCAAATGGAGCCAGATACTGACTCGTTGCCGAATCGGAAGCGGGCGACGCTAAGATGATGGTGTAGGGCATCGCCCCGGCTTGTTCGAGCACGGCAATCGTGCGGGCAATACTCGACTGCTTCTGGCCAACCGCAACGTAAATGCAGTAGAGCGGACGGTAGTTCTTATCGCCAGCCGCCTCAGCCGCTTTGTTCAGTCGCGCCTGGCTGATAATGGTGTCGACACAGATGGTCGTCTTGCCCGTCGAACGATCGCCGATAATCAGTTGGCGCTGACCGCGGCCAATGGGAATCATCGCGTCGATCGCCATGATGCCCGTTTGTACCGGCTGGGTGACAGGTTGTCGCCGGATGATCCCCGGAGCCATTTTCTCGACCGGATATGCGATATCGCTCTGGACGGGACCCTTGCCATCCACGGGTTCGCCCAGCATGTTCACGACCCGCCCTAACAGACCCTTGCCCACAGGCACCTCGAGCAGCTTGCCTGTGGTGCGCACCTCGTCGCCTTCCTGAAGCTTGGTGTAGTCTCCCAGAACCACCACGCCAACTTCGGTCTCGTCGAGGTCCAAGGCCAGGCCGGTGACACCGTGGCCGAGGTCCAGCATCTCGTTAAGCATCGCATCGCTTAGGCCTTCGACTCTTGCCACGCCGTCTCCGACCTCGCGAATGACACCCACGTTCTGCCTGGCAGCCGTGACCTTCGCTCCGGTGATTTGTGCCTCAATTTCCTGTAAGAGGTCAGCCATATGTCCCTTCGCTTCGATTAAAGAACTCTCAACCCGCAACGGTCTTCGGAACCCGTAAGTTCCTCTCAAAAACTCTTTTGCAGCGACTCCAAACCAGCTCGCACGCTGCCGTCATAAACATCGCTGCCGACCTGGATGCGCATTCCTCCGATCAACGCCGGATTGAGCACAAACGAGGTGCTTATGCCCGGCCCATACAGGCGCTCGACATTCGATAGCACGCGTGCCTGTAAGGCAGCGGGCAAAGAAGCGGCGCTCTCAACCTCGGCCGTGTGCCGCAAGCGTTCCAGTTTCACCAGCCGTCGGAAGTGCGCGAGTAAGGCGAGGCGGCCGCGGCGTTTGGCTTCGAGCACCTTTCGCACTGCCTCGATAACTCTCACTTCATCCAGCATTCCTTTAACCAAGCAGAAGCGGAAGAGTTGCTTGGCTTCGCGGCGGAGTTGTTTGTTGCTCTGCATTTCTGTTTCGCCTCGCCTCGCGCTTATGCCGTTAATTGCCGGGCCGTTTCTTCGGCCAAGCGCTGCTGATCTTCCGCCGTCAGAATTTTGCCGGTGACGGTGACGGTGGTCTCGACGAGCAACCGGCCGAACTCCGACTTGAGTTGCGCGAGCATGCGCGTACGTTCCTGTGCCGAGGCCTCTTTCGCCTTCAGCATCACCTGCTCGGCAGCGGCGATGGCTTTTTGGGTTTCCTGCTCTTGTACGCGGGCCGCGGCGGCCCGAGCTTCTTCGATCAGTTTGTTCCCCTGTGCGTTGGCCTGGTCGAGCATCTCTTTGCTGCGGGTCTCGGTTCGGGACAACTCGATCTTGATCTGCTCGGCGTTTGCCTGCCCTTGTGCAATCAGCATTTTGAGAACGGGTTTGTAGGCGAATCGTTGAAGAAGGATACAAACGATACAGAAGCTGATCATTTGAGCCACCAGGTGGGTCCAGTCCACACCGAAGGTTCTAGCGATCTCTCCGATCTGTCCACCGCCGGCCTCGGTTATCAACATTGCCCTCGCATACATAGTCAACCTCTCATCTCGGCAGGCCGCGCCCCGTGCGTGCTCTGCGCACTATATTTCTTTTCCTTTTCTTACTTGACCAGGAACAGGGCGTAGAACACGATCGCTTCCGCGAAGGCAATGGCCAAAATCGACTGGACCAAAATTTTCGTGGAAGCCACGGGATTGCGTCCCACTGCTTCTGAAGCTTTCATGCCGATCAAACCTACGCCAATTGCCGCGCCTANNTCATATGATTTTTCCCTTTCTTTTTACTTTCCCGACAGCTCCCGTGATTGAACACGGTCAAGCCGCCGAATACTAATTCTTCAAGCGCCTGAAGTCGCGGGCTCCTCCGCCTCACGCTGGCAGATGAGCAGCGTGAAGACTGCGGTAAGTAACATGAACACCAGAGCCTGAACCAGGCCTACCAGCAGCTCCAGAAAATAAAATGGAATCGGCAACAGCCAGCCAAGATGGGGAACCAGCGTGGACATGGTTTCCAGCATGTTTTCCCCCGCGAACACGTTGCCGTAGAGACGAAAACTCAAAGAGACAGGCCGAAACAGGATCGAAACAATTTCCAAGCAGCCCGAGGCGAAGAACACGACCACCATGACCACTTTCATCAGCCCATCTGTGTCGCCCTTGGGCGCAAACAGTTCCTTAAGAAATCCAACCGCTCCGTCCTCCTGAATGGCCCAGATAATCCAGCAGGCGAAAAAGACCAAGGCCATCGCCAGCGTCAGGTTGACGTCTGCGTTGGCGCCGCGGAACAACGGCTGATCGATCTTGAATCCGTGTACACCCTGATGTCCCCAGCCAATGGTGCCCACACCGGGGATCAGACCCAGCCAATTCGCAGAAAGAATGAAAATGAAAACGGACGCAAAGAACCAAAACGTTCGTTCCACCAAGTGCGAGCCGATGATGCCCTCAAGGAATGTGTACAGTCCCTCCACCAGCCATTCCCAGAAATTCTGGACTCCTTCAGGAACCGCCTTCATGTGTCGCGTGGCAAATTGAGCAAAAACGATCAGACCCACGGCAACAATCCAGCTGACGACCATGGAATTGGTGATGGGGAAACCAAACGGCCTGGCAATCTCTACCGCTTTTTGCGAAAGACCAGGTTCATCCTGTTCGGACACCGCTGGAGTTGGTCCGGCCGGTTCTATAGCCCTTGACGATATGGCGGAACCATTGGTCAGCTTTGCGTCCGCGACAGATGCGCACGTCGCGCCAACAAACATGAACACGAAGCTGAGAAGCATCGCTATTCGCGTAGTTTTCAAGCTGGGCAAGACCTGGGCACCTTGAGCACTCGAATTAGAATGTGCGTCCACTGCTTCTCTGGTCTAAGCAGTCAGGATTCCAATCCGGGGGATTCTCCTGGTATTGGAGGCATACCCACTGGGCAGAAAGAGTTAACCGACCTTGGCCGCCAGAGATGTGTTCTCCGCACGGCTTGTCGTTAACACACCGAATGACAGGAATTTTGGCAACTGACAAGCAAGTTACCAATCCTGACTGAATAGGAAAGAGGCAGCGATGAAGACACTTAGCTTAGCTTAGCTTAGCTGAGCTGAGCTTCGCTAGTGAGATATCGCAGGAACGGCAGCTTGCAACGCCGACGCAAGCAATTGGCTCACGCCGTTCCACACGATTTGGACGCCAATGCATACCAGAAGGAACGACGAGAGCTTTACGATCACGTTCATTCCGGTCGGACCCATGACGACGGCTAACCGGTCGGCGAACCCATAGCAGAGATAGATGGTTGCCGCCACAAAGGCAGAACCGATTGCGGCCGCCAGAAGCGCCAGTAAGTTTGGCCCGAGATGGTGCGGTTCATTTGCCCCTAATGTGATGGCAATTGAGATTGAGCCCGGGCCGACCGTCAAGGGCAGGGTCAAGGGATAAAACGCATCGCGCAGGATATCCGTTCCGCTGACCGTCTGTCCGACTGTGTCTCGATCATTCTCGTCTCGCTTCTTCAACATAGCCCAGCCCGTCGCAATCACGATCATCCCACCGCCCACCTGCACTACCGGCAGCGAATCCCAAAGAAAGAGAGTACGTGGGATCCAATGCTGAAGGATGCTACCAATAATATGAAACTGTTGATTGCAATGCGACGAGCGAGCGTCTCCGAGTCTTTGTATCGTAATTGAGCGTGAGGGAGAGGAACACAGGACTGCCACCGATTGGATCCACAATCGGAAATAGCGCGCTCACCACCAGAAGAATGCTCTGCGCAATTCGAAGCACGGCCTCGCCCTTCCGCGGGAAGCGCGGCTTACAATGGCGAGCCGCGCGCCTCCCGATCTTTTGGAATCGCGACCCTTAGACTTGAAAGGGCGCCGCTCGCGCAAGATCAGTACGCTCCGGTTCCACCTGTGGATTGATTGCCGGACCCGAGCGCTTTGAAGTTTCTGTCAGGTCCCGCAACCATTCAAAGGCCGGGAGCGAAAGCATGTCTTCCGGACAGCGCCAACGCCAGTTTCCGCTGGCGCGGCCGGGCACATTCATCCGGCTTGTTTCTCCGAGATTGAGAAGATCCTGCAACGGCGCCATCGTCAGCGCTGCCATCGACGACCATGCCAGATGGATCAGTGCCGGAGCGGCTTCTGCATTCCCGCCCGGCGCACTCTTGAGGTAACTCCACAAGTACTGCCGCTGGTAGTCGGGCAATTCTTCGTACCATTGTCGAGTCGGCGCATTGTCATGGGTGCCGGTGTACGCGACCGTGTTGGGGACAAAGTTGTGCGGCAGATAGGGGTTGTCGGAATGACCGTCAAAGGCGAACTGAAGAACCCGGGTCCCCGGCACTTGAAATTGGTCACGCAACGCCTGTACGTCCGGAGTAATAAGACCCAGATCTTCGGCGATGAACGGCAGGCGACCCAACTCTTGACGCACGGCTTCGAAGAAGCCGGTGCCCGGCCCCTGCACCCATTGTCCGGACTGAGCCGTTGGCGCACCCGCTGGAACGTGCCAGGCAGCAGCGAACCCGCGGAAGTGATCCAGGCGAATCGCATCCACGTGAGCGAGCAAAGCACGCAGCCGGTCGATCGACCACCGATAGCCGCTTGCGCGCAAAGCCTCCCAGTTGTAAACGGGATTGCCCCACAACTGTCCCTGCGCGCTGAAGTAGTCGGGAGGAACACCGGCAACGAAGCGTGGCCGGCGCCGCTCGTCGAGCAGGAATAATTCCGGGTTCGCCCAGACATCGCTGGAATCCGGGGAAACAAAGAAAGGCAGATCGCCGATCAGGCCCACGCCCCTGGAATGCGCGTGCGCCTTGAGTTGATCACCCTGGCGGAACAGCAGAAACTGCGCAAAGCGGACCTGGTCGATTTGATTCGCCAACTCCCGACGGGCCTCGCCTAGAGCCTCCGCGCTGCGCCGAACCAGCTGTGCCGGCCACTCAAGGTAATAGGCGCCGTGATACCTGGCTTTCAGCGCCCGAAACAGCGCGTAGTCTTCCAGCCAATGTTCCTGCTGAGCGCAAAACTCATCGTAAACAGGCCGCAGATCCTTGCGCTCCCCCGCCTTGAACTTTGTCCATGCTGTTTCGAGCAGCCGGATCTTGAAGGGGATCACCGCCTCGTAGTCAACCACGTCGGAAGGAAAGTCGGACTCACAATCCTTCGCCGAGAGTAGCCCGTCTAAGATTAGGCTGCCGGGACTGATCAGCATCGCGTTCCCCGCAAACGACGACATCGACTGATACGGAGAATTCCCATAGCCCGTCGGACCGAGCGGCAGCGCCTGCCACCATCTCTGGCCAGCATCGTGGAGACGATCCACCCAGGAGAACGCCGACGATCCCAGATCACCAATGCCATACGGCGACGGCAGAGACGTGACGTGCAACAGCAAACCGGAAGCACGATATTCTGGCGGAAATGGAGGAACATTCTCGGGCCCGCCATTACTGCTCATGGGCGGACCCCGGAACCCAGCGCGTTGTTCACCATTGCCTGCGCTTCGCTCACGATCGCATTGAGATGTGACTCGCTATTGAAGCTCTCAGCGTAGATTTTGTAGATGTTCTCCGTGCCAGAGGGCCGGGCCGCGAACCAGCCACTTTCTGCTACGACCTTCAGCCCGCCAATCGGAGCTTGATTGCCCGGGGCCCGGGTCAGCTTGGCGGTGATCGGTTCGCCCGCCAGGTCCGACTCTTTGACCGCGTCAGGGGAAAGCTTTTGCAATTTCGCTTTCTGTTCGGGCGAAGCGGGTGCATCGATGCGGGTGTAATAAGGAGTGCCGAACTCCGCCGTCAGTTCCCGGTAGTGCTCCCCGGGATCCTTGCCGGTGCGGGCAGTAATTTCGGCGGCGAGCAGGTCCATGATCGGCCCGTCTTTATCGGTTGTCCATACTGTTCCGTCGCGGCGAAGAAAGCTTGCTCCCGCGCTCTCCTCTCCCCCGAAACAGAACGAGCCATCCACCAGTCCGGACACAAACCACTTAAAGCCGACCGGTACTTCACGCAGTTCGCGGCCGAGCTTTTGGACGACCCTGTCAATCATGCTGCTGCTCACCAGTGTCTTTCCCACCGCGACTTCCTGACGCCACTGCGGCCGGTGTGTGAGCAAGTATTGGATGGCCACCGCCAGATAGTGGTTCGGGTTCATCAACCCGGCAACGGGAGTGACAATTCCGTGCCGGTCCGAGTCCGGATCGTTGGCGAAAGCCACCTGGTACTGATCTTTCAGGCCGACCAATCGTGCCATGGCATACGGACTGGAACAATCCATGCGGATTTTCCCGTCGTGGTCCACCGTCATGAATGAAAAGGTTGGATCAAGGGTTGGATTGACGACAGTAACCTCCAGTCCGTAAATCGAGTTGATCGGCTCCCAATAGGGCCGCGCGGCTCCGCCCAGAGGGTCCACGCCAAGTTTGA
>WNFG01001862.1_pt1 | contig 17749 bp, 9 predicted proteins | sample 5400431 | NCBI WGS metagenome assembly WNFG01 (sample SAMN13153346, study PRJNA577476) | soil metagenome | isolation source: 120 cm saprolite under Douglas fir tree site 2 hole 3 replicate 2 | place: USA:California | collected 2015-04-18 | reverse complement strand
GTGCGAGCGCTGCGCTACATGGACCTGCGGCCGGGCACCGCGCTGGCAGACATCGCGATCGACCGGGTCTTCATCGGCTCGTGTACGAATGCGCGTCTCGAGGACCTGCGCGCCGCGTCGAAGGTGATCGCGGGCAAGCACGTGCACCCCAAGGTGCGCGCGATGGTGGTGCCAGGCTCAGCGACGGTGAAGCGTGCGGCCGAGGACGAGGGCCTCGACGCGATCTTCAAGGCCGCGGGTTTCGAGTGGCGCAACGCCGGGTGCTCGATGTGCCTGGGCATGAACCCGGACATCCTGGCGCCCGGCGAGCGATGTGCGTCGACCAGCAACCGCAACTTCGAAGGGCGGCAGGGCGCCGGCGGGCGCACACATCTGATGAGCCCCCCGATGGCGGCTGCCGCCGCGGTGACCGGCCACCTGGTCGACGTTCGAGAACTTCTCTGATGGAATCGGTCAAGCGCGTCACCGGCCGGATGCTGCCCCTCGACCGGGCCGACGTGGACACGGACCAGATCATTCCGAAGCAATTCCTCAAGCGCATCGAGCGGACCGGCTATGGCCCCTTCCTTTTCTATGACTGGCGGCAGGCGGAGGACTTCGTGCTCAACAGGCCCGAGCACGAGGGCGCATCGGTGTTGGTCGCGGGCGCGAACTTCGGCTGCGGGTCGTCGCGTGAGCACGCGCCCTGGGCGATTCGCGACGCGGGCTTCCGCGCCATCGTGGCGCCGAGCTTCGCTGACATCTTCCGCGCGAACTGCGCCAAGACCGGTCTGCTCGCCGTCACGCTGCCCGACAGCCAGGTCCGCCATTTGATGGACCTCGCGGCCGAAGACCCGAGTGCCGAGTTGACCGTTGACCTCGAGAAGCAGGAGGTGCGCGGGGAAGGCTTCGCCTACGAGTTCGCGATCGACGCGTTCGTGCGCGAGTGCCTGCTGGGAGGTCTCGATGAGATCGGCCTGGTCGAGCGCCACCAATCCGCGATCTCGACGTACGAAGCGCAGCGCTCGGCCTGGCTACCGGCCGTCAAGTGAGGCCCGAGTTTCTCAGCTTCTCGCCCCCGCTGATCGGCGAGGAGGAGATCGAGGAGGTCGTGAAAGCACTGCGTTCGGGCTGGATCACGACCGGTCCACGCGTCGACCGCTTTCAGTCCGAGTTCCGCGAATTCGTCGGAGCGGAGTCGGCTCTGGCGCTCAACTCGTGCACGGGGGCGATGCATATCGCCCTGGCTGTGCTCGGGATCGGACCCGGCGACCGCGTGGTCAGCACGCCAATGACGTTTGCCTCGACCATCCACGTCATCGAGCAGGTCGGAGCGCAGCCGGTGCTGGTGGACGTGGAGCCGGACACCTTGAACATCGACCCTGAACGGATCGAGGCTGCCGTGCGCGCCGACCCGAAGATCAAGGCGATCATGCCCGTCCACATTTACGGCCACCCCTGCGAGATGGACGCGATCATCGACATCGCACGGCGACACCAGCTGGCCGTGATCGAAGACGCGGCGCACGCGCTGCCCGCGTCTTATCGCGGCCGGATGATCGGCGCTCCCGCCGGCAGCGACGTCACCAACCTCGTTGCGTTCTCGTTCTATGCCAACAAGAACCTGGCCACGGGCGAGGGCGGGATGCTGACGGGCCCGCGGGAGCTCATCGACGAGGCACGCAAGTGGTCGCTTCACGGGATGAGCAGGGATGCGCACCAGCGCTACACGGAAGAGGGCTCGTGGTTCTACGAGGTGCAGCTGCCCGGCTTCAAATACAACATGCCCGACATCCAGGCCGCGATCGGGATCCACCAGCTCGCGAAGCTGCCAATGATGCAGCGGCGGCGGCACGAGATCGTGGCCCAGTACGACGAGGGCTTGACCGGCCTGCCTGGCTTGGAGCTGCCTGTGGTGCGCCCTCACGTCGAGAGCGCGGCTCACATTTATCCGATCCGGCTCAACCTCGAGCGTCTCACCATCAATCGATCACGATTCATCGCCGAGCTCAGGGAGCGGAACATCGGCTCCTCGGTTCACTTCATCCCGATCCACATCCATCCTTACTACCGAGACAAATATGGCTTTGCGCCGGAGCAGTTCCCGGTCGCGTTCGGCGCGTATCAGCGGCTGGTGTCTTTGCCGCTCAGCCCGAAATTCACCGACGGCGACGTGGCGGACGTGATCGAGGCCGTCACCGACATCCTGGACAGGTTTTCGCGCTAGGTCAGCGTGTGGTTGATGGCGACGAATGCGTCATTGCAGCCCAGGCTGTTGCACGAGATCCCCGAGCTGCTCGAGTCACGGACCCAGACCGAGAAGCGGTAGGTGCCGGCGGGCAGCCCAGTCGTGGTCCAGTTGAAGGTGGCGCTGGTGGAGTAGGCCTGGGCGATCGTCCAGGTGCTCGACCCGGGCGCCAGGATCCAGAACTGGTAGAGCGGGGTGCTGCCGCAGCCCGAGGCGACACCGGTGAATGTGACGGCAGTACCTGAGGCCGAGGATGTGGCCGGCGCCGCGGACGCGGTCACCGATGTGCAAGGCGTCGAGGTCAGTGCGTAGTTGATGCCCACGAAAGCATCAAATGCGCCCAGGCTCGTGCTGATGGCGCCCGCGCTGCTGGCGTCGCGGACCCACACCGAAAAGCGGTAAGTGCCGGCGGGCAGGGGTCCGGCGGTGCTCCAATTGAAAATGACGCTCGGGGAGTAGGCCTGCTCGATGGTCCAAGTGCTCGACCCCGGAATCAGGATCCAGAACTGGTAGAGCGGGTTGGGGCAGCCCGAAGCGCTGGCTGTGAGGGTGACGCTCGCGCCGGCGGGTGCCGAGAAGGGCGGCGTCGCGTCGGCGATCACCGACGTGCAATTTACGGACGTGAGCTTGTAGCTGGTGGCTACGAAAGCGTCATTGCAGCCCAGGCTGTTGCATGAGGGCCCCGCGCTGCTGGCGTCGCGGACCCAGACCCCGAAGCGGTAGATGCCGGCCGGCAGTCCGGTCGTGTTCCAGCTGAATGTGGCGCTGTTCGAGTAGGCCTGCGCAACCGTCCAGATGGTCGAGCCCGGAGCCAGGATCCAGAACTGGTAGAGCGGGTTAGGGCAGCCGACGGCAGCGCCGGTGAAAGTGACGGCCGTGCCCGGCGTCGCCGGGGAGGCTGGCGCGGCGGAGGCGGTTACCGACGTGCACAGGGTGGAGGTCAGGGTGTAGTTGACGGCAGCGAAAGCGTCGTTGCAGCCCAGGCTGTTGCAAGAGGTCCCCGAGCTGCTGGCGTCGCGCACCCAGACCGAGAACCGGTACGTGCCGACGGCCAGCGAGTTGGTGTTCCACCTGTACGCCGCGCTCGTTGAGTAGGCCGCGGCCACCGTCCAGGCGGTGGATCCCGGCGCGAGCAGCCAGAACTCGTAGCGCGGGTTGGAGCAGCCCGAAGCGTTGCCGGTGATCGTGACCGCGGTGCCCACGGGCGCCGTCAACGCCGGTGCCGTGGAGCCGATCACCGACGCGCAAGGCGTCAAGACCAGCGAGTAGATGGCGCTGGCGAAACTGTCGAAGTTGCCCAGGGTCGTGCTGACGGCTCCGGCGCTGCTGGCGTCGCGGACCCAGACCCCGAGGTGATATGCCCCCGACGGCTGACCGATGGTGTTCCAGCTGAACGTCGCACTGGTCGAGTAGGCCTGCGCGATCGTCCAGGTGCTCGACCCGGGAGCGAGGACCCAGAACTCGTAGACAGGGTTGGGGCAGAACGAGGCGCCGGCCGAGCCCGTCAGAACGACCTGTGTCCCGGCCGGTTGCGGCGAAGCCACGCTCACGCTCAGGGCCGCGCCGGTGCACACATTGATGGTGAACGGAATGACCGCGTACTGATCCCACTGCACCGGCCGGGTGGAGTCGCGCGCGTCGATCTCGATCCGATACTGCCCGCCCGGTCCGGATGGCTGCCACCTGAATGTCTTCGACGTGCTGTAGTCCTGCATCACGGTCCACGCCAGATCCGGGGCCGGGGTCTGGACCAGGAACCTGAACAGCGGCGAGGGACATGTGGTCGTGTTGGCTGAGAACGTGATCACCGTGCCCCCTCCTTGCGGCGAGGCACGGTCGGTCGTGACCGTCGGCGTCGTACAGGCTGCGTTGGAGAGCGTGAACACCGCGCTGGCGCTCGCTTCGGAGGCGGTGGTCGCCCCTGTGTTCCTCACATCGACCTTGATGCCGTAGTCGCCGAACGCAAGCCCGGTCGTGTTCCAGGCGTAAGTGTTCGCGCTGCCGTAGTCCTGGACGATGGTGTAGGCGGCATTCGGTTTCTGGATCGCAAATCGATACTGGGCCGTGCCCGGACACGTCGCGCTGCCGGTGAGCACCACCGATGCACCCGGAACCTGCGGAGTATTCAGACTGCTGGTCAGAGTCACCGCCGCGCAGCTGGTGAGGGCGAACGACGACTGCGCGCTGTCCATCGCGCTCGTCGCCGCCCCGGCGCCTTTGGCGTCGACCTCGAGGCCATAAGTCCCACCAGGGCCGGCGCCGTTCCATGTGAAGGCTGCGTTGGTACCGAAGTCCTGGACTATCGAGAAATTGCCGCCTGGGGGCTGGATCATGAACCGGTATTGCGGCGCGCCGACGCACGTGGCGCTTCCGGTGAGAGTCACCTGCGTTCCCGTGGGTTGCGGCGCGGTCTTGCTTGTGCTCAGCGCGGTCGCGTTGCATGAGGTCAGCGAGTAGGTCAGCGTCTGCGTGCTCTCCGCAGAGACCGTGGTCCCAGCGACGCGGACGCTGACCGAGAAGTTGTAGTTGCCATATGCCAGCTGTGTGGTGATCCAGCGGAACACCGCCGCGCTGCCATATGGCTGGACCACAGACCAGGCTCCCCCTGGCGGCTGCATGGAGAACTGGTACTCGGGCGTCCCGTTGCAGGTCACTGAGGCCGTGAAGGTGATCGCGGTTCCGGGAAGCTGGGGCGATGAATGGTCGGGGGCGATCACTGGCGTCACGCAACGAGCCAGCCGCATCGACATGTCGGCGTAGGTGTCATAGCTGACCGAGGATCCGAGGTTGCGCGCGTCGACCTCGAACTGGTAGGTCCCATACGGTTTTCCGGTCGTGTTCCAGGTCGCGGTGGCCTGGGTCCCGTACGACTGGATGTAAGTCCACGCGCCTCCCGGCGGCTGGACCTGAAACTCGTACTGCGCCGTGCCGGCGCAGAGAGCTGAGCCGGTGAACGTGATGCTGGTGCCGGGAATCTGCGGCGACGAGTGGTCCGCAACGATGGCCGCTTCAGAGCACTGGCCGAACTTGAGGTTGATGAGCCCCCAGAGCTCGGGCGCCCCGCCGCCGTAGTTGAGAGCGAAGATTCCGATTCCTCGCAGGCGATCGTGGATCACGAGGTCGTATTTGTTGCTCAGGGCGGGAACATCGTCCCAGTACATCTCGCGCGTGCACGAATACGTGGAGCTGTAGAAAGTGTCCCAACGCGTGGCGCTGAGTGGGTCGCGGGTCTCGCGATGCATGTGGTAGTCGCTGTTGGCGAAGTACCCGTTCTCAGTCGACGCGTCGAGGTAGCCGTCGGCGGCAACGCTGCTGCCGCTCACATTGGGCGGCGCGCTTGACGGCGTGTAGCCGTCGACGCATTCCTTGCGGCCGTAGTAAGGGATGCCCATGATCACCTTCGATGCCGGCACGACCGCGCGGTACTCGGACGATGCGCGCTCGTCATTGAACAGATACGTGCTCAGCGGCGCCGTCGGCCCGATGCAGAAGCTGAGGCAGCTCAGCGGCGGGGAATCCCAGTTGGCGTACTCCATGTCGTATGCCATCACGAAGAAGGAGTCCGCGTAGTTGGCCAGCGCGCCGATGTCGAAGAAACCCAGGTAGTTCCCGGCGTTGTCCCTGTACCCCGCCGCACCTGAATATGTGTCGACCGAAACGTAGGATCCGGTCGGCAGGGCCGCGCGCAGATTCTTCACGAACGTCGTGAACAAGGATTGCGACGATGCGCTCCCGCCGTTGCCGTCGAAGCACGTGCTGTTGTTGCTTTCGTAGTCGACGTTGACGCCGTCGATGCCCTTGGCAAGCACCTGGTTCACCGTGTTCTGGATCGTCAGCGCCGCTCGCGCCGGTTGGAGCGCCGAGCACATATTCGGAGTGCCCGCGGTGGAGTCGAACATTATGAGTGTCAGCACGACCTTGGTTCCGTAGGCGTGCGCCGTGTTGATGAAGCCAGGGACTGGGCCGTAGGGATTGTTCCAGGTCGTCAGGCTGGAGTCGTTGCTGAAGTCGCCGGTCCAGCTCACATGCACGCCGAAGTAGGCGGCCGTCGACAGCAAGGCGAAGTTCCAGCTCGGGTATCCGATCGTCTGATCACCAAGACTGCTAGCGAATGCGAAACCGAACACCTCGCCGAACAATCTCGGGTTGGTGGGCGCTGCGAGTGGCACCGACCGGAAGCTCGTGATCGCCGCTGACGCACCTGGCGCGGCGGTGGCCTCGAACTGAGAGGCCTTCTGCATCACCGGTGGCCCGCTGTCCCTGAATTTCAGTAGCGTCGCGCTCTCAGGCACTGTCGCAGCCCGAGTGGACACGTGAGAGGGAGCGGATGCCTCAACCGGGCCCACCGAGATGAGAGGCACCAGAGTGCAGATCGTTGCAGCGACGAAATGGCGCAACCAGCGCTTGGACATTGGCAAAACCACAGGCACTCTAGGCCTCACGGCCTACCGAGGTCAAATCAAAGGATGTAAACGCTGAAAGTGCACTGGGATTGCGCCGCGGGAAGGCAATTCAAGAGCGAACGTCCCCACCCGGCGCGCTTCGCGCGCCGACCTCCCCACTTCGTGGGGAGGCGATTTAATGCCTCCCCGCTCGCGGGGAGGCGGCCCCGCCCGCGCAGCGGGCGCGGCGGTGGGGACGTCCATCCCACGAAGTGGGAAGGCGACTCCTCATCAGGGCTTCAGGATTGCGCCTTCGGATGCCGAGCCGACGAGCAACGCGTATCTGGCGAGGACCCCCTTCCGATAGTTCGGCTCGGGTGGAGACCAACCTTTCAACCGGGCCGTCACATCGACTCCTTCGAGCGCCAAGCGCCGGCTCTCGACATCGATGTCGATGATGTCGCCATCCTGAACCGCGGCGAGAGGACCGCCCACCGCCGCTTCCGGCGCGACGTGTCCGATCATGAAGCCCTGGGTGGCGCCTGAGAAACGGCCGTCGGTGACCATCGCCACCGACTCGCCCAGGCCCTCGCCGACGATGGCCGCCGTCACCTGCAGCATCTCGCGCATGCCCGGGCCGCCACGCGGACCTTCATAGCGGATCACCACCGTGTCGCCCGGCTTGACCTTGCCGCCCACCACCGCCGCGAACGCATCCTCTTCGCGATTGAACACGCGCGCCGGCCCGCGGTGCTTGGTCGGCGTGTGCGCCGTGACCTTCACCACCGCACCGTCAGGCGCCAAGGATCCACGCAGCACAACCAGCCCGCCCTCATTTCGAAGCGGCTTCGAAAGCGGAGCCACGACCTCCTGTCCGGCCGTCTCGCGCACCGACTCGCACTCCTCGCCCAGAGTGCGACCGGTCACGGTGAGCGCATCTCCATCGACGAAGCCGCCCTCGATCAACCGCTTCGTCAGGACCCCGATGCCGCCCGCGCGGTGCAGCTCGACCGCCGCAAAGCGGCCGCCCGGCTTGAGGTCGCACAGCAGGGGTGTGCGCCGGCTGATGCGGTCGATGTCATCTATGTGGAGCTCGACGCCCACCTCGCGGGCCATCGCCAGCAGGTGCAGCACGGCGTTGGTGGAGCCGCCGCTCGCAGCCACGCCGGCGATGGCGTTGTCGAACGCGCGCCGCGTGAGGATGCGCGAGGGCCGCAGGTCTTGTTCCAGCGCCGACATCACCAGGCGCCCGGCCGCCTCCGCCGCCCGAGGCTTGTCCGGGTCCATCGCGGGGATGGAGTTGAAGCCGAAAGGCGACAGCCCGATGATCTCCATCAACATCGACATCGTGTTCGCGGTGTACTGGCCTCCACACGCGCCCGCCCCAGGACATGCGACCAGCTCGAGCTCTGTGAGATCGGCATCGCTCATCCTGCCCGCGGCCACGGCGCCGATCGCCTCGTAGACCTCGCCCACGTTCACATCCCGGCCGCGAAACCGCCCCGGCATGATCGAGCCGCCGTAGAGCAGGATGCCCGGGCGCTCGAGCCGGATCAGGCCGATCGCCGAAGCCGGGATCGTCTTGTCACATGCACAGATGGCGCACATCGCGTCGAACTGGTGCCCGCGACCGACAAGCTCGATCGAGTCGGCGATGACCTCGCGGCTGACCAGCGAGGTCTTCATGCCTTCGCTCCCCATCGTGATGCCGTCGGAGATCGCGATGGTGTTGAACTCCATCGGGTTGGCGCCCGCGGCGCGGATGCCGGCCTTGACCGGGACCGCCAGTTCCCGCAACCCGAAGTTGCAGGGCATGGTCTCGAGCCAGCAGTTCGAGACCCCGACGAACGGCTTCTTCAGGTCTTCCGGGGTCAGGCCGATCGCGTAGAGGAACGAGCGCGCGCCCGCGCGATCACGGCCTTCATAGAGGGCGCGGCTGGGTAGTTCGCGAGGCGGCATAAAGGGGATCTTATCTGGGCTCCCCACCACGTGGGGAGCTCCCGCGCGCAGCGCGGGTGAGGGGACGAGCGCTGGTCAAGGTTTGCCCGAGAGCGGCCCGTCGTTATGATCGTCGCGACCGCATGGCGACACGGGTAGCAGACGTTTCCGAGACGCCGCTCATCCGCTACAGCCGCTGGGCGCTCGCGGTGACGGTCGCCTGCATGCCCCTGTTCGTGGTGCGCTACCGCATCGGCCCCATCCCGACCACCCTCCTCGAGAACCTCGTCCTCATCACCATCGCGTTGTACGCACTCGGCCGATACCAGACCCGCGAGTGGCATCCGGCACGCACATCGCTCGAGATTCCGATCGCCCTGCTGCTGATTGCGGGGATCGTCGGGATCGCCATCTCGCCCGACCACCTCGGCGCGCTGGGGATCTACCGCGCCTACTTCATCGAGCCGGTCGCGGTCTTCTACATCGCGATCGACCTGGTGCGAACACCGCAGCAGTTTCGGGTAATCCTCCTCGGACTGGCGATTGGCGCCACCATCTTTGCGCTCATGAACCTCGGCGCATGGGCGATCGCGCTCGCCCACCACCAGGTGATCCAGACCGGCGATGCGCCCGAGGCGTTGTACACGAGTCCCAACGCCGTGGCGATGTACCTGGAACCGCCGCTGGCAATCGCCGCCGGCTTCGGCCTCTACGCGGATAACGGCAGGGATCGAAGGATCGCCATCGCCTGCCTGGTGTTCGTGCTCGCGGCCGTGGTCTTCACCCTCTCTCGCGCCGGATTGCTCACGCTGACCGTGCTGGCCCTGGTGGCAATAATCACGATGCCCCAGCGGCGCTTGAAACTTGCGCTGCTCGGCGGCGCGGTGCTCGGGGCCATCGCCGTTTTGCAGATCCCGTACATCCAAACTCGGTTCTTCCGCCAGCTCGACCCCACCTACAACCAAAACACCTTTGAGGGTCGATTGCAGATCTGGAGCGACACGCTCCACATGCTGCGCGACCACCCGATCCTCGGCGCCGGCCTGCGCGCGTACACGCAGGTCATGGCCCCGTACGTATCGACGCACCGGATTCCTGAGCTTTACCCGCACAACGTCTACCTGGCCATGTGGTCAGAGGTCGGGCTGCTCGGCCTGGCGGCATTCGTCGCTCTCTTGGTGATGCTTTTGTGGCGGGGGTGGCGTGGCTTCTATCGAGCGCACGACTTCGCCCGGCCGCTCCTGTGGGGCACATCGGCCGCCTTCGTGGCGATCGCCGTCCACGGCTTCTTCGACACGCCCTACTACAAGAACGACCTTGCCGTCGAGTTCTGGATCGTCGCCGCCCTCGAGATCGCGGCGCTCCGGGCATTTGTGACTAGAGCGACCGGAAACCGATAGTTCCAGCGTTGATCATGGCGAGTGAAGGGACTTAAGCTCGCAGGCGCCCTGGCCGCTGCGTTGCTCGTCGGCGCCACCGCCTCGAATCACCCCGCCCAAGCCATAGCGGCGTCACCCCATTCCGCCGCGCCCAAAGTCGCCACTCCCATCGTCACCAACGGCGCGTGGCCCGTCTACCACCACGACGACGCCCACACGGGTTACGACAGCACCCAGCCGGCGGCGACGGGAGCCACCACCGGCTGGGCATCAGCCGCACTCGACGGGACGATCTACGCGGAGCCCCTGGTTTATCAGGGCATCGTTTATGTCGCCACCCTCAACAACTCCGTTTACGCGTTCAACCAGTCCGACGGCTCGGCGATCTGGGCCAGAAACCTGCGCGCGCCTGAAACCACCGGTTGGAGCTGCGGCAACGTGTCGCCGCAAGGCATCATCGGCACACCGGTCATCGATCCCGCGGGCGGCCGCATCTACGTCGTCACCCTCGACACGACTGACGATCTATATCGCGTCGAGGGCCTGAACCTCGTCACCGGAGTCGTGGAGGTGAGCACGGTCATCACGACGATGGCGCTGTCCGGATTCGATTGGCACATCGAGCAGCAGCGCGGGGCGCTCGCCTTGCACAACGGGACCGTTTACATTCCGTTCGGCGGCCGCGCGGGCGACTGCGGCAACTACCACGGCTTTGTGTTCTCGATGAACATCGCCACCGGAGCCATGGGCACCCCCTACATCACGCCGGGGTCCGGCGCCGGATTCTGGACCGCGGGCGGAGTGGTGATCGACGACTCCACTGGCAAGGTGTTCGAAACCAGCGGCAACGGTGTTGGCAGTGGGTGTGCCGCCAACACGAACGGAACCCCGACCTACGAGAACGATGCGGTCGTTCGCCTCTCAGCTGCTCTCGCGCACGAAGACGCCTTCATCCCCCAGGACTGGCAGGCCAACTGGTGCGCCAACGACCAGGATCTGGGCTCGGCCAGCATGGTCCTGATCAGCCCCACCCTCGCGTTTCAAGCCGGCAAGTGGGGCACCGGCTTCCTGGTCAACCCGCAAAGCCTGGGCGGCATGGACGGCCAGCTGTACCCGACACCCAAGCCGGCCGGCTACGTCGAGGCCAACGTGTGCCGAGGCAACCACTCAGATGCCAACTTCGGCTCGTACGCGTATGCGGCCCCATACGTCTACCTCTCGTGCGAAGGCAACGGCCTCGTGGCGCTACAGGTCAACACGTCGACGCTTTCGTTCAGCAACTGCGACGCCACCTGTGCCGGCCCTTCCTGGAATGCCGGCGGCTTCTCGCCCGGCCCTCCGATCGTCGCCGGCGGAGCCGTGTGGGCGGTGGACACAGGCGGCGGCGGACTGTACGGGTTCAACGCCTCGACGGGTGCCCAGATCTACCACAGCGCCGGCTTCGGAGTCACCCACTTCACGACCCCAAGCGAGGCCGGTGGTCAGGTTTTCGTGGGGTCGGGCCTCGTCGTCCGCTCGTTCAATCTGATCAACGGTTGCTCGTCGGTGACCCTGACGGCAGCGCCATCGGGCTCAGCCTTCACCGGCACTACCGTCACCCTGAGCGCAGCCGCTTCGGGACCCGTTTGCACGTCGCCCCAGTATCGATTCTGGATCCGCCCCGCGGCCGGCGGCTGGTCGATGGTTCAGGACTACAGCAGCACGAGCACCTACAGCTGGACCTCGACCACGACGGCTGGCGGCTATTACCTCGGCGTCCACGCTCGAGAGCTGGGATCGACGGCTGCGTTCGAGAGCTTGACGAGCATCCTCTACACGCTGACGTCCAGGGCCTGCACGTCGGTGAACGCTTCCGCGGCCCCGGCTTCTCCGCAAGCGCCGGGCACTGCCGTGACGTTCACCGGAGTTGCCTCGACCTGTCCCAGCCCTCTGTACCAGTTCTGGATCCTCACCCCGGGTTCGAGCGCCTGGACGATCGCCCAGGCCTACTCGGTCATGGCTACCTTCAACTGGAGCACGACCGGCCAGACAGGCGGCTTGTATCGCTTTTCAGTTTGGGCTCGCGACTCCAGCAGCACCGGGACCTCCTGCAACAGCCTGGGCTGCAACGACGCCTTCGTCCCGATCGACTACGCGCTGACGTCCACGGCCTGCACGTCGGTGACCGCTTCCGCGGCTCCGGCTTCCCCGCAAGCGCCTGGCACTGCGGTCACCTTTACCGGCGTCGCCTCGGGCTGTGCAGGGACGCCGCTCTACCAGTTCTGGATCCTGCCCCCCGGCGCGAGCACCTGGACGGTCGCGCAGGCTTACTCGAGCGGCGCCACCTTCAACTGGACCACGACCGGCCTGGTCGGCGGCCTCTACCACTTCGGGGTCTGGGTGCGCGACAGCAGCAGCTCGGGGATCTCCTGCAACAGCCTGGGCTGCAATGACGCCTTCATCGCCATCAACTACACGCTGACGATCACCACCTGCGCCTCGGTGACGGCCTCGGCGGCGCCGCCTACCTCGTCGGCGGCGGGCACCGCGGTCACATTCACAGGCGCCGCCTCGGGCTGCCCCAACCCGCTCTACGAGTTCTGGATCCTCGCACCGGGGTCGAGCACCTGGACGGTGGCGAGGGCCTATTCCAGCACCGCCACCTTCAACTGGAGCACGGCCGGACCTCTGCCCGCAGGCCTCTACCACTTCGGGGTCTGGGTCCGCGACGCCGGCAGCTCGGGGATCTCCTGCAACAGCCTGGGCTGCAACGACGCTTTCGTCGCCATCAACCACACGCTCACTTCCACGCCCTGCACGTCGGTGAGCGCCTCCGCGGCGCCGGCCTCGCCCGCAGTGCATGGAACCGCGGTCACCTTCACCGGCGTCGCCGCCGGCTGCTCCAACCCGCTTTACCAGTTCTGGATCCTGGCTCCGGGCTCGACCACCTGGACGGTCGCCCAGGCCTACTCCACCAGCGCCACCTTCAACTGGACCACGACCGGGCTGCCCACCGGCACCTACCGCTTCTCGGTCTGGGTGCGCGACGCCAGCAGCTCGGGGATCTCATGCAACAGCCTGGGCTGCAATGACGCCTTCGTCGGCATCAACTACGCGCTGACCTAGGTCCCATTGGCCGCATCGAAGTGCGGCCCGCACGGCGCAGCCGGTTCGCCCTTACAGAAACTTGAGAACCGCCCGGAGCGTTTGCTTGGGTGGGGGATGACCATGAGATACCGTGGGCCGATGCGCGGGCAGCTGGGTTGGCTGTGCTTATTGCCCGCGGTGGCCTCTCTCGCCTCCCCGCCACGCGGGGAGATCGGCCCGGCCGCAGGCCCGGCCGGGTGGGGAGTCGCGGCGGCCTCTATTTCCAATTCGGCATCACCTACCCCGGAGCTCGCCGCCGTGCCCGACTACGGTCCAGCGACCTGGGTGCCGGCCGATCCGGCCAACTACACGGTCGCCAATCGCGGGCATGACTACCCGGTGCAGCTGATCATCGTCCACGACACCGAGGGCAGCTACGCCAGCGCGATCCAGGATTTCCAGGACCCGACGTGGGCGGCCTCAGCGCACTACGTGGTCTCCGAGCAGGGAGACATCACGCAGATGGTGGCCGAGAAAGACGTCGCCTGGCATGCGGGCAACTGGGACTACAACACGCGGGCGATCGGGATCGAGCACGAAGGCTACGCGTGGAGCTGCAACTGCTACACCGACGCCGAGTACGATGCGAGCGCTCGACTCGCCGCGTCCATCTGCTCACGGTGGGGCGTGCCGATAAACAACCAGAACGTGATCGGCCACGACCAGGTGCCCGACCCGAACAACCCAGGCCTTTTCGGCGGCACGGATCACCACACCGACCCGGGACCGTATTGGGACTGGACGGACTACCTCAACCGAGCGGCGTACTACGCCAGCCTCCTGCCCAGCCCGCCGCACCTCATGCCCGACCCATACGCCGTGCTGAACAGCGCGACGAGCGCCACCGTGACCTGGCAGCCGGCGGGTACCTGCCACTCCCCCATCACCGGCTACACCGTGACCCGTCAGCCGGGCAACCTGAGCATGACCCTGTCCGGCAGCGCGACCACCGCGACGTTCACCGGCTTGCAGGCCGGCGTCACGTACACGTTCTCGGTCACCGCCAAGAACGCGGATGGGCAGGACACCGCCACTGCACAATGGCGCTGCCTCCTTGCTCAAATGAGCGCGACACCCGCCTCGCCCCAACTCTCTGGCACCACCGTTCAACTGTCCGGGACGTCAACCGGTTGCCCGAACCCTCGATATCAGTTCTGGATCCTCGCCCCCGGGTCGAGCACCTGGACGAACGCGCAGTCGTACTCCACAGGCCCTACCTTCAATTGGGACGCCAGGGGCGCAGCCTCGGGGACCTATCACCTCGGGGTCTGGGCACGTGATGCCAGCAGCGCGGGCGCAGTCAGCACCAGCTTGGGCAGCTTCGACAGCTTCGCCGCATCGACATACACACTGACCACCCAGCCGTGTACGTCGATAGCCGCCTCCGCAATGCCGCCCTCACCGTCCGCGCCCGGCCCCGCCGTCACAATCTCCGGCACCGCATCGGGCTGTCCGAAACCGCTTTACCAGTTCTGGATCCTGCCCCCCGGCTCGAACACCTGGACGATCGCGCAGGCCTACTCGACCAGCGCCACGTTCAGCTGGAGCACGACCGGCCTGGTCGGGGGCCCGTACCTCTTCTCCGTTTGGGTGCGCGACACCAGCAGCCTGGGAACCTCTTGCAACAGCCTGGGCTGCGACGACGCTTACGCTGCCGTCAACTACACGTTGTCGTCGACCGCCTGCACGTCGGTGACCGGTTCCGCGGCGCCGGCCTCGCCGGCGACGTCGGGCACAACGGTCGATTTCACCGGCGCTGCCTCGGGTTGCCCCAACCCGCTCTATCAGTTCTGGATCCTCGCTCCGGGCTCGAGCAGCTGGACAAGCCCGCAGGCGTACTCCACGAGCGCCACATTCAACTGGAGCACCACCGGAGTGCCTGCCGGCCTCTACCACTTCGGGGCCTGGGTTCGCGACACCAGCAGCGCGGGCACCTCTTGCAACAGCCTGGGCTGCAATGACGCCTTCGTCGCCATCGACTACACGCTGACCTCCGGGGCGTGCACCTCGGTGACCGCCTCGGCGGCGCCGTCATCCGCTCAGCCGTCAGGCACGGCGGTCACATTCACCGGGGTTGCCGCGGGCTGTGGCGGCACCCCGTTCTACGAATACTGGATGCTGGCTGCCGGGTCGAGCACCTGGACGAGTGTGCGCGCCTACTCCAGCAATGCCGCCTTCAATTGGAACACCACCGGCCTGGCCGCCGGCCTGTACCACTTCGGGGTCTGGGTCCGCGACACCAGCAGCACCGGGGTTTCCTGCAACAGCCTGGGCTGCAATGACGCCTTTGTCGCCATCGACTACACGCTTACCTCCACACCCTGCACCTCCGTGATCGCCTCCGCGGCGCCGGCCTCTCCACAGCAGGCAGGCGCTTCGATCACTTTCACCGGCGCTGCAGCGGGCTGCCCCAGCCCGCTGTACGAGTTCTGGATCCTGAACCCCGGGTCGAGCACCTGGGTGATGGCTCAGGCGTACTCAACGAGCCGCACCTTCATCTGGAGCACGACTGGTCTGCCGGCGGGCGTCTATCGCTTCTCGGTCTGGGTCCGCGACTCCAGCAGCGCCGGCACGGTCAGTACCAGCCTGGGTGACTTCGACGCTTTCGTTGGTATCAACTACACCCTGAGCTAGTCAGATCCGCGCGCGCCGGCTTCGGCGGCGGGCGCGACCTCCCCACAAGTGGGGAGGCCAGTGCCCTGCTTAAATAGCGCCCGTTGGACCTACACACCTACGAGATCCTCTATCGGTCCGAAGCGACCCATTGGTGGCTGGCCGCGCGACGCAACATAGTGTTGGACTCGATCCGTCAAAGCTATCCCGGCCGGCACGACCTTCACTTCCTCGACGCCGGCTGCGGCACGGGCCTGATGCTCCAGGAGCTGCTGCCGCTGGGTACGGCGGAAGGCGTGGACATCTCGGATGAGGCTCTACAGTTCTGCCGACGGCGAGGGTTGGAGAACGTACGCAACGCCGACCTCCTGGACCTGCCTTTCGCGGCCGAGCGCTTCGACGTCGTGACCGCGCTCGACGTGCTCGAGCACCTCGACGACGATGCCGGCGCGTTACGTGAGTTCGGACGGGTGCTCAAGCCCGGTGGACGCGTATTCGTCTTTGCGCCGGCACACCGGTGGCTCTGGAGCCTTCAGGACGAGGTCTCACACCACAAGCGGCGATACATCGCGCGCACTCTCCGGGATGCGGTGTCAAGGGCCGGACTCGTGATCGAGCGCCTCACCTACGTATCCACCCTTCTGCTGCCTGTCATCTTCCTCGGCCGCCAGTGGCTCAAGGTGCGGCGCCGTTTCCGCGAGTTCGACACCGAGAACGACCTGCATCCGCAGTGGTCGAACGGCATCCTTCGCAGCATCTTCCAGCTCGAGATACCGATCCTGCGCCACACCGACATGCCCTTCGGCGCATCGCTATTGTGCGTGGCCCGCAAACCGACATGAAACCTCGACTCGTGGAGCTGCTGGCATGCCCGATCTGCGGCGCCCGATTGAAATTGAACAAAGCCGAAATGGATCCCGAGCAGGAAGGCGAAATCGTCTCAGGCGAGCTGGTGTGCGAGTCCTGCGCGGCGCGGTTTCCCGTCCGCGGCGGCATCCCGCGGCTGCTGCCACCGGGCCTGTCAGCGGTGACCGAGAGGGTGTCCGCCGCTTTCGGATGGCAGTGGCAAGAATTCGTTGAGCTCTACGACCAGTACGAGGCGCAGTTCCTCGATTGGATCCATCCGGTTCAGCCCGACTTCTTCAAGGACAAGGTCGTGCTCGACGCCGGCTGCGGGAACGGCCGCCACGCTTTCTATGCGGCCCGTTACGGAGCGCGCGAGGTCGTCGGCATGGACCTGAGCGACGCGGTCGAAACCGCCTATGCCAACGTGGGCAAGTTGCCAAACGCGCACGTGATCCAGGGCGACATCTACCATCCGCCGTTCGCCAGGACTGAGACGGGCGGACCTTTCGACTTCATCTACTCGATCGGAGTTCTGCACCACCTGCCCGATCCCGAGGCGGGATTCCATTCCCTGGTCCGCTTCCTGCGGCCGGGAGGGGCCATCTTCGCCTGGGTCTACGGCCGCGAAAACAACAGCATCGTGCACGGCTTCATCAATCCGCTCCGCGAGAACGTGACCACGCGCATGCGGCCATCCATGCTGCCGATCATCGCGTGGCCGATGTCGGTGGTCCTGCAGGGGGTGCTCAAGGGGATCTACCGGCCCCTGCACGCTACTCCCCTGTTCAAGGTGTTGCCGTCTCGCGAATACCTCTACAGCCTTTCCTCGTTCAGCTTCCGGCGGAACTACAACATCGTCTTCGATCACCTCGTGGCCCCTGTCGCCTTCTATCTGCGGCGCGAAGAGTTCGAGGGTTGGTTTGAGCGAAGCGACTTGAAGGACGTGAGGATCAGCTGGCGAAATCAGAACTCGTGGCGAGGTTTTGGGCGCGTCTCCGAGCTCGCGCCGGCCCCACGTTGACCGACCGGACACCAAGCCTTAACCGCTGGCCCAGCTTTCGCTCCGTCCTGGCTTGCAGCTTGGCGGCGGCAGTCGCGATCGCCATCGACACCTACTTCAGCCTCCAGGTGGGTTATCTCTCCAAGCCCCCGGACTATGACGGGGTCAGCTACCTCGTTTACGCGCGAGCGCCGCTTCTGCTCCTTCACTCGGGCCACGTGAGGACGGCTCTTCACGA
>WNFG01001858.1_pt1 | contig 17754 bp, 17 predicted proteins | sample 5400431 | NCBI WGS metagenome assembly WNFG01 (sample SAMN13153346, study PRJNA577476) | soil metagenome | isolation source: 120 cm saprolite under Douglas fir tree site 2 hole 3 replicate 2 | place: USA:California | collected 2015-04-18 | reverse complement strand
TAGGAGCAGAGTAGCCACACGAAACAAACTTCCTGTCCTCCATTGCTGCAGCGCGGCAGGAGGCCCAGACGTTATTTGAACTCAGCCAGGATTTGGGCGCCTCGCTTAGTTTGGGGGAAACTCTCTCGGTATTCTCCGTAAAATTAAAGCGGTTGGTCCCCTACGATGCCATTGCGATCTACGTGCGGCGCAATAACGAACTTTTACCAGAACATGTCAGCGGCGATAACTTCCGGCTGTTTGCCTCACTGAGAATACCTCTGGGACAAGGACTTTCCGGGTGGGTCGCACAAAATAAGAAACCCATCATCAACGGCAATCCTTCCGTTGAACCCGGCTATTTGAATGATCCTACAAAATTCAGCACCTTGCGTTCTGCGATGGCAATTCCACTGGAGGGAGTAGACGGAGTAGTAGCAGTGCTAACGCTTTATCACGCGGACAAGGATGCGTTCACCTCCGATCATCTCCGCATGTTATTAGCCATCAGTTCGAAAATGGCATTGGCGATTGAGAATGCCCTTAAGTATCAACAAGCCGAGAGTTCCGCCACTACCGACTACCTCACAGGCCTGCCAAACGCGCGCTCCTTGTTCCTGCAACTGGATCGGGAGTTGGCGCGGTGCAAACGCGATAATTCGTCACTCACGGTGATGGTCTCGGACATGGACGGATTCAAGCAGATCAACGATCGCTTTGGACACCTCGAAGGAAACCGTGTCCTACGGTTGTTTTCTCATGCTCTCAAGGAAACCTGCCGCGAATACGACTACGTAGCGCGGATGGGCGGCGATGAATTTGTGGTGATTGCGCCGGGACTCACTCCGGATGCAGCCCTGAAGAAAGCAGAGAGCCTCCGTGAACTGGTGAAGCAGGTCGGAAAAGAAGTTTGCAATGAAGACATTTTGTCTCTGAGCGTCGGACGTTCCGTCTATCCGGACGACGGCCTTGATGCGGAGGAACTTCTGGCTGAGGCCGATCGCCGAATGTACGTCGAGAAGCAGAATCAGCCGAGCCGGAAGAATCGCAGACTATATCCGCGGCTAAAGGGCCGTCTCACGATTGAACTACATCCCGAAGGTGAAAAAGTTCCCATTCTCGGCAATCTGACCAATATAAGTCTAGGGGGCTGCTACGTTGAAACCAGCGCTCTCTTGCCACCGGATTCAAAGCTCAAGCTGGTGTTCTCCATGGACGATGGCAAGATGCAGGCTGAAGCCAGGGTGCTGCGCACCGATCCAGGTTGCGGAATTGCCATGAAATTCCCCGAGGGCAGCCGCGATGATCGCGCAAATTTGCAGCAGATCCTGGAGTTTGTCGATCGAACGACGAAGGTTTACGACAATTATTATCTTTCGAAAATGTTGAAACACTAAAGCCTTGATTAGCGAGCGTGGCGCAGGAGTAGTCGACGACTTTGTTCAGATTGGGGAAACACGTAGCCAGAATCCTGCTTACCGTGCTCCTGGGCGGTATCCTGGGAGCCACCCTCGTGCGCGTGGCGCCCGGCTTTGGCGTAGACGAAGAGGAATTGGACAGCCGCCTGAATGACCAAAGTATTCGCGCTCTGCGGCAGGAACAGCAAACTAATACAAATCTCATTACTTTCTATTTCCGCTATTTGAACCGGATGCTTCATGGTGACCTGGGTATCTCACGGACCTTGCGCCGGCCTGTATCCGGACTGCTCAAGGAGCGCTTCCCGGAAACCGCGAAGTCTGTTGTTTTAAGCCTTGCTCTGGGATGGGCATTGAGCCTGGCTCTGATCGTGATCGCTTTGATGTCACGATCGTGGAGCGTCGATCTTTTTGGCAACATGATTAGTGGATTGCTCTTATGCCTGCCGGCAGCCGTGTTGGCAGCCTTGTTTGTTATTACCCGCGCCCCCGCGCGACTTGTGCTCGCGCTGATTGTTTTTCCTAATGTGTATCGCTACGCGCGCAACCTGTTGATGAGGAGCGCGTCCCAGCCTCACGTTCTGATGGCGCAAGCGAAGGGGCTTGGCAATTTTCGAATCATAGTCTGGCACATCCTTCTGCCGGCGGCGCCACAACTGCTGGCGTTGGCCGGAGTCTCGGTCAGCCTTGCGCTCACAGCAGCCATACCGGTGGAAGCTCTCTGCGACTTGCCCGGCATTGGACAACTTGCATGGAAAGCCGCCCTGGGCCGTGACCTTTACCTTCTCGTGAACCTCACGATGGTAGTCACGGTAATCACGCTGGTGGCCAACTCGGCCTCAAACTTTTTGGGTGAGGCTTTCCAACCGAGTGCCGCATGAGATGGATTCGCACTTTGGCGCTCTCATTTCTTGCGCTGACCGCGGCGGCGTGTCTGTTGGCTGATTTCATCGCTCCCGCTCCTTACGACCACCAATTCCGTGCTGAGCCTGGTGCTGCCCCTTCGCGGCAGCATCTTCTGGGAACAGACGACCTGGGACGTGACCGCTTCTCGCGCCTGCTCTATGGGACGCGGGTGTCTCTACTTCTGGCACCAGCCGCCGCGTTGCTTTCGAGCCTGCTCGCCGCTCTCATTGGTGGAACCGCCGGCTTCATGGGAGGGAAGGTTGAGAAAATGGTCATGGCAGGGACAGACCTTTTCCTTTCCTTACCCTGGCTCTTCCTGCTGATGACAGTACGAGCGCTGCTGCCCCTGAACGTTTCGCCAATCGTTTCAGCCGCCATAACGTTTCTTCTACTTGGCTGCCTGGGATGGGCCGCAGCCGCGCGCGTCGTTTGTGCCGATGCGCGCTCTTTGCGCAATTCTGATTTCATATTGCTGGCGCGTGCGTCCGGCAGTGGGGGATTCCGCCTGTTATGGCGACACCTGACGCCAAACCTTCTCCCTGTCCTCTTTGCGCAGTTCTGGATATCGGTTCCAGCCTTCATTCTGACTGAAGCCAATCTTGGCATGTTGGGTCTGGGGGTTGCCGAGCCGCTGCCCTCATGGGGCAGCTTGCTGCGGGAATTGCAGAGTTATTCGTCATTTGCAGGCAATCCCTGGCAATTCGTGCCGCTGTTGTTATTCATTTTGCTCGTAAGTTGCTTCCAGCTTGTCATGGTTCAAGAGGAGTTGCCGGCATGAGACAACGTTCCTTTCGCATGATTCTTGTGGTCAGCACCTTTCTAATGGCGATGACTGCATCGGCCCAATCGCGCGGTGAGCTTCACTTCTGCTTACATTCTGAGCCCAAGACTTTCAATCCGCTGCTGGCAGAAGATGATTCGTCTGAGACGATCCGCTATCTCACTGGCGGGGTACTGATCCGGGTGGACCGTCTCACTCAGGACGCTGTACCCGAACTGGCCACGGCCTGGAAAATCAGCAATGTGGGAAAGACAATTACTTTCAAATTGCGCGATGGTATTCGCTTCTCGGACAACACTGCGTTCTCTGCCGAAGATGTTGCCCACACTGTGCGGCAGCTCATGGATCCCGAGCTGCACTCGCCCACGGCGGATTCCTTTCGCTCGGGCGAAGGCAAGGTGGAGATTCGAGTCTTATCACCCAATCGTATTGCCATCACCTTCCCCGCCCCCATCGCCGGCTTGGACAAACTATTCGACCAGGTCGCAATCATGTCGGCCACGTCTCCCAAGAAAGAAATGGCAGTGTTGGGGCCCTACTACGTCGCCGAGTACAAAGCCGGGTCCTATGTCCTATTGCAGCGGAACCCCAATTATTGGAGGCATGACGGGAGTGGCAAGCAATTGCCGTATATCGAGTCGGTTAAATTGGATATTCAGCAGAACCGGGACACCGAAATGCTCCGCCTGCTCCGCGGGGAAGTGGATTTCATCAATTCTCTGGATGCGGAATACTTTGACAAGATCATGTCCCAGAATCCGTCAATGGCGCATGATGCAGGCGTATCACTCGACTCTGAGCAGTTGTGGTTCAACCAGGTCGCGAGCTCTCCGTTACCTGATTACAAAAAAGAATGGTTTCGTTCCACGAATTTTCGGCGTGCGATTTCCGAGGCCATCAACCGTGATGATCTTGCTCGCATCGTTTTTCACGGACACGCTCGGCCGGCTGTGGGGCCAGTTTCGATCGCCAACAAATTCTGGTTTAACTCCAAGCTGCAACCTCATCCCTTCGACCGGACGTCGGCGCTCCAGCGATTGAATCAGGACGGCTTCCAGCTACGAGATCGGGTCTTGCGGGACCGTCAAGGTCACGCGGTCGAATTTTCAATAATCACAAATTCTGGCAACAAATACCGGGAGCGCATGGCGACCATGATCCAGCAGGATCTGGCTGCAATCGGGATCAAATTGAATATTGTCACGCTTGATTTTCCTTCGCTCATTGAGCGCATCACCCGGAGCTTTGACTACGAGGCTTGTCTTTTGGGGCTGGTAAATAACGATCTCGATCCCAATTCGCAAATGAATATATGGCTGAGCTCGGCGGAAAATCACCAGTGGAACCCGAACCAGAAGAGTCCGGGAACCAATTGGGAAGCGGACATTGACAAGCTGATGCGCGCACAAGCCTCAGGTCTTGATTCGCGAAAGCGTAAAAACTACTTTGACAAAGTGCAGGAAATCGTCTGGGAACAGGAACCGTTTATTTATCTGGTCAATCGCAATGCGCTGTCAGCAGTTTCACCTTCGGTACTCAATGCCCACCCTGTGATATTGCGACCCCAGGTGTACTGGAATATCGATCAACTGGCGTTGGGCAACGAGGTCGCGAGGAAGCATTGACGCCGAGCCAACCAGTCCTGTCGCTCCACCTTTCTGCAGATTACCCCGGTAGAACGTGTGTGCTGCGTGATTTGTCGCTGGAACTCAATCAAGGAGAGATCCTTGGATTGGTAGGCGAGAGTGGCTGCGGGAAAAGTACCCTGGCTCTGGCAATTCTTAGATTGCTGCATTTGAAGCGCGGCAAAGCTGAAGGGTTCATACATTTTGGAGGCCGCGATCTCATGTCGCTGGCAGAACGCGAGATGCGGAAACTGCGTGGCAAAGAGATAGGACTGGTATTGCAGAGTCCGATGTCCTCGCTGAATCCGGCGCTTCGAATTGGGACTCAACTCCGCGAGGCTTGGGGAATCCATAAGAATGGCGGCCGCGATGAGTGCAGGGAGTCCTTATCGCATGCCTTGGATCTTGTAAGCTTGCCGGTTGAGGAGGATTTCCTTAAAAAATACCCAGCCCAAATGAGCGTCGGACAGGCGCAGAGGGTTCTGATCGCGATGGCTGTACTACATCGCCCGTCGTTGCTGATCGCCGATGAGCCGACCAGCGCGCTGGACATCATCACGCAATCAGAAATTTTGAAGTTATTCAAGAGCCTGAGTCAGAAGCTGGGAATAAGCATTCTTTACATCTCCCACGACCTTCTCTCGGTGGCCACAATCAGCAATCGTGTCGCAGTTATGCAGCGAGGTCAGATTATCGAGTGCCGCGACACAGCAGGTATTTTCCGGACTCCCGAACACTCTTACACACAACAATTAATTCGCGCCTTACCGGTGGTGCCACAGTTTGCCGCGCATGCCGCCGGACGCAGCTAAAGATCGCAGCAAAAAAATGCCTCTACATCTCTGAAATTATTTTCTGCCCGGATGGAATTCTCCCTTGCGGGAGAATTGGGAATAAGGCCAGTTTTGTTTCTTCTTGGGATCGGGGGTAGGCGCTGAAGTTAAGATTCTCGCAGGCGCAGTTCCCCAATCTGCGGGTGGGGATTCGACACCCCATACATTTCCTGGCTCATTCAATGCCAGCCCAACCAGCCAAAACTTGCCGTCATTTCCAAGCGCCAGGCAATTGGCCACCCGAGCGGTCACGCTACCCACGCCGGGCAGACCGTCCAATTGAACGGCGGTGCCGACTTCTGGTGCGCAAGAAAGACGAACTCCGCATCCTTGCGGATTGACTACCAGCGTCTGTCCTCGCTCTGCGAATGGGTGACCGGCATTGAGACTAGTGACTCTGATGGGAATTTCCCATCGAATGCGGGTCATCCGCAGAGGCGTTTCAGTTTGGTCGCCAGCGTTCTTCATAAGACACGTCTTCATCAAATTTTACGCTGGAACTGGGGACGTGATCCGATCGGGACAAGAATTACGCACCACCAAAGTAACAGGACTTCAGCACTTACGATTGGTCATAAGACGATTCCACAGGAACTATATACTTGACGCCTGGATCTGCACGAGTTGGGCGGTTGCAGCCAGCTTGCTCTTACGAAGCATGTTGGCGGAGGGAATTGCAGTGCGCTGAAACGATTTTTCGCAGTCAGCAGTGGACGGCCCGCGCATGTTACCCTCCATATATGCCAGCCCCGGGCATCGTGTGCAAGTGCCCACATGCGAGCAGGTCGAGCAAACCGGCAGGTCCTTGGCGCGAATGGAGCGCACATCAGCTAACTGCGGCGAGTATCGCCAAATATCTATGAATTTCTGCCGTCGCACATTCCCACTTGGCAGGGGAAATTGCACGCACGGAAAAACATCGCCGTAGGGCGAAATATAGCAAGCCGTGTGTCCGGCGCTGCATGGAAAACTCTCGAGTTCGTCCTCGCTTGCGGGTTGGGGCGGTGCGCAAAATTCCTCCACATTACCAATCAACGACTCGCTACGGAAAACCCGGTGAAGCTCACTGCCCGGAATACGCAAGTTCAGGACAGACATGTCCCCGTCCATCTTTGGCGTAATTGTCGGATCGAGGGTGTAGGCGACGTCCAGTTCCTTGGCGAGCGCCTGAACACCAGCATAATCAAACATGTTGGCGGTCATCAATACATTCGCGATTGTGACTTTAAGGCCTTGAAATCTCAGAAAACGAATCGCTTTTATGGTTCGCTTGAGTGACCCCGGCAGCTTTGTGATAGCGTCGTGAACTTCGGGCCGATGCGAATACACACTGATTTGGATTCGCTCAACTCCCAGAGCTTTCAACTGTTGAGCTTCATACTCACGAATCATGACTGCGTTGGTCTTCACCTTCACATTGAACTGGAGTCGGCGAGCGTAGGCCACTAGTTCCAGAAAATCGCGACGCATGAAGACTTCGCCACCGCTGAAAGTGAGAAAGAAAACGCCAGCATCGGCAAGTTGGTCGAGGATGCCCTTGATTTCTGCCGTGGTCAATTCGCCGTGGTCGTCGTGATCGAGATAGCAGTGCACGCAGCGCTCGTTACAACGATAGGTGACATCAATATGCACATCCATCGGGATACCGGAACGTAGAGCTTTCTGATGTACTTCTGCCATCAAGCTCATAGCACCTCCGCTGGTAGGGCGCATGGACCGACCATAATCCGCAGTACAACTTTCGAGCTTCTCACACTGTATTTTTCTGCCATTCAGCTTCCAGACAAGTTGCACAGCGGATGACTGATCAAATCCCAAACCCGTTCATTTGGAAGAAAAGTTAAACGGCGCACTGGGATATTCATCACGAAATCCACCGCGGAGCTGAATACAAGCTTCACGAGTTCAGGATCGTTGGCAAAGAATAAGATGTTCCGCAAGAGAAGTTTTACTGCGGTAAGAGATGATATCTCTTCGATGCGATTCTCTTGGCCTTGATTGAGGAAGAACAACATCGCCACCTCCGCTGAACAATTCTCTCCCAGCCGTGCCAGTTCTCCAGCAAACGGAGTCCCGTATGCCTGGTAGCCTTTACCGTCGCGACGTATGTAGGAGATTTCATCAGTCAGAAGCGTTACATCGGAGGGAGCGAGCTGGGCAATAGTGGTCTTGCCCGCCCCCGAGACGCCTGAAAACAAGAAGGCACGATTGTTGCGCATGGCACTGGCGGAGTGGAGCAGAAATCCACCTTCCCGCGCCAATATGAGGCTGTGCACGATACGCAGGACAGAATCGATCGAATAAGGATTAGCAGACTGGCGGATCCAACCTTTCCTCGCCCCTGGGTCCCACTCAGATTGGAAGTCTCCACGTAACAACGACCATTTTCCGGAATCCATCCTCACCTGAACGTCTTGATTTGTGTTAAGGCGAGGCTGTACCAGATTCACATCAAACTCAAATTTCGGCGGCACTCTGGGACTCACGAATCCGGCATAGCGGTTCACCAGCAAATCTCGAAAAGATGGGTCATGGGTCCGCAAAAGAACCGGCATTCCGCCGATCTCAACGGTCAGCTCATGGCTTGTCGAACTCAGGTCATCCATCGAGATTTCGTGCCGCGCATCGAGATCCCGAATTCTCGAGCTTTTACAGTTTATCCCGGATCGAGCTCATCGAGCATGTGATAAAGGAAAGACAGAACCGTCTGAGTTAGCCAATGCCGAGGGGCAGGTGAAAGGTATTATCAAAAAGAGTAATAAGGTATACGTTTACACGAAAATATATGACGGATGAGGCGTCACTGCAATCCCGCTTGGGTTAATTTAACTGCATTCTTGGTTGCACCAAGCGTAGTGAAGTAGACGCTCGACGCATGCGCCGAAGTACTAACGTTATCAATCACGATTCCGCTGGTACCGCCGGTTTCAGCCACGCCATTAAGTACTCCTGTCGGCATTGCGCCGGTGATGTTGAAGTCATCAATGCAGCCACCCGCGCCACCGGTAATACAATCCGTCGTAATTCCGAGGAAAAGTGTGTCCGTATGGGCTGTGGTATTGGAATTGAAAAATTCAGTCGTCGGAGAACACTCCGACGGAGAAGTATTGCCGATTTGAAGGGGCCCTCCTGCGCCGGCAGTATTGAGAGTCGTGCCGGTGAACCCGAAGCGATACAGTGCAGGTCGAGCATTCCCGCTGTTAAGGGTTCCACAAACATAAAGAAAGCCGGTGCTGGGCGTGGAAAAATAGCCGTTGCTGAAGGCGCCTGCATGCAGATTGATCGCGGTTCCGGACGCACCGCCGCGGCCTACACTCGCCCGGGCCAATTGCGTTAAGGCGGTGTCGGCCTGAACCGCAACGGCGCCCGTACCGTCGTTGCCGGAAAAGGTAAACACGGTGCCGTTGGTAGAGTCCACTATCGGTGGGTCAATAATTCCGCCGCCAAGGCCCGTGGAGCCAACGGTTAAGGTAGTAGCGGAAAGCGTTCCAGTGGTGGCGTCAACGGATTTTAGAAGACCATTGGAGTCGCCAATGAAGATCTTGCCAGAAACAGAGTCAAAAATCGGAGCGGTCAAAGCCAGGCCTGCCGAAACTGTAACCGGCCAAGGAGAACCCGCCAAAGCTGGCGTTCCGTTGAAAACGCCGGTGATCTTATAAACTTTGCCATCATCGGCTCCAACGTAGGCAACATCGTGCGCGTAATCCACAAAAGGAGAGGAACGTGTATTGGTCGCACTCCCGGCATAAGTTAGAGTTGTCATCGAAGCGCTATTCCCGACTCCCGGCACAGCGGAGCTGGTTGCTGATGTGCCGTTTCCGGCGCCGGTCGCCCAGTTAAGCACGTGGAAAATTGAGGACCCACTCCCACTCTCTACGAAGGCTATCTTGCTTCCATCCAATGAGAGCACCGGGGAAGTCTGGACTACGCCCGATGCTACTGTGCTTGTGTTGTACGACCACATCACTGCAGCCGCACCGGTCCCACACAATCCGGTAGGTGTGCTACCCCGGTAAAGCTGGTTTAGCGCAACCATATTGGCTTGCCCGGCAGTCACGCCGACTACATTGAGGCCAAAGATGACGAAATCGTTGACGCAATCTGGTGTGGCGTTGATATTGAAGCTGAACTTGGCGGGATACTGGTTTTGAGCAACATTCCCGCTGCCAAGTGAAACGCTCCAGTCCACCTTAGCCCTGGGTTTTCTGCGGCGCAGAACCGGCATCTCTCCGCGGTTCAATAAATCCTCTCGTGGCGGCCGCGGCAGTTGTAACGCCCGGTTTTTCTCTAGCCTGCTAAACAGAAATCTGACATCACCTTGTAAAGCGAGAGCCGTCTGAGGCGACGAAGAATCAGTAAACAACACATGTTTATAGCTCCAATCTTGGGGCCGCCCTATTGGCCTCCCCGTCTCATGGGTGACCTGCGACGTCAGAGGACTCGCCGCAACTGCCAGAACCGCCATCAACATTATGACGTTTCGGAAATGCAGCATATAGGTTTCCTCCGCCAGTCGCTTCCTTAAGCAATCATCTTATTCTCGTAATTACATTGTGCCAGTAACTATAGTAATTCCCGGCCAGCCCACAATTAGCACCGTTGAGTGGGCCGACACAATACTTAATGGACATTTTGCTTCACAACGAGAAGGCGACGTGGTCTGGAAAACGAGCTCCCAACGGTGTTTAGAGAGCAAAGTAGTGGCGTGCTGAGAAATGTGAAATTAAGAATTCTTGAGATTGAATTTGCACTGCAACTGGGTGGGGTTCACCTTGCCACACGACAACGCCATAGTTTCAAACGCACGCTCGAAGCGAAAGCTTGGCTTTGCGTAGGGCTTTTTGTCCAAAAGGTGCATTCTTGGCTCGGGTTGAGAATGTGGGCCGGGTGCTTCAGATAGCAACAAAATACCGTGGCTGACCAGTTCCGAGATAAACGCCTCAGCGTCCTCCAGTGCCACGCTCGGCTCTACATCAAACTCTGAGCAAACCTCACGCAGAACAATGTTCTCAAGCGAGGTAGAACCGTCCGCCGCATGCCAGATGGCCGTAGCGACATCGTTCAAAGTAAAAAGCGTAGAATCTACGGCTGACATGATGATCATCTCGCCGTCCAACATGCGGGCGGCAATCATCGAGCTTTTGGCGATGGCACGATCCTTCATCTGATTACCAGCGCGCGAATCCGATTTGCTCGCGGATTCACGCCACGTGCAAGTATCTCCATCATGATTTCCGTTTTAGTCCCTCAAGGTAACCGCCATTCTACACGAGCGTTCCCATTCAGGGGGGAGTCGCTTACATTCGAGCGCAATCTGATCGCCCCCGAGCGCGGAGCCGCAAAACCAAGCCCCTCAAGACATCGCACCTACAAAGTAACGTTGCGATCATGCGACAACCTGCTGTGAGCTGTCGACTCGGCTCGATGACATTACCAAAACGTTGAATACCGACAATTCTACCCAGCAATTCTTCCTCGCTCACGGGTGGATCAGCAGCGGCCATTGCGTCACCTCGCATGCTCAGATGGCGCTCACCTGGCGCATTGAACTTCCCGGTTACACGGTGAATAAAAAAGCGGTTCTGCCTCGTATACAACACAATATCGCCAAGAAGTACTTGCTCGAACTCGGTGAATTGTATTTTCAGGACATCGCCCGGCCAGACCGTTGGTAGCATACTGGTGCCTGTCACCTTCAGACTTATTTCACCAAAAGAGCGGAGGACTTCTGTCGCCAGTCCACATTTGCTGTCCTGTCGCGTCCGCAATTCCTGGCTCATGTATTTTGCGCGACTATCACTTAAATCAGCGATGGACTGGCGTATTCGCATCATTTCCAGAAAATTCGTTCTTCTGAGCAATAGTCAGTCCGAGAGTTGTGTGTTCCTCTGTCTGACAACAAATATCGCTTTCCCGGCTGGAATTAGTGGCGAGTGTACAACAGACGGTTTTGAAAACGGGAAAGACTGTTGTCTATCCAGCTACCACCAACATAAAAGTGAGGTACAAGAGAGAATCAGTAAAAGGAAAGAGTTCCTTCCAGCCGGGAACGACGCAGCGTGTGTGAAAAGATCGCGAGACTCAACGGCAAAAGGACCAGCGAGAATAACGAGAGGACCACAATTTCGTGAGCTAACAGGGCAAAGGGCGCGTCCGCCAGGAGAGCTGAGCGCATGCCTTCGAGAGAGTGGGTGATCGGAATGAACTCGGAGAGAAACCGCAGCCCCGCGGGCAAGGTTGTGACCGGAAACATGGTCCCCGTCAGGAACCAGACTCCCGAACCCAGCGCCCATACGATGGCAGAGCCTTTCTGGATCGCCAACTGCACCGCAGCGGCGAAAATACCCAACGCGATAGCGATCGTCAAGGAAAGCACGAAGATCACCAAGCAGCCGGGAATATTGGGATGTAGCGGGGCGCCGAACAGCAACAGCCCGGCCAATAGATAAAAAAACAAGCTGACGGTATTGCCTGCAAAAGCTGAAATAGCACTCAGAAACACCAGTATCTGCGGAGGCGTCGCGGTCGTCATTAAAACTTCCAGGGTTCCGTTCTGCTGAGCTTCCTGGACGCTGACGAGGAATGCGTGTACTCCCATCACCAGGAATGTGTAGAACCCTGTACCTACGAGAAGAAACGGGAAGTAGTCCACTCCTTGCGGGCGAAAACCTGGACCGATGGCGCGCGACAAATAGTAAAAAGCGGCCAGCTCAGCCAGCGCGCCAGCGGCGGTGAGCATAAACCCGGTGCGATAGCGAATTGACGTGAGCAAGTCCCGGCGAACAATGGCAACCAGCTTGTCCAACAATAAGGGCAAGTTCAGTGCAGTCCTCCAATTGCCATTTCGGGGACTTGTTCCAATTCGCCGGTAATTCGAAAGTAGAATGACCGCAAATCATCAATGCCGGTACAGGGGGAGAGCTGGAGGGAGCCAGCCAGCTCTCCCTGATAGAGCACCGCGACCGAGTCGCCCACTGCCGCAGCTTCTGCAAAGCTATGGGTGGCGAGGATTACCGTCGAACCCAGATCCGGCAAGTCTCGGACGGTTTCCCAGAAATGTACCGCGGATCCAGGATCAAGGCTGCGCGTCGGCTCGTCCAACAAAACCACGGAAGGCTTCTTGATCAAAGCGCGCGCCATGCCGAGTCTCTGATACATCCCCGTGGAAAATTTCATGACCAGCGTGTTGGCCGATTCGGTCAGGCCAGTAAGCCCAATTACCTCGTCAATCTTATCTTTCCGCTCACCTCGTGGAACATCATCTAACGTTGCAAAGAAGTCGAGATTTTCGCGAGCCGAAAGGCGGGGGAAAAACGATCTCTCCGTAGATACCGCGAACCCTACGTGCCTGCGTACGCGGTCCGCTTCCCGCAGAGTATCGAAGCCTTCCACCAGAACTCGGCCGCAATCGGGCAGAAGCATCGTCGAAATAAGTTTAAGTGTCGTAGTCTTGCCGCTTCCGTTGGGACCCAGCAGGACCAGAACTTTTCCACGAGCGACGCTGAGCGACAGGTTATTTAAGGCGCGAGTCTCTCCCTTGCGTTCCCGGCCCATCCAATTGAACAGAGCGGGACGATGGCGAAAGACTTTGCTCACGGAATCGAATACGACGCTTTGCATGCTTCGCGAGTACTCGCTCGCCCCAGATAATGCACCGATCCCAGGGTGATGCGAAAAGTGTCTGTATTATAGTGTGCGGTGCCAGAGTCTCCGCTCTTAAGATTTGGGGAGGGCGCACAAGAAGTAAAGATGCGTACTGCCATGGCCCGATTCTCGCCGGCACCGCCACGTCCAATCGAGAAACCTTCCAGTCCTGGTGTTGCCTCCATTAATGAATTTGCTCTGCTGCAGGCCTGTTGTGCGGGCAACATTGATTGCTCCGAGCATGTCCACACTGCTTTACAAAAGTCTTTGGACTGGGCCGAAGTCAATCGTCTGGCGGAACATCACGACGTCACGCCTGTGGTTTATCGCAGCCTGTGCCGTTTCCCAGGAAATGTTCCGAACGGAGTGCTTGCGCCGTTATCCGAACTCTACCGGCGAAATGCGCAGAAAAACCTGCGGTTCACGCATGACCTGATCAGGATTCTGGAATGCCTCGAGTCGCGCGGAATAGCTGCCATTCCATACAAAGGCCCGGTTCTGGCAGAATCCTTGTATCAGGATTTCGCCCTCCGACAATTCTCCGATCTCGATGTCCTCATCAATGCGGATGATCTGGCCCGTGCCCGGGAGGCGATTCGCGAGCTGGGTTATTCCCCCACAGTGAAACTGACTAAAGCAGAGCAACAAGCTTATCTGGCGTCGGGATATGAATTGGCCTTTGATGGAACCTCGGGCAGGAACCTGCTCGAACTAAAATGGCGCATCCTACCCCGTTTTTATGCTATCGATTTTGAGATAGATAAGCTCTTCCAACGAGCTTCTAGGGTCAACCTAGGAGGGGGGAGGGTTCGATCTCTCTCGTCTGAAGACTTGCTGCTTGTGCTTTGCGTTCATGCCGCAAAACACCGTTGGGGGAGACTGTCCTGGCTCCGCGATATCGCTGAAACCATCCGAACGCAGACAATCGACTACGAGTTGATGTGGGGCGAGGCTCGGGCATTAGGTGTCCAGCGAATTGTTGCAATTAGTTTCTGGTTGACGCGGGACTTATTGGGAGCGTCTCCGCCCGCACTTGCGGCGGATGTCGCCAATGACACGCAGATAGAACCTTTGGCTCGGGAAATCCGAGACTTGTTGATTCAGAGTTCCGAATATGATTCTGAATCGGCCGATTATTTCCGATTGATGATGCGCCTTCGAGAACGCCGTCGCGACAAGATCCGCTTTGCTTTGCGGCTCGCCTTCACGCCTAGTACGGGGGAATGGGAGACAGTCCGGTTGCCGGCAGCACTTTTCCCGCTGTATCGCCTCGTACGCCTGCTTCGCTTGACGCGGAGAACTCTTGGCGCCAAATCCTAACTATGTCCGCTTCGCGTTCGCCCGTGCGCGTTTCATACCCGCTCGCAATCCGCGTTCAACAATACTCGGGTACCCGCTCTTATCCATAGTCGCCAACACCGTCGCCGCAATGCCACCAGGGGTGGCGGCTTCGCGCAGCAAGTAATCCAAGGACATGTTTCCTTCACGCCAGGAGAGAATTCCATCGGTCAGAGCGTGCGTCGCTGCTGCGAGGGCTGTCTGTGGGTCCAGGCCCAGCTTTTCGGCGGCTCGAGCGAGAGTGGCCAGCGCATGATAGCCATGGCTGGAAGAGTAAGTAACGGTGAAGGCGTCGAATCTGCTTTCGGGAATCTCGAGAACTTTTCCTACCTGACCAAAGAAATTTAGAATCTCGCGGTGCGCCGCTTTGGACATGTTTCGCTCGAAGGTAACGGCCGTCAACCCTCGTCCACTGCGGCATACGGGGCTGGGCATTGCTCTCGCCCAGCGGGTCTGCGGGCCGAGCAGAGGTCGCAACTTTGAGAGCGGGATGCCCGCTGCGAGGCTGACCGCAATCGCCTCACGGTGTAGGTTGCCGATGCTTTTCAACAAACTGACGACTCCGTCAGGTCGAACCGCAATGATCAACATATGCGCCTGGGCTACGGCGCGATGAAGGTCGGGTTCGGTGAGCACGCCATACCTCTTGCGAAGTTGCCGCAGCTTACTGGCATGGCGGTCGTGAACAATGATCGGAGTCTTATATCCGGAAAGCCGCAACCCGGCCAGCAGTGCGCCCGTGATACGGCCACCACCGAGAAAAACTGTAGCGTTCACGTTAACTCGGCGCAGGCTTGGTCGGCGGCCTGTACCAGTGCAGCCACGTCATTTTCGGTGTGGGCGGTGGAGATGATCCAATGCAGGCCGCTGGAAGGTGTCATGTAGATGCCGCGTTCGAGCAGGAGGTGGACAAACCGAGAATAGCGGCCCGTGTCCACATGTTTGCAATAATCGCGATAGTTGTGGATAGCGTCGCGCTCAGTAAAGTAGATTTGAAACATTGGGCCAAAGCCCTGCACAATGGCTTTCAGTTTGCGCCGGAGAAACACATCGCGCAGTCCCGCGATCGCGGCATCACCAAGAGCATGCAGCTTGCGATAAGTCCCGTCGCCCGACAGCAGGTCAAGATTAGCCGCGACTACTTTCATGGTGAGCCGGTGACCATTGAAGGTGCCGTAATGCAGAACCATGTTGTCGCTCCAGCGCATGCGATCAAGGATGGCACGTGGCCCGGCCACAGCTCCGATCGGGAATCCGGCACCTAAAGCCTTGCCGAACGTGCTGATGTCAGGATGAATGCCGTAATACTCCTGGCATCCACCCGGCGCGTAACGGAAGCCTGTAACCACCTCATCGAGAATTAATAACACACCGTAGTCGCGCGTCAGTTCGCGCAGACGAGCGAGATAGCCGTCTCGAGGCAGTATGCATCCCATGTTGGCCATAATCGGCTCAGTGATGACCGCGGCCAACTCCCGTCCCTTCTCACGCATGATACGTTCCAGTGTGGCTACATCATTCCACGGGGCGAGCACAACCTCGTCAAAAGTACTGGAAGGAATCCCTTGCGAGTCTGGGATCTTCCTGGGGTTTTCTGGTGTGCCAATTTCATCCGGCGAATGGCTGTGACTATTCAAAAGATAAGGATCGTACCAGCCGTGATAGTGACCCTCGAACTTGAGAAACTTGCTGCGCCCCGTGTGGGCACGCGCCAGCCGCAGCGCCAGCATCGTGGCTTCGCTTCCCGTATTCGTGAATCGCACGACCGCCGCGGACGGCACCATGCTGCGGAAGCGCTCCGCCGCCTCCACCTCGGCCGAGGTTGCAGCCGCAAAATGTGAACCCTCAGCCATTGCCTGCGAAACGACTTCGACGAGCATGGGATGTGCATGCCCCTGAATGAGTGCGCCGAATGACATCATGAAGTCGATGTACTCGTTGTTGTCGGCATCCCAAACACGCGAACCGCGTCCACGTTCCAGCACTATGGGACCAGCCGGGTAGACTGCTGCTCCGCGCGAAGGCGAATTCACACCTTCGACTAACGATCGCCGTGCCCGCTCGAACCATTGTTGTGAGCGTGTGAGATTTCGAGTCTTGAGCGTTTGCGTCATCAATTTTAAAGAGTCGGCGTTTTCAATCTGCGGTCCCACCACCATCGACCACCAACGCGGCGCCTGTCATGAATGAAGAATCGTCGCAAGCGAGGAACAATGTGGCTTTCGCAATTTCATCGGCCGTACCAATCCTGCCCAAGGGCCGGTTGGCGCATCCCGCAAGATAGGTATTCCAGTCCAATCCGCGCAGGCGTGCATCTTCCGGCAGCATTGGCGTGTCCACGTCGCCGGGACAAATGCAGTTGACGCGAATTCCCTGGCGCCCGTGATCAATTGCCAGCGCCTTAGTGAGCAGCACCACGCCACCTTTCGAGGCACAGTATGCTACGGCGGAATCGCCACCAACGATCCCCCAGCCAGAACTGTTGTTGATGATCACGCCGCTGCCCTGCGCGATCATGCTGGGCAAGGCAAACTTCGACATCAGAAACGTGCCTTTCAGATTGATGTCAATCTGCAAATCCCATTCTTCTTCGGAACAGTCTAGTGCCGTGCGCGCATAGAAAACCCCCGCATTGTTGAAAAGGATATCCAAACGTCCGAAGCTGCTCAGGGTTTGTTCGACAGCGCGGCGGCAGTCCTCAGCTTTCCGAACATCGGTACAGATAAAGATTGCCTGGCCGCCATTTCTCAAAATCTGATCGGCCACCGCCTGTCCTCGTTGCTCGTTTCGTCCAGTAATGGCGGCCTTCGCGCCTTCTTTGGCAAACAAGAGAGCCGTGGCCTCACCGATGCCGGACGTTCCGCCAGTAATAAGTGCGACTTTATTGGCTAGGCGCATAATTCGATTGGACGAGCCAAGTGACGTCAGATCGAGCCAGCCAGCCCGCCGCCATCTACAACCAGCGCAGTTCCGGTCACGAACGAAGATGCATCGCTCGCCAGATACAACGCCGCCTGGGCGATCTCCTCGGGTTTTCCGACACGCCCCAACGGGCGCCTCGCGGCTTCAGCCAGGAAATTATCGCTCGATTCGCCGAGTTGCTGCGCCTCATTTCTTAGCATGCTAGTGTCGGTATCGCCAGGACAAATGCAGTTTACGCGAATATTTTGCGACCCATGATCAATGGCCATTGCTTTTGTCAGTAGAACCACCGCCCCTTTTGAAGCGCA
>WNFG01003458.1_pt1 | contig 17762 bp, 14 predicted proteins | sample 5400431 | NCBI WGS metagenome assembly WNFG01 (sample SAMN13153346, study PRJNA577476) | soil metagenome | isolation source: 120 cm saprolite under Douglas fir tree site 2 hole 3 replicate 2 | place: USA:California | collected 2015-04-18 | reverse complement strand
CAGGACCATACTGTCGATGATCTTTTTGGATTCAGCGGCGATCGGTCCCTCGACCGGCGCGGCTATACCGGCAATGCGAACGATGTACTGCCCTTTGCCGTAATCGACGACTATGATTTCGGCGCTTCTGACCGCTGTCACTTTTCCGCTGAATACGTCGCCCGCGAAGGCCGAAGTGAGGCTGATCATCAGGATCAGGCAGCCCACAGCCCCTTTGAGTCTGTGTTTGTTTTTCATGACACCCTCCATGCGTACTTATCCGTGCCTGACACTCTCTCGTGCCGGGAATCGGCGTTGGCCCCGCTTTCGCGAAAACGGACCATTCCCGAATTCATGCTCGGGCCTACTACCAGCAAAGAACGTAGCAGCCTCGCATTGTCCTGAAAAACCGGCAAACTTCTTTGGAATGGAGATTAGTTGTTCCTAAGTTCGTTCCGGCTCAGCCGCCGGATTCACCCTCTTCCTTTACACTGGAATACGGATGAAATCGATCATCATCGGTACCGCCGGACACATCGATCACGGAAAGACCGCGCTGGTCCGCGCCCTCACCGGAATCGACACCGACCGCCTCGAAGAAGAAAAGCGGCGGGGCATCACTATCGACCTGGGCTTTGCCCATCTGGAACTCACGGCAACCAGCGGCGAGAAGCTGCGTTTTGGCTTTATCGACGTTCCCGGGCATGAACGGTTTGTCCGCAACATGCTGGCCGGGGTGGGGGGCATCGATCTGGTGCTGCTGGTGATCGCGGCGGATGAATCCATCAAGCCCCAGACCCGCGAGCACTTTGAAATCTGCCGGCTGTTATCGATTCCGCGCGGCATCACCGTGATCACCAAATCCGACCTGGTGGATGAAGACACGCTCAGCGTGGTGCGCATGGAGGTCGAGGAGTTCGTGCGCGGGTCATTCCTGGACACTTCGCGCTCTCCCATGGTTGCGGTCAGCGCCCGCACCGGGGCCGGTCTTGAGGAGCTAAAAAACGAAATTGCCAGGCTGGCCGGCGAGATTCCCGCGCGCGACACCGAAGCGCTGCTGCGTCTGCCCATCGACCGCGTGTTCGCTATGAAAGGTTTCGGCACCGTGACCACCGGCACGCTGATCGCGGGCAAAGTACAGAAAGAAGATGAAGTCGAGGTTTTCCCCACGCGACAAAAGATCCGCGTTCGCGGCGTGCAGGTCCACGGCAGCGCCGCCGAGAAGGCCATCGCGGGGCAGCGCACGGCCCTGAACCTGGCGGGCGTGGCGGTCGAAGACCTGGCGCGCGGCATGACGCTGGCCACGCCGGGCGCGCTGGAGCCGACGCAGAGGCTCGATGTCCGCATCTCGCTGTTGCGGGATGCAAAGCCATTGAAAAACCGCGCGCGCGTCCATCTGCATGCGTTTACCTCCGAGACCATCGCCGAGGTCGTGCTGCACGAAGGCGCTGAGCTCAGGCCCGGCGAAAGCGCGCTCGCCCAACTGCGGACCGAAGGTCCGCTGCTCCTGCTGCCGGGTGATCGGGCGATTCTGCGTCAGTTCTCGCCGGTGGTCACCATCGGCGGCGCGGTTGTGCTCGATGCCTTTCCCATGCGGCGGCAGAAAAAAACCGTGGTGGTCTCGTTCCTGAATGCGCTGACCGGGGGCTCTCTGCCGGAGATAGCTCTGGCGCGCATTCTGCGCCACGGGGCCGATGGTCTGTCGATGGCGGGCGCGGTGCGTGAAACCGGATTGAAGAAGGGCACGCTCCAGCCGGTGATGGCCGCGCTGCTGCAGCAAAAGAAAATTGTCCAGGCCGGAGAGTCGATGATCGCCGCCGCGGCCTTCACCAAATCGCTGGCGCGCATCGCCGTCGATCTGGACGCGTTTCACAAGGCGAATCCTCTGGTGGCGGGAATCGGTAAGGAAGAGCTGCGGGAAAAACTGGGACTGTCCCCGGAAGTCATGGAAGCCCTGCTCGCTCAACTGGCGCGCGATAAGAAGGCCGAGGTCATGGGCGAACAGGTCCGCCTCGCCGGACGCGGCGTCGCCCTCAGGGACGATGAAGCCAAAGCCAAGGCTGATATCGAACACGCGTTTGCCTCCGCCGGACTCAAAGTGCCCGCCATGTACGACGTTCTGGGAAAGCTGCCGATCGACAAGGCGCGCGCGCAAAAACTGGTGACCCTGCTGCTGCGCGACCGCGTGCTGGTCAAACTGGCCGACGATCTGGTCTTCCACCAGACCGCGCTCGAAAGCCTGCGTCAGATCATCGCGGGATATAAGGCACAGTCCGCCAAAATCGACGTCGCCAAATTCAAAGACCTGACCGGCGTGTCGCGCAAGTACGCGATTCCGCTGCTGGAATACCTGGACCGCGAACGCGTGACCCGGCGGGTCGGGGATGAAAGGGTTATTCTCTAACGAGTAACAAACTATGCTCTCCATACGCAACGCCACCATCAACGACACCGCCCTCATCCTCATGTTCATCCAAAAGCTGGCGGAATATGAACGCGAACCCGATGCCGTGGTCGCCACCGAAGACGACCTGCGCCGCGACGGCTTCGGTCCGTCGCCGAAATTTCGGTGCGTAATCGCCGAATGGTCAGGCGCTCCAGCGGGGTTTGCCTTCTTCTTTAACAACTACTCCACGTGGCTGGGGCGGCCCGGGATTTATCTCGAAGACCTGTTCGTGCTGCCGGAGATGCGGGGCAAAGGAATCGGCAAAGCTCTGTTGCGTCATCTGGCGCAGATCGCCGTGCGCGAGAACTGCTATGGCATTCGCTGGGTGGTGCTGAAGTGGAACGAGCCGGCCATCGAGTTCTACAAATCGCTGGGCACCGACGCGATGGAAGAATGGGAGCTGATGCGGCTGTCGGGGCCGGCCCTGCTCAAACTGGCGGAGAGCGCTTCGTGAAGATCAAAATCATCGGCGCGGGTCTGGCCGGATGCGAGGCCGCCTGGCAGTGCGCCCGCCGCGGACTGGAGGTCGAGTTGTACGAGATGCGTCCGGTGAAGAACACGCCCGCGCACCAGACCGATAAGTTCGCGGAACTGGTCTGTTCCAACTCCCTGAAATCCGAAAGCGAGAACACCGCGCCCTGGCTGCTCAAGGAAGAAATGCGGCGGGCAGGTTCGCTGTTGCTGCAGCTGGCCCGCGAGGCCCAGGTTCCCGCGGGGCACGCGCTGGCCGTGGACCGCGAGGCCTTTTCGGCCAAAGTCACGGAGACGATCTCGCGCGAGCCGCGCATCCGCGTAGTGCGCGAAGAAGTTACCCAAATTCACGAGGACGACGGCATCACGGTCGTGGCCACCGGCCCTCTGACTTCCGACGCGCTGTCGCTGGAAATCGCTCGCCTTTCCGGCAGCGAACATCTTTTCTTTTACGATTCCATCAGCCCCATCGTCGAAGCCGACTCCATCGACATGGAGCGCGTCTACATGGCGGCCCGCTACGACAAAGGCACGGCCGATTACATCAACTGCCCGTTTACCAAAGAGGAGTACGACCGGTTTTACGACGCGCTGCTGACCGCGGAATCCGTGGAAAACCACGACTGGGAAAAGCTGAATTACTTCGAAGGCTGCCTGCCCATCGAAGAGATCGCCCGGCGAGGACGCGACACGCTGCGCTTCGGTCCCATGAAGCCCGTCGGCCTGATCGATCCCCGGACGGGCAAAATGCCGTGGGCGGTGGTGCAGCTTCGCCAGGAAAATCTGCGCGCCGACTCCTATAACCTGGTCGGTTTTCAGAATCACCTGAAGTACGCCGAGCAGGCGCGCGTCCTGCGGCTGATCCCCGGCCTCGAAAACGCAAAGATTCTGCGGTACGGCCAGATTCACCGCAATACCTATATCCACGCGCCCGCGCTGCTGACCGCGGCGCTGCACATGAAGCGGCATGATCGGGTCTTCTTCGCGGGCCAGATCTCCGGGGTGGAAGGCTATACCGAATCCATCGCCATGGGCCAGTTGGTGGGCATCCACGTGGCCGGCCGCGTTCTGGGATTGCCCGCCGCGCCGCCCCCGCGCGAAACCGCGCTGGGCTCGCTGGTGCGCTATATCTGCCATGCCGAAGCGAAGAATTTTCAGCCCGCCAACATTACATTTGATCTGCTGCCGCAACTCGACGAAAATACCAGGCGTCGCGTGCGCGATAAGAAGCTGCGGCATAAGATGGTTTGCGACCAGGCGCTCGCGGCCTGCGAGGTCTGGTTGCAGGGAATTTCATCGGATGTACCCGCGTCTTAAGAACGGAGTCTTACAATGCCCAGGCTATCCGCCGTTGATTCTGTGACGCCCGCGATCGACCGGACCAAATGGATCGTTCTTCCGTTCCGCTTCGGGACGTGGCTCGTGCTGGGAGTGATCGGTCTGCTGGCCGGGGAGATGTCGGGCGGCGGCGGATTCAACTTTGGTGGTTTTCCTCCGTCGTTTCCGGGACATGAGAAGCTGCCGCCGACGGGCGCGGGCGGTTTACCCGCCTTTCACTTCCCGCACGGATTACTGATGTTCCTGATTGTCCTCGGGGTGGTCATCGTGATATTCGGTCTGGCTTTTATGTATATTGCCTGCCGGTTCCGGTTCATTCTGTTCGACACCGTGGCACGCGCTTAAATCGGGAGTCTTCTCGGGCGGGGGTGAAGTGGGGCCGATCTTCGCTTTGATCGGCTCGGTCCTGGTCGCCCTGCTGTTGTTCGGGCTGGTTGGCTACGTAATCAACACGATGTTCCGCGATTTCGTCGCCACTTCAATGGCGGTCGACAATGTGACGCTGGGTCAGGCCTGGTCCGCGGCATTTCAGATCGTGCGGAACGAGCCGGGCGCGTTTGCCTTGTATCTCCTGATGAAAATTGTGCTGGCGCTCGTCTGCGCCCTCATTACCGGCTTCGCCGCTGTCATTTGTTTTTTCATTCTGCTTATCCCCGCGGGAATCGTGGCGCTGATCCTGGTGGCCGTGGCCACGGCATTGAAAAGCGCGGCGGGCATCGGCGTTGTCATCGCCCTTGGCGTGGTGGCTTTCGTGGCCTTGATTGCCGCGATGCTGGTGGTCACCTGTGTGCTGAATGCGCCGGTGGCGGTCTTTTTTGAATCTTATCGGCTGTGTTTTATCGCGGGGAGAAACCCCCGGCTCGAGGCGTTGTTGTGGCCCGCGCTCGCTCAGCCGCCTCCGGCGGCGTGACTGTAACGAAAATCCATGACCGCGAGGCGGTTCCTCAGCGCGCGAACTCCGGAATCGACACAAATTTCTTCCCTTCGCCGGAATATCTTTCCAGCAGCCCGCGCGTGGCTTCGACGGTATGACTGCGGTCGGCGCCGAATTCCACGTGCCCTCCGTCGTGCAGCAGGATGATCTCTCCCTGTTTATCTTTGCGCGAACCCATCTGTCGAACCGCATGATTGACGATCGCATCGGAGGATTTCGCGCTCCAGTCGTAAGCAGTGACCGACCACATGACCGGATGCAACCCCATGCGGCGCGCAGTGCGCAGGACGTTGGGCCGCCTTCCGCCAAAGGGCGGGCGAAACAGCGGCTGGTATTCGCCGATCGCATCCTGAACGGCCTTGTGACAATCTTCCAGCTCCCGGCGCAGGCGCGCGGCGGAGACCAGAATCAGGTTGGGATGGCGGTCCGTGTGATTGCCGATGGCATGTCCCGCGCTCTGAATGGCCCGGACGATATCAGGCCGCTTTCGAACATACTTTCCAATCAGGAAGAAAGTGGCTTTGGCGTCGTGCTTGGCCAGCACATCCAGCAGGTTCAGCGTATGAGGATCGTTCGGCCCATCGTCATAAGTAAGCGCGATCTGGCGCGGATCGCTGCCCCGGACCAGCGTGCGTCCGTAGAGCTGGGCCTCCGGGGCCATGGAGGCGTAGCCGGCATAACTTGCGGCTGCGGCGGCGGTGATGGTCGACAGGGCAAGGAACATTGTCAGATCGGGACATCGGGAAATCGAGACATCGGGAAATCGGATTCCGATTACAAGCTATCTCATTCCGTTGCGCTCTCAAAGTCTATACCGCCGCCGATCACCCGATCATCCGATCACCGGGTCACCCGATCTTCCGATGTCCCGATGTCCCGATGTTCCGATCTTTCCACAGCCTGTTAACTCATTCTTCAATTGCGCGGGAGCCGCCGGCAATATATGCTGGCCGCCGGATACTCTAAAATCCTTACATGGCCAAGCTTTTTGAACCGCCCCGGTATATCGCAGTCGAAGGCCCCATTCGCGTCGGCAAAAGCACTCTGGCCAACATCATAGCCGACCGTCTGAACGCCCAGCGGGTCATTGAACCCGAGCAGAACCCGTTTCTTCAGGCCTTTTATGAAGGCGAGCGGGGAGCGGGCTTTCAGGCCCAGTTCGCCTTTCTGGTCCAGCGCTTTGAACAGCTCCACCGGCTTGAGGTCGGCCCCAACTCCCGCAAGACCATCGTGGCCGACTACATCTTCGAAAAAGACAAGCTTTTCGCTTATATCAACCTGACCGACGTGGAACTCGAGGTTTACAACCGCTATTATCAGCATTTCCGCGATCAGCTTCCGATTCCCGATCTGGTGATTTATCTCCAGGCCTCGCCCGATGTGCTCAAGAAACGGCTGCGGAAAAAGAATGCCTCTTCCGAGAGGGCGGTGAGCGACGATTACATCGAGGAAGTGGTGAAGGCCTACGAACATTTCTTCTTCCACTACACCTCGTCGGACCTTCTGGTGGTCAACACCAACGACATCGATTTCGTGGAGCGCCATTCCGATCTTCAGGAACTGCTGCGCCGGGTCAGCGAGCCGATTCGCGGGACGCAGTATTTCCTGCCGCTGAGTTCCACCGGCGACGAAAGCATCTAAGCCGCATACTCCGGGCGGTTGGCGATTAGCCTTCCCCGGATAGTGAAAATTTCGGCCAATTCGGCCAATCTGCCCTTGCATTTCCCCGGCCCGGGACTAAAATAACTCGTGCCGGCATCCCCAAATGCCGACAAACAGGTGGTATCGGGATTTTCCCGAACTGCACTGGAGGCAGTATGAGTTTAACTTCGTTCGGCGAAGGCCCTGTGGCGTGTCCGCGCCCCAAAGTCACTACCCACAGTATTCAGGAAAAGAAACTGCGCGGTGAACCCATCACGTGCATGACCGCGTATGACTACGCCACCTCGCGCCTGGTGGATGAAGCCGGCATCGACATGGTCCTGGTCGGCGACTCGCTGGCCCAGGTGGTGCTCGGTTATGACAACACCCTTCCGGTCACCATGGAAGAGATGCTGCACCACACACGGGCGGTGCGCCGGGCGGTGAAGTCGGCCATGGTCATTGCCGACATGCCTTTCGGGGCCTACCAGGGCGATATTCAGGAAGGCGTCCGCAACGCGGTGCGCTTCGTGAAGGAAAGCGGTGCGGAGGCGGTGAAGATGGAAGGCGGGCAGAAGCGCGTGGAACTGGTCCGGCGCGTGCTCGACACCGAGGTCCCGGTCATGGGCCACATCGGGCTCACGCCCCAGTCGCTGCATAGGATGGGCGGCTACCGGGTGCAGGGCAAAGACCTCTCGGGCATCGAGCAGTTGATGAAAGACGCCGTGGCGCTCGATCGCGCCGGGGTGTTCTGCATGGTGCTGGAAGGCCTGCCCCGCGAAGTTGCCGCCATGATCACGAATGAAGTTTCGGTGCCCACCATCGGCATCGGCGCGGGCCCGGAATGCGGCGGCCAGGTGCTGGTGTTCCATGACATTCTGAATCTCACATTCGGACCGCCGGCAAAGTTCGTCCGCCGTTATGCGGATGCGTCGGCCCTCATCAGCAACGCCCTGCGGCGGTTCAAAACCGACGTCGAAACCCGCAGCTATCCATCGGACGAAGAGTCATATCACCTGCCGAAGGAAACCCGCGAGGCGTTCGAAGCGATTCAGTTGCGGAAGCAGTTAAAGGTGAAGAGCTACTAGCTGCTGGCTTCTGGCTGCTGGCTAAGGCTGTCGAGGTCGGCATTTAGGCTTGACTTGCAGGCTTTAGCCGCTGCAGGTATCAGGGCACGACTTCCAGTCGTGCCGTCAAGGCCGACAACAAATTGGGCTTCAGCCCCTGCGCACTTTAGTGCCACGTTTTGGAATTCAAAAGCGTTTTTCAGGAAATATCGAATGAATGTTTCTTCCGTAGATCTTCGAAGCCGCAAGAGCGTTCACGAATACGGGGCACTAAAGTGCCCGCAGGGGCTAAAGCCCGATTCTTTAGCGGCTTTGATGGCACGACTGAAAGTCGTGCCCTGTTACCTGCAGTGGCTAAAGCCTCCAACCCGAAAATCTGAAGCCGTTCTCCACAATACCCTCCACTCTGTACGCCAAACTGCTGACACCGACAGCCCTAAGCCGGCAGCCAGCAGCTAGAAGCCAGCAGCTCTCATGGACACCATCACCTCCGCAAAAGACATCACCACCATCAGTAAAGCGGCCCGGCGCGCGGGACGGCGTGTTGGTTTTGTTCCGACGATGGGCGCGCTCCATGACGGACATCTCTCTCTGGTGCGACTGGCGCGCGCTCAGTGCGATCTGGTGGTGGTCTCGATCTTTGTCAACCCCACTCAGTTCGGTCCGAGTGAGGATTTCTCCACCTATCCGAGGACATTTGAAAAGGACGCGGCCATGCTGGCCGCCGATGGCGCCGACTACATTTTCTTTCCGGCGGTGGAAGAGATTTACGCCAAAGACTCGGCTACCTGGGTGACAGTCGAGGGACTGACCGACAAACTCGATGGCCGTTCGCGTCCGGGACATTTTCGGGGCGTGAGCACCGTGGTCGCCCGGCTCTTCAACATCGTGCGGCCCGATCTGGCGTATTTCGGCCAGAAGGACGGAGCCCAGGTGGCGGTGATCCGCAAAATGGTTCGCGATCTGCACTTCGATACCGGCATCGTCGTCGGCCCCATCGTGCGCGAGCCGGACGGACTTGCGATGAGCTCACGCAACGTCTATCTCGACGCCTGTGAACGCCGCCAGGCCCTCGTACTGAGCCGTGCGCTGGATCGGGTAAGTTCTCTGGCGCGAAACGGAGAGACCCGCTCCGCCGAGCTGATCGCCGCCGGCAGGAAAGAAATGGCGCGAGAACCCGGCGTCCGCCTCGATTATTTCGAGATCGTCGACTGGAACACGCTCGATCCCGTGGAAGACGCGGGCCAGGGAGCGCTGGTGGCGGTGGCCGCCTGGCTGGGGAAGACCAGACTGCTCGATAATTTCGTTATCGAAAAATACAGCGCGAAGTAGTCGCAATCAAAAGTCAAAACCAGAAATCCTGAAACACGGAGGAAACGGAGGGAAAAACCTGAGGGAAAAATCTGAGGATTTCAAGGGGTATATCGTGGATTGGCGGCAATTTCTCAGACACACAAAGATGTCCGATCGACGTTACAACCCCTGAAATCCTCAGATTTTCCCTCAGGTTTTTCCCTCCGTTTCCTCCGTGTTTCAGGATTTCTGGTTTTGACTTTGTTGCGGATGGACTGCGCACAGAAACACGAAAGCCGGGCTGGTTGGCCCGGCTTCAGCGCATTTCTTTTGTGATGCGGTTACATCACTAAGGCCAAAGTCTCAAGTTCCTTATGCAGAGATTCCACGTCCCAGCCGGTGCCGTCGATGCGGCCCGCGGCGTCAAGCGCCGATTCCGGCGATATGCCATACCCACGGCCGGCGAGAAACATCTTGAGCAACTCGGCGGTCTGGAATGAATCCAATCCGCCCTGGAGCAGCTCGTTTCGAAGCGCGGCCACTTCGGCTACCGAGAATTTTTCTCCCATAAGGTCACCTCCGACCCTCATACCCTGCTTGCCTCTATAACATTAGACACATTTGCGGAGGCATTTGTTGCATAAAAAAGCACACTAAAACGAACCTAAGTAACGGCACAAAAGTAATTGTGCGGTTGTTCACACTTTCACCCGCGACTTTCGGTGGTGCGCGCGACCCGCGAACTCACTCCGACATCTTGCTTAGATGCAGATCGAAGCTGTGTTTGGGCAGCAGCGACGCAAGTTCGAAGGCCTTGAAGTTGTCGCCCGTCAGCTCGGTCTGCTTGTAGAGTCCGGGCTCGGTTTCAACCACTTCGTGGCGCGCCTGCCAGTTGCTGACCCAGCTCTGCGCGGCGTTCACGGAGACTTCGCTCTGCCCCGCGCTCATCGTGAGCGCTTCCGCCGCGTACGACGGAAGCAGCTTTGCCCAGTATTTGCTCAGCAACGCGTTGCTGGCAAAGATATCGGCCCATATGATGCGGCCTTGAATGGCCACGACCACCCCAACGGCGTTTTGATCGCGTAACTGCCTGATTACACTGTCAAAAGATTTTTGTATCGGCTGCACCAAAGAGTCGACCTGCTGCCGGATTTCCTTGTTTTCTCTGACTTTGGCGTAGGAGGTCGTGTCCTGCAACTCGCGCAGCCCGCCGGCGGAGTTTCCCGATTGGCCGACGACTCCGGGAGCGGCGAGAGCATAAGCCGTGATGGCGGTATTCGAGCGGCCGACTTCATCCCAGACTTTTTGCTGGCTGTTGTCGGCGAGCGCTTTCTTGCGCACGCTGGGCTGGGCCATGACGTTGGCGTGGGTGTCGAACTTCGAGGCGGTCTCCGTCCAGCGGCCGTGTTCCACGCAGAAGACGGAGAGATCGACGGGATCGCTTTCCGGCGGCACGATGCGGTCTTTGGCGACAATGCGGTCCTGTTGTCCGCCGGTGACCACTTCGCCCGCCAGCAGAATCAGCGGACGCGTGGAGTTGTTGACCAGCACCAGTTGATTCACCTGAGCGCGTCCCGGAACGGGACGCGGGATGTGCCGGCGCACCATCGGCGTAATTTTGCCCACCTCGGTGACCGTTACCTCGCCCGAGCGTATGCCTTCATCGAGGGTGAGAAAGGCGCTGGTGTCGTGCGAGCGTGAGGCGACCACCGGAAAAATCGTGAGGTTGCCGTGAGAAATCGGGGCCAGTACTTTATATTCCGGGCCGCCGGTGTCGCCGCCCAGGGCTGTCGCCGGAACCGGAGTTACCGGAGTGAATGGAGAAAAAACCGCCAGACATGCTGCCGCAAAAGCTACTATCTTCATAGGGGCGCCTTCCCTTCAATTACGTATAGAACGCGCCAGTGAAGACTTCTTGCATGGAAAATTGATACTATCCGCTTAGCCATATGGGCCCGACCGATAAACCGTTGCAGGCGCAGGCCTCGGACGTCCGCGAGTTATTTGCGCGGAGCCGCGGTGAACGCTATGGGCTCACCGTTATGGCCTTTGAAATCGTGCTGGAGCAGATCGCGGGCAAATATGCCCCCGGCTGCGAACTGCGCCAGAAGCTGAAGCTCTGGCAGGACCTCAAGCTGGAGGAACTGGCCCTGGCCCGGGGCTGTGCCGCCGGCCACCAGCAGGCCTGGGAAGAGTTTCTGGTGCGCTTCCGCGAAAAGCTGTATGACATCGCACGGGGCATCACCAAGGAAGATTCCCGCGCCCGCGATCTCGCCGATTCCATCTACGCCGACCTCTACGGCATGGCTGAAAAAGACGGACAGCGCGTCTCTCGCCTCAACCTGTACATGGGCCGGGGCTCTCTCGAAGGCTGGCTGCGCACCGTCATGGTGCAGGAATTCGTCAACCGCTATCGCAAAACAAAGCGGCTGGTCAGCCTTGAAGAAGAGACCGAAGCTGGAGTACAGTTTGTTTCGGGCGAGGAGTTCGCGCCCCAGTCGAAGGCCGACAGCCGGCTCGACCAGGCCACGGATGAGGCTTTAAGCCGGCTGGCTCCCGACGACCGTCTGATCCTGGCGGCCTATTATCTGGATAACCGGACCCTGACCGACATCGGACGACTGGTCGGAGTGCATGAATCCACCATCAGCCGGCGTATGGAAAAGCTCCTTAAAACCTTAAGAAAGCAGGTTTTAGCGGGCCTTCAGGCCCGAGGTATGAACCGGGGGCAGGCCGAGGAGGCCCTGGATTCCGACGTCAGATATTTATCGATGGATGTGCGAACTAAACTGCAAGAAAACCGAACTGCGGCGTTCCAAGAAGATAAGGGTACTGATTAGTTATGTTGGGAATGTCGAATTCGTTGCGTCAGCGGCTGGGTGCGGGGCCGGAGCCCCAATTGCACCCTGACTCCGATCTGCTGACCGCATATATCGAGCGCAGCCTCGCCCCGGCCGAACAGGCCGACATGGTGCGGCATCTGGCTGCCTGCTCCTGGTGCCGCGAGGTCGTCGCCCTGAGCCTGCCTGAAGTGCAGGTACAGCCGGCTGCCGTGGCCGCGTCGCGGCGACCCTCATTCTGGCTGCCCGCCCTGCGTTGGAGCGCTGTGGCGGCCACCGTGCTCATCGGAGCCACGCTGCTCATCGAAAAGCCCTGGAAGTCCGGACCGGCCCCTGTTACCGATATGGCGGCGCAGAAGGTGGCGACTCCTGTGCCGTCTGTCACAGCCAGTGTGCCGGCTGCTGAAGCTGCCGGCCCCGTAACGACGAGCAATGCGGATCTGGCCACGGTTGCGCCGAAATCCGCCAATCTGCAGGCTTCCGGAGGTCAGCCGTCCATTGTTGCCCTTGGTGGCCTCGCCAAAAAATCAACCAATATTGGATCGCTCAGGCGAGACGAGGCATTAGGAGCCGGGCGGTCCGCGCTCGGTTCGGCTCTTGCCAATGACGCGCGCAATTCGAAACAACTGGATGCCGCTTCCGTCAGTCATAGTTTTTCGGGTGTTGCGCTCTCCGGGAGAGACACCGCGGCCGACGCGGGCCTGGTGTCCGCACCCGCGCCCAAGCCCGAAGTGACGGGCGAGAATACCCGGTTCCTCGCCCGCAGCATTCCGATTACACCTGAGAGCATCCGCAACAGCGCTCTGGCAGTCACCTTTGGCGATGAGAAGGCCAAGTCCGATACAACAGCGGCTTACACCGCCGGGGCCCAGGGCGGATCCAGGGTTTTCAGCTTCCCGCGTAAGATCATTACCGCGAGTAAAGACAAGATTGCAGGAACGTCTCCTTCGCGCGCCCCCGGCATGGCGTGGATGGAAAAAGAAGGCACGGTGAAGACCGAAGCGGCGCCGCCCGCGGAACGCCTCCATTGGAGCATCTCCCCGGACGGCAAACTCATCAAGTCCGCCGACCTGAACGTCTGGCATGAAGTTTATCCGCAAAAAGACGATCTGATGTTCCGCGTGGTGGTGGCCGAAGGCCATGACGTATGGGCGGGCGGCAGCCATCTCACCCTGATCCATTCATGGAACGGGGGCGTCGACTGGAAGAAGATGAAGCTGGGCGAAGCCGCCACCGGCGATATCACCGATATCGTCATCGGCAACGGCGATGTGCAGGTCAAGACCTCCAACGATCAGACCTGGGTCAGCCAGGACGGCGGAGTAACGTGGGTTCCGCTGAAGCAGCCCGCGCCGTCCCAGCCGAAATAAATTTGGTAATTGAGTAATTTGGAAATTGCCTAATTGAAAAACCGCCTTCTCGATAAGGCGGAGTTCAATTACTCAATTACCAAATTACCCAATTACCAATTTTTTATGCCGACACCAGCGAACCGACTTTCTCCCCCATCACCACGCGTTTGATATTCCCGTGAACATTGAGGTTGAAGATCAGAATCGGCAGGTTGTTTTCCTGGCAGAGAGAGATGGCGGTGGCGTCCATGACGCGCAGCCCTTTCTTGAGCACGTCGAGATAACTGATGGTGCTGAACATGGTGGCGTTGCTGACCAGTTTGGGATCGGCATCGTAGATGCCGTCAACCTTGGTGGCCTTCATGATCACGTCGGCCTTGATTTCCATGGCGCGCAGGGACGCGGCCGTATCGGTCGAAAAGTAGGGATTGCCGGTGCCTCCGGCGAAGATCACCACGCGCTTTTTTTCGAGATGGCGAATGGCGCGGCGGCGGATAAACGGTTCAGCCACCTGGTTCATTTCCAGAGCGCTCATCACGCGGGTGTGGACGCCCTGTTTTTCCATGGCATCCTGCAGGGCCAGGGAGTTGATCACCGTGGCCAGCATGCCCATGTGATCGGCGGAGACGCGGTCCATGTCGCGGGCCTGTTCGGCTACGCCGCGAAAAAAATTTCCGCCGCCGACGACCAGAGCAATATCGATGCCCAGTTGGTGGACTTCCTTGATTTCCGCGGCAATGGAGTGAATCCGGGCCGTTTCGACGCCGAATCCTTTGTCGCCGGCGAGAGCTTCGCCGGAAAGTTTGAGGAGTATACGCTTAAAAGCAAGGGGCATGGTTACTAATAGTATACGTCAGCCAGGCGTAACGCCGCGTGGACTCCGCCAAAGTCAAACGCAAAACCAGAAATCCTGAAACACGGAGGAAACGGAGGAAGGCCGGAGGAAAAATCTGAGGGATTTAGGAATTGATGTCGAGGAGCGGGCAGTAATCGCTGCGGCATGTGAAAATATTCGATCAACGTTACAACCCCCTGAGTTCCTCGGATTTTTCTCCCGGTTTATCCTCCGTTTCCTCCGTGTTTCAGGATTTCTGGTTTTGCTTTTGACTTTGGGCGCGTCTCCGCGGATCGTCGCGGAAGGGGGTAATTGTCAAGTAATTATCGAATCGCCGCCGGTACCACGGTATGAACCCTTTCGATTGGGTCTAAACCGCTGAGAAAAAAGAGGGAATCAGCCTTGCTCTTGGGCTTTGAACGCTTTAATGTGATACTTAATTCCACATCGCGACAGGAGAATTTTCTCCCCGGCGGTCGGTAAGACGGGTTCTCTCGTCTCAGTGGTTTTCTATGGCAATAGGCTTCGGCTTCAATAAGGCAAAAGTACTCAGTTCGGCGGAGAAGTTTGTCCAGCAGGGCAAGCTTCAGAACGCCATTACGGAGTATGAAAAGGTCATTCGCGAAGACCCCAAAGACCTGACGGTGCTCAACACCATCGGTGATCTGTACGTGCGGGTCGGCCAGAATGACAAGGCGTCTGAATACTTCAGGCGCGTGGGCGACCAGTACGCCCAGAACGGCTTTATCGTAAAAGCCATCGCCATTTACAAGAAACTCACCAAGCTGGCGCCCGCAACCTCTGAAACCACGCTCAAGCTGGCCGAGCTGTATACGCAGCAGGGCCTGTTCAACGACGCGCGCACGCACTATATGCTGGTCGCAAATCAGCTGCTCAAGAACGGCGATAACAACCAGGCGGCGCGCATCTTCCAGAAGGTGCTGGAACTCGATCCTGAGAACGCGGCCACACAGTCGAAGCTGGCCGACATCTACCTGAAGCTGGGCAAGAAGGATGAAGCGCGGAGTATTTATTTCTCCGCCGCCGAAGCCCTGCATTCGCGCGGATCGTACGACGCCGCCGACGAGGCCCTGGGCAAGGTGCTTTCTCTGGACCCACACAACGTCAAAGCGCTGCTTCTGCGCGGCGTGGTGGCTTCCGACGCCGGCAACCCGCAGGCATCCATTCAGTATCTGGAGCAGGTGCCCGATCTCGATTCGCAGCCCGACGCCCTGCGCGCCCTGCTGCGGGCCAAACTGTTTACCGGCAACCGTGAAGGGGTCGAATCCATCGCGGGCAAGCTGTACACCGCGCATCAGGATGTCACCGGCATCAACTCCGTGGTCGAGTGGTACATGGAGCACGACCAGTTCGAAGATGCCCTGAAATTTTACGATCGCTATTCCGAGCGCTTTCTGGCGCGCGGCTCCTCCGGCTTTCTCGATACGCTTTATCCGATCATCGGGCGCATCCGCAACAGTCCTCCGTCTCTGCAGATGATGCTGCGCCTGCTGCAGAAGGTCGGCGACAACTCGCACATCAATGAAGTGATGGAAATGCTGGCGCACGCCCATGTACAGAGCGGCGATCTGATCCAGGCGCGCGACATGTACAAGCGTCTCGCGGAACTGGAACCGGAAAACCCGCTGCATAACCAGAACTTCAAGCAGATGCAGGCCAAGCTGGGCGAGGATTCCTCGGTGCGTCCGCTGACCGCTGAAGAAGGTTCGCAGGCCTTCATGGTGGAAGAGCTGGTGCACGAATCGCCGGAAGTCCGGCAGAGCTATGCGCCCACTGTGGAGCGGGCGATTGAAGCGGCGCTCACCGACTCGGAATTGTTCGTCTCCTACAACGTTCCGCAGAAGGCCATCGCGCCTCTGGAAGCCGCTCTGCCGCTGGCTCCCCGTGACGTTCTTCTGAACCAGCGCCTGGTGTCGCTCTATGCCAAGGCCGAACGGTTCAATGACGCCGCTCGCACCTGCAAAGTGCTCAGTGAAATCTTTGCCGAATTCGGTCACGTCGGGGAAGCGGCGCGCTACGCCACCGCCGCTGAGAACTATCTGGCAACAGCGTCGGGAACCGTCAGCGCACCCGCTGTACCGAAGCCTTCGCTGCCGGTGGCGCCGCCGGTGAAATACCAGGCGCCCGCTCCTCCGCCGGTGGCAGAGGAAGATCACACCGTCCAGGAATTCGATCTGGACTCTCACATGCGGATGCCCGAGGCGGAAACAGCGCCGGCCGAAGGCAGTCCGCATCGCGAAGAGGTTGCGGGTTTCGAGGTCATGCCCGAGGGCGCGCACCTGGAGAGTCCGGAGGAAGTCGCGGTCCATGCCGCTCCGCAGCATGAGGTCGATCTTTCCAGCGAATGGGAAGACATGATGACGGTGGAGTCGCACGAGCCTTCGGTCTCTGAGATGCCGGTCATCGTCGAACCGGCCATTGAATCGGTCGAAGCTCACGCTGAAGAGCCGCACCATTTGCGGGAAATGCCGGTTGCGGAGGAACTGCCCGCCGCCGTCGTCACTCCCGATCATTCCATACCGCCGCCTCCGGCCGCCGATTTCGCGGCGGTGGCCGACAAGATTCAGGAAGTGCATTTCTATATCTCCCAGGGGTTCTGGGATATCGCGCGGGCGGCCATCACCGACCTGGCGGAAATGGCGCCCGGACATCCGGAGCTGGCGAGCCTGGTGGAAGAAGTCGAGGCCGCACAGATGAAGGCGGAAGCGCAGGCGTCCGGCCGCAAGCCCGCGCCCGCCGCTACGGCTGCCTTCGGTGTGGAGGATCTGAATCCGGAACCGGAACAGCATGGCTCCGGAACGCAGGCTCTCGAAGAACCCCCGGTTCGGCCGGAGCACGTTTCTCGGGAGGCTGCGCCCGAACACATCGCGCCGGATGAGCCGGTTTTTGAAGTGCAACACGAAGCAGAGCGCGTGTCGCCTCCGTTGGGTCACGCTCCCGCGGAAGCCACCGTGGGAGCGTCCGTTCCGGAGTTTGAAGATCTGGTTCTCGATGTCCCCGAATCTTTCGGAGAAACGCTGCGCAGGGAACCCGCGGCGCCGGCGAAACCGGAAGCAGAGCGTCTGGCGGCTTCCGTGGCCGGAAAAGAAAAGGAAAAAGCCGGGCCTTCCGACGACATGCTGGCCGATTTTGTACTCGATCTGGAAGAATCCCTCGGGAAGGAATTTTCGCTGGACGCCCGGACGAAGGCCGATGCGGCTGCGGCTGCGGCCGCTTCAGCTCCTCCGCCTGCGCCGGCGCAGCCGGTTCACGCGATGGCCGCTGCGGCCCCCGGCTCAACCAACGGGCAGATGCAGGATTTCGATACCACCAACGCCCTGAACGATCTGCTTTCCGACCTGCAGCACGATCTGGGCGATGAAGCCGCCGCCGAGGAGGAAGAAGATCCCGAAACCCATTACAATCTGGGTATAGCCTTTAAGGAGATGGGGCTTCTGGATGAAGCCATCGGCGAGCTGCAGAAAGTTTGTCATGCCGTGGATCGGGGCATCAGTTTCTCGCAGCCCATACAGGCTTACACGTGGCTGGCGCAGTGTCTGGTGGAT
>WNFG01017257.1_pt1 | contig 17784 bp, 19 predicted proteins | sample 5400431 | NCBI WGS metagenome assembly WNFG01 (sample SAMN13153346, study PRJNA577476) | soil metagenome | isolation source: 120 cm saprolite under Douglas fir tree site 2 hole 3 replicate 2 | place: USA:California | collected 2015-04-18 | reverse complement strand
CCTTCACGAACTCCATGACCATGAACGAGTCGCCGCCCTCGCGACCTTCGTCGAACACCGTGACCACGTTGGGGTGCTGCACCGCGGCGGCCCGGCGCGCCTCGTCGGCGAACCGCTGGCGGAACGCCTCGTCGGCGTCCGCTCCGAGGATCTTCACCGCGACGTCGCGGTCGAGGCGCTCGTCGCGGGCGCGCCAGACCTCGCCGGCGCCCCCCGCGTCGATCCGCTCGACCAGGCGATAGCGAACGGCCAGGACGCGGCCCTCATTCGACGCGTCGGGTGCGAGCCGTGGCTCGTCCGCTGGCATGCGTGGCGTCTGTGGCAAGCCCTAGGCCAGCGCGACGAGCGCCTGCAAGGCGTCCTCGAACACGCGATCGCTCCCGACGATCGAGAGCTCCTCGCGCAGCAGCTCGTCGATGCCCGGTGCGGGGAGCGGCACGACGCGCAGCGAGCGCGTCGCGCCGTTCACCAGGACCGTCGCGGTGACGTGGCGTGGATCCGGCGCGCGCTTCAGCACGAACTCGTAGAGATCGTCGCCGTGCTTCGCCTGCAGGCGGAAGCCGGACGTGTCGCCCGGCTCGATGCCGCGCTCGAAGCGCGGGCGGATGCGCACGGTGATCGGCGCGCCGTCAGCACGCGACATGCGGAACAAGAGACCGCCGGCCTCGGACGGGGCGAGCGAGTCCAGGGTCTGCCAGCCCAGACGTGACGCGAGCCATCCAACGAGGAGTAACGCCTGAGACGGGTGGATGTCGCGCCCATCCGCGTCCACGCCGAAGCCCACGCGCACACCCACGATCGCGCCGAGACACGGCCGCCACGCGTCCACGTCGAAGAACGCCGCCACCAGCTCGCGCCACGGCGTGAGGCGCGTCCAGTTGAGGTCGGTGACGCCGAAGCGGCGGCCCTGGTGCGTGCGCGCGAGATTGGCCATGGTCCCGAGCGTCCGGTCGGGGCGCGCGAAGTCGGCCGAGTCGACGATGAGGCGGTCGGCCACCGCGATGAGATCGTCGAACAGCCGCGCGTCCTCAGGTGGCGTGCCGGTCCACCACAGGAACACCGGCAGGTCGGGAACGAGCAGCGGGATCACCACGCTGGCGATGCGGTCGTCGGCGTCGCCGCGCACACGGGCCAGGATCTGCTCGTAGTAGATGTGCGATCCCTCATCGGGCCGGGGCACATGGCAATGGAGCTGGATCGCGACGTCGACGCCCTCGCGCACGCGGTCGCCGTAGACGACGATGAGGCGCGAGGGATGGCGATCCGAGAGGCGCGAGGTGCTGGTCGCGGCGCGTCGCGCGTGGCCGTCGCGATCCGCGTAGACGACGAGATTGAGGACCGCGGCCCGCGCCACCGTGTGCCCCTGCTCCTTCGCGTGCGCGCCGGCGATGCGGCGCAGTCGCCCGAGCTCGCGTTCGAGAGATGAAATGGTCGGGACCTCCGCGCCCCACACCTTCTCGTCGACCACAGGCGTCACGGCCGACGCCACGTGCGTCCGTCCCGCTCGATGAGCGTGTCGGCCTCCGCCGGGCCCCACGACCCCGCCGGATAGGGCGAAAGCGCCGGCACGTCCTTGGCCCAGGCCGCGAGGATCGGGTCGACGAACGCCCACTGCTGCTCGACCTCGTCGCGCCGCGTGAAGAGCGTGGCGTCGCCGCGGAGCGCGTCGAGGATGAGCGTCTCGTACGCGTCGGGCGCGTCGAGCATGAACGAGGCGCCGTAGACGAAGTCCATGTTCACCGTGCGGATGCGGAAGCCCTGCACCGGCACCTTCGCGCCGAAGGTCAGGCTGATGCCCTCATCCGGCTGGATGCGCAGCACCAGCTCGTTCGCGTCGAGGCCCTCGGACGACTCCTTGTTGAAGATGCGGTGCGGCGCGACGCGAAAGCGGATCGCGATCTCGGTCGTGCGTTTCGGCAGGCGCTTCCCGGTCCGGATGAAGAACGGGATCCCCTCCCAGCGCCAGTTGTCGATGAAGCAGCGCAGCGCCACGAAGGTCTCGGTCTTCGAATCAGGCGAGACGCCCGGCTCGTCGCGGTAGCCGGGCACGGCCTTGCCCTCGATGAACCCGGCGGCGTACCGACCGCGCACCGTGCGCGCGGCGACCTCGCGCTCGGCGATCGGACGCAGCGCGCGCAGGACCTTCACCTTCTCGTCACGCACCGAGCGGTCGTCGAATGCCGCCGGCGGCTCCATGCCCACGAGCGCCATGAGCTGCAGCACGTGGTTCTGCACGATGTCGCGCATCGCGCCGGCGTGCTCGTAGTAGTCGGCGCGCTCCTCGACCCCGAGCGACTCGGCCACCGTGATCTGCACGTGGTCGACGTACTGCCGGTTCCAGATCGGCTCGAAGATCCCGTTCGCGAATCGCAGCACCAGGATGTTCTGGACGGTCTCCTTGCCCAGGTAATGGTCGATGCGGAAGATCTCGTCCTCGCGGAAGACCTCGTGCACGACGCTGGTGAGCTCCATCGCGCTTTGGAGGTCGTGTCCGAATGGCTTCTCCACGACCACCCGGGACCAACCGGGACCGCGCAAACGGTGAGCGCCTATTGCGCGAACGATCGGGACGTAGGCCTGCGGCGGGGTCGCGAGGTAGAAGAGGCGGTTGCCGTTCGTGCCGACCTCGGCGTCGACCTTGTCGAGCGTGGTGCGCAGCGACTCGTACCCCGCGTCGTTCGGCGTCGCGACGAAGCGGATGTTCTGCGCGAACGCGCCCCACACCTCTTCACTCATCGGCTTCGTGCGGCTGAACTCCGCGACCGCGTCGTGCAGCTCCTTACGGAACTCGTCGTCGCTCGACGCACGGCGCGCCGCGCCGACGACCGCGAACGACGCGGGCAAGAGGCGCTGGAGCGCGAGGTTGTACAGCGCGGGGAGCAGCTTGCGGCGCGCGAGGTCGCCCGAGCCGCCGAACAGCACGATCGTCGCCGGCTGCGGCACGCGCGCGAGGCGCAGCCCCTCGCGGAGCGGATTCGCCGCCGGAGGCGCCGCTGTGCTCATTCCTATTCCGTCTTGACGGCGTGGCCTCCGAACTGGTTGCGGAGCGCGGCCGCGACCTTCATCGCGTAGGAGTCCTCCTGCCGCGAGGTGAAGCGAGCGAAGAGCGAGTGCGCGAGCACGGTCGCGGGCACGTCGTGGTTGATCGCCTCGATCACCGTCCAGCGTCCCTCACCGGAGTCCGCGACCCAGCCCTTGATGTTCTTCAGGTCCGAGCCGTCCTGCGCGAAGGCCCGCTCGAGCAGCTCGAGCAGCCACGAGCGGACCACGCTGCCCTGCATCCATACATCCGCGACCTTCTGCAGATCGAGCTGGAACTCGCTGGCGTGCAGGAGCTCGAAGCCCTCGCCATATGCCTGCATCATCCCGTACTCGATCCCGTTGTGGACCATCTTCGTGAAGTGGCCCGCACCGCTCTTGCCGAAGTGCGCCCAGCCGTTCGGCGGCGCGAGCGTGTCGAGTGCCGGACTGGCGATGTCCACCGCGCGCTTCGGGCCGCCGACCATCATGCAGTAGCCGACCTGAAGCCCCCACACGCCGCCGGACACGCCGATGTCGAGGAAGTCGAAGCCCATCGCGCCGTACTTCTCGGCGCGGCGCATCGAGTCGCGGAAGTTCGAATTCCCACCATCGACCAGCACGTCGCCCTTCGCGGCGTACTTCGCGAGCTCATCGAGGGCCTGCTCCGTCGGATCCCCCGCGGGCACCATCACCCACAGCACGCGCGGCGGCTTGAGCGCCTTCACCAACTCTTCGATCGTGTACGCGGGGACCGCGCCCTCGGTCTTCTTCTCGTCGACCGGCCCGGCGCTGCGATTGCCCGCCACGACGCGATGCCCGCCACGGAGCAGCCGGGTCGCCATGTTGCCGCCCATCCGCCCGAGCCCGTAGATGCCGATCTCCATGGCCGTCACCCCCTCGTGGAGGCGAGGATAGATGGGCTAGCGTTAGGTCATGGCCACCGCGACCGCGACGGGGACGCGGCTCGATCTCTACCGGCAGATCGCCCGTCAGCTGCGCGCCGACAGCATCCGCTGCTCGACCGCCGCCGGCTCCGGCCATCCAACCTCGTCGCTCTCGGCGGCCGACCTCATGGCCGTGCTCCTCGCGGGCCATCTGCGGTACGACTGGTCCAAGCCGAAGGATCCGGCGAACGATCACCTCATCTTCTCGAAGGGCCACGCGTCGCCGCTCGTGTATGCGATGTTCCGCGCGGCGGGCGTGATCGATGACACCGAGCTCCTCAGCTTCCGGAAATTTGGCTCGCCGCTGCAGGGGCATCCCACGCCGATCCTGCCGTGGGTCGACGTCGCGACCGGGTCGCTCGGACAGGGCATGCCCATCGCCGTCGGCATGGCGCTCGCGGCCAAGCGCCTGTGGGACGCGCCGTTCCACATCTGGACGCTCGTCGGGGACAGCGAGAGCGCCGAGGGTTCGATCTGGGAGGGCTTCGACCTCGGCGGTCACGAGGTGCTGCCCAACGTCACGCCGATCCTCGACGTGAACCGGCTCGGCCAGCGCGGCCCGACCGAGCTCGAGTGGGACACCGGTGCCTACGCCGCGCGCGTCGAGGCGTTCGGTTGGGACGCGATCGTCATCGACGGACACGAGGTGGCCGAGATCGACGAGGCGCTCTCACGCGCCCGCGATGCGGCGCGCCCGACCGTGATCGTCGCGCGGACGGTCAAGGGAAAGGGCGTGTCGTTCCTCGAGGACAAGCCGGGCTGGCACGGCAAGGCGCTCTCCAAGGACGAGGCGACGAAGGCGCTGGCGGAGATCGGCGCCGAGCCCTCGCGCGCGTTCGAGACCCCGAAGCCGCCGCAGTGGCGCCCGCCGCAGCCAGACGCGCTGGCTGCCGTGTGCGCGGCGAATGGTGCCGTTGTTTCCCTCGATGCCGAGGTCAGCAACTCGACTCACGCCGAGGAGGTGAAAAAGGTCGCGCCCGAGCGCTTCTTCGAGATGTACATCGCGGAACAGAAGATGGTCGCTGCGGCTGTGGGCATGCAGGTCATCGGCTTCCGTCCGTTCGCTTCGACCTTCGCCGCGTTCTTCACGCGCGCCTACGACTTCGTCCGCATGGCCGCGATCTCGCGGGCCAACATCCGCCTCTCCGGATCGCACGCGGGCGTCTCGATCGGCGAGGACGGTCCGTCGCAGATGGCGCTCGAGGACCTCGCGATGATGCGCGCGGTCCACGGCAGCACCGTGCTCTACCCGAGCGACGGCAACCAGACCGCGAAGCTTGTGGCGGCGATGGCTGAGCGGAACGGCATCGTCTACATGCGGACCACGCGCGCGAATACGCCGATCCTCTACAAGCCCGAAGAGGAGTTCCCGATCGGCGGCAGCAAGGTCGTGCGCGGCGGCGGTGCGGACGACAGGGTCACGGTCAGCCTCAAGCCGATCGACACGAAGACGCTCATCGCAGCCGTGAGTGCGACCGGCGGCCGGCTCGTCGTGGCCGAGGACCACTGGCGCGAGGGCGGCATCGGCGAGGCCGTGCTCGCCGCGCTCGCGGCGGCGGGCGTGAGCGGCCTCAAGTTCACGCATCTGGCGCCGCGCGACATGCCCGGCTCCGGCAAGCCGGCCGAGCTGCTGCACGCCGCGGGGATCGATGCGGAGTCGATCGCGCAGGCGGTGCGCGACCTCCATTGATACCGCGCGAATGTCATCATTTGCGCTAGCGGCGCGCCGCTAGGGAAGGGGAGCACGTGGAGCTCTGGGTCGTCCTCGCAATCGTCGTCGTCATCGCGCTCTTCCTCGTCTCGATGTACAACCGCCTGGTCACGCTGCGTCAGCGTGTGCGCGAGGCGTGGTCGGACATCGACGTCCAGCTCAAGCGGCGCTACGACCTCATCCCGAACCTCGTCGCGACGGTCAAGGGCTACGCCACCCACGAGTCGACGGTCTTCCAGAACGTGACCGACGCCCGCGCGAAGGCCATCGCCGCGGGTCAGACCGGCAGCCCGGAGCAGCGCGCGCAGGCCGAGAACGTGCTCACCGGTGCGCTGCGTTCGGTCTTCGCGGTCGCCGAGAACTATCCGCAGCTGCAGGCGGTGCAGGAGTTCAAGGACCTCTCGGAGAACCTGACCGCGACCGAGGACAAGATCGCGTTCGCGCGCCGGTTCTACAACGGCAACGTGCGCGACTACAACACGTCGCTGCAGACGTTCCCGACGAACGTCCTCGCCGGGATGTTCGGGTTCACCGCCGAGCAGTACTTCGAGCTCGCGGATGCGGGCGAGCGCGAGACCCCGAAGGTGTCCTTCAGCTAGGCCGTAGTGGCCGCTCCGCAGCCGCGCCTCAACATCTACGACGCCGTCGCCGCCAACCGCTGGCGCACGGTGCTGCTCATCGCGTTCTTCACCGCGATCGTCAGCGTCCTCGCGTACGCGGTGGGCGAGTACGCCGCTCCGGGCGGCGGGATCGCGCTCCTCCCGTTCGCCATCGGCTTCTCCGGCCTCTCCGCGGCGACGTCGTATTTCGCAGGCGACAGGCTGGTGCTCGCGCAGAGCAAGGCGCGCGAGCTCGCGCCCGGTGAGGAGCCGCAGCTGCGCAACATCGTCGAGACGCTCGCCATCGGCCTCGGTGTCCAGCCACCGACGCTCTACGTCATCGACGACAGCGCGCCGAACGCCTTCGCCACCGGCCGCGATCCGAAGCACGCCTCTGTGGTCGTCACGCGCGGTCTGCTCGACAAGCTCGACCGGACCGAGCTCGAGGGCGTCCTGGCGCACGAGATGAGCCACGTGGTGAACCGCGACATCCGGGTCATGCTCCTCGTTACGGTCCTTGTGGGGACCGTTGCGCTCATCTCCGACGGGTTGCTGCGCTCGATGTGGTACGGCGGTGGCCGTCGTGACCGTGGCCGGGGCAGCGGTGGCGCCATCATCGCGGTCGTCGCGATCGTGCTCGCGATCCTCACGCCGATCATCGCGCAGCTCATCCAGCTCGCGGTGTCTCGCCAGCGTGAGTACCTCGCCGACGCCTCCGGCGCCCTCCTGACCCGCTACCCGCCCGGCCTCGCGAACGCGCTCCGCAAGATCGCCGACGACAAGGAGGCGCTCGAGGTGGCGAACAAGGCCACCGCGTCGCTGTATATCGCCAATCCGCTGAAGGACCGGCCGAACTTCATGGACGGGCTCTTCGACACCCATCCGCCGATCGCCGAGCGCATCCGCCGGCTCGAGGCGATGGGCTGAGATGAGGGCAAGTGTCGCGGCGGCGCTTGGCGTGCTGTTCGTGCTCGCGGCCGTCGGCGTCGGCCTCGCGAGCGGACGCCTCGCGCGGCCGTCACCCACGCCGGCGCGTCTCTCGATCACGTTCACGCCCGCGCCGACGCCGAGTCCGACGCCGTACGACGAGGCCGCCGTCTTCTTTGGCCAGCCGCTCTCCGGCGGATGCGCCACGGCGGGCGGCGTCTACGTCGTGACCAACGGCGGCGCGATCCTGCGGTACGACGGCACGCAGTGGGCGAAGATCGATTCGACGCTGCGGACGCTGGTGCGCGCGGCGTGCGGTCAGAACGCCGCGTACGCCGTGGGCTTCCTCGGCGCACTGCTCATCGCCGACGAGCAGACGCGGCAGATCCGGTCGACCGACATCACCACTGAGGACCTCTGGGGGATCGCGCCGCTGCCGAACGGCGCGCTCATGGTTGATTCGCGCGGGGCATCGACGAGAACCTCTACGACGTCGTCGCGTTCAGCCTGCAGTCGGCGTGGGCGGTGGGCGATCGCGGGATCACCTACCGGCTCGACCAGCGCGGCTGGAATCCGGTCGGGAGCGGTCAGACGAACACGCTCAGAGCGGTCGCGGGGACGACCGCGGCGAACGTGCTCGCGGTCGGCGACGCCGGCACGATCCTGACGTACGCGAGCGGCTGGCAGATCGCGAAGAGCGGCGTCGACGTGCGCCTCAACGGGGTGATCGTCTCTCCCGGCGTGTGGGTCGCCGGCGACAACGGGACGCTGCTCACGACCAGCGGCGTACCCGCGGCGCCATTCAAGCGCGTGGACATCGGGACGTCCTGCGATCTCGTGTCGGTCTTCGCGCGCAGCGGAGACGTGTGGGTGGTCGGGCGCAGTCCGGGGAGCGGCGGCGTGTGGCGTCTGCACGACGGCGCCGTCGCGCAGCATTTCGGCGGCTGCTGAGTGCGATATTTCCACGAGGAGCAGACCTTCTCGTCGCTGATGGTCGGCGCGATCGCCGCGGTCGTCGCCGTTCCGTTCGCGTTCATCCTGGTGGAGTCGCTGATCCGCCCTGGGTTCGTCGCATTCTCGGCGGCCGCGCTCCTGCTCTTCGTCCCGATCCTCGTGCTGTTCCTCCTCGCGCGGCTGGTCGTTGACGTCGACCGCGACGAGATCCGCATCAGCTTCCACTTGCTGTGGCCGACGCGACGCATCCCGCTGGGTTCGGTCCGGCGCGCGCACGTCGAGCGCTACAGCCCGCTCTTCGACTATGGCGGTTGGGGCGTGCGTCTCTCGCCGCGCGGTTGGGCCTTCACCGTCGGCGGCCACGAGGGTGTGGTCGTCGAGACGACCGACGGCAAGCGCGTGCTGATCGGGTCGCACCGTCCGCAGGAGCTCGAGGCCGCGATCGCGCGGGCGATCGCGGAGCGGCCGAAGTAGGAGCCTAGGGCCGGTCCGCACAGAGCATCGCGCGGTGCTCGGGTGCGATGGCTCTTCATCAGGGCCTGCTGTTGCGTGCGCAGCCGGGCCTGCGCTCCGGCGATCGAGCGTCGAACTCCGCGGGGTAGCGTGCGGAAGCGGCGATAGAGGTCGAGCCACTCCGCGAACGTCATCGTCGCGGGCCGCTCGTGCGGGTCGAGCGGCGACCGACCAGTAACGAAACACGTAACAGCAAGATCTCGGAAGAGTTGAGTGTCTCTCGCGGCGACCAGCGGTGGCGCACGTTTCTGGATCCGAACAAGCACGGTCTCCACCGCGGGCCGCGGCGCAAAGTCGGCTGCGGCGAACCGATGGACGACGGTCAACTCGAACCACGGGCTGAGCAACACCGCGGCAAGCGTCCGGCGCGACGATCCAACGAATCGTTGAGCCGCCTCTCGCTGGAGCACCAGGTAGGCGATACGTGGTGGTATGTCCGCCTCGGTGAGCCTGGTCATCAAGTCCGCGGTCCGGTCGAAAGGAGGATTGCTGAACACGATGTAGTCGGCGTGCGGTAGCGGATGTGCAAAGATGTCGGCCTCCCGTACGACGACGTTGGGAGTGACGGCGAAGCGGGCGCGCAACCGGGCGGCGAGAGAAGGATCTCTCTCGATCGCGATGACGCGCGCCGCGCGTTTCGCGAGCGCGGCTGTCAAGTTGCCGGTGCCTGCGCCTAAGTCGTAGACGGTGTCGCGAGATCCGATCCCGCAGCGCTCGACGAGTCGCTCGATCAAGCCCGCGTCGCGCAGAAAGTTCTGGGTCCACCACAAGCTTGGATCGCGGTGCCGTGTCATTGGTCGCCTCCTTAGTCGTGGGCGCGAAAAAGCCGCATGGCAATGCCATGCGGCTCTTGCGGAACCCACACGAAGGCGACTACATGTCGCGCGCCCTATCGAGCTGGCGGCGAGACCGGCAGACGATGCCCCGAGGGGCTCCGCTCAGCCTTGCCGTGAAACGATGCCCACGCCGGCATCTTAGTGCACGACGCCGGACTCGTCGGCGCCGCCCGCCGTCCCCTCTCGGGTTAGTGCAATAGCCCGCGGAGCCGCGAGCCAAGCCCGAGGAGAACGCTCACCGCGATGTCGGCGTCCTGGCGCAGCACGTTCGTGAACTGGCTCGGGCCGAGGACGAGGGAGCGCATCGGTGCGGTCACGGTCACCGTCGCCGTGCGCGGACCCCGGTCGACGAGCGCGATCTCACCGAAGAAGTCGCCCTTGCTCATCCGGTTGATGACCTTGCCGTCTTTGCGGACCTCGGCCTGCCCTTCGAGGATGACGAAGAAGTCTCCGCCGCTCTCGCCCTCGGTGCAGAGGACCTTGCCCTTCTCGAAGTCCATCACCTCGACCTGCGTCGCGATGAACTGCAGCTGCTTGTCGCTGCACTTCGAGAAGAGGGGCACCTTGCGGAGCTCTTCGATCCGCTGATCAGCCATGGTGCCGCAGAGGATAGACCTGCTAGTCGATCTGGAGGCTGGCGATCTTGCCGCCCTTCAGGCTGAACCGATAGGGGACCTCGATCGGGCTGCCTGGGAACGTTCCGGTGAGGCGGACCGTGGCGGTCCAGGTGGTGGGCGTCCCGCCGCCCTTCAGCACCTCTGTGCGGACGCGGTACTGCCGCGTCGTCTCCGCCATCCACTCGCGGATGGCCGCGAGGCCGCTGCGATCGCGCCCCTCGTCGTTGACGACGGCGTCGGCGCTGAAGCACGCGAGCATGGCGCTCGTGTCGTGCTTGTTCTGCGCGGCGAAGTACGACGCGATCACGGGAGGAATCATCGCGGCTGCCATTAGCTGCCCCGCTCCCAGATCGCAAGGTCGTGCGCGAAAGTGACGCGCCAGGGGTCGAGCTCCTGCAGCCGCGCGACCCACGGAGCGTAGTCGGGATGCGCCGATCCGTCCTGGTCCAGCCGCCAGGCCGCGAGCGCGCGCGCGTACGAGGACGCGTCGTTGAATGCCTGACCGGCGATCACGATCCGGCCCTCCTGGGTGTCCACGACGAACGACTGATGCCCGGCGGTGTGCCCGGGTGTCGGGATGACGCGGACGCCCGGAGCGATGCGCGCCTCCTCGTCGTTCAGGACCTCGAGCTTCGCGCCGGGGAAGGCGATCGTCTTGTCGGGCAGCGAGTAGTCGAGCGTCGTTCCGGCGGCGTCGCGCTCGGACCGTTGCACGAAGATCGGCTTCCCGGGAAAGCGGAAGTTGTTGCCGGCGTGGTCGACGTGCAGGTGGCAATTGGCGACGGCGCGTACGTCCTCGGCGCGCAGCGACGCTTCGCGCAGGATCTCGTCGAATGGGCGGATGACCGGATGGAAGATCGCCTCAGCCTTTGCGTGGCCGGCGGCGAAGCCGGTGTCGAGGAGGATCGGGCCGTCGGGGTGCCGGATCAGGAACGCGGTGACCACGATGAGCGCGCCCTGGAGGTCGGGCGCGCGCGGGAACTCCGCCGGCACGGTGTAGTGGCCCATCGACACGCGGATCACGTCACGTGCGCGCAGCATCACGCCGTCCGGAGGCGCGGGTCGAGCGCGTCGCGCAGCGAGTCGCCGAACAGGTTGAAGCCGAAGACCGCGAGGCTGATGGCGATCCCCGGCGCGATGGCGAGCCACGGCGCGCGCTCGAGGAACTGCATCCCCGCGCCGCGGAGCATCAAACCCCACGAGGGCGTCGGCTCGAACACGCCGAGGCCGAGGAACGACAGCGAGGCTTCGAGCAGGATCGCCTGGCCCAGGAACGCGGTCATCATGATCAGGTACGGCGCGAAGACGTTGGGCGCGACGTGGCGGAACATGATCCGCAGCGCGCCCGATCCGACGGAGCGCGTCGCCTCGATGTAGGGCATCTGCACGACGCTCAGGGCGCTCGAGCGCACGACGCGCGCCACGCGCGGGATGATCGGCACGGTGATCGCCGCGATCACGTTGCCCAGCTTGTCCTCGCCCGTGCCCAGTGCCGCGACCACGGCGATGGCGATGACGATGAGCGGGAACGACAGCAGCACGTCCATGAGCCGCTGGATGAGCTGGTCGACCTTGCCGCCGACGTACGCGCCGACGATGCCGAGCACCAGTCCGAGCGTGCAGCCGACGACCGACGCGGTGAAGCCCACGAGGAGCGCGGTGCGCGCGCCATAGAGGACGCGCGAGAACACGTCGCGCCCGAAGTTGTCGGTCCCGAAGAGGTGCGCGGACGACGGCGCCTGCAGCAGGTCCTTGAAGCTGAGCGCGGTCGGGTCGTACGGCGCGATGCGGTCCGCAAGGAAGGCCGCCGCGATCATGATCAGAACCAGCACCAGCCCGAACGCCCCCAGCGGCCGCCGGCGGATGAAGTCGGCCCAGAACCGGACGGCGCGGCGGCGCGGCGTCGACTGGAAGTAGCGCTCGCGCGCCAGCGTCTCGGCGTCGTGATCGATGAGCGCGCCGCGCCCGGTCGTCGTCACGAGTACCGGATCCGCGGGTCCAGGACCATGTAGATCATGTCCACCGCGAAGTTCACGAGGACGAACACCGCGGAGAGCAGCAGCACCAGGGCCTGGATGAGCGGGTAATCGCGGTGCGCGACCGCGTCCACCAAGAGCTTCCCGATGCCGTTGAGGTTGAAGACCTGCTCGGTCACGACGAGGCCACCGATGAGGAACGCGAACTCGAGGCTCACGACCGTGATCACGGGCAGCAGCGCGTTGCGGAGCGCGTGCCGCATCACCACGAGGGACTCGCGCAGGCCCTTCGCGCGGGCCGTGCGGACGTAGTCCTCGCGCAGCACCTCGAGCACGGTCGAGCGCGTCATGCGCATGGACACCGCCGAATAGCGGTATCCCACCGAGACAGCGGGCAGGATCATCTGCGAGAGGTTGGCCACGGGATCCTCGGTGAACGGCGTGAACACCAGCGGCGGCGCCCAGCCGAAGAACGTGATCGTGCCGAGCACGAGCATGATGCCGATCCAGAAGCTCGGCATGGCCAGACCGCCGACGCTGAAGACGCGGATGCCGTAGTCGACCCAGGAGTCCTGTTTGACGGCCGCGATCACGCCGAGCGGGATCGCGAAGCTGACGGCGAACGCCGTCGCGATGACCGCGAGCTCGAGGGAGAGCGGCAATCGCGTCCAGACCTCGTCGATCACCGCGTGGCCCGTCCAGAGCGACTGGCCGAAGTCGAAGTGCGCGAGCTGGTTCATCCAGTCGCCGAACTGCGCCCACATCGGTTTGTCGAGGCCCAGGATGGCGCGTTCCTTGTCGATGATGTCCTGCGAAACGTTCGCCCCCGCGTAGCGCAGGGCGACGATGTCTCCAGGGACCAGGCGCATGACGACGAAGGTGATGATCGCGACGCCCACGAGCGTGGGGATCATGAGCAGGAGCCGCCCGACGACGTACCGCCTCACGGCAGGTAGTGTCGGACGGCCCCTGCTTCTTTGCTAGAAGAGCTCGTTCGGTACGCCGCTATTTGGCATCACTTCTTCTGGGCGAGCCAGACCGAGGTCAGGTCCTGGTTGGTGTAGTGGTTCGAGCCGATCTTCCATCCGCGAACGAGGGAGAGGTACGGGATGATCCGGTACCACCACAGCACCGGGTACTGGTAGGCCATCTCATCCATCGCGTAGCGCTCGATGTCGCCGACGATCTTGAGACGCTTGGCCGGGTCGGTCTCGCGGCTCTGCGCGTCGAGCATGCCATCGAGCTTGGTGTCGTCGTAGTACGCGAAGTTCAGACCCTTGCCGAGCTTGCTTGCGGACTGGAACTTCGCGAGCTGCAGGTCGGGCTCGTCGAGGAAGTCGCAGTTGAAGTCGAGCGCGACCTGGAAGTTACCGGCGCGAAGGTCTGCCTGGTATGCGGAGGTCTCCTTCACGTCGTGCGTCGCCGTGACGCCGATCTGCTTCCACTGGTCGATGAGGAAGACCGCGACCGGCTCGTACGGCGTGGTGATGTTGCGGTTGAGGAATTTGAACGTGAGGTTCGACTGGCCGGCGTCTTCGCGAGGTCAGCGTCGGACATCGCGAACGGGCCCTTCGGCCGCATGAGGCCGCCGACGTCCTTGACGATCGTCGTCTTGCTGAGCGCCTCACCGCCCGCGTAGCGGTCGATGGCGAGGGTCAGCGCCTGCCGAACACGCGGGTCGTCGAACGGCTTGACCTTCGTGTTCGGCACGACGTAGTTCACGCAGATCCACGGGGCTTCCTGGATGGCGAGGTCGTTGGGCAAGGCGCGCGAGAGATCGTCGCGCTGCTGCGGCGTGAAGCCGCGGAACTCGATCATCGCCTGCTTGCTGCGGATCGCGTTCACGCCCGCGGTCGCGTCGGTGATGATCAGCGCTTTGTAGCCGTCGAGGTACGGCAGCTGCGTCCCGTCCTTGTCCTTACCGAAGTAGGCAGGGTTCTTCTTGCCGACCCAGTCCTGGCCCTTGGTGTTCGAGACGTAGGTGAACGGGCCGGTGCCGTCGATGTTCTTCTCGTACCAGTGGATGTCGGCGTTGAGCTTCGCCGCGCTGTAGATGAAGTTCCACGGCGAGGCGAGGTTCGTGAGGAACGACGCCGACGGGTACTTGAGCTTGAAGACCACGGTGCTCGCGTCGGTCGAGCTGACGCTGTCAACCGCCGCGTACGCGCCCGCGCGCGGCGAGAGCACGCCGGTCGGCGGGAAGATGATCTTGTTGTAGGTCGCGAGGACGTCGGCTGCGGTCATCGTCGAGCCGTCGTGGAACTTCACGTCGGTGCGCAGCTTGATCGTCACGCTGAGCTTGTCCGCGGAGACCTGCGGGTCGCCCGACGCGACGTCCGGGATGACCTTCGTCAGGTCGGCCGGGTCGAACTTGTACAGGAGGCTGTAGTGCGGTGCGATCGGGTGAAGGAGCGCGAAGGTCGTCTCGCGGTGCCCGTCGAATGAGGGCGGCTCCGCATTGACGACGAAGGTGAGCGTCCCCCCGGTCTGTGGCTTCTCACCGCCCGCCAGCGACGGCGCCGGCGCGGACGATGTGGTGGGCGCGGCCTGCTGCGTACACGCGGCGAGCAGGAGGGCGAAAACGACCGAAAGAGCGACTGTTTTACGTGGCACGACGGACCACCCCCTCTTGGTCTACTGGTCAGGCCATTGGCGCGGCAACACTATCGCGTACGTACGGGAAGGGAAGCAGGTTCAGCGGCCGGGGCGGCGTGCCGGCGTATTGCCTCTTGGTACACGTTCACCAGCTCCGCCGTGACGTGCGACCAGTCGAAATCGGGCGCGCGGCGCGAGCCGGCTTCACCCAGGCTGCGCCGTAGCTCGGGGTCCTTGATCAGGCGTTCGAGGGCGCCGGCCAGGGCGTCGGGGTCCTTCGGCTCCACCAGGAGCCCGGTGGCGTTTCGCTGTACGACACGCTTGTAGCCGTGGATGTCCGAGGCCACGACCGCGCAGCCCGCGGCCATCGCCTCGAGCAGCACGATCCCGAACGACTCCTGTCCGGTCGACGGCGCGCAGAAGATGTCGGCCGTCTTGTAGAAGCGGGCCTTGTCCATGTCGTCGACGCGGCCGGCGAAGAACACGTCCTCCACGCCGTTCGCGTGGATGAAGCGCCGCATCTTCCCGAGCTGCGGTCCCCAGTTGCAGATGATCAGGCGCGTGTTCGGGTACGCGCGCTTCAGCTTGACGTACGCCTCGAGCAGGTACATCGCGCCCTTGCGCGGCTCGAGCCGTCCGACGAAGAGGATGTTGATCTTGCCGTCGCGGAACTCGGGGAAGGGCTTCGCCTTCGCGTAGAAGTCCACGTCGACGCCGTTCGGGATGATCCGGTAGTCGCCCGGGAAGTAGGTCGAGACGAAGTGCCGCGCCGCGCTCGATACGGCGATGCGCGTGTCGAGCTTGTTCATGTAGCGGTCGAGCACGATGCGGCCGGCCCAGTAGGAGAAGCTGAAGCCGCCGAAGGCGTGGAACGTCGCGACGTTCGGGCACTTCGCGGAATCGAGGATCTGGAAGCTGAGGAACGGCACGAACGGCTCGTGGTGGTGGATCACATCGAAGCGCTCGCGATCGAGCATCCGCGAGATGAGCCACTCGAGGCGGACCGAGAGCGTGATGCGGCCGATGCTCCCGTTGAACGGGATGGCCATGGCCTGCCCGATCTGGATGACGTCCTTGGCCGGCGGGTCGTCGCCCCAGGGCGCGGTGATGATGCGGACCTCGTGACCGAGCGCGGTCAGCTGGCTGTACGACTCGCGGATGTACGAGTTCGCACCACCCGGCCGCGGATACGCGTAGGGACTCACGATGCCGATCTTCATTTCGTCTTCCGCTTCGTGCCCATCCGCCTCCGCGCTCGCTTGAGGGGATCGCGGATCATCGACCGCCACTGCTGGCGGGCGACGCCGTCGAGATGCTCCCTCAGGGTCCAGTGTCGCCCGTCCGGGCTGGTCGTGCGCGCCCGGATCGCGGCGTGGAGCTCGGCCGCCGTGCTGCCCCCGAACTCCGTCCAGGCCGTGCCCACAAGGCGCGCGTGGTGCGCGTCGCTCGAGCCGGTTGCCGCGACGTGCAAGACGTGCTCGTTCAGCCACGCCGCGCGCGCCCGCCGCACCCGCCCGGCGTACGACGGATTACGCAGCTCGATACCGTCCACCCGGCACTCGGCCGGGCCTGCCGTGAGGGTCCGGAGCGCGCCCTCGCCGATCGAGAACGTCAGGTAGGAGAGCGGGTGCGGCACGATCGCGATCCCGCCCAGCGCGTGGATCCGCGCGATCGTCGCCGCCAGCGGCGCGAACATCGGGAGCTCGTCCTCGATGAAGAGCGCGAGGAGATGGCCCGAGCGCGTCGTCACCTCGATGCCGGTCACGATCTCGACCGGGCTCGATCGCTTCGCGGCGATGTCACGAAGCACGAACGATCCGCGGATGTCGTCGTGGTCGGTGAGCGCGATGACGTCGAGCCCCGCGCGCTCGGCCTGGTCGAGTATCTGCTCCGGCGATGCGAGACCGTCGCCGAGGTCCGAGTGCAGCTGCACGTCGGCACGTCCAACCCTCGTCACGGCGTGGCCCACACGCGCTCGAACACCGTCCACTGCTCGGGCGCCCGGCGCACGTAGCGCTCGAGCACGTTCACCCACCGGCGCACGCCCTCGCGGACGTCTGCATCGCGGTCGCCGGTCGAGACGAGCTCGAGCGGCGGCTCGAACGACGCGGTGAGGCGTCCGTGCTCGCGGCCGGAGAACGCGGGGATGAGCGGCGCGCCGGTGCGCAGCGCCAGCGCGACGTGGGCGGACGGGATGAGCGCCTCGCGGCCGAAGAACGGCACGCGCTCGCCCACGCCGGTCACCGCACGATCCGCGAGGAGTCCGAAGACCTTGCGGTCGCGCAGCGCGCGCATCACGGCGAGCGGGGTCTCCGTGGGCACGAGCTGCAGACCCAGTCCGCGGCGCGCGCGGTTGACGGCGCGCTGGACCTCGGAGCGCTCTGTCTCGACCGGCAGGACGGTGTCGAAGCCGTGGGCGACGAGGATCTGGCCGACGAGCGAGATGGGGCCGAGGTGCGCCGATGCGACGATCACGCCTTTGCCCACCTCGTGCGCGCGCAGGAAGTGCTCCCAGCCGCGATGCTCGATCGACGCGATCAGCGCCTCCCGCGAGGTGCGCGGGATCTTGAAGATCTCGAGATAGTTGCGCGACTGCTCGACGAACACGCGCCGCACCGAGGACTGGCGCGCGCGCTCCGGCGCGATCACGCGCAGGTTCGCCAGCACCGCGGCGCGCGCGCCCGGAGCCGACGCCCATGCGGCAGTGCCCATGAGCTCGGCCAGCGGCGTGCCCAGTCCGTCGGGGACGCGCGGCAGCGCGCGCTCCGCCGCGTGGATGAGGGCCCCGCTCACCAAGGCCCGCTCCGCACGGCTAGGTCTTCACCGGCTCGGGCCACATCGGCCGGAAGATGTACCACTGGTCCGGGTCCGGACGCACCAATCCCTCGAGTGCGCGCACGACCTTTTGCGTCGCCCCCTCGAGGTCCTCGGCCGCCTGCTTGGTGCGCTCGACGAAGATCGGCGGCAGCGCGACCCCGCGGAAGCTGTTGTCCTTCTCGCGCTTCACCGCGGCGACGACGATGGGCGCGCCCGACACACGCGCCAGCGCGGCGGCGATGGTCGGGAAGGCGGTGCGCCGTCCGAAGAACTC
>WNFG01004541.1_pt1 | contig 17790 bp, 17 predicted proteins | sample 5400431 | NCBI WGS metagenome assembly WNFG01 (sample SAMN13153346, study PRJNA577476) | soil metagenome | isolation source: 120 cm saprolite under Douglas fir tree site 2 hole 3 replicate 2 | place: USA:California | collected 2015-04-18 | reverse complement strand
ACTCCGGCCTCGACATCGACGCCCTCCGCCTCGTCGCGAATGGGATCAACACGATGCGAAGCCCCAAGCGGGCCATGCTCGTCGTGACACACTATCAACGCCTCCTGGATTACGTGGTCCCCGACTTCGTCCATGTCCTTGTGGACGGACGGATCGTCAAGAGTGGCGATGCGGACCTCGCGCGAAACCTGGAGAAGCACGGCTATGGCTGGATCGTCGAGGAGGCCCCGAGGCCGCAACCGGCGCGGGCCTGAGGCCGGTGACGATCGTGGCGGTGGCCGTCGACGCAAAGCAATCGTACGTCGCGGAATTCGCTTCGTCGGAGGCCGAGCTCGCGGGACCTCCATGGCTTGGCGGGATCCGCCGGTCCGCGATCGAACGATTCGAGGCGCTGGGCTTCCCGACCCAGAAACACGAAGAATGGAAGTTCACCAATCTCGCGCCCCTCCTTCGGATTCCCTTCAAGCCCGCGATCCTGGGCCGGCCCGACGGCGTGGTCGCGGAGAGGCTCGAGCCATTCGGTTTCGGCGTGCTCAAGACGAGCCGGATCGTTTTCGTCAATGGGCGGTACGCGCCGCGCCTCTCCTACCTTCGCCCGCTCCCGGAAGGGGTCCACATCGCTCCGATGGCGGAGCTCCTCCGGCAAGAACCCGGGACCCTCGAGCCGGACCTTGCGCGGCATGCAAAGTATGAAGACGACGCGTTCGTGGCCTTGAATACGGCCTTCTTCACGGACGGCGCGTATGTGGAGATCCCGAAGAACACGATCGTGGAGGAACCGATCCATCTTGTGTTCGTGTCGACGTCCCGCGGGCTCCCCGTCGTCTCGCATCCTCGGAACATGGTCCGCCTGAGGGCAGGGAGCAAGGCGACCCTGATCGAAACGTACGCCGGCTGGGCCCCCGACGTCACACTCACGAATGCGGTGACGGAGATGTCCATTGGGCCCGCCGCGACCTTGGACCACTACAAGATTCAACGGGAGTCCGAGTCCGCGTTCCATATGGGCACCATGACGATCGGCCAGGACCGGAATTCATCGGTGACATCTCATTCCATGGCTTTCGGAGGCGCGCTCTCGCGGAGCACCGTGCACACGCGCTTCGACTCGGAAGGTGGGAGCCTGGTGCTCAACGGCCTCTTCATGCCCTCGGGCACGCAGCAGATCGACAACTACACGCGCATCGACCATGCGGCCCCCGCGAGCACGAGCGTGGAGCTGTATCGCGGCATCATGGACGGACGGTCCCGCGCCGTGTTCAATGGCAACATCTACGTGCGAAAGGATGCGCAGAAGACCATCGCCCGGCAGACCAACAAGAACCTCCTCCTCTCCAAAGAAGCCTTCGTGGACAGCACCCCGGGGTTGGAGATCCTCGCGGACGACGTGAAGTGCAGTCACGCCTCCACGATCGGTCAGCTCGATGAGAATGCCGTGTTCTATCTCCGATCCCGCGGGATCGACGAGGAGGCCGCCCGCCAGATCCTCACGTACGCCTTCGCGGTGGATGTCGTGAACCAGGTCAAGGTCGCCCCGATCCGGATCAAGCTCGACCAGCTCATCCTCTCGCGGTTGCCTCGCGGGAGCGGCCTCCGGGAGGCTTTATGAGGAGCCGTCCCGATGGATTCTCCGTGGGATCCACGGAGGGGACCGAACATGGCTGATCTTCGCGAACTCTACCAGGAGACCATCCTCGACCACAACAAGAGGCCGAGGAACTTCCACGAGATTCCGAACGCGGATGCGACCGCGGTCGGACACAATCCCCTGTGTGGCGATCGGGTGACGGTCTACCTTCGCCTCGCGGACGACCGGATCGCGGACGTGGCCTTCGTGGGACAAGGTTGCGCGATCTCCAAGGCGTCCTCTTCCTTGATGACGGATGCCGTGAAGGGGAAATCGAGGGCTCAGGCGCATGAGCTGTTCGAGAAGTTCCACCGCATGGTGACCGGCCGACCCGGAGATCCGGTCGATACGCAGTCCCTTGGCAAGCTCGCCGTCCTCTCCGGCGTCTCGGAGTTTCCCGTCCGGGTCAAGTGCGCGAGCCTTCCGTGGCACACGCTCGAGGCCGCCCTCGAGTCGAAGAAGGAGATCGTGTCCCTGGAGTGAGATGACCTCGGCGGACTTTCCTCGGACCCGCGAGCCGGAGGAACCGGGAGGCGTCGTCCCGATGGGGCCGGGGCCTTCCGAGAGTTTGGTCCGAAGTCTCTCGCGAAGCCGCCGCGAGCCCGAATGGATGCTGCGGCTCCGACTGCGTGGGCTGGAGCGGCTGCGCACCGAGGGGATCCCCTCTTGGGCCGCGTTCCTTCGCGACGTCGACTTCGATGGGATGCTCGCCTCGGGGGAATCCGGCCCGCCTCAAGCCATGGAATTCGACGACTCGCCGTCCGCGCCGGGACTCGGCGCCCTCGCGGCATCCGAGCAGGCATATCGCGAAGTCCGGAAGGACCTGGAGGCCCGCGGCATCCGATTCTATGGACTGTCGACCGCCCTCGGGCGGATGCCGGATGCCGTGCGGACCTACCTCATGTCGATCATCCCGCCCGACGATGACCCGCTGGCGGCGTTGAACGCGGCCCTCGCGACGGAAGGATCGTTCGTGTACGTGCCACCCGGGGTCTCCGTCCCGATTCCGCTCCAGGCGGAAATCCGGGAGGACTACGCAAAGGTCCAGCCGTTCGAACGCAGCCTAATCGTGGCGGACCGCGGCTCGGAGCTGACGTACATCGAGGGCTGTACGGCGCCCGTCTATACGCCGGACCGGCTCCATGTGTCGGCCATCGAAGTCCTCGCGATGCCCGGCTCCCGAGTCCGGTACATTGCGCTCCAGAATTTCTCGAAGGAAGTCGACAACCTCGTCACCAAGAGGGCCCGCGTGCACGAGGCCGCGACGTTGGAATGGGTGGACGTGAACCTCGGCTCCCATCGCACGAGGAAGGTCCCCCGTACGGAACTGGTCGGGCCCGGAGCCCGCGCCGACTTCGTCGGGGTCTCTTTCGCGGGGAAGGGCCAGCAAGAGGATGTCGGGGCGGAGATGGTCCACCTCGCGCCCCGCACGCGCTCGAGGATCGCGAATCACGGCGTGGTCCAGAAAGGGGGCCGCGTGAACCTCCGATCGGGGGTCCGGGTGGCGGCGGGTGCGACCCAGGTCGCGTCGTCCGTCGACTGGTCGTCCTTGATGCTGGATGCCGACTCGCGGGTCGAGACGGCTCCCGCGATCGAGGTGGATGAAGCCGATGCCGAGATCGCTCAAGAGGGAAAGGTCCGCAAGGTGGGCGAAGAGATGCTGTTCTACATGTCGTCCCGCGGCGTGCCCGCGGACGAGGCCGTCCGGATGGTCGTCCTCGGAACGGCAACGATCGCGACGAGCCGGATCCCGATCGAATACGCGGTCGAAGTCGACCGCCTCCTGGAACTCGAGCTCGGGGGAGGCATCGGATGAGCCGTCCGAATCCCCTCCTTTGGAGGGAGACGAGAAGTCTCAAGTAGCCCGCCGGGCATGGCACGAGGGAACGATGGCGAAGGCCGCAAAGGTTCTACTGAACGTACCCGCAATCAAGGCGGATTTCCCGATTTTCCAACGCACGGTCCGGGACCGGCGGCTGGTCTATCTCGACAGCGCCGCCACCTCGCAGAAGCCGAAACAAGTCATCGACTCGATGACGGACTACTACACGCGCTACAACGCGAACGTGCACCGGGCGATCTACGAACTCGGCGAGGAGGCCACCCGCGAATACGAAGGGGCGCGGGAGAAGGTCGCCGCCTTCATCCAGGCCAAGTCGCCGAATGAGATCGTGTTCACGAAGTCCACGACGGAGTCTCTGAACCTCGTCGCGTACGGTTACGGCGTGAAGGGGAAGCTCCAGAAGGGAGACGAGATCCTCGGGACGGTCATGGAGCACCATTCCAACCACGTGCCCTGGCACTTCGTGAAGGACCTCAAGGGCGCCGTCCTGAAGTACGTCGACGTGAACGAGGACGGGACCCTGAAGATGGAGCAGTACGACGAACTCCTGACCAATCGGACGAAGATTGTCACCGTCACGCTGTGTTCGAACGTCCTCGGCACGATCAACCCCGTGAAGGAGATCGCGAAACGGGCCCACGAGGTCGGCGCGGTGTGCGTGGTCGACGCGGCCCAAGCCGCCCCGCACCTGTCGATCGACGTGCAGGATCTCGGCGCCGACTTCCTCGCGTTCAGCGGCCACAAGATGCTCGGGCCCACGGGCATCGGCGTGCTGTATGGGAGAGCCGAGGCGCTCGAGGCCACGGAGCCCCTCCTCGGCGGAGGCGAGATGATCCGGGAAGTCCACCTCGGACGCGCCCTCTGGAACGACATCCCGTATCGGTTCGAGGGCGGCACCCCGAACATCGCGGGCGCGATCGGCCTCGGGGCCGCCGTCGACTACCTGACGAAACTCGGCATGGACGCGATCCGCGCCCACGAGATGGAGGTCACGCAGTACGCCCTCGAAGAAGTCGGGCGGCTCAAGGGTGTGAAGACGTACGGGCCGAAGGACGTGAACAAGAAGGCGGGCGTCCTCTCCTTCACGATTGAAAACGCTCACCCGCACGATGTCGCGTCGATCCTCGACGTCGAGGGAATCTGCATCCGGTCCGGCCATCACTGCGCGCAGCCCCTGATGGAGCGGTACGACCTGCCCGCGACGGCGCGGGCCTCGTTCTACGTGTACAACGACCACGAGGATGTCGACGCCCTGGTCGGCGGGATCAAGCGGGTCCAAGAGGTCTTCGCCTGATGTCGGCCTCGTACGAGATGTACCAGGAGCAGATCCTCGACCATTACAAGCATCCTCGGAACAAGGGGCCGCTCCCGGGCGCGACCTTCGACGCACGAGATACGAACCCACTATGCGGGGACGAGGTGACGCTCCATCTGAAGGTCGATGGGTCCCACCGCCTCTCGGAGGCGCGGTTCGAGGGACAAGGCTGCGCGATCAGCCAGGCGAGCGCCTCGCTCCTCACGACGATCCTCAAGGGCCTTTCCACGTCGGAGGCGCGGGTCCTCACGGAAGCCACCCTCTTGGCCAAGCTCGGGATCCCGCTGAGCGTGGTCCGGCGGAAGTGCGCCCTGCTCTCCTTCCACGTGCTGCGTCGGGCCCTTGGGGACAAGGATGCGACCGAGGCCTGATGCTCGGGGACGCGGGCCCGCGGATTCCCGATCGCCGGGAGAGGCCCGCGTCGCGGATCTGATCGGGCGGACGCCCTTGGTCCCCCTGGATCGGATCGCCTCCCATGTCGCGCCCGAGGTGCGGCTCCTCGCGAAGGCCGAGTGGCGGAACCCGGGAGGGAGCGTGAAGGATCGCGCGGCCCTCGCGATGCTCCGCGCCGCCGAGAAGGCGGGCCTGACCCGGGATCGCACCCTCCTCGACGCCACGTCCGGGAACACGGGGATCGCGATCGCGATGCTCGCCGCGGCGGAGGGATACCGCGCGACCCTGTGCGTCCCCGCGAACCTGTCCAAGGAGCGACGGAAGATGATGGAGGCCTATGGGGCAAAGCTCGTCTTCTCGCCGGTCACCGAGGGCACGGACGGAGCCCAGGAGGCCGCGAGGGCGCTGGCCTCGGCCCACCCTCGTACCTACTGGTACCTGGACCAGTACAACAACGAGGCGAATTGGCGGGCCCATTTCGAGACCACCGGCCCGGAGATCTGGGAGGGGACCCGCGGGGCCATGACCCATTTTGTCGCGTGTCTCGGGACCACAGGCACCTTCGTCGGGGTGGGTCGGTATCTGCGGAAGCAGGGCCCGCGGGTCCGCCTGATCGGCGTCCAGCCCGACGGGCCCCTCCACGGGATCGAGGGCGTGAAGCACCTCGAAAGTTCCCACGTCCCCGGCATCTGGGATCCCACCCTGGCAGACGAGATCATCACCGTGGCAACGGAGGACGCCCAGGCCGGTGCTCGCCGACTCGCGCGGGAGGAGGGCCTGCTCGTCGGCACCTCGAGCGGAGCGGCCCTCGATGCCGCCCTGCGAGTCGCGGAGCGGATCGGGGAGGGTCGTATCGTGGTCGTCTTCCCCGACGGAGGAGATCGGTACTTGGGAGAGCGCTACTGGGAGGAAGGGACGTAATCGAGATCCCCGTCCGAGTTATCCGCGATATCGAACAGCACGCCCGCGAAGCTCTCCCCGAGGAGTGCTGCGGGTTCCTGATCGGACACGAAGGAGAACCGAGGCACGTACTCGAAGCGCGTCGTGCGAAAAACGTGGCGACCGAGGACCGCTTCCGCCGCTATGTCATCGATCCCCTCGAGCTGTTGCACGCTGACGACGAGGCGCGGGACCGGGGCCTCGATCTGATCGGCATTTACCACAGCCATCCCAACCATCGCGCGGCCCCCTCGGAGTTCGACCGCTCCCGCGCCACGCCTTGGTACTCGTATGTGATCCTGAGCATCGTGGATCGGAAGCCGCGTGAGATAGCCGCCTGGCGATTTGACGATTCGACGAAGCGTTTCGAACCGGAGGAGCTCCTCCGCGGGAGGAGCAAGGCCACCACCCGTCGATCGTCGCGCCTCGAAAGTTAACCTTATTTAAGGTTGAATTCAGAAGCGAGGAATCCCGATCACCTTTGCGATTTCTTTCGTGGTGGTATGTCCCTGATTGCTGGCCGGGACGAACCTTAAGTATAACACCGTACTGAACAACGCCACGATGGCGAGCGTCCGGATTGTAATCCCTACTCCTCTCCGTCAATACGCGGAGAACCGCGACGCCGTCGAGGTCGAGGCGAAGACCGTCCGTGAGGCCCTCGCGGATCTCATCAAGCGGCACGATCAGCTCCGCCGCCACCTGTTCGCGGAAGACGGCCGTCTCCGGAACTACGTGAATATCTACGTGAACGAGGAGGACATCCGCTACTTGGAGCGAGACGGGACGGCCCTCCGAGGGGGCGATACGATCTCGATCGTGCCGAGCATCGCGGGCGGCTCGTTTTCCCTCATGGATCGTCTGGCCGCGAAGCGCAAGGACATTCTTTCCCCGGCCGAGATCAAGCGGTACTCTCGACACCTCATCCTCCCCGAGGTCGGCATGGCGGGCCAGATCAAGCTGAAGCAGTCGTCCGCCCTGGTCATCGGCGCCGGCGGTCTCGGGGTCCCTCTGACCCAGTACCTTGCAGCCGCCGGCGTCGGTCGCCTCGGGATCGTCGACTTCGATGTCATCGATGAATCGAACCTGCAGCGACAAGTCCTGTATGGAACGCGGGACGTCGGCCGGAAGAAACTCGAGGTCGCGAAGGAGCGCGTCGCGCAGATCAATCCGAACGTGGACGTGCAAGGCTACGAGACCCGGCTGACCTCCGAAAATGCGATGGACATCCTGAAAGATTACGACGTCATCATCGACGGGACGGACAACTTTCCCACCCGATATCTGGTGAACGATGCCTCGGTCCTCCTCCAGAAACCAAACGTCTACGGGTCAATTTTCCGGTTCGAAGGTCAGGCGAGCGTCTTCGACGCACGGAAGGGGCCATGCTATCGATGCTTGTATGCGGAGCCGCCACCGCCCGGGCTCGTGCCCTCGTGCGCCGAGGGCGGGGTCCTCGGCGTCCTCCCCGGGATCATCGGCTCCATTCAAGCGGTCGAGGCGCTGAAACTCCTCCTCGGGAAGGGGGACACGCTCATCGGCCGGCTGCTCGTCTTCGACGCCCTCCGGATGAAGTTCCGAGAACTCAAGCTCCGGAAGGACCCAAACTGCCCGATTTGCGGCACGAGCCCGACGATCAAGGAACTCATCGATTACGAGGAGTTCTGCGGCCTGCGCGGGCCGTCGGAACAGCTGGGCGAGGAGTTCCAGATCACGGTCGATGCGCTGAAGGAGAAGATCGACGCGGGCCAGGAGGTCGTGCTCTTGGACGTCCGGGAGCCCATGGAGTGGGAGATCGCCCGTCTCGACGGCGCCGTGCTGATGCCGGTGGCACAGGTCCCGGCTCGGGTGAACGAACTCAACACCGCGGACGAGATCGTCGTCTATTGCAAGACGGGGGTTCGATCCGGGCGAATCACCAATTTCCTTCGGGATCTCGGCTTCCGAAAAGTCAAGAACCTGGTTGGCGGGATCGACGATTGGGCGGAGAGGGTCGAGCCCGAAATGCCGCGGTACTAGGGGACCGACACCGCAAAGGCATATCCTCTCTCGTGGCCATGGACGCTCGATGCCCCTCGACCCAGGAACGGTGCATCGATTTGCGATGCTCGAACGCGCGGTGAAATCGTTCGCGAAATCCGGTCGGTTCGACGAGTCGCTGAAACTGATTGAGGAGTTGCTTGCGATCGCCCCGGAGGACGCCGGGCTGTCCAAGCTCAAGGCGCGCCTGGCCGCGGATCTCGTCAAGCAAGCCGCCCAGTCGCAGAAGATTTCCGCTGCGACGGACATCATCGGACTCGTCGAGGCCCGGATCCCTGTCGCTCACCTGGGCGAGCAAGAGAAGGCATTGCTTTCCAAGGCAAAGCAGAGCCTGTACTCCATGTGAGCCGCACAACCTTATCGTGCGCCGCCGCTACGAAAGCTATGGTGATTAGCGTATCCGACGAAGCGTACATCAAGGAAATTGAAGCGGTGCGTCGGGAGAAGGATTACTTCTTCAAGGAAGATGAGGACTCCCCGATTCCTCCGCGAATGCGCGAGGCGTTTTCGGGTCTCGCCTACTATCCGGTCGATCCGAAGTTCAGGGTCCGCGCGCGACTCGTGCGAGATTCGAACCCGAAACGCGTCGTCTTGGCCACCTCGAAAGGAATCCCTCGCGAGATGATTCGCGTCGGGGTTTTCGAGTTCGAATTCGAAGGCGCGAAGCAGCGACTCGCGGCGTACAAGGCCGTGCCCCAGCCGGGCCATCACCACGAGGATCGCAGCCTATTCGTCCCCTTCCGGGATGGGACATCCGGCAAGGAGACGTACGGCGCGGCCAGGTACCTTGACATCGAAGAGCGACCGGCGGACGACTACGTGATCGATTCCAACCTCGCGTATAACCCGTATTGCGCGTACAGCGACGCCTACGTGTGCCCCTTCCCGCCCCAGGAGAACTGGCTCACCGTGCCGATCCGCGCGGCGAGAAGGCCTTCCCGCTGCACGCCTAGGCCCGCGGCGGTCCGGGCCTAGTCCGCTCCGTTGAGCCACGCGAGCCGACGGTCCCGGTTGTCCCGGATTTCATCCGCGCCCTTGAAGTCCTGCTCGACGACGGCGAGTCGTTCGACGAGGTCCAGGATTGCTCGCTCCGCCGGAGCGCGCACGTCGAGCCCGGCGAGGACGAGCTGACGCTTCACGATGGGCATGCCGGTCTCGACGCCTCCCAATTGGTAGCAGAAATCCGTCATGATCTTGTCCGTCACACGGATCAAGCGATCGATCGGTTCTTGGGGTGGCGTCACGAGGGCAATCCTTCGGACCGGGTGTCCGGCCGCCTCGAGGATCCGTTCTCCGAGGGACATGAACGCCTGCTCGACGTGGTCCCCCATCTTCGCGCTCGTCAGGATGCCCGGGCACGAGTATTTCTGAGCGAGGAAGTACAGATACTCCTCGGCCCACACGCGATTCGGCGCGAGGTCGGACTTGTTCGCCGCGATCACCATCGGGACGCGACCTGCGAGACGCCACACGGCCGGCATCCAGTAGTCCTCCAGGCTCCGTCGGCTGTCCTCGTTCGTCACGTCATAGACGAGGAGGACGCCTTGGGCGCCTTTCATCGCGGTCTCCTGGACGCCGCTGTATCCCTTCTGGCCCAGGACGTCCCAGATCTGCATCGAGACCTCGACCTCGGCTGCGTCGTGCCCGAGGCTGAGGCTCCGCTTGAACACCTTCGTGCCGACGGTCGTGATGTAATCGTCGGAGTACTGGTCCACCACGAACCGACGGATCAGGGATGTCTTACCGACGCCGCCGTCGCCGAGCAGCACAATCTTCGTCTTCATCGGGTCTGCGCCCATCGGCGTTCGACTCCATGTCCGGAACCCCTTCTTTAATCGTTCCGTTCCGTTCTCATCCGCTGGAGTATTGACCCGCGAGAGGGAATGCCATTCGACCACGGGGATCAAAAGTCGTCCGTTGGATATTGGACGAAACGCCCCGAGGTTCCACCGAAGAGGTGCGGCAATTCGGTCGTCCGAATCTCCTTGGCCAAGGACAGGGCCATGGTCGCATCGGGAATCGGGCCGTCGACCGAATATCCGGCCTTCCGAAATCGAGCGACGTCCTCGTCGGCCGTGATCCAGTTGACGGTGGCCATCCCGCGCCGAAGGCGTGATTCCATCAGGGCCACAGCGGCCCGAAAGTCGCGCGCCTCCGGCGCGACGACCTCTTCCATCGTCACGCCATCGTCCGGTCGAGACCGCAGATATCCGACCGCCTCTCCACGGCGAAGCAGGATTCGGTATTTCGAGAGATAGTCTCGGTTCTCCCGGAGGACCCAGTGGAGGAGTTCCGCGGGTCGCTCCGTCCACCCAAGCATGTTCTGCGTATGTTGTCGGTAAAGCGCATGGATCCTCGGCACATCCCCCTTCGTGGCGGTTCGGAGACGATATCCCTTGGGCTTCTTGGGTCGCCGCACGCGTCGCACTGCCGCGTGGAACGGGGCGAGGTCCACGTATCCCAGTTTGGCGTACAGCCCAAAGCCTCGGATATTCCGACTCGTGGTCAGGGTGGATATTTCAAGGTTCAGCGAGCGGAAGAGATCGTGAGTGGCCTCCATGAGCCGCCGGGCATATCCTCGCCCCCATACGGCGGGATGCGAACAAACCGCTGCAACGCCGCCGACCTCCTCGACGCCGCGTGCGAGACGCACCTGGAATCGAAGGGGGACGACCTGGGCGAGGACGCGGCCTCGTTCCTCCGCGTACAGGGCGAATCCGTCGAGGTATCGCTTGTCACTCGCTCGGACGCGGCGGACCTTGGCTTCGTCCCAGGCTTCACCGAAGGTGAGGAAGGAAAGTCGGAACGCATCGTCGGGATCGATCTCGTCGTACGTGCGCACTTTCATCGTTGACATCCGCGCGGGGAGGGGGATTTGAACCCCCGGGCGCAGAGCGCACTGGATCTTTGCGGACGGCGTTTGTCCTTAGCAATCCAGCGCCCTACCGGGCTAGGCGATCCCCGCGTGCGCGACCATGGCGGGTTCCGTCTATAAACGCTTTCTCCGGAGACATTCGAAGTCTCTTTGTACATCGTCCTCGGTCGGACGGATCCGATGGGATCCGGCTCCGAGACGTCGTCGTCACGTGCGCCTCGGCGTCGCGACTATCGCGCCTTGATCGCGGTCCTTGCAATTCAGACGTTCGCGAATCAGATGGCGGGGAGCTTCTGGCTCGTGTACCTCGTGAGTCCACCGCAATCCCTCCCGTTCGCGGTCGGGGCATGGTGATCGGCGGCCTCTGTTTCGGCCTCTACATCCCTCTGTTCTGGCTCCCCTTGAACTCGCTGATCGTCTCCGAGACGAACGTAGCGAACCGCGCGGGACGGCTCGCCGGGATCACCGCGACGTTCGCGATTACGGGAGTCCTTGGACCGATCCTGGGCGGACTGATTGCGGCCTCCGCAGGGTACCGTTTGGTCTTTGCATTGTCCGCGGCGATCGTCGCCGCGAATCTGGTCGCGGTCCGAGGGCTGGCCCAGGTCGACGAGGTCCATTCCTATTCGGTGGACTTCCGGCGAATCGGCCGACGCACCGCGCTTGCGTTCACGGGCCAAGGCGGAGTCGACGGCCTCGCTTCCGCCGCCACGCCCCTCGGCTCCTTCCTTTTCACCAGCGCGTCCCTCGAGTTGGGCCTGCTCTTCGCCCTCTTCTCCCTCGCCGCCGGAGTCGCGGCGGTCATCCTCGGGCGGGTCTCCGACCGGGTTCGCGCCCGAACTCCCTTCCTTCTCCTCGGCCCCGTCCTCTCCGTGCCTGCATGTCTGCTGGCCTTCCTCGTCCGGGACCTCGGGACGTTCGCGTTCGCAATCGGATGCTTTTCGATGACCTCGGCGGTCGCGCCCTCGTTCATCTATACGATCCTCGTCGACCGAAGCGAGGCCGATGTCCCGGCGGTGACCGCCACGCGAGAGCTGGTCCTCAATGTGAGCCGCACCGTGGCGCTCCTGGGCGGACTGGTCGTCCTCGCCTCTGGCGGGGACGTATACTCCCTCTACCTCCTCATCGGAGGCGTGATCCTGCTCGAGGCGCTCGCCCGATGACGGCCGACTGCATTTTTATCTGGAGGATGGGATGCGGCGTCTCGTGGGCGGCCCAGGCGATATCCACATCACGAAGGAGATTCGCGTATCCCCGAGCGACCTGACGGAACTCATCTTGAGCCTCGGCGGTGTGAAGTTCTGGATCGTGGCCGTCGCGCCCCTCTACATCGGATGGGTCCTCGCGCAGTCGGCCGCCACGCGCCATCTGTTCGTCGACGACCTGCGCGTCGTCCTCGGGATCCTCGTCGTCGGGCCGCTGTTGGGGACCTTCACGCTCCTCCTGAACGTGTACTACGACATGGGGACGACGGACCGCGTGAATCCCCGCAAGAAGTACGTCCAGGTCGTCGAAGAGCTGATCGGCGAGGGCCTCATGGAACGGGACACGCTCCTCCTCGCGGCCTTCGGGTTCGCCGCGATGGGCCTCGTCCTCGCGGCCTATCTCTCCCAGGCGCTGGTCCAGTACGCTCCGTCCGAAGGAATCGGTCCGCTCACGGCCGCGATCGGACGGTTCGGTTTCCTCCTCATGACAGTCCTCATGACCCTCCTCTCGGTCGCCTATTCGAGTCCGCGGGTCCATTGGAAGGGTATCGCCGGCCTGGACCTCCTGACGAACATGGTAGGATTCGGGGTCCTGTGTCCTCTGGCGGGTTGGTCCCTGCTCCGGCCCATCGAGAGCGCACCGTGGTGGTTCATCGGGACGATCGCGTTGTTCCTCGGGGCGCTCTACGCCCCGACGACGGCGTCCGATGCGGCCGCCGATCAGACCTTCGGCATTCGGACCCTGGCCGTCCGCCTCGGGGTGCGCCGTACGCTCCTCGCAGGCTTCATACTCCAGGTCGCCTCGGTCGCTCTCCTGGGCGTCGGGTGGGCACTGCGGTTGTTCCCTTTCGACGGTCCCGCGCACGCCGCCATGGCGGAGCTCTGGCCGTTCCTCGGCCTGCAGATCGTCTTCTATTCGATTTTCAGCCGGCGGGCGACGGTCGGCCGGATCTGGGCCCTGCTCCTAATGCTCTCCATCCTGCAAGGCCTCGGCGTGATCCTCATGCTTTGGCGTTTCGTCGGAGAACACGGTTGGGCTCCATAGGTTCGGGAATACCGCGAGCCCGCGGTTCTTCCGGGCAAGCATCGTACGTACCGTAGGTTCAAAAACGAGAAGGAGGACGATTTCGCGGCGGTCCTGACTGGGACCGGCTCGGGGGATGCTCGGCATGGACGATGAGGAAGACCAAAAAGGAATGAACCGACGGGAGTGGGTCAAGATTGGCCTCGCAATCGGGGGAGCCGCCGCCGCGACCGCGGGTGGCATTACACTTCTGAGCCCTCTCCTCCGGGGATCGGGGTCCGTGCCGGACCGGACGGAGCAGATTCGGTACACTCGCTTTCCAACCCCGCAATGGTGGAACGATCGGGAGGGACAACCGATTCGCGCAACGGACCTCCAGGTCTGGCAGGGCGCGACGGGGATCTGGCGACCGGTTCTCAGTAGCGGTAAGGTCGTTCCGGGAACGGGATATCCGGTCCTCGTGATTCGAATCAAGCGCGACGATTCGGTCTTCAAAGCCCCGACGCCGGACGCGGTTTCCCTCCCGGCCGGATACAGTTTGTATTACGACGATCCCTCGAGGGACCTTCGGATTGTCGCGTTCTACGATCGGTGCGCACACCTTTGCTGTTACCCAGGGTGGCAGGTTGTCCAGAGTCCCCCGCCCGCTCGGGACTATGTTTCAGACGCCCCGACGTATCGGGTCTACGGACTCGATCCGATCTACTGCGTTTGTCATGGTTCTCAGTACGATCCCATGGTGCTCGTCACGGATGTGAATCCAACGAATGGTATCCGGTATGTCGGTCCGTCCCGAGTCCATGGCCCTTCTTCCCGGGCGATTCCGATCATCCCGTTGCGAGTCGCAGACGACGTCCTCCTCGGCGGGATGCCGGACCCAGGCTGGTATCAATACTGCTGAGACTTTCGCCGCGGCAGCGGACGCAGCGTTCTGGGAATGTTCTCCGCGGATGTCCACCGGGTCGCGGGCCTGACGATTCGCTTGCAGGTTTCCCCTTTCGAAGGATGAGGGATCAAGGAGCGGTCCTCGCGGCGCGTCGACGCCGCACGGCCTAAGGAAGGGAAGCGGCCAAGTCGAAAGACTCATATATGGCCCTCCGGTATCTGTTAAAAGACTCGGAAAAGGCGACGAAACTATTCGAGTCACCGTCGCCCGAGTCCGTGGTGGTCGCCTTCGGCGAAGGCCCCGATTTGTGACGGGCCTCATTCTGATGCGGCCGACACTGTGGAGGTTTGAGAAACCCGTACCCTTTGCGGGGCACGTGCCCTCTCGAACCCGACGTTCGCGATCAAGGCAGAGGTATGTTCGAGCTACCTCGCCAAGATTCCTTAAGATGGCACAAGCGCGTCGTGCACGGATCAACTCCGGTTGATCCTGCCGGCGGGCACCGCTATGGGAGTTCGCTTAAGACATGCGAGTCGAGAGGTGCAAGACCTCGGCGGACGGCTCAGTAACACGCGGATAATCTGCCCTCAGGTGGGGAATACTCTCGGGAAACTGAGGCTAATGCCCCATAGATCTGGGATGCTGGAACGCTTCCAGGTCCAAAGCTCCGGCGCCTGAGGATGGGTCTGCGGCCTATCAGCTTGTAGGGGGTTTTACAGACCCCCTAGGCTTCGACGGGTACGGGCTATGGGAGTAGTCGCCCGGAGATGGATTCTGAGACACGAATCCAGGCCCTACGGGGCGCAGCAGTCGCGAAAACTCCGCAATGTGGGAAACCACGACGGGGGAACTCCCAGTGCGTGCACTTTGTGTACGCTGTTCTCGTTCCTAAAAAGCACGAGAAGTAAGGGCCGGGTAAGACGGGTGCCAGCCGCCGCGGTAATACCCGCGGCCCGAGTGGTGCTCATTATTATTGAGTCTAAAACGTCCGTAGCCGGTCGGGTTGATTCCTGGGTAAATCGAACCGCTCAACGGTTCGAATTCCGGGGAGACCGCCCGACTTGGGACCGGGAGAGGCGCGAGGTACTCCTGGGGTAGGGGTAAAATCCTGTAATCCTGGGAGGACCACCAGTGGCGAAGGCGTCGCGCTAGAACGGATCCGACGGTCAGGGACGAAGCCCAGGGGCGCAAACGGGATTAGATACCCCGGTAGTCCTGGGTGTAAACGCTGCAGGCTTGGTGTCGGGGGTCCTACGGGGGCGCCCGGTGCCGGAGCGAAGGTGTTAAGCCTGCTACTTGGGGAGTACGGTCGCAAGACTGAAACTTAAAGGAATTGGCGGGGGAGCACCGCAACGGGAGGAGCGTGCGGTTCAATTAGATTCAACGCTGGAAAACTCACCGGGGGCGACCCTTACATGAAGGCCAGGCTGATGACCTTGCCTGATTTTGGGAGAGGTGGTGCATGGCCGTCGTCAGTTCGTACCGTAAGGCGTTCTGTCAAGTCAGATAACGAACGAGACCCTCGCCCTTAGTTGCTAGTTCCTCCTCCGGGAGGGGCGCACACTAGGGGGACCGCTGGTGCTAAATCAGAGGAAGGAGAGGTCAACGGTAGGTCCGTATGCCCCGAATCCCCCGGGCAACACGCGCGCTACAAAGAACGGGACAATGGGTTCCGACCTCGAGAGAGGAAGGCAATCCCGAAACCCGTCCGTAGTTCGGACTGAGGGCTGTAATATGCCCCTGCTCCTTGCACACACCGCCCGTCAAGCCACCCGAGTTGAGCCTGGGTGATGGTGCCGTTTTTGCGGCGCTAGAACCTAGGTTCAGCAAGGAGGGCTAAGTCGTAAACATGTGTTGCGACTCCGGATCCGTGAGGAACCGGAACAAACCTGGCTATATGCGGGGAACTCCGAGTATCCTCGAGTACCGCGAAACGCGGTCACAATCTCGAGGTGCGGACAATCCGCAGGGAAGGCCGGTCGACGAGACCGGAACCCTCAGAGACTGCACGCCGGGCTCCGACGCACAGGCGTCGGATGATGATACAGTCCACGCCCCATGGCGACATGGGGAGCACGTGAACAAGGTATCTGTAGGGGAACCTGCAGATGGATCACCTCCTAAAGAACGCCATCAACAATTTGGAGGTCTTGGCAAGGTAGAAAGGGCCTCTGCTTCCCGATCGCGAACGTCTAATCCACTCCTTTTTTGGATTCTCTGTGATGCTCTCTGTTTGCTCACCTCTTCGATGGGTTCAATATCGAGGTGCTCTCAGAGAGCTTAGTGGAGTCGCCCAAGGATGTCCGGTTGAACTATCTCAGGTCATACTTGCTGGGAGCGATGCATGATGGGACGGTCCATCACCGCACGATTCGCATCTCGCAGCGAGAGGAGGAGTATGTATTGCTCCTCAAGTCCCTGATCTTGGGAGTGGGAAAGCGAGCCTGGACTTATCGAGAAGGACGCTCCAGAAACCTGTATGTTGTAGAGTTTTCCAGAACTTTACTCGAAGGTCAACGAGTCCAGGCTCGGAGCGACATTATCCACTACGCTCGCGGCTATTTTGATGCCGAGGGCTCGGTAGCGAGTCCTGCGGCTTCCGATCCGTACTTGTACTTCTGCCAGAAGAATCGGTCGGACTTGGAAGCGCTTCGCTGCTTTCTCAGCGTACTTGGAATTGGATGCGGAAAGCTCCACAACCCAAGCCGCCGAGCGGATCCCGACTATTGGCGGTTCTTCGTGTCGCGTCGTGCCTTAAGGCGGTTCGCAAGAATTGTTGGATCCTGGCATCCGAGGAAGGCTGTTTGGCTCGATGACCTTGTCCATCGGTTTTTTTGACCGGGCGGAGAAGCTAGGCCTCAGCGGTCGCTTCCTCGGACAGAGACACTCGCCCCGGTGGTTCTGTCGCGCGCACGCGAGGCTTGACATGCCATTGCACATGGAGTTGCCCCATCAGCTCGCGCCATTCCGCGGGCATCGGGCGGCCCTCGTCATCCCTGCGGTACCAGTCGAGGACATCTTGCACATCCGTGCCCTGGCCTTTGATGGAGATTAGGAGCGCATTTCGAACATTCGCCGCAGCCTCCGCCGCGACGCGGTTCGTGAACAACGCTGCGTAGGGATTCTTGGACATCCACCAGATGACGAGAAACTTGGTCTCGCTCGGCGGGGCCCGTTCGTCGCTCGGGCTAGCGATTGGCCTCTTCCTAGTGGCTCGAGGGGTGGGCGTTGGGCGCTCAACCCGACGGTCAGTGGGAAAGAGGCTTTGTCAAACCCCGGCTTACGCCTTGACAAACGGCCGGTGCGTGTCCCGGGGACTTCACTTTCGGGCCGTCACGATCACACATTCGCAGGGGATCTCCAATCCCCTCCGGGTGCGCCACTGCCGGAGGTTGTCTCGGGTCCGTGCGATGATTTTCTTTTGGACGGCGGGGTCCTCCTCGCGGATCGAGTGGCCGAGGGGCGTTCCCTCCACGAAGACGTTGAAATATTCATCCGCGTTCTTGTAGACCATGACGTGGGTTTTCCGCTCCTCCTTTCCCTCGTGGAATCCCGCATCCTCAAGGAGTTTCACCATCTCTCCTTTCCCGCCCAGTTCGTACGGCGTCGGCAGGTATCCCGTCTCATCGGGTTCCGCGAACTC
>WNFG01001850.1_pt1 | contig 17791 bp, 19 predicted proteins | sample 5400431 | NCBI WGS metagenome assembly WNFG01 (sample SAMN13153346, study PRJNA577476) | soil metagenome | isolation source: 120 cm saprolite under Douglas fir tree site 2 hole 3 replicate 2 | place: USA:California | collected 2015-04-18 | reverse complement strand
AGCGCGCAGACCAGTCCGACGCCCGTAACCACTACACGGCGAGTCAACTCTTCACTGCTCCCTGTTGAGGTGTGAATTCCGTGGCTTACTTACCCTTGGAGTGCTTGTCGATGTATTCGACCGCGTCCTTGACCGTCGTCATCTTCTCGGCGTCCTCGTCCGGCACTTCGATGCCGAACGCTTCTTCGAACGCCATCACCAATTCCACTTGGTCCAGCGAGTCCGCCCCCAGGTCGTCCACGAACGACGCCGTGGGCGTCACTTCCGCCTCATCCACGCCGAGCTGCTCGACGATAATCTGCTTTACGCGTTCTTCCACGCTCGCCATTCCCGTTTCCTCCGCGATTTGCTATCGCTTGCTATGCCCCGGCTGGTGGTGCTGCTCGGGTCGTGCGTCCAAACTCGTGGTTAAAGCCCGTTCATTCAGATTCGCGACCACCAGCGGCGGTTGCGGCCCCCTACCCTAAAATTGCTCTCCGGGATAACCTGCCCATTCTAGTGACCCCGCCCCGCTAGGTCAACTTTTGGGGCTCTCGCGTAGTGGGTTAGTCTACATTCGATGGGTTGACGATCTTGGGCCACGCACGCAACACGTTTAACTTAACTTCTTATGCGCGCTTCCAACAGCACTTTCACAGTTTGGCCCACTTTTTTCCCGATTGCTTGCCGTATGTCTGCCTTCACCGGCAGCTTATGTGTGCCGTCACCGAGAGCCATAAACGAGCTTCGAAATGGATGACCATCAATTCGGCCTCTGACCTTAACCAGACCACGGGTTCCAAAAAACTTAACTGACTCGGGCCAGACGACATAAGTCCAGCCACCTTTCTTGGGGCTTTTTTGCAGTTTGGCAGTGAATGTTTTCTTTAACATCCTTGGTTTCCCATTCTTTTCTGCGGCGGAAGTAGTTCAAGCCAAATACATTCCGCCGTTTACATCCAAGACATGGCCGGTGATGTAGCCCGCTTCGTCGCTGGCTAGAAATACGATGGCGGCGGCTACATCGCGCGCGGAACCCATGCGTCCGAGCGGAATCCGCGTTTTCAGTTCTTCTTTCACTTTGTCATCGAGCACGTCCGTCATCGGCGTCTCGATGAATCCGGGCGCGACTGCGTTTACAGTAATATTTCGCGAAGAAATCTCAATGGCGATGGCCTTAGTCAATCCAATCAATCCCGCTTTTGCTGCTACATAGTTCGACTGCCCCGCGTTTCCCATTTGCGCGACGACGGATGCAATATTGATGATGCGCCCGGCGCGCGCCTTCATCATCGTCGGCAACACTTGCTGGATGCACAGGTGCGCCCCGGTGAGATTCGTTCGAATCACGGCGTCCCAATCATCGCTCTTCATGCGCATCGCCAGGCCATCGCGCGTGATCGCCGCGTTGTTCACCAGAATGTCCAGCCGGCCGAATTTTTCCAGGACCTGTTTGAATCCTGCTTTTACCTGCTCGGCGTCGGCTACGTCCATTTTTACGGCGAACGCTTCGCCGCCCGCGGCTGCAATTTCCGATACCAGCGCCGTGAGCTTTTCTTCTGTGCGCGCGGCCACGGCCACTTTCGCGCCGGCTTCCGCTAGCGCCAGCGCGGTGTCGCGTCCAATGCCTTGCGAGGCTCCCGTCACTAGGGCAACTTTGGCTTTCAGACTGAACATTAGTTTAGGCCTACTTCTGAACCTCAGGGGCTAAAGCCCTTTGCGCGCTGACCCTGTACGGCACGACTGAAGTCCTGCCCTCTTTTGGAACTTCACACAGTCGCGCACCGGCTAAAAGCCTGTGCTACTAGGCCGCGTCCGACCGCGCACCGGCAATTTTTTCTGTTGTTGCCGCCAAACTCTTTTCGTCTTCCACGTTCAGCGTAGCGACGGACCGCTCGATCTGGCGCAGCAAGCCTGTCAGCACGCGGCCGGGGCCGACCTCGACGAAGGTGTTCACGCCTTCATCGATCAGGAGGCGCACGGATTCTTCCCAGCGCACCGGCGCCGTCACCTGGCGGATCAGCGCCTCGCGGGCTTCGTCGCCGTGTTCGACGGTGTCCGCATCCACGTTCGTCACCAGCGGCACACGCAAATTCGAGAACTCCGTATTCCGCAAATCCTTTTCCAGTTTTTCCTGCGCGGGCATCATCAGCGTCGAATGGAACGGCGCCGACACGGGAAGAATCACGGCGCGTTTCGCCCCTGCTTGCGAGGCCAGTTCCACGGCGCGCTTTACCGCACCCGCATGCCCGGAAATCACCGTCTGTTCCGGCGAATTCAGGTTCGCCGCCGCGCAAACTTCGCCTTCCGCCGCGCGCTTGCAAGCATCGGCCACCACCGCATGGGACAATCCCATGATCGCCGCCATCGCGCCGACCCCTGCGGGAACCGCCTCCTGCATGTATGTCCCGCGCTTGCGCACGAGCTGCACGGCGTCAGAAAACTTCAGCGATCCGGCGGCAACCAGCGCCGAATACTCGCCCAGGCTGTGCCCCGCCACAAAATCCGGAGTCAAACCCTTCTCCGCAAGCACGCGATGCACAGCCACAGAACAGGTCAAAATCGCCGGCTGGGTGTTGGCCGTGAGCTTGAGTTCTTCTTCCGAGCCTGCAAAGCAGATCTTCGAAATCGAAAAGCCCAGCGCTTTGTCGGCTTCGTCAAAAACGGCGCGCGCCGCCGGATATTTTTCGGCGAGCTCTTTGCCCATACCGGAGTATTGCGACGCTTGCCCCGGAAACACGAATGCGACTTTGCCCATCGCTAGTTCCTTTTCTCGGCCCTTAGGCAGGTACCAAAGTGGACGAGAGCTCTTGTTCGATCTTTTCGTTCATGCGCGCGCGCGCGAGCCCCGCAGCTACGCGAATCGCGTTTTTCACGGCGTTGGCGTTCGAACGACCGTGCCCGATCACGCAGACGCCGCGGACACCCAGCAACGGCGCGCCGCCGTACTCCGTGTAGTCGATCGTCTTTCGAAGCGCCTTGAAGGCGCCTTTCGAAAGCATTGCGCCCACTTGCGTAAAGATGGAAGTGTCCAGCGACTTTTTCAGCAAGCCGAAAATCTGAAACGCCAATCCTTCGCAAATCTTCAGCGCGATGTTTCCCACGAATCCGTCGCTCACAATCACGTCCACGTTTCCCGAAAATAGATCGCCGCCTTCGACATTCCCGATGAAATGGACGGGGCTTTTCTTCAAGCGGGTAAAGACCTCGCGCGTCAGCTCATTGCCCTTAATCTCTTCTTCACCGACGGAGAGCAAGCCGACGCGCGGCCGCCGGTTGCCGAACGTCGCGCGGTAATACACTTCGCCCATTACCGCGAACTGCACCAGATGTTCCGGTTTCGAATCCACGTTGGCGCCCACGTCCAGCAGCACGGAAACGCCGCCCTTGGCGTTCGGAAACGGCGCTGCGAGCGCCACGCGGTCCACCGACTCCAGCGTTCCCAGCAAAAACCGCGCCACGGTCATCACCGCGCCGGTGTTTCCCGCGCTGACCATCCCATCGGCCTTGGCCTCGCGCACCAATCGCGCCGCCACGTGCACCGAGCTGTCCTTCTTCCTGCGAAACGCCTGCGCGGGATGGTCATTCATGGTGATCACTTCGCTCGCCGCCACAATCTCGATGGGCAGGTTCGGCGAGGCGTGCCGGGCCAGCTCCACGCGCACCACGTTCGGCTGTCCCACGAGCAAAACGCGCACGCCCAGCTCCCGTGCAGCCAGCACACTGCCTTCGACTTCGGGGCGGGGCGCGTGGTCTCCGCCCATGGCGTCAACGGCGATGGTGATCATGGGATTTTGCCCGCAGGCTAAAAGAGAAAAATCTTACGCCGAAGCTTTCACGGCTTTGCCCTTGTAGTAGCCGCAATGCGGACAAGCCTGGTGTGGCTGCTTCATTTCGTGGCAGTTCGCACACTTCCCCAGCGCGGGTTTGGACAAGAAATCATTTGCCCGCCGCGTGCTGGTGCGTCGCTTCGAATGCCGTCGTTTTGGGTTAGGCATAGCAATACTCCTCGGTCCCGCCGCATTGGGCGGATTGTATAGGGCTTCTCGCCCGGAAACCTATTGTTTTTTCAGCCAGTCCTGCTTGAGGCGCGCGAGAGGAGCCATTCGGGGGTCCGTCGCGTGGGTCTCACAGCGGCACTCTTCGTGGTTCAGGTTCGCGCCGCAACTCGGGCACAGCCCCCGGCAATCGCTCTGGCAAATCACCTTCAACGGCAGCGCCAGCAGCACCTGCTCCTTGATCACGTCCGCCAGGAAGAGTCCTTCTCCATCGTAGAATCCAATCTCGGTATCGTCGTCCTTCAGCCGGTCCTCTTTCGGCTTGGCATCCTTCGGCAGCGGCGCGTAAAACAGGTCAAAGGCCCGGCTGACTTCTTCCACGACCGGCTCCAGGCACCGTGCGCACACCAACTCGATCTTCGTCTCGAAGTTTCCCTCGATGCGAATCTGCCCTTCCAGGAGTTCCGCCGTCGCCGTCACTTCCAGCGGCTCGATTTGCTTGATCTCCGCGGAATGAAAATCGATGCTGCCCGGGGCATAGGTCTTCCGGATGCGCAGCTTGTGGACGGCCAATTCCTTAACGTCAAGGAACATCTCTTCAGCGCCTCCGGCGCGTAGGCTCATGCTTTACCATTATTGAGTCGCCCCTGCGCCAAGTCAAGGAATCACACCGCTCGCCGTCCTGTTCTTGCACCCTCTTCGTCGCCGATTCCCGTCCGGTACCGGTCCACACGGGTGGTCTTTGCTTGAGGACTGGCCTTGCGCTATTTTGCGTCCCCTTCTCAGTGCTTTACCGGACCATCGAATTCGGCTTCTACCGGAAATGCAATTGCAGTTCCCATTGGATTGCAAACCTCAGCACAGCAAGTAGAGTGCGAGGCAGGACGTGAAGGGCCACGAAATGCAGGATCAACGGCCCGCGCTGTAGACCTCGTCAGCTCCGCGCGATTGACCGCCCCTTCTTTGCAGCTCTATCAGGCCGAGCGTCGTATACCGTCGTGGTGCAGCGACTCAAGCAGCCGATACTCCTCCAGCAGCGGAAGCTGCCGCAAGCAGGCCCGCCACCGCTGCGCGAGCATCCGCAAATCGACAACCCCCGGAGGCGGCAAACACTTCCGTGGCACTTCCATTGCCGGCAGGGGCTGAATGCTGCATTACCCATTTCTGACCGACTTGTTAGGGCCCTGCGATGGACAAAGCAAGGTGGCTTGTTGTGGTTCGTGTTAGGCTGCTTTGCCTGCACGCCGATCGCGCGTGCGCAACTTGCCAGTCTTGATGCCCAAACCGCAGAGATCTTCGGAACCGTATTGCTGGAGGTAGGCAAGCACCCGATCGGGGACGTCATCGTGAGCGTGCGGTCGGTTGCCGGAGGACCTTTTGCCAGCGTCTTGACGGACTCGAGCGGTCACTTTCAGATACGCGGCCTCACTCCCGGGAATTACGAGATTGTGTTGGAGGAGCCGGGCTATGAACCAACTCGCGCAAGCCTGCAGCTTTATGGAGCGTCGCAACCACTGGAGCTTTATCTAAGGGCGAGCCACCTCTCGCCTAGAAGGCGGACAGATTACGCAGTGTCTGCGCGGGAGCTGAGGATACCGGCCAAGGCACGCAAGGCGTTCCAAAGCGGAATGGAGCGCCTGGCAAAGACGGACACCGCTGGGAGCCGAACTCAATTCGCGCGGGCTATCGCAGCGTTCCCGGATTACTACGAAGCGTATTATCTCCTGGGCGTAGCGGAGTTGCGGCTGGGCCGCGATCAAGAAGCCGCCGATGCGTTCCAAAAAGCGATTGACCTAAGCAGTGGCCGCTATGCGTGGGCACAATTCTCTTTGGGTCTAGTCCTCTGCAGGCACAGAGCCTATGGCGAAGCAGAGAGCGTCATCCGCAGGGGATTGGAGGTGGACAGCAATTCGGCCATAGGCCAATTCTTTCTGAGTATTGTGTTGTTTGAACAAAACCATCTTGAAGAGGCGGAACAAAGCGCCCGCGAAGCTCTGCTGCGGAATCCCGGCCTTGCCGTGGCTTATCTCACTTTGGCGGACGTACATGGGAGCAAACACCAGTTTGCCATGCAGCTGCACGACTTGGATGCTTACCTCAAACTGGTGCCCGACGGACCAGCACACAAGCGGATCCGCGAAGTTCGCGAGGTGGTTCAGGGAATGGTGTCAAAAGCGAAAGATCGCGGATGACTGTCCGTCTCTATGCCGCGGCCCGAGAGTTGGCGGTCCTCCTTCTCTACCTGGCAAAAAATTCCTAGAGCTAGTAGTACTGAGCTCTAGGTTCGCGCCCAAGGGATCGAAGTACTTATCTTTATGATTTTAAACGCTGTTACGCTGGAATACGAAATCTCCTGCCGTTTTGGCCGATTTCGTGCCCTACTGAGGGTCCCGGTCCAAATCGAATGGGAGGAAACTCGATGCGATTTCGGACTTCACTGTGTCTAGCTACGCTGTTTCTGTTCTTCTTCACGATCACCGCCTGGTCCACACCGCACCCCATCCTAGCGGCAGGCTACTCCGAACCCACACCCGATAACCAATCCTTGTCCGGACAAATCACCTCGGTAGGAGATGCAGAATTCTCCGTGCAGGTGGCGAAAAACAAGGACTCCAGCACCGTTCAGTTCATGGTCGATGACCAGACCAAAGTCGAAGGCAAACTCGCCGTGGGCGCCCAAGCTACGGTCGAGTACCGTTCGAACGAAGGCAAAAACATCGCTGTTCGGGTCATCGTGACAGCAACTTCTGGACTGCATTCGTAATCAAACAGGGACAGCTGGAACGCGTCGGTCACGAACCTTTCCTACTTGGCCGCCCGCACCCAGCCCACGCGGCCTATTTTCGTTTTTTGGCAAATGAGGAGTCCTGATGCGCACGACTCTGAAAATCATCCTGCCCTTGATCGTCAGCGTCGCAGTAGTGTCGCTGTTTTATGCCGGATATCAAGTCCGGACGGAAAAGCGCAATTTACGCAACGACCTCGCGCGGCGTTCCTCCCTGCTGGCGGAGAGCCTCGAGGAGAGCATCGAGCCATTGCTCGACCGGCCATCCGGGAAGAACTTGCAGCGACTCGTCGACCGCTTCGGTGAGCGTGAACGTTTAAAGGGTATCGCCGTGTACGACAATTCAGGAGCCGCTCTTGCCATCACCGCGGGCCTGGCGGGGCAATTCCACGAAAGCCCAGAGGCAGCGACCCGAGCGGCGCGCTTCAGCTCAGAAGTCAGCGATTTTATTGAGGTGCAGGGCGTGCCGATGCACATTTCCGCTTTGCCGCTTCACCGCGACGGACACACCGTCGGTACTCTGGCCGTTTTCTATGACGCGAGTTATATAGACAAGCGCAATTCGTATGCCTTGCGGGATGCGCTGCTAAACGCTCTCATCCAGACCCTTCTAATCGCACTCATGGCGCTTGTCCTTGTGCGTTGGACTTTGATGGGACCTTTGGCGCGGACCGCGAAATGGCTGCGGACGCTGCGGGCGGGTGCACCGCATGATCCAGGGGTGCTGCCGCAAGGCGAGATCTTCGACCAAATTCACAAGGAGGTCACGCACCTCGCACAAGACTTGAACACGGCACGTGCTACCGCAGAAGCAGAAGCACGGCTCCGGGAATCGCAATCTTCGCTGTGGACCGCTGAGCGCCTGCGGGTCAGCCTGCAAAATAAACTCCATGATAAGACGCTGTTCGTTGTTTCGAATCGCGAGCCGTACATGCACATGTTCAATGAGAAAGACAAGTCGATTGACACTATCGTTCCGGCGAGCGGCGTCGTCACGGCGCTCGAACCTGTTTTGCGCGCTTGCAATGGCACCTGGATCGCAAATGGCTCCGGCAATGCGGACCGCGAAGTCGTGGATGCCAAGGATCAGCTTCGTGTCCCGCCGGATCATCCAAGTTACACCTTGCGCCGCGTGTGGCTCAGCGATGAAGAAGATAAGGGTTATTACGAAGGCTTTTCGAACGAGGGGCTCTGGCCGCTGTGCCATATCGCGCACACGCGTCCGATCTTCCGTCCGGAGGACTGGCTGCAGTATCAAAACATCAATCGCCGTTTTGCCGACGTCGTCTTGCAGGAAATGGAAGGCACGGAATCCCCGATTCTCCTCGCGCAGGATTATCACTTTGCGCTGCTGCCCCGCATGGTGAAGGAAGGACGGCCGGATGCGCGTGTGGCGATTTTCTGGCACATTCCGTGGCCGAACGCGGAAGTGTTTGGGATCTGCCCATGGCAGCGCGAACTCGTGGATGGTTTGCTGGGCGCGGACCTCATCGGCTTTCATATTCAGACGCATTGCAATAACTTTTTGGAAACAGTGGATCGCGCCGTCGAAGCGCTCACGGAATGGGACCGCTTTGCGGTTAATCGCCAAGGGCACCTCACGCGCGTGCGGCCCTATCCGATCAGCGTAGCGTTTCCGGAAACTTCAAATGCAATCAACGAATCTCGCAGCGCCGGCGCGGAACGCGCGGCTTTGTGCGCCGAGCTCGGCATTGAGGCTTCCCTTTTGGGGGTCGGCGTCGATCGCGTGGATTACACCAAAGGCATCCTCGAACGCTTCCGCGCCATCGAGCGTTTTCTGGAATTGAATCAGGGCTATCAGCAGCGTTTTACGTTCGTGCAAATCGGCGCGCCGAGCCGGACGGATATCGAGCGTTACAAGAATTTTCTCGCCGAGGTAAGCGCCGAGGTGGAACGCATCAACGCGCGCTTCCAGACCGCGCGCTGGAAACCCATCGTGCTCTTAAAGAAGCATCATTCGCATCAGGAGATCGCGCGTTATTACAACGCCGCTTCCTTCTGCATGGTCACGTCGCTGCACGACGGAATGAATCTCGTGGCCAAGGAATTTGTTGCGGCGCGCGAGGACGAACGCGGTGCGCTGATCCTCAGCACCTTCGCGGGGGCGGCGCACGAACTTTCCGATGCCCTGCTGGTTAACCCCTACGACGTTTCGCAGCTCGCGGACACCATCCATCGGGCGCTGGAGATGACCGAAGAGGAGCAGGCCGCGCGCATGCAGCGCATGCGCCATGACGTACGCGAGCGCAACGTTTACCGCTGGGCCGCGCATCTGCTTTCCGACCTCACGGAGATCCGCATTGAAATTTCGGACCGCGCAGAGGCGCATGCATGAACGCCGCGGAAACGCCGTTCGAATTCGTCACGGTTTCCTATCTCACGCGCATCGGGAACCAATCCGCGGGCACGCTTGCGGAGTTTTTGACGGGCCTCGAGCATTGCAGCGACGCCTCCATTTTTCATCACACGTTTCAAACGCTGGGTAGCCATCACTTCCTGACCGAGGGATTCTCCAATGACTTCGCGCAGTGGGTGCTTGTGGACGCCAACCGCAACGACCTCGCCGAGCAGCTCGCGGCGCTGGACATCCGGGACTACCTTTCCATCGCGGCGCTGCGCAGCGATCTCTGCCGGCTTACCAGCGACTACTGTGCTGCGTTTCCGCATCTTGCCAGCCAGGCCGCGCTGGAGCGTTTCTACTTTTGCGAAAGCGTGGAAGTTACCGCACCGCTCGGCCGCAGCGCGCAAACGCTCAATGAATTCCGGGACGGCATTGCACACCTCAGTCACGCCAGCTTTTACTTTCACTTCATTTCTTCGCGGCTGCGACTCCAACTGCGGACGAACGATTTCTCGCACTGGCTTGCGGATGGCCTGGGACTCGCAACCCTGGGCGACAGCGTCAATCACATTGACATCTACACCAACACGCTAGACAGCTCGCGCGCCAAGCTGCTCCGGCTCATCGACCGCGAAAGGAGAAAAGCATGAGCGAGACGCTGGCGCTGAACCGCATTCCGCTGGACGACTATGCCGAACTGCTGGGCGCAGGAGAAATCGAAGAGCTGCGCGCGCTGGCCAAGCCGTTGCGCGGCCGCAGCATCGAAATGATCAACTCGACGGCCATGGGCGGCGGCGTGGCGGAAATTCTGAACCGCCTAGTGCCGTTGGCGGAAGAATTGGATCTCAACATCAAATGGAACGTGATGACCGGCGGCGAAGATTTTTTTGAAGTGACCAAGTCGTTCCACAATGCGCTGCACGGCGCTCCTTATCATGCCAGCCCGAGGGATTTCGAGATTTTTCTCGCCTACAACGAACGCAACCGCGCGACTCTTCCCCTTGATGCCGAATTCATGGTCATCCACGACCCGCAGCCGGCGGCTTTGATTGATGGACGCAAACCTGGAGCAAATCACTGGGGCTGGCGCTGCCACATCGATCTTTCCCATCCGAACCGCGCGGTCTGGGACTTCCTCGACAAATTCGTTTCCCGGTATGACGGAGCGATGTTTTCCTCGCCGGAATTTTCACGGCAGCTGCCGATTCCGCAGTATCTTTTCTATCCGGCGATCGATCCGCTCTCGGAGAAAAATCAGGAACTCCAACCGGACTTCATCGCTGAAGTTCTCGAACGCTACGGGATCGATCCGGAGCGCACGATACTCACGCAAATCTCGCGCTTCGACCGCTTGAAGGATCCCGTCGGCGTGATCCGTGCGTACCGCATCGTGAAGCGATACTTCGATTGCCAGCTAGTTCTGGCCGGCGGCGGCGCCTCGGACGATCCAGAAGGCGCGGTGGTCTTGAAAGAAGTCCTGCGCGAAGCGGACAACGACCCCGATATCAGGATTCTGGAACTTCCCACCTGGGCGCCGCTGGAAGTCAATGCCCTGCAGCGGGCTTCCACGGTTGTGATTCAGAAAAGCTTACGCGAAGGCTTCGGTCTCACGGTTTCCGAAGCCCTCTGGAAAAAAAAGCCCATGGTAGCCTCTGCGGTGGGCGGCATTCCGATCCAGATCATTCACAAGCACACCGGTCTGCTTGCGCATTCTGTGGAAGGTACGGCGTACCAGATTCGATTCTTGCTTTCGCACCCGGAGATCGCGGCAAAGCTCGGCGAGCAAGGACATCAACACGTCAAGGAGAACTTCCTTATTACGCAGAAATTGAAGCGTTATTTGACGCTTTTTCTGACGCTGGCCCGGACGGCTTGAAGCGGCGCTAGACGTCCCGGCAACCCTATATCGCGAAGTCTCATCCAAATCCAGCAGGCAAAAGCTTACCCCTAGCCCGAAGCCAGCTCCTGTTTTCTGCATTTCCAAATTGTATGTCCAAGGAGACTTCGAATGAAGCGTCTTGCACTTCTGTTATTTCTAGCAGGCTGGCTCGTGCCGTTGGCGTCGGCCCAGGATCACTTTCAAGTGGGCGCTTACGCCGATTACTTCCGCATCTCAGAAACCAAGAGCAACATGGCAGGCTTGGGAGCACGTGTCGGCGTAAAGGCGCTGCCTTATCTGATGCTGGAAGGCGAGATGAGTTATGACTTCAACCAGGTGTTCACCGAGGGGTTCACGAACCCGAGCGGTGGCGCCATCACTTTCCAGAACAGCAATCTCAAAGTGCTGCATGGTCTCTTTGGCTCAAAGCTCATCGGAGGTCACGGTGCAATTCGCCCGTTCGTAACGCTGAAGGGAGGATTCGTCAATTTCCGGCTGGATCCAAGACCGGCGAGCTTTGCAGGATTCTTGAGTTCGGTCGATAACCTGCGCGCGAACAACGTGAGTGGCACGCTCTATCCGGGCGCGGGATTGGAAGGACACATCGGGCCGGTTGGTTTGCGGCTTGAAGCTGGAGATGAAATCTACTTTGCCGGAGGCGCGCATCACAATGCGCGCATAACCTTCGGACCGTTCATCCGTTTCTAGGAATAAGACGGAAGATTGAAACTAAACAGAGTTGTCTCCGCGTGAGCAGACGTCCTGCTATTTCGTTTTGGAGGAGCGGGACGTTTCATTTCGTTTGACCACCATTCATCTGTCGTTGCTATCTGCGGCCTTCGCTCTAGGAAGCATTTCGGGCGCGTGCAAACATGCACGTCCGTTTCTGAACACTCGTGTGCAATCATCGAGTGCTACCATCCCTCGGCGCGAGGAAGGAGCAAGACCATGAGATGGACTCCCGGTGGCGAAAGCCAAGATGTTGAAGATCGCCGCGATGAATCCGGCGGAGGAGGAGGGGGCTTTCAATTTGGTGGCATGCACATCGGCATTGGCGGCGCTATCCTGCTCTTGATTCTCAGTTTTGTCTTCAAGACCAACTTCTTCGCCTTGCTCAGCGGAGGCAACTCCGTCTCGCCGGGCCCGGCCGCCGTCAGGGAGCCTGATCCGGCACGTGACGCCGCGGAGAAACCGCTGGTGCAATTTGTGTCGTTTGTGCTCGACGATACGCAGAAAACCTGGACGGAGATTCTGCCGCAACAAGCGGGAAAGCCGTATCGCCACGCGAAGCTAGTGCTTTTCCGGGATTTCATCCAATCGGGATGCGGCGGAGCGGAGGCCGCGACGGGCCCGTTTTATTGTCCTGGCGATGAGAGGGTTTACATCGATCTGGGTTTCTTTGACGAACTGAAGCGGCGCTTCGGGGCGCCCGGCGAATTCGCGCAAGCGTACGTACTCGCGCATGAACTGGGACACCACGTGCAAAATATTCTGGGCATCGAGCGCAAGCTGCGCCAGTTGCAGGAGCAAAATCCGCGCGCGCAGAAACCGCTATCCGTGAAGATGGAATTGCAGGCCGATTGCTTTGCCGGGATTTGGGCGCATGCAACGCAGCAACGTGGCCTGCTTGAGCAAGGCGATGTCGAGTCCGCTCTTGGCGCGGCTTCCGCCGTGGGAGATGACCGGCTGCAGAAGATGGCAACCGGACACGTAAATCCGGATTCCTTCACGCACGGCAGCTCCGAACAGCGCATGATGTGGTTCCGCAAAGGCCTCGATTCGGGCTCAATTGCTGCGTGCGACACCTTCGCTCAATAATCATTTCTGTCGAGGCGCTCGCGGTCCCCCTGGCTCAACCAGCTGCGTATTGCACGCCGAAATCGAGCGTGCTCCCTCGCTAAAGCACTGAACAAACCACCGGGGCTTTCCCGAAATCAATTCGATGTGAGGGAGGAGCCGTGGCTAGCATCACCGAAATGCTCGTGATGCTGGCGAAGCAGAAATTGATCGGTCATTCCGGCGATGTAGTCGCAGACAATGACATGCCGCGCTTCCGCTTGCGCAAGCTCTTCGTAGAAAGCGGGCATCGAGCCCCGCGACCCCAGGTAGTAGCGAAACAGTTCTTCAAGGCACTGCGCGGAGCGGTCGCGGTCCTCGCTGATGGCCGGGTGATCGTAGATGTGAGCGAAGAGAAAGCGCTTGAGCTGCCGATTGCGCGCCGTTGCCGCTTCGCTGAAACCGGCAAGACGCTTGGGAGCACGCCGAATATGGTCCGTGCAGGAAGCGCCGGATGCAAGAACCCGCAGCTGCGTGGATTCGAGCAAGTCCGAAGCCAGAGAGTCGAGAACACCCTTGAGAGCTTCGTTGAATTTTAGCTTTTCGCGCGCGCCGGGATGCGCGGTGTCCACCTGGCGGTAGACCTCGCCAAAAAATGATACTTCCTTGCACAGGGCCTGCACATCGAGAAGCTCGGCCTCGAGAGCATCGTCGAGATCGGCGGTGTTGTAGGCGATTTCATCGACCCAATCGACGAGCTGCGCTTCGAGGGGTGGGCGCAAATCGAGGAGGTATTCGGCAAGCTGCGGAAATTCCGCGGCGGAATAATCGCGCGAATGCTTGATGATACCCTCGCGCACTTCAAAGGTTAGATTCAATCCGGGAAAATCGAGGTAGCGCTGTTCGAATTGCTCAACGATGCGCAGCGCGTGCAGATTGTGATTGAAATGGCCGCCGTGTGCGCGCATCAATTCGTCGAGCTTTCGCTCGCCGGCATGCCCGAAAGGCGGATGGCCGATGTCGTGGACGAGAGCAAGCGCCTCGGCGAGCTCGGTGTTAAGGCCCAGCGCGGAAGCAACGGTGCGCGCGATTTGTGCGACTTCGAGCGTGTGCGTCAGGCGATTGCGGAAGTGATCGGAATAGCGCGTGGTGAAAACCTGCGTCTTGGCTTCCAGGCGCCGGAAGGCTCGCGAGTGAATGATGCGGTCGCGATCGCGCGCGTAAACGCTGCGGTAGGGATGCTCAGGCTCCGGGTAGCGCCGCCCCCGGGAGTCTTCCGCGCGCATGGCCCAGGGAGCAGGAGTAGGAACTCGTTCGATGGACGGCTCCGTAAATTTCCGGCTGATCCGCTCGATAAATTATCTGCGGAACGGACGCAGTTCAAGACTTGGGAGAAAGCGCGTCCAAGCCACGATCGGCCGCTTCCGCGATCGCCGTATCCGGGAATTCCTTCTTGATCTGCTCGTAGATACTTGCGGCCTCTTGCGGCTTCGTGGTGCGGAGCACGCCTGCAAGCTCCAGCAGCACCAGCGGACGCGGCACGAGCACGGTCGGCTTGTCCGCTAACGCGCGAAAGATCTTGACGGCATCATCGGGTTTGCCGGTGCGCGAATAAATCACGGCCATTTGGTATTGCGCCATCGCAGCGAGCTCTTTGTCGCTCCCGCCGCTGAGCGGCTTCAGCTCTTCGAGCGCCTGGTTGTGGCGCTCCAGGTCTTCAAGGGTGAGAGCATAGTAATAACGAGCGAGTTTACCGGGATTGGTTTTGGGATATTTGCCCGCGACGCTCGCGAACTTCACCGAAGCATCCTGTGCGCGTGCCGCTTCGCTGGCATAGACGGGCTCATTGGGAAGCGCTGGATCGGGTGCAACGGCTACCCGGCCCTGATAAGCTTTCATCGCGCTATCGAGCGCGATGGAGGCTTCGACGGTCTGGCGATCGATGTAGTAGCGCCAGCCGCCATAGCCCAGCGCTACCAGCAACACGACAACTACAGCGATAAGCGTGAATTGCCCGTGGGAAATGACGGCTTCGGCGCCGTGCTCGATGGTTTCCTTGATTTTGTCCTGCTTCAGTTCTTTGCGCGAAATGTGTTCCGGCACGCACGTCTCCTGATGAAAGTGGAATTCACAATCCTAACATAAGACCCGTGGCGAAGCTGAGTTGTCCTGGGAACTCGCGGATTTGATCGCGGATTTACTCTTCCGCGCGAAACATCGCCGCCGTGGGCCGAAGCTTCAAGGAAAGTGCTAGTTTTGTAAGATGCAAACGGCGTGCACCCATTGCGGCGCGGAACACTCGCTGAAGGAAACCGAGCTGAGCGGCCATTCAAAAGTGCGATTTCGCTGCTCGAAATGCGGAAAGAGCACGGTCGTGCAACTGAAGCGCCGCTCGGATGCCACGGTGGTCATGTCCCCTCTTCCTTCCTTTGCGCGGGCCGCACCTGGAGGTCTGAATCTGCATTCACAGCCAGCGGATCCTAGCTTGAAGCTCCCCGCATCGGCCAACGTGATCCTGAGTGTTGTCTCCGGTCCGTCAGAAGGCGCCAGCCACACGCTCACCAAGCCGCGAGTGATATTGGGACGAGAGGGCGCGGATATTGCGGTGGAGGACGGGGAAATCTCGCGGCATCACTGCCTGCTCGAAGTGCGCGACACCTACGTCAATCTGAAAGATATGGATTCGACGAACGGGACGTTTTTTGATGAAGAGCGCATTCGCGCGGCCCTGTTGCGGGACGGCACCGAGTTTCGAATCGGCGGAAGCGTGATTCGTGTGAATTTCCGGCCGAAGTAGCAAACACTTTTCACTTCGAAAGAATCGATTCCTCCCGGAGCTCGGCTACCCTGCTTTATCTTTGTGAGATACTACCGCCGGCGGCCAGCTCATCCGGAGTCCGATGAACCTCCTTTCCACCTGCCTGATTACCTTCAATGAGGAACACAACTTGCCGCGTGTCCTGAATTCGGTGCAGGGAGTTGCGGACGAAATTGTGGTCGTGGATTGCGGAAGCAAGGACCGCACGGTGGAGATCGCGCGAACCCACGGTGCTAAAGTCGTTACGCATGCGTGGACAAATTTTGCGGAACAAAAAAATGTCGCCGCGGCGGCGGCCAGCCATGACTGGATCTTGTCGCTGGACGCCGACGAAGAATTGAGCAGCACACTGCATTCGTCGCTGCTCGACTGGAAAAGGCGCGCGCCGGAGCATTCCGTCTACGAAATGGCGAGACGCGCCTGGTACCTGGGCGGCTGGATAAATCACTCGGGATGGTATCCGGATTTCCAACGACGGCTGTACCGTCGCGACGCAGCGCACTTTGACCGAATCGTCCACGAGTCCCTGCAATTCGAAGGCCAGCCCGGACGTCTGCATGGGGACTTGTTGCATTACACGATGCGCTCATTTGCTGAACACCAGGAAAAGGTCGAGCGCTACGCGGCGCTCGCAGCGCAGCAGTTGTATGCGGCGGGCAAGCGAAGCTGGCGCCCCGCCATATGGCTGGCGATGCCTTGGAGCTGGTTTCAGAATTTCTTTCTGCGGGGAGGGTTTCTGGATGGGTATCGCGGCGCCCTGATTGCCCAAATGGCCGCCCGCTCAGTCCGGCTGAAATACAAGAAGCTGGGACAGCTGGTAAGCAGTGCAGGAAAACGGGCACAAGAATGAAAGTGTTGTGTGTGGACCTGGAGCGCGAATGGCGCGGCGGGCAGAGCCAGGCGCTGCTTACACTGCGCGGACTTCGTGACCGCGGACACCACGCCGAATTGTTGACCGCGCAAGATTCGCCACTGGCAAAACGCGCCTCGGAGTCGGGGATTCCGGTGCATCAAATTCCCCGATTTGGATTGCGGCTATGGGCCGCAGGTGCGATTCGCCGGCTGATCGCCGGAGACCGTTTTGAAATCGTTCATGTCAACGAGCCACATGCGCTGACAGCTGCGTGGCTGGCAGGGGTCCAAAAGGGCGTGCCGCTGGTGGTTTCACGTCGAGTAGCGTACGCGCTTCACCAGGGCCGACTCGCCCGGGCGCGCTATCTGTCGGCGCGGCGCATCCTGGCGATTTCCAGATTCGTGGAACAAAGCATTCTTAGTTCGGGTATCACTGCTGAAAACGTGGAAGTGGTTTACGAGGGTGTGGAAGTACCGCCACGCGTAACGCCGGAAGCACGTCGGCGCGCACGGCAACGCTGGGACCTGGGCGAGCACGAGATGCTCCTGGGTTGCGTCGGGTACTTGCTGCCGGAGAAAGGGCAGGAGTTCGTCGTGCGCGCCCTGTCAAATGTGCGGGCGAAAATCCCGGGGGCCCGATTGCTCTTGGCCGGTGACGGGCCCTGCCGGGCGAAGCTGGAGGCTCTGGCGCGAGAGCAGGGGCTGCACGACGCCGTGATCTTTGCCGGATTTGTCGAGGACGTGCCGCAAGTGTACGCGGCCCTCGATGTCTTTGTGTTTCCCTCACTGGCCGAGCCGCTCGGCACGTCCCTCCTGGCGGCCATGGCATGGGGACTTGCGGTGCTGGCGGTGGCTAGCGGAGGTGTGCCGGAGTATGTGGAAGACGACAACAACGGATTACTCGTCCCACGGCCTGATGCGGAGCTGTTCTCAGCCGGGATGCTGCGGCTGCTGAACGAGGAATCATTGAGAATGAGACTTGGCCGAGAGGCCCGGCGAACAATCGAAGAAAGACTTTCAGCGGGGCGCATGGTGGAGAATACGATTCGCGTTTACGAAGGCGTGCTCCAGAAAAGACAAATGGCATGAACCCGCTTGGCTCAGAAACCGGCACGAGTTGGAAATCTGCAGGAAATGCTTGTGGGAAAAATTGAAGCGCCTGGCATCTCTTCCCAGATCCGCCAAGCGCTTCAGTGCTTCTTGAAATTTTTGCACCAGTTTTCTGCTTTCTCTTGTTCCAGGCGTTTCCCTCCTATCCGCTCGCCGTTTTACGTCAAGCTATCTTGGGGATTGAACTACCCATCGCCCTTTTGGCTCGAGAAACTCCACCCCGATGGCAAAG
>WNFG01002185.1_pt1 | contig 17796 bp, 14 predicted proteins | sample 5400431 | NCBI WGS metagenome assembly WNFG01 (sample SAMN13153346, study PRJNA577476) | soil metagenome | isolation source: 120 cm saprolite under Douglas fir tree site 2 hole 3 replicate 2 | place: USA:California | collected 2015-04-18 | reverse complement strand
CTCTCGCGCGGGGCGCGCGTGGCGCTCGACGGCTACGACTGGCCGGGTAACGTGCGCGAGCTCGAGAACATCATCGAGCGCAGCGTGGCGCTGGCCACGCGCCCGGTGATCGGGCTCGACGACCTGCCGCTCGAGCTGGCCATGAACGAGGCGGCCCCCGCCCACGGCGAAGCGGAGCCCGGCCCGCTCACCCTCCGCGAGGCGCGCGACCGCTTCGAGCAGGCCTACGTGCTGCGCGCGCTCGAGCGGGAGGGCTGGAACCAGAGCCGCGCCGCGCGCGGCCTCGGCGTGCATCGCAATACTCTCCTCGCGCGCCTCGCCACGTGGGGCTTCCGCCGCGACGAGCCGACGCCCGGGCCGCGGCCGGCGGTGGGCGGCGATCCGACCGCTCGCGCCTGACCCGGATTTTCGGCGGCCGGCGCTCCCGCAACTTAGTAGCCACGTAACCTATCTTCGGGTAGCGTGGCTTCCATGCGATCCACGAGCGCGGACCAGCCTGGGCTGCAGCGGGGCGACCCGGCGTGCGCATAGCGTTCATCGTCGGCGGGTTCCCCATGATCAGCGAGACGTTCATCCTCAACCAAATTACCGGGTTGATCGATCTGGGCCACGAGGTCGACATCTTCGCGCGCCGACCGAGCCCGGACCGGGCGGTGCATCCGGAAGTAGAGCGCTACGGTCTGCTCGCGCGAACCCACTGGTTCGACCTGCCGAGGACCCGATGGGGACGGGTGAAGCGCGCGACGGCCGCCTTCCTGCGGGCGTTCCCCCGCCACCCGATCGCGCTGCTGCGCTGCCTGAACCTTCCCCGGTACGGAAGTGTTTACGCGGTCCTCAACAATGTGATGCATGCTTTGCCGTTCCTCGAGGGCCGCTACGAGGTGGTAATGTGCCACTACGGGGGCAACGGCGCCGACTTCATCTTCCTCAAGGACCTCCTGCCGGGGCTGAAGTTCGTGACGATGTTCCACAAGGGCGACATCCAGCTGGGCGACGAGCGGACACCGGCCGTCTACCGCCACCTGCCGGCGCAGGGCGACGCGTTCCTGGCCATCAGCGAGTCCTGGTCGCGCCCCAAGCTGCTCGAGTTCGGGTTCGACGCTCGGCGGATCCGGCGCCACCCGATCGGAGTGAACACCCGGCAGATCGAGTTCCGGGCCCGCGAGCCGCGCGGTGCCCATCTCGGTATCCTCACGGTGGCCCGCCTGCACACCGAGAAGGGCATCGAGCATGGGCTCCGCGCGGTGGCCGGCCTGATCGCCCGGCGTCCACGCGTCCAGGTCTCCTACCGGATCGTCGGTGACGGAGAGGATCACGATCGGCTGGTCGCGATGGCGGCGGCGCTTGGCCTCGGGTGGGCGGTCACCTTCCTGGGCGCGTTGCCCACCCCCGACGTGATCGGCTGGATGCACGCCTCGCAGGTCTTCATGCTGCCGAGCCTGGCCGAGGGGACGCCCACCGTGCTCCTGGAGGCGCAGGCCACCGGGCTCCCGGTGCTGGCGACGGACGTGGGCGGGGTGCGCGACATCGTGCCTCCGGGCGCCGGCTTCGTGGTGCCGGCCGCGGACCCCGACGCCCTCACCGACAAGCTCGCGCTGCTCGCGGATCATCCCGAGCGCTGGCCCGAGATGGGGCGCGTGGGCCGCCGGTTCGTGGAGGAGCAGCACGACATCGTGGACCTCGACGCCCGGCTGGCCGCGCTCTTCGAACAGCTCGTGGGCGACCGCGTGGCCTGATCCTCCGCCCGCGCGTTGCGCGGTCCGCGGATCGCGTGCTACGGTCGGCTCCGATGCTCCGCCGGGCCGCTCTCCTGCTCGTCGGCCTGCCGCTGGCCCTCGGCAGCGGTCTCATCGCGTGCACCCGCCAGGAGCCGCCGCTCACGCTGGTCTTCACGCCGTCCCGCGATCCGACCGCGCTCAAGGAGGCGGGCGACGCCTTCGCCCAAACCCTCACCCAGGTCTCCGGGGTCCGGATCCGCGCCCTCGTCGCGTCCGACTACGCCGGGGTCATCGAGGCGCTCCGCAGTCGCCGCGTCGATCTGGCGTTCGTCCATCCGGTGGGCTACGTGCTCGCCAACCGCGAAGCCGGCTGCCAGATCCTCGTGCGCGACGTCTGGCAGGGCAAGACGGCCTACACCGCCCGCTTCTACGTGCGGAAGGACCGTGGCATCCAGCGGGTGGCGGACCTGCGGGGCAAGACGATCGCCTTCGTGGACCCGGCCTCGTCTTCGGGCTACATCTACCCGATGGTCTTCCTGATGAAGGAAGGGCTGGTGCGGGATCGGGATCCGAAGAGCTTCTTCAAGGAGGCGCTCTTCAGCGGTACGCACGAGGCGGCGCTGCAGGCCGTGCTCCATGGGCGCGTGGACGCGGCCGCCTCGTTCGACAAGGCGCCCGAGCTGCACCTGAAAGACCCCGCGCTCGTGGCGCAGCTCGGGTGGGTCGGCGAGACGCCGGAGATCCCGGAGGCGGGCATCTGCGCCCGACCCGGGCTACCCGCGGAGCCGCTGGCCCGGATCAAGCACGCGCTGCTCTCGATCAAGGCGCCGGAGCACGCCGCGGTGCTCAAGGAGATCTACGGCATCGACGGGTTCATCGAGGCGTCCGACGCCGACTACCGGCCGGTGCGCGACGCCATGCTCCTGATGGACCTGCGCCCGCCCAAGTAGTCCACCGCCGTTCGTCGCGCGCCCCGGTCACCCCCCCGCGGTCCGCCGGAAGGCGTAGAAGGTCGCCCACAGGCGGACCAGATCGGCGAGGTCGCCCGCGTGGGAGCCGGCCTCCACGTGTCCCACCGCACCCACGATCGCGGCGCGGACCGGCCGGCCGGCCGCCAGCCCCGCGGCCCGGAGGCGGAGGGTTTCGGTGAAGGGGACCGCGGGGTCCCGGCGGCCGTGGACGAGGAAGAGCGGCGCGTGGAGGCCTCCGAGGACACGACCGGGCGAGAGCGCAGCGAGCAGCTCGTGCGTGGAACGGGGCAGGGCGTCCGCCAGACGGTCGAAGGCCACCGGGTCCCGGTTGTCGACGAGACGCCGGCCCGCCTCGTCGACCAGCTCGGTGTTGGCGCGGGCGAACTGGGCGATGGCCGCCTCGTGCACCGGCGCGCGGCCCGAGATCTCCGCGAAGGCGTAGGCACCGGTCAGCGTGTAACGCAGCAGCTCTACCGCCGAGGCGTAGCCGCCGAGCGCGAGCACCGCCGACACGTCCCCGGTGAGGCCGGTCTCCGACGCCGCGAGCAGCGCGGGTCCCGCGCCCAGGCTGACGCCCAGGATGGCCACCCGCGGGTAGCCGGCGGCTCGGAGCGCCTGAACGCCGGCGCTCACCGTCCCCGCGTCCTCCAGCCGGAGGCGCAGCACCGTGAGGCCGCGCACCGTGGGTACCGCCACCGCCCATCCCGCCCGCGCGAGCAGGCTCGCGGCCTCGCGCAGCCGCACGTCGTCCTTGCCCTCGGGGGAGAGCCCATGCACCAGGACAAGCCCGGGGGCGCGCCTGAGCGCCGACCGCACGTAGAGGTCGATCGCGACCGGTCCCGCCGGCGTGGGGGAAGCCGCGAGCGGGCGAGTGGCCGGCTCGCGGGTGATCGCGGAGAGGGGACGCCAGCGCCCCTGGCCGAGGAACTCGACCAGGAACGTGGTCGTGGCGATCAGGGATGACGCCGTCGTCCAGACCGGCAGCGCCAGCAGGCAGGCCAGCGCAAGCCGCGCCGCCGCGCTCACCGGCTCGCCCTCGGGTCTGGTCTGGCGCTCACGCGCCCATGATAGGGCGCTCGGCACGCCCGGGCGTCGGGCAATGTGCCCCCTGGTTTCCAGGCAAGGTGCCCACTGCGGTCGCCCGCTTTGCAGAATGTGCGCATCCTTCCAGCATGTTACCGAGTGGCACCGGCGATGCTATCCGTCCCCCCGAACAGGCTCGGACGTCAACGCTGAGATCAAACACGGCAGGACAGAGGGAGGACACGAGATGAGCGTGACCTGGGGAAGAATCCTGGTCGGTATCGCGGTGGCGATGTGTCTCCTCGGCGTGGGGGTTCTCGAGGTGCTGAGCGAGCGCGGCCCGAGCCGCGCGCTCCCGGTGCAGCCGCGGGTCGGCGACGTGCGCACCGAACCGTGGGGGGAGTTCGGTCGGGCGACCCCGGCCCTGACGGCGGACGCGGACGCGTCAGAGCCGGGAGCCTCGCGAGGCTTGACCGGGGCCGTACTGCTGCGCCGACTGACCGTGCTGGAGGTCAACGAGGGGGCCCGGCGCCTCGTCTCGCTGACCGGGACCGGCCGTGTCCTGGTCACCGACCTCAGCCGCGACCCGTTCGTGGTCACCGAGGACAGCGCGGCGGGCTCGCTGGCCCTCCTGAAGCCGGGCGACGTGGTGCGGATCGAGCCGATGAGCGGACCAGTGCACCGCATCGTCGTGCTGCGTCACGGCTGGCAGGAAATGGAGAGCCCGGAGAAGTGAAGCGAGCTACTTAGGGTTGACGCACCTGATGAGACGCCAGCCGTTGAACAGGTTGACCTTCGCGGTGATGTCCGGAACGAGGCCGACCTGCTTCAACAGGGGCTCGAGCGGGAGGTTCGACTTCCAGCCGAGCCGGGTGCAGACCGGAGCGACCAGGTCCTCGAGGCGCCCGACCGCGGGGCGCTCGCTCCGGAAATGATTGAGCACCACGATGTTGCCGCCGGGCTTGACCACTCGCTTCATCTCGCGTAGCACCCCGACCGGGTCGGGCACCGCGCTGATGGTATAGGTGGCGACGGCGGACTCGAACTCGCCCTGGCCGAAGTCCATGGTGGTGGCGTCCATGGTCTTGAGCGTGACGTTGCCCAGGGCCAGCTCGACGACCTTGTCCTGGGCCTTCTCCAGCATCTCCTCGGAGAGGTCGATGCCGGTGAGGTGACAGTGAGAGGGGTACAGCGGGAGGTTCAGCCCGGTGCCGATGCCTACCTCGAGGATGTGGTCGCCCCGCTTGATGTCGAGCAGCCGGATGGCCGCCTCTCGACCGGGATGGAAGATCCAGTCGAAGACGAAGTCGTAGGCGGGCGCGTAGAGCTTGTACGCCCTCTTGACCTGCCTCTTCTCCAGTGCGGCGTCCAATTCGGCAGCCCTCCGATAGGTCGTGACAATTCCTGCCTCCGCACTTTTAGCATAGGGTGACGCAGCTTGCCAAGTGCTTTATGACCCATTGATCTGCAAAGGGAAAGCGGACTTGCGGGGCGGTCGGCCTACAGGTCGGCTTCCTGGCAGAGCTGGCCGAGAACCTGGTCGGCGTCGAAGTACTCGAGCGCGATCCGCCGGGCCTCCCGACTGTGGTGCTCGTAGTCGCGGTTGACCTCGTCGATCGCGGCCGCCGCTTCCTCGACGTTTTCGAAGGTCAGGAGGCCCAGGCCCGCCGGGATGTACTTGCCGAAGCCGGTGTCCTGGGTCACGACCGGCTTGCCGGCGGCCAGATAGCAGACGCTCCGGTCGCTGAACCAGCCACTCCGTGTCCGAGCGACCAGGTCCTTCGACACCGTGAACTCCCCGCGCGACTGCTGGATATACCGCTGGTAGGTGGTCAGGTCCCGGGAGACCTGGAAGGCGTCGCTGAGGCTCCACGAGTTGCGGACCAGGAGGTCGCGCATCGCCGGGTCCTCCACTTCCAGCGCCATCTCGAGCGGCTGCCGGGTGTGGCTCGGCAGGTCGATCACCCGGAGGAAGTTGAGGTGCTTGGACCAGAGATACGTCTCTCCACGGAAGTGGATGTCCTTGCCCGCGTTCTTCCAGGTGGCGATCGTGGTGAATCGCTCCGCCGTCGGGTCGAAGGGAGTGCTCCAGAGGTCGGGGATCACCGGAGGCCGGGTCGGCCGCCACGCGAACTTCTCGAGCGGGATGGGGCTGTCGGGCTGCCCCATGTTCTCGCCGTAGGTGAAGTGGTGGGTGTGGTCCTCGAGGGCGCGGATGGCCCGCCGGTCGCCCTCCGCCACCCGGATCTGCTCGAAGACGGGGTCGGTCTCGACGTACGCCCGGATCGGGCAGCGCAGGTGCTCCTCGGTCAGCCGGGTGGCGCCGCACACGTTGAAGAGCGCGTCGGCGTCCCGGTAGAGCTCGGCGAGCCGCTCGCGGGACAGCCCGTAGTGGGCGCCGGTCAGCGCGTCCACGTAGGCCCAGCGGTCGGCCAGTCCGAACCGACCCATCACGTCGGCGAGGAAGGCCACGCTGTAGCCCGCGTTGCCCACCACGCTCTTGACCCGCGGGTCGTACGGGTGAGCCCCCGAGTCTTCCACGTAGTAGACGTCGTGCCCGAGACGGCTCAGTCCCAGCACGTAGTGAACGGCCTGCCAGCCGATGCCGCCCATCGGGTAGCGCCCGGCGAGGTGCAGGACCACGATGCGCCTACGGGATGGCAAGCGGATCCTCCTGCCGCTGCGGGGCGCGCGCCCCGTACATCGCGGCGAACGGTCCCGGCCGCGCGAGCAGCGTCTCGAGCGGGCCCTGCTCCGCCACCTGGCCATCCTTGATCACCACCACCAGGTCCGCCATCCGCACCGTCGAGAGACGGTGGGCGATGACGAAGGTGGTGCGCCCGACCTGCAGCCGCTCGAGGGCCTCGATGATCAGCCGCTCGGTCTCCGGATCGAGCGCGGACGTGGGCTCGTCCAGGATGAGGATGGGCGAGTCGCGCAGGATCGCCCGCGCGATGGTCAGGCGCTGCTTCTCGCCTTCCGACAGGGTGACGCCGTGCTCGCCCACGACCGTGTCGTAGCCCAGGGGCAGGCGCGCCACCATGTCGTGGATGCGGGCGGCCTTCGCCGCGTCCACGATCTCCTCCAGGCGGGCCTCGGGCCGGCCGAAGGCGATGTTCTCGCGGATGCTCACCGGGAAGAGCAGCGGCGGCTGCAGGACCATCGCGACCTGGCGGCGCAGCGACTGGAGCCGGTACTCGCGCGCGTCCACCCCGTCGACCAGCACACGCCCGCGGGTGGGATCGTAGAAGCGCGGCAGCAGGCTCAGCAAGGTGGACTTGCCGGCGCCGGTGGGACCGACCACCGCCACGCGCTGGCCGGGGGCCACGCGGAGATCGATGCCGCGGAGGATCGGGACGCCCGGGGCGTACTGGAAGTCGACCCCCTTCCAGACCACCTCGCCGCGCGCGCCCTCGGGCGGGAAGCTCCGGCTGCCGTCGGCCACGTCCCGCTCCACGTCCATCACGTCGAGCACGCGCTGCACGCCCACCCGCGCGCTCTGGGCCAGCCCGTAGACCTGGAACATGTTGTTGATCGGCCCGTACAGCGAGGCCAGGTAGGAGATGAACACCACCAGGCTGCCCACGGTGAGCGTGCCGTCGAGCACGTGACGGGCGCCGACCCACACCACCGCCGCGGTGCCGAGGGCGATCACCAGGTTGACCACGCCCGAGTAGAAGGTCTGCAGGGTGTAGAGACGGAGGCCCGCGTCGAGGCTCCGCTCGCTCGCGCTCATGAACCGCCGGTGCTCCTCGTCCTCGCGGGTGAAGGCCTGGATGACCCGCATCGCCTGCATCGCGCGCTGGACGACGCCGTAGACCTCACTCTCGCGCTCGCGCATCTCGCCCGCCGCGGCGGTGATCCGCCGGTTGAGCCGGCCGATGGCCACCAGCAGCAGCGGGCACACTCCGAGGGCCAGGAAGGTCAGCTCCCGGTCGAGATGGAACATGATCGCGGCCATGCCGCCCAGCAGCACGAGCGCGGTGGTCGCCGGGAACAGGCAGTTCATGGTCAGAGACTGCAGGGCGAAGGTATCCGCCGTGACCCGGTAGAGGAGGTCCCCGGCCTGGGCCCGGCTGTGGAACGCCATCGACAGCCGGTGCAGGTGCGCGTAGAGATCGCTGCGGAGATCGCGCACCATCCGCTGCCCGATGCGGATGGTGGTGAAGTTGGTGAGCACGGTGAGTCCGCCGAGGGCGGCGTAGATCAGCACCAGCGCGATGCACGCGGTGAGGAGCAGGGCGCCCGGGCTCCAGCTCCCGCCGAGACCACCCGGGGTGGGCTGGCCGCCCAGGACCGAGTCGATGATGAACTTGATCGGCCAGGGCTTGAGCAGCTCGAGCGCGGTCGTCAGGCATACCTGGACCAGCGCCCACAGGATGGTCCCGCGATGCGGCCAGAGGTAGCCGGAGACCCGCCCCGCGAAGCCGCTCACTTCACCTCGGCCACGCCGCTGGCGTCGAGTGGGGGCGCATAGTGAAGCCGCGCCCGCCGGGCCACCCCGTGGAGCGCGTCGTACAGCATGCGCCCCAGCCCCACCGAATCCCGCAGCAGCGCGCCGGCCGCCACCGCTCCGGCGGCCACGCCCACCGCGGCCAGGGCGGGCACGCCGAGCTGCAGGCCGAATGCCGCCGCCACCACCGCGCCCATCAGCATGCCGCGGGCGAGCCGCGAGGTCCGGAGCGCGCACTTCACGCGAAGGACGCGCCGCTCGCCCCCGTGGTTCTCGGCGCACACCTTGATTCGCCCGCGCGCCCAGATGCCCCCGTGCACCTCGAGGTCCCACTCGCTCCAGCCCTGATCGACCAGCACGAAGTACTTGCGGGCCGCGAGGACGTCCATCAGGCCGTGGAGAATCGTCTCCTTCTCGAGCGCACTCTCGGTCCAGAACGCGGCCGAGAAGGCCCGCTCCCGCCAGGACCAGGGCAGCGCCTGGACCGGACGCTCGGAGGGCGAAGGCTGCGCCGCGGTGAGGCCGCGGACCCACCACTTGTAGCGCTCGAGCGAGCGCAGGAGCGGGCCGAAGTAGGTCAGGACCGAGATCAGGAGCCGCCCCTGGATGCCGCCCGCGAGAGTGTCCACCCGCGCGCGCATCGCGGCCCAGACACAGCAGGCCCACGACAGCGCGACGGGGGTCGCCCCGAGCCAGTACCAGCCGCCCTTCATCGCCCCGTAGGCCAGGAGCAGCGCGCCGACCAGGTTCCACTCGAGGGTGAAGGGCAGGTAGGAGAGCACGGTGGACGGAGGCTGGTAGAGGGTCTGGAAGAGCCCGCGCCCGAACACCCCGCCGTAGATCACCGGGCGGCGCAGCGAGAAGAGGGCCGAGATGCCGCCGTAGATGCGCCCCCGCCAGCGCGAGTAGCCGAGGGCGTTGAAGCGCTGCGGGTGACGGAAGTAGAGCAGGGCCTCCGCCTTGCCGTAGCCTTTCTGCTGCCCGATGTAGGCCTTCATGGTGTTGCGGCGGAAGTGCCAGACCATGGCCGCCGGGCTGAAGCCGATGCGGTAGCCGCGATCCTGGAGCCGCCAGCAGACGTCCACGTCGTCGCCGGCGGAGCGGTAGATGGGATCGAAGCCGCCGATCTCCTCCAGCACCTCGCGCCGGAAGGCCATGTTGCAACCTGGGATGTGCTCGGCCTCCACGTCATCGAGCAGCACGTGGAGCGGCCCGCCCGGGGAAGCGGCCACGCACGCGGCCACCACCGAGTCTTCCGGCGGAGGCAGGTTGGGCCCGCCCACCGCGGGGAGCCCGGTCTGGAGGAACGTCGCGACCAGGTAGTGGAGCCAGTCCGGGTCCACCACGCAGTCGGAGTCGGTGAAGGCGACGATCTCGCCGAGCGAGGCCGCGATGCCGACGTTGCGCGCGGCGCTCAGCCCCTTGTTCTCCTGGTGGATGACGTGGATGCCCTCGAAGCTGTCCGCGATCTTGCCGGTGCGATCGGTCGACCCGTCGTCGACCACGATCACCTCGAAGGCCGGGTACTTGAGGTTCTGGAGCGAGGTCAGGCAGGCCTGCATGGTCGGCTCGGCGTTGTAGGCGCAGATCACCACCGAGACCTTGGGATACTCGGCCAGCGCGGGCAGCCCGGGCGCCGCGTACCAGCGCTGCACCGCCTGGAAGGCCGGCTTCCGGCGCCGCTCGCGGTCCACCAGGCCGAAGGCCCAGTTCGCGATGTCGCACCCGCCGGTGTGCCACTCGTCGGTGAACGAGAACACCACCGTCCCGGCCACGCCCATCTCGAGCGCGGTGCGCACCTGCCACGACAGGGTCGCGGCCTGCACGATCTCCCCCTCGCGGAAGGAATCGATGCCGAACTCGGTCAGGACCAGCGGCCGGTCCCCGGCGAGGCTGTGCAGACGCGAGAGGTAGCGGCGGAACTCGGGCTCGGAATGCAGGTAGACGTTGAAGGCCAGGAAGTCGGTGAAGTCGGTCTCGAGGTACTCGGTGGAGGGGAAGTTGGCGTAGCCGACCAGGGCGGTGGGCTCCACGCTCTTGATCATGCCCACCAGCTCCCGCAGGAACCCCGCGATCCGCTGCGGCCCGTACCACCGGACGATGTCGGGCGGGATCTCGTTGCCGACCAGGAAGGCGCCCACCGCGGGATGGTTCCGGCAGGCCTCCACCACCTCGCTCACCGTCCGCCGGACCACGTCGGTGATCTCCTCGGAGTCGAGGAAGCAGACGTGCTCGGCCCAGGGGATGCCCACGAGCACCCAGAGATTTCGCTCCGCCGCCATGTCCAGGAGCCAGCGAGGTGGCGGGGTGAAGAGCCGGAGGCAGTTGGCTCCGAGCTCGGTGATCAGCGCCAGGTCGCGCTCGGCGACTTCGGGAGGGGGGTACCTATAGCCCTCCGCATCCGGGGCGAAGGGACCGTAGGTCACCCCCCGGAGCGGTACTTTCTCGTCGCCTGCGAAGAAGAACTTTCCTCGAACCTCCAGCCGGGGGCGGGATCCCGCCGGCTGCGCGCGCCGGATGGCCCGCGACGTGGTCTCGAGCTTCACGGTCCAAGCCTCCTTGGCCGCCTACCGGGCGGCCAGAGTTGTTGTTCTCGGCTAGGCGCTCGGTGATGCACCCGTGGCGTGAAGGCCGAGAGGCTTGGGCGACGATCTATTCCGAGAGCCGGAAGTGCCCGAGACTCCGGGCCTCCTCCGCCCATCGGGAGAGGCAACCCTCATGCCAGCGCGCGTCATGTCCGAAGCCACGACGGCAGTCGGGAACCTATGATTTTGTGAGGGTCTGGGACCTCGGAATCTTTTGCATGCGGGTGGGCATGAAAATCGCTACTCGTTTTTACACGCTGCGAGGGTAAATCTTACCTCTGCCCGCGTCGTCCGGGGCCTGCGGGTCGGCGGTGGCCAGCGCCTCAGGGCAAGCTACCCCTTCCTTCTCGCCCGGCTCGGCGGGACTAGACAGGAGGCGGCGCGGGGCTCTGCGGCGGGTGGGCCGGTGGCGCGGCGACCGGCTGGGCCGCGATGAGCTGGCCCACCTGGTTCTCGAGCTGGCGGATCCGGTACCGCATCTTGAGCACCTTCACCAGGCCGCTCAGCGACGTGAAGACGACCCCGACCAGCAGCGACAACAAGATCACGAGGGCCAGCGGCATTCCCTTCACGCCCCAGGCCAGGAACCAGATCTCGACCGGGTCGCGGTTCTGCAGCGCGAAGATGGTGGCCGCGCTCCCGAGCAGCGCCATGAGTAGATAGATGACGATCATGACGGGGGGCCCTCCGGCGGCCTGCCCGCTCCGATCGCGCGCAGGAAGCGGTCGATGATGCGCTCCTGGCAGAGTCCGCCGCCTCCCGGCTCGCTCGCCCCGCGCCCGAGCTTCTGCACCGGGAAGATCGCCTTGGCCATCGTGCGATGGCCGCCGCCCACTCCCAGGTCGCCGAAGGCGGCGCGGGTCACGTCGCCCGCGCTCTTCACGTAGCCGACGTTGCGGACCGAGACGTGCACCTCGTCCCCCACCACTCCCGAGACCACCGACCACTGCACGCCCTCGGCCTGCAGCCCAAAGTCGGCGAACTGGGGAATGAGATCCATCGTCTCGACCCGACCGAGGTGCGAGAAGAACACGCCCTGCACCACGCGCCGCTTGGCGAGGCCCTGGGCGAGGACGTCGAGCGCCTCGTGGGAGAGCTCGGGTCGCTCGATGCGCCGGAGCGCGTTGTGGTTGGCGAGGAGATACAGATAGGAGAATGCCTCCAGGTCCGCCTTGGTGCCGCCGCGCTCGAGGCCGAGGGTATCGGACTTGATGCCGTAGAGGAGCGCGGTGGCCAGCCGCTGGGTGATCTTGATGTCGGCCGCGCGCAGGTATTCCACCAGGATCGTGGAGGTCGCCCCGTAGGACGGGCGCACGTCCTTGATGCGCGCGTCGATCGGATGCTCCATCGGATGGTGATCGATCACCAGGTCCACCCGCTCGAAGCGCTCCTCGAGGAACGAGGGCTGCACGTCCACCATCGCCACCCGGTCGAACTCGGCGACGTCCTCCGCGCTGATCGCCTCGATCTCGATCTCCAGGATCTTGCACATCGCCACGTTCTCGGGCCGGGTGATGGTGCCGAAGGTGCACATCGGGGCCGAGGTCCGGGTGCGGCCGAGCAGGGTCTTGAGCGCGAGCGCGGAGGCGATCGCGTCGGGATCGGGGTCGTCCTGCATGAGGATCAGCACCCGCTCCGCGTCGTAGAAGTGGGCCCGCAGCCGGTCGGCGCGGACCCGCTGGGCCGCGCGGTCGACCGCGGGCTGGATGATGCGCTCGCCGAAGGCGGAGAGCGGCACCACGGTGGCGCCCGACATCGGCCGGTCGTCGTCGCGCAGCACCAGCAGCGGAGCGTCGGGCACGGCCTCCTTCACCGCCGCAGCCACGCGGCCCAGCTGGCCGGACGGCGCGGCCACCACTACCGGCCCGCGGCCGCCCTTGAGCGCCTCGTGCAGGAAGGCCGGGTCGGTGACCCGGCCCGCGACCGCCCGGTCGCCGTGGCGGCCGAGCCGCGCGCGCAGGCTCGCCCGGGAGACCAGGTAGAGCGGCCGCTCGCCCGGGAACGCGGCGGCGGCCACCATGTGCTCGAGGAGATCATCCGGACAAACCAGGACCGGTCGCATATGGCCCCATTCTCGGCCCACCCCGCGGGGGGGCCAAGCGAAAATCCGGCTAGCGGCGCCGGCCCTGGTACGCCGCGCGGCCGGCCTTGACGCCGGCCTTGAGGCCACGGGTGAGCAGGGACACCTCCCGGCTCACCTTCTGCTGGGACTCGCCCAGGGTGCGGGCCAGACGGTCGAGCGATTCTTTCACATTCGCGCGCGCCTGCGCGACCTGCTGCGCCGCCTCGCGCCGCGACTTCGCGCTGAGGAGCCGCCGGCTGAGGCGGTTCACCGAGTCCTTGAGGCCCGCCTGGGCGCGCGCCACCTGCCGCGCCATCGCCTTCTCGATGCCGGCGAGCTTGACGCCGGTGAGGCCGCTCTGGGCCGCGGTGCCGCGCACGCGGGCGAGGTCGGCCTCCACCTGGGCCAGGCGCGCCTCGAGCTGCTTGATCTTCGCCTGCGCGCTGGGCGCGGGCGCTCTGCGTCGCTCGGTCATGGCGTCCCCTCCGCCCTGCAGTATACGACGCTCGAGGCTTGGCCTCACCGCGCGTCGATGCGAGACTTGGGCGTGGCCGCCGAATCCATCTTCTTCCGGGACCTGGCCTACGTCTTCATGGCCGCGGTGGCCGGTGGCGCGCTCGCCCGGCTCGCCGGCCAGCCTCTGGTGCTGGGCTACGTGCTGGGGGGCATCCTGATCAGCCCGCTCACCCCCGGGCCCGCGGTCTCGGATCTGCACACCTTCGAGCTGTTCGCCGAGATCGGGGTGATCCTCCTCATGTTCTCGGTCGGCATCGAGTTCTCGCTGCGCGACCTGCTGCGCGTGAAGTGGGTGGCGCTCCTGGGTGGCCCGCTCGGGATCGCGCTCTCGGTCGCGATGGGGCTGGGGGTGGCGAGCCTGCTGGGCTGGCCGCCGCTCCAGGGCGCCATCGTGGGCATCGTCCTCTCGGTGGCGAGCACCATGGTGCTCGCGCGGCTGCTCATGGACCGGGGCGAGCTGCACTCGCGCCACGGCCGGGTGATGATCGGCATCACGCTCGTCGAGGACCTCGCGGTGGTGGTCCTCATCGTGGTCATCCCCACGCTGGGCACGCTCGAGCCGGGGCGCCTGCTCACGATCGCGGGCACCCTCGGCCGAGCGCTCCTCATCCTGGTCCCGGCCGGCTACGTGGCGGCAAAGCTCATCCCGCCGCTCATGACGCGGGTGGCCCGCATGCACAGCGACGAGATGTTCCTGCTGGTGGCCCTCGCGGTGGGGCTCGGCACCGCGGCGCTGACCCAGGCCGCCGGTCTCTCGCTCGCGCTGGGCGCCTTCCTCGCCGGCCTCATCATCAACGGCTCGGAGTACGCCCACGAGACGCTGGCCCGGCTCCTGCCCCTGCGCGACGTCTTCGTGGCGCTGTTCTTCGTGACCATCGGAGCCCTCATCGATCCGGGCAGCCTCGTCGCCAACGTCCCCCTGCTCGCCACCATGGTGGCGATGGTGGTGGTGGGCAAGCTGGTGCTGTGGACCCTCGTGGTCTGGCTCTTCCGCCAGTCGCTCTGGACCGCGCTGCTGGTGGGCGTGGGGCTCACCCAGATCGGCGAGTTCTCCTTCATCCTGGTCCAGGTCGCGCGGACCGCCGGCCACGTGGGCCCCGAGATCTACCACGCCACCCTCGCCGCGTCGCTGATCACGATCCTGATCAACGCGGCGCTCGTGCGGGCGGCCCCCGGCTGGATCGCCCGCGTCCGCGGCGTCGAGCAGAGCGCCCCCGGCTCGGTCGAGCGGGTGGAGGCGGAGCACGTGGTGCTCTGTGGGTTCGGTCGCGTCGGCAGCGCGGTGGGCGAGGCGCTCGAGACCTTCGGGGTCCGCTTCGTGGTCATCGAGCGCGATCCGGACATCGTGCGCGGGCTGCGCTCCCGTGCGGTGCCGTGTCTCTTCGGGGACGCCGCGCAGGCCCGCCTCCTCGACGAGGCGGGCGCGGGCCGGGCGTCGCTGGTGGTGGTGGCGCTGCCCGAGATGGATCGGGCCCAGCTCGTGGTGCGGGGCGTCCGGGCGCTCAACCCCCACGTGCCGGTCCTGGCGCGAGCTCACCACGCGGCCGGCCGCGATGCCCTGGCCGAGGCGGGCGCCACCGAGGTCATCGAGCCCGAGCTGGAGGCGGCGGCCACCCTGATCCGCCACGCGTTGCGCCAGCTCGCGAAGCCGCCGGCGCGCGTGCTCGACTACCTCTCCCGGTTCCGTGGGGCGATGAACCCGGTCCCGGCGGACGACCGCGGTGGGCCGGGTCCCGCGGAAGCGCTGCCCGAGGTGCACGAGGTGAGGCTCGGCGTCGGCGCGCTCGCCGATCTGTCGCTCGGCGAGGCGCGGGTGCGCGAGCGCTTCGGGGTGACGGTGGTCTCGGTGGAGCGGCCGGACGGCGCGGCGGTGGTCAATCCCTCGGCGGATACGCGGCTGCGCCCGGGCGACCGGCTGCGCGTCTTCGGCCTGCCCGAGCAGGTCGATGCGTTCCGCGCGGAGGCGGATCGCCGCCTCTGAGCCGCGCGGTCAGCGCAGGAGGCCGTTCCAGATCGCGAGCGCGAACGAGAGCACGGTGAGGCCCACCGCCCCGAGCGCGGCGAGCCGATCGAGCCCCCGCTCGGGCCGGCGCTCGAGGTGACCGAAGGCGAGCGCGGTGAGGTAGCCCCCCGCGAAGCCCCCCGCGTGGCCCCAGTTGTTCACGCCGGCCAGGAAGAAGCTGGCGATGAACATGAACAGCGCCCACTGCCCGTACTGACGGAGCACCGCGACCCCGAAGGCTCCGCCGCGGCTGCGCCCATAGGCGACCATGGCGCCCAGCAGGCCGAAGACCGCACCGGAGGCGCCCAGGGTGAAGCGGATGCCGACCAGGTTCGAGAGCGCGAACCCGAGCGCGCCCGCCGCGGTGTAGATGACCACGAGGCGCGCGCGGCCGAAGAGCTGCTCGACCGCGGGCGCGAGCTGGCGCACCCAGAGCAGGTTGAAGACGATGTGGAGCAGGCTGCCGTGGAGGTAGACGCCGGTGAGGAGGGTCCACCACCAGCCGGCCGCCCACGGGGCCGCGCCCGCCATACCGAGCCGCACCAGGGCGCGATCGCTCGGCGACAGCATGTCGAAGGGGCTTCGGGCGCGGAAGGCGGCCGCGGGGTCCAGCAGGATCGACGCGACGTAGAGCGCGACGCAGACCGTGATGACCGCTCCCGCGAAGTCCAGGCGGCCCACGAGGCGGCCGGCCAGCGGAGCGAATCCCCAGAGACCGGGCCGGCGCGCGCCGCAGTAGAAGCAGACCGGCGCGTCGACCCGGTTGAGCTTGCCGCAGCGGTAGCAGAGACTCGAGCCGGTGCGCTGGCGGAACATGACGGAGATGCCCTACCGCGGCGGGAGAGCGAGCGGCCCCTGGATCACCCGCCGATGGGCGGGCACCGGGGCGCCCGGGATGAATTTCTCGCCGAGCGGATTCACGAAGACGCCGGCCTTGCGCACGCGGTAGTCGAGGTGGGGGCCGGTGGAGAGCCCGGTGGTGCCGACGCGCCCGATGATCTGCCGCTGGCGCACCCGATCGCCCCGCTTCACGTCGAGCCGGGAGAGGTGGTTGTACATGGTCTCGTAGCCGCGGGCGTGGCGGAGGGAGAGCGAGAGCCCGAAGCCGCCGTCCCAGCCCGCCATCGTCACCACCCCATCGGCCACCGCCCGCACCGGGGTGCCGACCGGCGCCCCGTAGTCGACCGCGAGGTGCGGCCGGAGCCCGCCCAGGATCGGATGGTGACGCGCGTGGGAGAAGCCGGAGGTGACGCGCGTGAAGTCGAGCGGGGCGCGCAGGAACATCTTCTTCACCGAGCGCCCGGACGCGTCGAAGTAGTCCGCGCGGCTCCCCGCTTCCTCGAAGGCCACGCTGGTGAGCACCGGGCGCCCGGCGCTCGCATACTGCGCGACCAGGATGTCGCCGTAGCCCAGGAGCTCGTCGCCGACGTAGCGCTTCTCCACCAGGAAGCGGAAGCGATCGCCGGGGAGCGAGTCGGCCGCGAAGTCGAAGTCCCACTCGAAGAGGCTGACCAGGCGCGCGGTGAGGCCGGCGGTCTCCCCGAGGCGCTCCAGGCTCGCGAAGAGCGAGTCGCGGACCTCGCCGGCGATCGCCACCACGCGGGTCTCGACATCCGGTCGCACCGCCTCGACCGTCCAGCGCCCGTCGGTCGAGCGGATCTCGTAACGCTCCGCGGGCGACCGCGTCCAGGTGATCTCGGGGGCGCCCTCGGGGGCCGCCGGCTTCACGGTGAGCCGCTCGCCGGGGGCGAGCCGCCGCATGTTCACGCGACCGCGCAGCCCGGTCACGACCGCGGCGGCCTCCGCGCGCTCGAGCCCGCCGCGGCGCAGCGCCGCCTCGAGCGTCTCGCCACGCTTGAGAGTGACCTCGATCGGCGGCACGACCTCGGGCGCCGCGGCCGGGGCCTCGGTGACCACGGACGGTGCGGGGGGCGGCGCGGGCGCGCGCGTGGGGACGGCGAGGCCGACCACGCCCAGGGCGAGCAGGACCGCGGCGGAGAGGAGGCAGTGCGCCCGCTTCATGACTCTGTCGTCAGGATACCGCGGGCGGATTGCGCTCCCAACCTAAACCGCCCTGCCCGGCGCCAGCTCGCCGCCCCTACGCCCCGTACTTGGTGAAGCGGAGCGCGTTCGCCATCAGCAGCGGCATCAGATCCTGCGCGGGCATCACCCCGAGCGAGCCGCCCGCGCAGTCCCGCTCGGTGAACCGGCTGACCAGGTCGTCGCCGCAGTACGCGCTCGAGATGAGCGCGGGCACCCCCTGCCAGCCGTGCCCCTTCAGGATGGACGGGGTGGCGTGGTCGCCCGAGATGGCGAGGACGTCCGGGCGCAGGGCGAGCACGCGCGGCAGCAGCGCGTCGAAGCGCTCGAGGGCGACGACCTTGGCGGCGAAGTCGCCGTCCTCACCCGCCTTGTCGGTGTCCTTGTAGTGCAGGAAGAAGAAGTCGTAGTGCTCCCACTGCTGCT
>WNFG01001849.1_pt1 | contig 17798 bp, 15 predicted proteins | sample 5400431 | NCBI WGS metagenome assembly WNFG01 (sample SAMN13153346, study PRJNA577476) | soil metagenome | isolation source: 120 cm saprolite under Douglas fir tree site 2 hole 3 replicate 2 | place: USA:California | collected 2015-04-18 | reverse complement strand
AGTCGTACGGCATGAGCGGCCGGCTGTCCCGCGGCCGCAGCTACGCCCGGGCCGGGCAGGTGCTCGACTTCGAATTGACGCAGGGCCGGGTCACCGCGCGGGTGCAGGGCTCGCGGCCGGCGCCGTACAAGGTCCGGATCGGCGTGCTCCCGCTCACGACGCCCCAGTGGCGGCGGGTCACCGACGCGCTTGGTGCCCAGGCGCTGTTCCGGGCCAAGCTGCTGGCCGGGGAGATGCCCCCCGAGATCGAGGACGTCTTCGCGGAGTGTGGCACCCCGCTGTTCCCGCGTTCTGCCCGTGATCTTGAAATGTCCTGCTCGTGCCCGGACTGGGGAGTGCCCTGCAAGCATCTCGCCGCGGTCTGCTACGTCCTCGCGGAGGCCTTCGACGACGACCCGTTCGGCGTGCTGGCCTGGCGCGGCCGCGGCCGGGAGGAACTGCTCCGCTCGCTGCGCCGGCTCCCGCCGGCGGACGCGGGCGAGCCACGCCCGGTGATCGATGTGACCGCCCCGCCGCTCGCCACGTGCGTGCAGGACCGGGGGCCCGAGGGCTTCTGGTCGCCGGGGATGAGCCGGGCCCGGCTGCGTGCGGTGCAGGCGGCCCCGGTCACCGCGCCCGACCTGCTGCTGCGGACCTTCGAGCCACCGCCGGTCCAGGTCCGAGGCATGGACCTGGGCGCTCTGCTTACTCCTGGCTACGCCCGGCTCGCGGGCGCGGACCCAGACGCCGACCCAGACGGCGACGATGCCCGCGACTGAGTCGAGCCCGGCAGATTTCCCAGATTTGCGGCATAACGGGCAAGCCTGGCACGTCCGGGTCCGCAGCCCGGGCACGCGGGTACCCTTCTTCGCATCGGCGTGGCCGCCCGCGGGTCATCACAGTCCGGCAGCGGCCGCGGCGGCGACAAAGCGAAGGGGACCGGATGAACCAGGGGACGGTGCCGCAGGTGCCCGCGGCCGAAGTGCCCGCGGAGGCCCGCCTGGTCGATGTGCGGGAACACGACGAGTGGACCGCGGGTCACGCGCCTGGCGCGCTGCACATCCCGCTCGGTGAGCTAGGCGCCCGCTACCAGGAAATCTCCCAGGACGGCGCGGTCTACATCATCTGCCGATCGGGAGCGCGCTCCAACCAGGCCGCCCAGGCCCTCGCGGGCGCGGGCTGGCAGGCGCTCAACGTCTCCGACGGCATGTTCGGCTGGCACGCCGCCGGCCGCGCCATGGAGTGCCCGTCCGGCGCCACCCCCTTCGTGGCCTGACCCCGCGCGCACCAGGGTGTCGATGTGACATCCCCCCCTCAGGACGACATTGTCAATATGTACTAACAAACCGGTTGATGATCTTTTCGGGAGACTGTCCTGCCTAGTGGCATGCTAGGAGGGTGCCGGCGCCCGGGGGGTGGTGAAGACTGGGAGGGGCCGGGTTGATCCTGGTCGCAGGCCCCGCGCGGCCCTCTGTCCCGCGCGGAGCGCTCGGCTCCGCCCGGGCCAGCACACACGGGTCCTGGAGAAGCCTGACGCGAGTCCTCCCCCGTCCTCCTCATAGGCGACAGGATGGCTGCCGCGAGGAAGACGGGCCCCGCGCAAGCCGCGACTCGGCTACGGCTCCCTCTCGCTCACCCCGCGCCCTCGCGCGGGACTCGCGGACCACCTGGAACGCTGCGGCCCGGCCTGAGTCGGCCCGGCCGTTACCCCTGCCCCGGCGGGGTGGTCCCATGCCAGCGTCCGCGTTACCCTCCCGGGGCTGGGGTCCGCAGGCGCTGGCACGGGGGGCTTAGGGGAGGTTGGCCTCTGCGCGGCGGATTTCGTCGCGCAGGTCTGTGGGGTCCTCGCCCCGGACGACGACGGGCGGGGAGCTGCCGCGCAGGGTGGCGTACAGCAGGCCGGCTATGCCTGTCCAGCAGCGCCAGCGGGGGTATTCGCGGGCAACATCATCAAGCTCTGGTCCTGCGGTGCTGCCGGCCCGGGTGGGCGGCCCGGCCGTTGCGGGGTCGCTACTTGTCATGGCTGCTCTCCGGGGTTGCGGGTGTGGGCTTGCGCGCGACGCCGGCCAGGAACCGTGCGCGGGCGGACAGGGGGCGGGGAGGGTACGGCAAGGTGCCGGGCCGCCATGCCTGCACGTCGACCAGGCCGGGACTGGCGAGGGTCAGCCCGTCGAACCAGGCGGTGATCTCTTGCTCGGTGCGTCCGGTGACCGGGGTGGTGCCGCTGTAGGCGTCTTGCAGGGATTCGATGAGTCTGGGGTCGGTGCCGGTGGACGTGCCTGCGCTGATGACGAGGTAGCTGCCGGGGGCGATCTGGTCTCGGTAGGCGGCCACGGCCGTGTCCGCTTCACCTCCTGGCAGGAAATGCAGGACCGAGACGAGCAGCAGGCAGACGGGCTGGGTGAGGTCGATCAGTCCGGTCAGCGCGGGGCTAGTTAAGATCGCGGCCGGGTTGCGGATGTCGGCGGCGATGACGGCTATCTGCTCATCGACGGCGAGCAGTGCGCGTGCGTAGGCGAGGACGAGTTCGTCAGAGTCGACGTAGGCGGTCCGGGCGCCGGGCGTGATCTGCTGGGCGCTCTGGTGGGTGTTCGGTGCGGTCGGCAGTCCAGAGCCGAGGTCGATGAACTGGGTGATGCCCTGCCTGGCGGCGTGGCGGACAGCGCGGGCCTGGAAGGCACGGTTGGCCTGGGCGATCTGCGCGGCTTCGGGGAAGGTCTCCAGGATCTTCCGGGCGGCGGACCGGTCTGCCGCATGGTGGTCCTTGCCGCCCAGCAGGAAGTCGTAGATTCTCGCGATGCTGGGCGTAGTGACGCTGAATGGGACCAGCCCGGCGTCGCGCGATGATTGCAGTGCTGCCCGCAACTCGGCCGCGTTATCGGTGACGACTGTGTGCGGGTTCAGGCCCGCGCGTGTGCGGCGGGCCACGTACCGGACCCGTTCCCCGGTGATCTCCCGCCAGATGCGGAACCCTGGGAACTCCTCCCGAAGCGGCGTTAGGCCAGTGGCCTCCGCAGGCGTTGCGTCTGTCATGGCTTTGACGCTAGGGCGGCACGGAGGGGCGGGCCAAGAGGTTTTCTCTAGTTTGCTTCAACTCCGCGCCTCGCCGGTGAGGCGGTTCAGCTCCTCAGAGATCAGCTTGCGCGCCGGAGTCCCGTGGGCGGCCAGCCGGGCAAGCCCGTGGAATGCCTTGGCGTATAGGGCGATCTCTCGTGGCTGGGTTATCGTCAGCTCGGCTGATACCGTCTCCACGTGCACCATGCGGTCGTCGAACATGATGAACTGATTCGATGGCACCCGGTAGGCAGCGCGCTCGGGGACTATCCCAAGGGTTACCCGGGGAAGGGACGCCACGGCTAGCAGCCTGTCGAGTTGGCCGATCATTGTGTCCAGGCCGCCGACCTCGGTTTTCAGGGCTTGCTGTCCGATGATGACGTGAATCCTGTGATCGCCCTTGTAGAGGATCTGCTGGCGTTCCATGCGGGCCGACACGCCGGCGTCCAGGTCGTCCGGGATTTCGTAGAAGTCAATTACCTGGCTCATCACTGCCCTAGCGTATTCGGCGGTGTGGAGTATGCCGGGGATCAGGAGTGGCTCGAACCAGCGGAACAATTGTGTGTCCGCTTCCATCACGATCGAAGCCTCTTGGCGATGCTTGGTGCCGGTGCGGAGTTTCCTGCGCCACTCGACGTACATCGTCTCGATGTCACGGATGGTCGCTATGAGGTCCGCGACGTGATCAGCGGCCCCGGTCAGCTGACACCATGCGCGGATGTCGTCCTCGGTTGGCGTTTGCTTCCCGTACTCGATCTTTGAGATCTTCGAGCCTGGCCAGCCCGCCAGCGTGGCGAGCTGCCTGCCGGTCAGCCCGGCGTCCTTTCGCAGGTCGCGGAGCCTGTTTCCCAGCGCCTCCCTCGCCTGGTGAACGGTAGCCGACAACGAACGCTGCTTATCCTGAGGCGTACTGGCTGGTGATGTACTCGGCATGGGGGATGGCTAGGGCCCAGACCTGGTCATGCACGCGGCGGCATTGCTCGATCACGCCTGCGTCAGTCGTCTCAGTGCCGCCAAGGAATCTGCCGTCGTCGTGAAATACGGTGAAGACAAGGCGGCGGTCATCGAACAGCCAGTAGTCATCGGCCGGGAAGTCGATCCCCCCGGCGAGATGGCGGGGAAGCCAGCGGATGTCCTCCCCGGCCTCGATGTTGAGCGGTGCGACCATCATTCCCCACCGGGCATAATCGGAATGCGGGACCGTCACGACACGGGCACGGGTCATGCGCTTGCCCGCTTGCTTCACCTGGCGCACCAGCCTTAGCCATTGCTGATGCCATGCGAAGTCGTCGGGCTTCCCCTCCAGGAACAGGGTCAAGGGGCCGGACTCCTCCGGTACGTGATAGGAGTCCTTTAGCTCCAGGTGAAAAGCTGTCCTCTCAAAGGTCCGGAACAGCTTGTCGAAGTCATCACCCGTCAGCAAGCCCATAAGGGTCTTCCTCCGGCAGGTAGCGCATGAGCTTCTTGGGCACAGCTATGACCGTCTCGTGGTCTGGGATGTTTAGCTGCGCTAAAACCTCCGGGTCAGTGATCTTCCATCCCTGGATGACGTAGATTTCCTTGCCGTTCATGGTCTCGTCCGCGTCGAACAGCGTGGGCGAGCCCCCGCCCTGGGTCTCTTTACCGAGGAACCGCAGATCCACCGCATTTCTCCCGTTCATGACGATTTCGCATGTTTGCTCGATGTTTCACGGCGATTCTCGGCCAGCGCAGGCGCAGAGTCAAGGGGGGGTCTCACGAGGAACGGGGCTTGGCCCCGTCCGGTCGCATTCTGCCATCTTCAGCGCTTCCGGCGGCAACGTGGCCAATGTGATCCTCCTGATCAGGTGCGTCTGGGGGAACGAGTGCTCGCCGCGACCCCTGCGGCTGGTTCTCCTTGACCTTGATCTTGACCTTTGACGTTGACCTTGATCTTGACTTTGACCTTGATCTTGACTTTGACCTTGATCTCGTGGTGTCTGCCTGCATGTGTGCTGGTTTTGCTGGTGGAGCTGTTCCTGACCACCCGTCCTCGGGTCCCCCTGGGTGGGGGCGCTGCCTGCGGCGCGGCTGGCGGAGGTGTTAACGGACCTGGTGCCGGTCGCGTCGGAGGGTCCGGCGTCCTACTATGCGGACACGCTCGCCACCGTCGTCGGGCTCGCGGTGGGCGCGCCCGGTGGGCCGCCGGGTGATTCCGCGGAATTCCTCGCCCGCCTCGACGGCGCGTGGCTCACGTCTGCCTATGCGGGCGTGCCAGATTACGCGGGTGAGGCACGCGCAGCTGGCCAGCATGCGGGGGATGTGCGGCTGCGGTACCGGGCGCTGTTCACCCGGCTGGGGCCTGGGCGACGGGGACGCCAACGTGACGGATTTCGATGCGCTGTATTGCATTGTGGAGGGCACGGCGTCGACGGCGATGGGTGAGGCGCAGGCGCTGGCGCTGACGGAGTTGGTCGCGGAGGCGGCCTCGACCTGGGATGGCAGGAGTCGGCGGGCGGGGCTGCTGGCGCTGGATGAGTTCTCGGCGGTGGCGCGGCGGGTGCCGGTGCATGAGCTGACGGAGCGGTGCCGGTCGCTGGGGCTGGCGGTGCAGGTGGCGGCGCAGTCGTGGGAAGGCCTGGCGCCGGGTGAGTCGGAGCGGGCGCGGCTGGCGGCGACGGCTTCGGGTGGGGTGGTGGTGATGCGGTCGCCGTCGCCGGAGGCGTTGTGCCAGTTGGCGGGGACACGGCGGGTGGTGGAGACGGGCCGGAAGATCGTCGGCGGTGGCCGGTACGGGGATGAGGGCACGGGCCGGGTTCAGCGTGCATGGGTGGTGGACCCGGACCGGGTGCGCAACTTCCGCGCTGGTCAGGCGGCGTATATCTACGGGGCGGCGTGCACGTATGTGCAGGTAGCCCCGTACCGGCGGTCACTGTCCCGTACGCGCCGAGGTTGCATTGTTCGGGTTTAGATTGCACATGATCTTGCACCGTTCGGATTTATGTTGCGTGTCGCTACCAGCCGTGTGGACTTCGACGGCGAAGAATATTGGCCGTGGTGTTGGCGAGCGTGGCTCACGACCGGCCGGCCATGTTGCCGTCCTCGCTGGACGACTTCGAGGTCGACTACGTGGCCGAGGGCGGTGTGCGGCGCCGGGTGCCGTTGGCGGATGCGTGGGCGGTGCGGTTCGAGGCGGCGGCGCCGGCGCGGCGATTCAACGTACGTAAGGGTCAGCGGCATCTACCGGGTCGTTGGTGGTCGGCGACCGATGGCGGTCACGTGGGTTTCGAGTCGTGGCTGGAACGTGATCTTATCCGAACATTACGGAGAGTAATCACCTTGTCGAATTGACGAGAAGTCCGGTCACGAAGGGTGAGCTAGAGAAAATCTTGTCGTGCGGGCCGTTCGGCGTGTCGCACTGTCAGTATTCGATGAGTTCGCCGACTGCCTTCAGCAGGTTCTCGGTCACGTCCAGGCTTGTGGCCAGGTGGGTTTCGCCTTGGTTGCGCAGGAACCGCAGGTAGAGAGATGCCGAGAACACCTCGGCTGTGACGGGGGTGAGCTGGTCGTTGCTGACAGAGGTCGAGGTGGCCTCAGACATGAAACTGACTCCGTCGCGTGAGACTGGTCTCCAGATCGCCAGGACTCGCCGCAGTTCCGGCATGGCCCGTGCGGCGGCGGCCGGGCTGAGGCTTGCCGGAGGACGCAGCGGCAGGTAGACCTTGTTGTGGTCTGTCCAGTCGTCAGTGTCGATGTGATCGGCTTTCAGCGTGGTCCACCGTCGGCGTGCATAGGCCGCGAGTTGTTCCGGGTCATCTGGCACCGTGCTGCCGTCGAAGGATGAGGCTGTCCTGTGCTTGCATTCGACGGCGACGAACTGGCTGCCGTCGAGGAGGAGCCAGGCGTCGAGGTCCCGTTCCTTCGGCCGAGGGCAGCTAGTGCCGAATGCCGTGTCGTCCCGGGTGGGCTGGCCGGGGAGCATCGTAACCGCGTGCCCGTCGGCCGCGAACGAGTGGGACAGCGCCTCGAGCAGGATAGCTTCGCCGAGAAACTTCCCGAGGGTTCCCGTGACGGCGGTGTCGGTGTGGGTGTCGAATCGGCGTATCAGCGCCGAGATGCTGTAAGCGACCATGAGACGCATCTTCGCAGTCAGGTGTGACGTTACCCGGAGTTCCCAGGTCGCGGCCAACTGCCCCGCGGAAGTTGGGCATGCCAAGGTGGGTCGGGCCGTGACGGGCGGCGATCTGCTGCATGGCCTGAAGTTTCTGCTTGGCCGCTTCGAGAGTGGCTTCCAGCCCGGCGATCTCCCCGAGCCAGCCCTCGCGGCGGGCCTCGGCGATGCGGGCTTGAAGGTTGTCGCGGATCTCCGTCAGCCTGGGTTCCTGGGCCGGGTCCGGCCGTAGCTGCGGGCACCTGACACAGCTGTGCTCATGCGCGCACGGAGTGCCGAAGTCCCTGGTGCAGACGCCCAGCGCGACCTTGCGGAGCTCGAAGTTTCTCTGCACTTTGTCAAGCCGAGCCTGGGGGTGTATCGGCCGGAGGTGCTCAGGGCCGATGGTGCGGGCTGGAGGGGCTTGTAGATTCGGTGGATGCCCGATCAGCTCGTGGAGATCGTCGAGTACGACCCCGGGTGGCCGGACAAGTTCGCCATCCAGCGGGGCCGGGTGACCGCCGTGCTTGGTCCGTGGCTGGCAAGCCCGGTTGAGCACATCGGCTCGACTTCGGTTCCCGGTCTGTCCGCGAAGCCGGTCATCGACATGCTCGCGCCGGTCCGCTCGCTGCAGGTGGCGCACGACGCTGTGGGGGTTCTCGAAGCGGCTGGCTGGCTGTTCTGGCCAGAAGACCCATGCCGCCACTACCGCCTGTGGTTCCTGCGGCCCCGGCCAGAGGCCCGGACCCATCACTTGCATGTGATCGAGTGCAATCATCCGCACGCTCAGGCGCTGCTCGCCTTCCGGGATGCCCTGCGGGCCGATCCGGGCCTGCGCCGCGACTACGCGCAGCTGAAGACGCACCTCTCCCGCCAGCATGGCGGCAACCGCGATGCTTACTCCAATGCCAAGGGCGGCTTCGTTGAGCGAGTGCTGCGCGGAGCGGGCATCGAGCCGCCGTTGCGGGACCGGCTGCCTGAGTAGCCCGGAGCTGGCCGGGTAACTCATGGTGATCCTGCGGAGAGCACGCCTGGCATGCCGAGGTCGGTGGGCGCGATGCGGGCCAGCCGCCGGGTCTGGTCTCGTTTCTGGCGCAGGAAAGTAAGGGTGAGGTCGATGCCCTCGATCTCGCCGAGCCAGCCCTCGTGCCCGGCCCGGCTCCGGCGGGCCTGGAGGTCGTCTTCGATCTCGTCGAGGCGGGGCAGCATCTTCGGATTTATGTTGATCATGGGGCATCTCAGACAAGCGTGTTCGTGCTGGCAAGGGGTCCCGTAAGGGCGGGCGCATCCGCCTAGTTCGACCTTGCGCTGGTCGAAATGTTCCTCGAACCCGAGCCACTCGGGCTGGGTGACGGACCTGTACTCATCGGTCGGACGGGCCTGGCGGCGCCGGTCGAGGAATGCCTGGTAATGGCGGATGACGTCCTCGTTAAAGACGGCGACGTAACCCCGGGTTGTTTCAAGATTCAAGTGCCCGAGCAAGGCTGCGCCGATGTGGATCGGCAGCCCGTTGTTCACCAGATCGGTGGCCAGCAGCCTGCGGAAGTCGTGCGGGGTGAAGCCCGCCGTGCGGAACTCCGGGTGGTGGCCGGCGAGATCGTCGCAGCGCCGGCGGAGCATGACCAGGACGGTGCCGGAGGAGATGACCCGGCGAGTCGTGCCGAGCTGCCGCTGGAACAAGAACGGCATCGGCTCGCTCATCCGGCGTTCGTGCTGGTCGTAGCGCTGGATGAGGGGGATGGCCCGTCCGCCCTGGGTGTGGCGGCGGACGATCGCTGCGATGACGGCGAACAGTTCGGCCGACATCGGGATTACGCGCTCCCGATCGGTCTTGGACGGGGCGATGACCAGCAGCGCGATGACCTCGCCGCCGGGGCGCTGATACTGGCGGATGCTGAGATGGGTGAGTTCCAGCAGTTCCTCGATCCGGATGCCGCTGTGTCGCAGGACCTCGATGGCAGCCCATTCCCAGAAGGCAAGCTCCTCGGCCGTGGTGACGTTCAGGTCCTGGCCGCTGGTGAGGTCACGGACCCTGACGTTGGCGTCCCCGCCGCTGCGTTGCCGTTTCTCGTCAGCGGGACTCCAGATGCGCTGATAGGAACGGTCTTCGAGGATGAAGGTCTCCCCGGCGGCCAGCGGCGGCGCCTGCAGCAGAAGCCCGCGCAGGTGGTGATAGCGGTCCTCGAGATGGGCCACGAGGGTGGGGAGCAAAGGCTGGCGCCGGCGGATCCGGTCGTCCATCCGTTCCTTGGTGCGCCGTTTGTGAACGGTGAGCCCGCGCAGCGCGTTGCCGGGGATCGGGCAGGGCGCCACCCACAGTGCCCACATCTCGGGCTCTTCGACCGCCCAGCTGTGCAGGTCAGTGTAGAAGGACCGCACCGACCGCAGGATCCGCTCGACCTCATGCCGCTTGCCCTGGCCGTTCTCGCGGGTATTGAGCGCTTCGCGCCACTGCTCGTAGAGCCCGGCGCCGATGTGGAGGTCAGGATGCCCGGGAGCCAGGGCCTCGATCTTGGCCCAGAACAAGCCGGCGAGTGACCAGGCATGCTGATCGAGTGAGCTGTAGTCCAGCTCGGTCCTGCGTCGCGTCAGGTAGTCGAGGATCAGCTGGCGGACTCCCTGGTGGCGGATCTCGTAGCGGTCGACGAGTTCCTCCAGAGACCGCCGCCCCGTGAGCACCGCGGCCCGCACCGTCGATGGTGCGGCTGGCGGGAACAGGCCCATCTCGTGCAGGACCGGCCATGCCATCTGGCCAGCGAACTGGCCGCGGTTCTGCTTTCCGCGCGCTTTCATGTTCAGCCCCTGATCGCGGGACTGCCACACGTAGTGCAGGAATGCCCCGGGCGTCAGGTCTGCCAGGGCGATGCCCTGGGTGGTCAGCGCGACCGCGACGTCGAACAGCGCCGCGGTGTGGTGCATCGGGTGCACCGGATGGGCCTGTACTCGCTTCCAGAAATCCTCCAGCAGCGGGTCGCGCTGGGCGGTCACGAACCGCTCCCCGTAGCCGTGGAACCGGGTGGACCGCAGCGCCCGCAACGACGGCCGGATCACGCGGAGGCCAAGCAGGCAGGCCATCCCGGTGCAGACCTCCTTGCGCCCCTCATAGCCGGGAATCATCACGTTGACCGGACGGTCCGATTCGTTCAGCCCGCTCACTTCCCAGCGCTGCTGCCAGGACTGGCCAGGGAACCCGTCCAGATGCTGCAGGAAGATGCGGGCACCACGTGTCCGTCTCCGTTCAGCGTCCCGGCCGCCCGGCCAGACCCGGCATATCACCGCCTCGATCTCTTGCGCGCTCGCGTTCAGCAGGCGACGGCCGTGCGGTCCGGGCGGAACCGCCGGCGGCATCGCCGGTGCCGCCTGCAGGCCCCCGAAACGCGTGGGAACGACCTTCGCTCCTTCATCGCGCCGGGTCACCGTCAGCTCAGCCACCGAAGACCGCCTTGATGTCATCGGGGTCGTAACCTGCCGGGTAGGAACGCTGCGGCCGCGGCCTGCTGTAGTGCTCCTGCAGCTTGTCGTGCATGTCCTCGATCCGGGCCGTGAGGTAGCGCCCGGTCGTGTCCAGATGTGCGTGCCGCAAGATGGTCTGAACCTCGGCCAGGGTCAGGCGCTCGTCTCCGGCCATCCTGGTCGCCGCGGTGTGCCTTGTTTTCGCACTCAGCGTGTTCGGTGATGTTCGTGTGGTCATTGGGCTGGCTGATTTCTTGTCATGGGTTTCGCGGTGCTCGTCGTCTCTCGTGTTGCATTGGCCGGGTCGCTGTGTGATGCGGATCACGGGTGTCAGCTGTTGGGCCGGGAGCGGGCGCGGGGAGCCGGACCACGCTGCTGCCTGCGTTCAGGGTGGTCCGGAGCCGGGCTATCTCCTCGTGCTGTGCCGCTAGCCGGGCTAGGGCCTGGTTGCGGAAGCCGGTGAGTTCATCGACGGCCTGCTCTGTCAGGGCCAGCCGTTGCCTGAGCTTGTCGTTTTCGGCCTTGAGTTTGTCGATCCGCCCGATTTTCGGGTCCGGTGTCTGTCCTGTTTCGTGGAGGCGCCGCAGGCGGTCTTCGAACTCGGTGCGCAGGTGGGCGTATGGGCGGCTGCCGTAGAAAGCGGTGCGGTCGACGTCGGCCTCGTGGGCGAGGGTCTTGATGTCGCAGTTGCCGCCGGAAGGGATCTCGCCGCGCAGCAGCCGGTCCATCGCGGCGCGGATGCGGTTCTCGTTCCCGGCGCGCTGGGCTGAGCTGATCCTCATGCGCGGTCCTCATCAGGGGTCTGTGACGCGGCGTCGATCTGGGCGACGACGCGCAGGGCGCGGTCGTGGTCGGCGGTCAGGCGGGTGCGCTCGGCGGCGCGGGTCTTGCCGAGCTGGCCGAGGAAGGTCTTGGTGCGTTCGGCGTGCTCAGCCCAGACCGGGCGGTGGGATGCGTGGTGGGTGGCCTGGGGACAGCGGGCCGAGTCGCACATTCCGATCAGCGGCCGTTCGGCCGTGGCGGTGCCGGCCAGGCGGAGGCAAAGCGCCCGGGACGGGTCGGTGAACCAGCAGTAGTTCGCGGGAGCCAGGTGCAGGACGTCGGCGCGTTTACTCAGCAGGTTGAGAATGTCGCGGTCGTTGCGCTGGACGCGGGGAGCCGTCGCGGTGGCGGGTTCGAGTTTCTCGTCGACGAGGGCGAAGAACTCGGTCAGCTCGCGGGCACCGGGACCGGCCGGCAGGATTCCCTGCTGGTAGTTCCGGAATTCGGCCAGGACCAGGTCGAGGTTGCGGTCGGCTTCGTGTTTGTTGACCTCGGCGAGCAGCTCGGCCTGCGCGCCTCCGGGCCGCGAGGCATACCCCTCGGTTGTCGCCGTCGCGACATGCTTGAGGTGGATCTTGGTGGCGAGCACGCCGCCGGGCCGGTAGGCCATCTCCAGTGCGAGGGTGCGCCTCAGCATCCTGGGGTTCACGAGCGCGTCGGGGATCGGCGCTAGTCCCAGTCGGCGGCCCGCATCGGAATTGACCCATGCGCGGAACCATTTGTAACGGACGTAGAAGGCGAACCGGCCGAACAGCGGTGCGCCGGGTTGCGGGTCGTCGTGCAACTGCTCGGCGATTTCCGCGGCCTGGTAGGCGGGTTCGATGACGACCCACTCGTCGTCGGTGCCGCCTAGGGGGCGGCCCTTGACGACTTTGCTGGCGAGCCGGAACCGCCGCAGTCCGGGGACCGGTTCCTCGACCGGGCGCCGGGAGCCGACACGCAGTTCCATCAGCTCGCTGGCCCGCATTCCCGAGACCGCGGCCAGCAGGACTATGGCTGCGGTGCGGACGATGCCGACCAGGGCGACGGCCTGCGAACGGTGCAGCGGGAGTGTCCACGGCAGCATGCCGGAGCCGTCGGCGGCCGGGATCTCGGCGGCGTCGCGGGCGAACTGACGGTCTACTCCGCCCGAGTTCACCGCGTCCTGCAGCGGGCCGCGCAGCAGCGGCATCCATTTGGCCCACAGCTGGGTGTAGCCGGCCTGCCGGGCCAGGATCCCGGTGGCCACCGGCAGCAGCGGGTCGCCGGAGGCCCATCCGGCGGCCAGCCTCTCGCTGATGTCGTGGTCCTCGATCATCGGCAGGGCGGTGCCGGTGGCCGTGTAGCCGGCCAGCACGGCCTTGATGTCCTCGATGACGGTCGGCGCGCTGTGCCGGAGGCCTGCGGCTTTCAACGAGGAGACGCGGTCGGTTTCGCGTATTTGCTGCTGCAGCGCGACGGCGTGCGGGCCGAGAACGGTGACCAGGTGCAGCGCTGCGGCGAGCATCGGCTGGAGGACCTCGCCGGGAACCGGTGCGGTCTTGTTCGCATGCCGGCCGCTGGGCATCTCCGCGACCGCGCTGGCCGACGCGCCGCCCCACGGCCGCAGGTCAGGTCTCACCCGGTCGACGGTGAACAGGTCCCGGTAGTTGATCAGGTCGATGACGGCCTGCGCCGCCGCGCGCCGGACACCTGGGCTTTGCTCTCCGACAACGGCGCCGTCCTCGTCGAGGACGAAACGGCGGTGCGCCAGGTATGCCTCGCAGTCCGTCGTGTCCAGCTGTGCCAGGCTGCTGGTGCCTTGCTGCGCGAGCCAGGTGAACAGGCGGGAGAGCTCGTCCAGCCGGGCCGCGCAGCTGCGCAGGTGCAGGGGCGTGCGGTAAGCCCGTGGCAGCAGGGCAACCGCCGGGTGCAGCGGGGCCAGCATTGCCATCACCAGTTCTTTGGCGACCAGGCGGCATCCGGGCTGGGTGATCGTGGTGAAGTCGAAGTGGCGCTGATGGAGGGGCATCTGGACGGGCAGGCCGATGACGTCGGTGAAGTCCCACAGGTCGTGGTCGAAGACCGGACGGTCTGCGTCGTCGGGAAGGGACAGGCCCGCATGACCGCAGACGTCGGCGCCGGCGAACGGCGAAGACGGCGGGCCAGCGAAGTGACGGGCGGTCGCCGGCGTTGTCATGCCGTCAGGTCCTCGGGGCGCAGCGGGATCTCGTCGTCGGTGCCGGTGACCTCAGCGCTCGCCGAGGCGAGCCCGGCGGGGTCGAACCGGTCCAGGATCCGGTCGATCCGGGCGGCATAAGGGCCGAAGACGGCCATGAACTGGGCGGCGGGCATCTGCTGCCACTGCCGGGAGAAGAACGCCTTCAGGCGCAGCAGGTTCACCGCGTGACGCGGGGCGAATATCGCCAGCGGGCAGAGCAGGCAGACCCATGGCCGGGCCGGGCACGGCTTTCCCACCGGGCCGTGCAGTCCGGAGAGCTGGTCACCGCAGGCCGCCGTGAACACGTCCCGGGCCCCGCCGACCAGTTCGGCAATCGCCGTATCGTCCAGGCCCAGCTCCGCCATCAGCTGCGGGTAATCGGCGGCCAGCGCGGCCGCGTCCTCCTCGGTGATCACCGTGGGCGGGTGGGCGCGGCGCAGCAGATCGTGCTGGGCGTCCTCGACGATCGCGTCGACGAGGTGCCGCTGAGCTGGCGTCGTGGCGCTGAGGTAGTGATCGCCCTCAACGGCCGGGGTGTGGTTCGGGTCGATCGTGGCCCGGGTGCTGCCGGTCCAGCTGTTCTTGTCACGCATCGACTGGTGGGTCGTGCGGATCCGTGCCCGGTGGATTTTCATAGGCTCGCCGTCCTCGCCCAGGACGCCGAAGCGGCGGACCCAGCGCTGAACGGCGACACGGTCGACCTCGCGGACCAGGCGCGCGTTGCCTGCCTGGCTTATCCCCAGCCACAGTTTGCCGCGCTCTGGCGGCGCGACGAAGCTGCGCAGCAGCGCCGAGTGGGACAGCCACTGTTCCAGCAGCCGGACCGCGGGCCGCGGAAGGTTCAGGCTCTCGGCAGCGGTCCGGCCCTTGACATAGGACAGCAGAACCGTGGAATCTCCTGCCCAGTCCACGTCGCCGACGACGAGATCGGCGATACCGTCCGGCACGATCCCGGAGTAGATCCCGAACAGCAGCCGGTAGGCGATCAGCGTGTCAAGGTGCGGGAACACGGCCTGGATCGCATCGTGAAGGACGGCCATGCCGCCGCGTTTGCGGAAGACGTTGACAGTCACGCCGGTGAGCCGGGCGAACTCCGGCGTGCTGACCGGCCCGGTCCGGCCCAGCATCCGGCAGAAGTTCTTCACCGTCCATCCGCCGCCGGCCGGCTGCCGTCCTTCAGCCCACGCCAGCGCCTGCCGGTGGGCAGCATAGCTCTCGTTGGCCAGACGCCGGCAGACCCCGGTCAGCCGGGCCCATTCGGCTTCCGGGTAGGGAGGCAGCGGCTGCCGGTTGGGCTGGATATTGAAGTGACGGCCGGCGGCCAGCTCCAGGATCCCCTCGCCGAGGACGCCGCCGGAGCGGGCGAACCCCTCCACCAGGCTGCGGGTCATCGCCTCCACATGCGTCGGCCCGGCCATCCAGAACTGAGCCAGCCGGCCCCGCCGCAGATCACCGGCCCCGCCGCCGAAGCCTTGTCCCGCCAGGGTCCGCACCATCATCCGCAAGGACCGGACATAGTGATCGACCGAGCCCGCCGCGTCAACACTGCCATGCGGATGGATCAGCTCGACCAGGCCGGCGGCCAGATCCCGCGCCAGCCGCGGATTGGGCAGCCCGTCCAGGGAGAACTCGGCGCGGCTGCCGTCGCTGAACACGCACCAGATGCCCAGCGGTTCCTCTACGAGCATCGTCGGCATCAGAACACCCCGTCCTCGCCGCCGGCATCGCCGTAGAATTCGGCGCGGGCCTCACGCTCGGCGTCCTGCTCGCCGGGCAAGCCGGCTGCGGCCCCCGCGCTCTCGTAGGCCTGCCGGTAGATCCGCGTGGTGTCCAGGCGGCGAAGGTACTTCTCCGTTGTCAGCACACTGCTGTGCCCGAGAAGATCGCGCAGCACCAGCAGCGGATCGGCCTTGGACAAGTAGAACATCAGCGCCGCGTCCTCGTCGGTGTCCGCGACGAGCCTGGCGGCCTGCCGGTAGTGGCCGGACACCAGGTATTCCAGGGTCCGCATCGAGAAACTGTGCCGCAGCCGGTGCGGGTGGACATGCGGGAAGCGGGGCTCGAACCGGGTACGGATCCGGTCAGCAGTCCGCTCGAACACGCTGGACCAGGCGGTGAAGGGGCCGCCGTCGGCCTTGACCGCCAGAAGGCACGACCCGCCGCCGGGAGCCACTAGCCGCCGGCGTTCGCCGGGGGTCAGCGAGTCCCACGAGCGTCGCAGCCCGTTGATCCGGCCGCCGCGTTCGTCCGGCCTGGACACCGTCAGCGGCTCGCCCCACCGGGCCGGCGGGCGCCACGACGATCCCTCCGTCGCCGCAGCCCGGTCCAGGGCCAGGTAATCGTGCACCGCGGTCAGCGCACCGTACGAGATCCAGGTGGTGCGGAACTTGCGGCCCTTGGTGATCCCGGCCGGCACCGGAAACGGGATCGGCACGGTGCTCGCCGCGGGCGGCAGTGCCGGGATCTCGTAGCAGAGCAGATAGGTGAACTCGGACAATCGCAGGCCGGTCGCCAGGGCAAGCACGGCGACCGCCGCGTTGCGGGTCATCTCCCGGCCCCGGTAGCCGCTGTCCGGCGAGCCGTCCGGGAGCAGGCCCCGCAGGGCCTTCAGGAACAGGCCGGTGAAATCAGGCTCCAGGTACTTGATGGTCACGTGCGGTTTCGGCGCCCGGCGTACTGCCAGGTTCACCTTCACCTCCCGGCCCGTGCCGTTGAACAGCGCCCGCGCGGTCCGGTAGGTGAACGGCTCAGCCGCCGCGTGTCCCTCGGCGATCGCCCACCGGTAGAACAGCGACAGGACGCTCATATGCTGACCCCACGTAGACGCTGCGAACCGCTCCGCCGCCGGACCAGCCGCCCGGTGCTCTGCATAGCGGCTCAGCCCGGCCTTCAGCCGCGCCCGCGGGTCGAACAGCCCGACGCCATGCCCGTCCAGGAACTCCATCCACTCCTTGAGGATCCGGGCGTAGTTGACCCACGAACTGCGCGCCGGCGCCCCGCTGGATGGCAGCTCCCGCAGCCACTGGTTCACCGCCACCGACGGCCGCGGGGTACCGGGCCCGTCCTCGAACCGAAGGTCGTCATCAACCAGGACCGGCATGCCCTCCGGGATCAGCGGACGGTGCCCGACATCCCAGGATTCCCAGCCCCGGCCGGAAAAGAAGCTCAAGATCACGAGCCGTAACCATAGAAACACAACACGCACCAGGCAACCCGAAACACGGTTGCCGCCCGGACAGTCAGCGGCTAATCGCAACACGGTAACTAAGCGGAGACAATGTGCCGCAGCGAATGCAGCGTCGCTGAGGTTCCCGCCTGGTCGCTGGCCCGCTCGAACATGCGGTGCACGGCGTGATAAGTAAGAGGCCGGACCGGGCGGCGCAGCGTCCACCACAACGGCTGCCGCCGCCCCTTCGGGATCAGGTCAGCCATCTCCACCTGGTAGAGCCGCAGCCACACGAACGCGTCCGTGGAGGCCGGCAACTCCTGCAGCTCACGGGTTCCCTTCCGGACCACCGTGATCACCTGCCGCCCCGGATCCACCCCCGCCACCATGGCCGACAGCAACTCCGACGCCCGGGCCCCGGTGGACACGTAGAAGGCGACAAGCGCCCGGTCCCGGTGCGACGGCAGCCGGGCGAAGATCTCGTTGAACTCCCCGTCAGGAATGCTGCGCGGAACCCGGCTGGGCACCCGCGGCCGGTAGAGCCCGGCGCGCTCGTGACGGTACGGCTCCATCGGATTGTGGTGCGCGTGGGCCCGCCCGCCCCGCCGGGACCGGTCCAGCGGGAACGGGTTGATGACCGGCCCGGTGCCCGCATCCCGGTGAAAGTCGTAAAACGACCGCAGCACCGTCTCCGAATGCGCGCGCACCGACGGCGCGTACCCTCCGCCCGCACCAGCCGGGACGACAGGCCCGGCAACCAGCGTGGTGCGCCAGTGCGGCCGGGGCTGCTTGCCGGCAACCTGCAGCCACCGGCTGAAGTCGCGGGCCTCGGCACGGGTCGCCCGATCCCAGGCGACCCCCGAATCACACCAGCAGAACCTGAACCATCGCAGCAAGTCCAGCCCATAGGACCGGACCGTGGACGCTGCCCTGCCCGCCGCCAGCAAATCCCGGAACCAGGCCGTGACAGCCTCCACCACCGCCCCCTCAGGATCAAGCAACTGATAGGGCTCATACCGGTTCCCCGTGGCCACCAG
>WNFG01001848.1_pt1 | contig 17800 bp, 8 predicted proteins | sample 5400431 | NCBI WGS metagenome assembly WNFG01 (sample SAMN13153346, study PRJNA577476) | soil metagenome | isolation source: 120 cm saprolite under Douglas fir tree site 2 hole 3 replicate 2 | place: USA:California | collected 2015-04-18 | reverse complement strand
CCGCCGCAACTGGTGTCGATACCCAGAACACAGCGGCGGAAGTTCGCCCAGACTGAGGCAGGATCCGCGAATATATTGACTCCCGTGCCGCCGGCCACGGGTCCGTTGCTAGTAGCTACGTTTTGCGTAAAACCTGGTAGCGTTGCAGCTGAGCCAGGGACGCCAAAGTGCGCCGAATGGCCACCAATAAACGGACTAATCGGAATTGCGCTTTCAAATGCAGAGCCTGAACTCCCTACATTGCCCATCTCACCGAAACCCTGACAGGCCGCATTACAGTTGCCGCCTTCGGTGTAGCCAATGCCAATCGGGAAGCCGCTCTGGGCCGTAAAGAACGGAGAAACCGACCAACCGTCAAGCAATTTCCCTTGCCAGCCATGTCGGCCCTTGAAGAACGTCGGCTTGTAGCTCCAGCCGCTGGTGAAAATGTACTTGATGTCAAAAACCTGCGGTCCATAGCTGGCCTTGGGATTCCAGATGTCCAGCCATTGATTCGAACTGTTGTACTGAGCAATCTGCGCAGTACCCAGCGCTTTTCCCCAGGTGAAGTTTGAAATCGACGTGAGCCCATGCCAATCATTCATCTTCAAGGTAAAGAACGCGGCGTTGTAGTTCGAATAACCCAGACTGGTCGTCGTGTTAATCGCCGTGGCCTGCGAACTCAGCATGGTGCGACCGAGAGTCCATGAACTTCTGCCGTTCATAAAAGCCCACAAATCGGAAACTCGAGTTGAGCCGATAAAGCCACGCACACTAGACGAACTGAGCAAGGCTTGAGTGCAACTGGTGGCGCCGCAAAAGGACGATCCCGTTCCACCCAAGGCCGTTTCAAAGAACGCCTGGTTTGGGACTGACGCGATCAACGTATTAAGTGCAGCCGTTTGCTGGGCTGCTGTTCCGGCGGTAGTTGTTATGTCGATGTTGGTGCAACGACCGCCGCCGCCTGGAGAACACAGCGCACTCCAAACATTCGCGAAGGCCTTTGCGAACGTCTGACCTCCGAGAGTCATCATGTAAGGTACCGCGTCAAGATTGATCTCCTCGAAGATGTTACGGGCTCGCTTGCCCATGTATCCAGCCTCAAACGATATCTTTCGTGATATCTGACGCTGAATCGTAAAGTCCCAAGTGTCTACTTTCTCTGGCTTGTAGTCCGGATCAAGCACCGTGGAATCTCCGGCAACGGCCTGCCCGCCAACGCCCGGGAAGAAGGGCTGCGGTAGATTCGTGCTAGGGGCCTGCAATGGCGCGACCAAACCATCCGGGCCAATGCGAAATACGGCATTCGGACCTGACAACGTATTACTGGTACCACAGGTTCCGTTGCTCAGAGCGAAGCCGCAAGTAACTGGTTGCAGCAGTCCCGGCCCCAGCAGTGGCACCAAAACCTGGTTTACACCATTGATCCTCCCCCACGTTCGGCCATAGCCTCCGCGGAGTACGGTCTGACCCTCGCCAAACAACTTGCCCAGGAGACCCGATCGATAATTCGGATTCCAGGCGACAGAGACTCGAGGGCTGAAACCGCCTTTGAACGGCGTGTAGGGATACTTCATGTGCAAGTTCCCGGTGGTTTCAAAACCGAGGATTGGAGCATAGGCTTGACCAGCCAGCGCCGCAGCTTTTCGCGCCGCCAGAAACTGATCCGTGTGAACTAAGGCGCCGCTCGAATCCACGAGTTCAACTTGGGCGCCGTTCGCTTCAACCGGCGGTGTCTCGTACATGTAACTGAGACCATAGCTGACGGTCAACGACGGCTTCATCCGCCACGTATCGGCAAAGTATCCACTGTAATACTTGATGGTACTCAGCTCCTGAGCGAGCGTGCCGATTGGTTGGATCTGCAAACTTGATCCAGTCCGCGTGTAGATAACCTGCGTCTGCGCGACGAGTCCCAGAACCGATGCAGCCAGATTCTGGTAATTGCTGGCATTACTTGCCGCTGCCGTCGGAATACAGGATGAAGTGTTGCCCGCCCCGCACGCGGTGAAACTGATATTGCCCTGGCCAATGCCGTACACGATTTGATTATTGATCGTGCTGCCATTGTCCGTGCGGGTGTGGTAGTTGAAATTGTTCTGGAGCTGCCCGCCGAATTGGAATAAGTGATTGCCTTTCACCCAAGTCAGGTCGTCACGGAGCATCTTGTCCTGGCCGTCCCAGACGCGCTGGCGCGTGCTTTGATTGTTTACGTTGTATGGGATTAGCGCGGACGTGCTTTCGAAGGTCGAAGTCGTCCCGGCCGGCGCAATTTCCAGCGCGCCGCCCAAACCTCCCAACTGCGGCGGGTCGTTCTGCGTCGACCACTGCCACCAGTTCCACAGATAGCTCAGCCGCAAGTCATTGGTGATTCTTGAACTGACGTTGCTGGTAAGTCCGATCACCATCAGCTCACCAAGCTGAGGCCGCGGCGCCTTCGGGGTATATTGGCCAGCCGTGTCTCCGAAATAGCCGCCCACATCGACTTGATTGGTTGTGACGTTGAGCAGTTTGAAGGCGCGGAAAGAACCGAAGAAGCGGTTCTTCGCGTTGAAGTCATGGTCGAGTCGCCACACATAATTGTTCGAGGTGAGCGGTGTGCGAATGGTTGAGAGAAAGCCCAACACATTATATCCGTCATTAATAATTGAGCTCGACGAATTACAAAAGCCGCACAGCGGATCTGAGCCCAACGGGATTCGGGACCAAACACTTTGGATCGTCGGGCTTATCCCGAGACCGCGCGGATCGAGTGTACTTCCCGTGCCAGGCAGTGTTACCGTTCGCAGATTACCTGCCGCAGCGCTACCTATCACCGTCGTTACCGGACCCGGATTGAGATTGTAGGGCTGGAACACGCCGCTCGAATCCGGCACTTGGATCACGCCGGCACGCAACGCAATTGACGGCGATTGCTTTTCGAATAAACCACTGCCTGGGAACCGGAAACCTTCATAACCGAAGAACAAGTAAGTCTTGCCGCCTAATATCTTCTTCGGAATGATTGGCCCACCCGCCGTAAACCCAAAACGACTTCTATGATTTGGAATTATGGGTGAGTACAACAGTTGGCAATTGTTGTCACCTGAAGCCAAAGTTGTTCCCGCGGAGCAAAGTCTGAGTCCTGTGGAGGAACTCGGATCTGTCGGCGGAATCCCCTTATTGAACTGGGTGTGGTTGGCCAGCCATGAGTTGGCGGCGCCATGGTTCGTCGCATAGTAGTATCCATAACCTGAGCCATGCCATTGATCGGTTCCGCGACGGGTGACCATCTGGACCTGCGCCCCGCTGGACTGATTAAAATCAGACGTCTGCCCAAAGGTGCTGACTTTGAATTCTTCTACCGTTTCGATCGGGGTTGCCACCACACCAGAGGCCATGCCGTTGGTCTGGCTACCGGCGAGACCGGTGAAGTTCTGGATGTATCCGATGGTGTTGCCCGCCATATCGTCGGTGTTATTGCCGCCATCGATCGTGAATGTGTTCTGATCCATGTAGCTGCCGGCGATATCGCCTCTGGGCGTCACTCCGGGCTGAAGCGACAACAGGGATGTTGCGTCGCGGCCAAGGTTCGGCAGTAACTCCAGTTGCTTTAGGTTAATGGTGTTGCCTATCGTCGCATTCGCGGTCTGCAACTCAGAGCCGATGGACGATGAAGTTACCACCACGGTCTCGGTGACCGACCCTACTTCCAACGTGACATTAACAGTTAATACAAGGCCGATGCTGACCTTCTGTTGCGCCATCTTGGACACCTTGAACCCCGACTTGCTAACGGTTATGTCGTAAAGACCGGGGTTAACCACGGGGAAGGTATAGCGGCCGGAGTCATTGGTGGTGGCCGACTGTTTGGAAGTGGTCGCGATTTCAGTGAGGGTTACATCGGCGCCGGGTACCGACGAGCCTTGCGGGTCCGACACCTGTCCCGTGACACTGCCGGACGATGCGGTTTGCGCCCGCACTGAACTCGCCGCCAGACTCAACAGAATGCCGACGCAAACGATCAGTCCCGGGAAGAACGAAACTCTTTTCATTTTGAGATCCTCCTGAAAGAAGAGTCGTGCTAAGCCTGTGACACCCGGAAGACTAATTGCCTGCCGACCATCGCACCCCTAGTACGCAAAGCCAAATTGCGGGTAGCTACTAACTGCTAAAAAAATGGCGAGTAATCTCGATGACAAAGTTCCGCTAATAAGAACTTTGCAGCAACACTTCTGATTATGGGGGCCAGTATATAACCAACGCCGAGGGCGTCAAGGATTTTTTCCAATTTTTTGGCGACCTCTGCAAGAAAATGGGTACCGGGAAGATACCTTGGGCTAACTGACAGGAGCCGCTTGGGACCACCAATTGGAAGCAGGACGACCGCTTTCGCCGCTATTTGCTGATGATGCTGAACGAGTTGGGATCGATTTTCTCGTTGAAAGTAAATTGAGTTAACTTGATCGTCCAATCAGTCAAAAGAGTTCCCGCGTCCGTATCCGTGATCAAATTGATTTTGTAAGTGTGGGGCAGGTTTAGTTCACTCTCTTTCTTAAAGTCCGAAAACTCTTCCACCATCTTGAAGCGCGTCTCCCGTCCGATGCCGGGGGTAACATAGGAACGGTCCCCCATGGCACCCGCTATCGTTCGTTCATATTCAGTCCTTACATGCTTGAAAGTGTCCGGATCAAAATAGAGTTTGATCTGAAGATCGGACCCGCCGCGCGGCACGTACTTGAGTTCGTGAAGCATCTGATTTCCCACTTTCTTCTCGCCTGAGTATTCCAGTTCGGCATTTCGCTTTGTCAGGTCAAGCAAGGGCCACGCCGACGATAGCGTCCCACCCATCAAGCCTTGTTTGAAAATGAGACTGTGGGTCATCAGGAAGCTACCCAGCGCTGAGCGGGAGCCGGGTAAGATGTAAGCCGCCATGAATGTGCTTCCATTAAAACCCAGCTCTTCGCGCGGGTAAACCGCACTCGGAAAGCTCATGCCAAGCAAACTCTTGATATCCTCGGAAGCCAACACGGCCCGGCCTACGGCCTGGCCAACTGGCGTCGTATGAAAAACAACCTGAGAGGTCCCGGAGATAATTCGAGTCTTAACGGCCGCGCGCTCTTGAGCGGATCCTATAGATTCGAGGTGTCGGGCTACAATGTCTTCAGGCTTCAGCTTCTGCGCCGAGGATTTTGAAGGGACAACAAAAACGGGCAACGCTAAAGCGATAGCCAGAAGCGATACGACCGAAAGCTTCCTCATCAGACTACCTTCGCGTCTTCTCATCTCGATTCTCCGGTCATACTAGCCAAAGGCATTTGAAAGTCGTGCTACCAGCCGTCTTCAGCCGGCTTTCCCGAAGGGTTTATAGACCAGCGCTTTTGGCGCTGGACCAACGTGAGCAGGTGAGACTAGCGCGCTTCAGCGTGCTTCCAATCGACTGCTTTAGCATATGGCTAAAGCTTTCATGAGTAAGCCCGTTCAAACGGACTACGGAATTCTTTGGCGCGCCCCAACCCGGCCGTCAAACGGCCGGTCCAGCAACCCTGACGGGCAAGCCGCGTGAACGCGGCTGGAATTGCTCAACTGTTTCAGGGCAGATCCAAAATCAAAAATCCAATCATCCAAAAACAAGAACAGCGAGACATCTTTTCGGATGCCTCGCTGTTTGTTCCATTCAAACCAGCTAGAACTGAAGCTTCAGTGCGAACTGAATGATGCGCGCTGATTCCCCCGTCTGGACAACGGTCTGCGTCGAAGGCGGCGCCACCGTTGCGCAGCAGGTTTGAGCAAAGACAGGAGACGACAGCGCCGGTGAACCCACGCTCGCATCTCGAGGATTGTCGAAGTTCGGGTGGTTCAGCGCATTGAACATTTCAGTTCTGAATTGCAGTTTGAAACGCTCGGTCAACTGGAACGTCTTGATGAATCCAAGATCGAGATTCCAGTAGTGTGGAGCGGTAAAGATGTTCCGGCCAGAACCATTCTCACCCGGCGCCGGAATACAGAAGGCTTGAGTTAGATCGATCCCACACGGAAGCGCGGACTGTGCCGGAAACAGCACTGGACCGGCGAAGGTCTGACCTGGAAGGTATTGTAGTTGCGCGCTGATTGGCCTCTGTACAATGGCGCGTGCAACGTGCCCGCCATTAGCTGTGCGCCCACCCGGCGAAGTAGTACTGTCTCCGCCGGCATTGACGCTAAAGGGCTCACCAGTCATGAAAGTGTAAATGCTGTTAATGGTCCAACCGCCGAGGAGATGATTAACGACTCCGTGAGACGATCGGAGAAAACGTTTTCCCTTGCCGACCGGCACTTCCCAAACTGACGCTGCTTGCAACACCTGGGTGCGATCAAAATCCGAACGGCCGCGGTCGATGCGAAAGTTGCGAATGTCGGTCGAGGTGCGTGAGTTGGTATTCGTAAGACCGCCGCCTGATGACGCGCCAACCGGATCAACCGACTGGTTGTCGATTGACTTACCAAACGTATACGCCATGCTCAGCCCCAGGCCGCTGCTAAATCGGCGCCGCAGCGTAAACTGAGCCGCGTGATAATTCGAATCCCCGCCGTTGTCGAGATACGTAATTCTGGCGAACTGCTGGTTCGGGCGAAGCTTGAGCGCCAGGGTGTTATCTTCTACTCGCTGAGCGAAGGATCCGGCGGCATTGAACTGAAGATCCGTCAGAGTTGCCGACTGGTTCAGCACGTTAGCTGCACTCGTAGCACTAAGGCCAGCTGCCGTTAATTGACCGAGCAGCGGTGGCGTGACGCCACATGCGACACCGGCCGATGTCGTACCCGAGGGCCGGCAACCGGTTATCGCGACGTTCTGCTGCATGATAAGGAACGAGGGCAAAATCGGACCAGGATTGATCTGATTGGCATTGTATGCCATGAAAAGGTGCTCACCACGCCGACCGATATAAGAGGCGTCCATGACTAAGCCCCAGGGTAATTCGCGCTGTAAACTGAGATTCCATTCGTGCACGGTTGGAAGCTGCATCTGAGGCGCAAATACCGTAATTGGAGGAGAGTTCGTATTCAGTTGCTGCGGTGGTGTAAAGAATGTCGACGGTTTAGCTGACGGCGCAGGCAGCAGTGTCGGGAAGCCACCGGCGACTGTATTGTTAATGTTGGCCGAATTAACGCATCCTGGCGTAATCGGCGCGAAGGACGACGTCGTCGTGGTGTATGAGGTCGTGCAACTTTGGACTAGGCCGGGGATTCTTCCCGCCGCGGCTGTCACCTGAAAAGAGGAAATGGTATCAAACGCGATTCCATAACCAAGTCGAATCACGCTCTTGCTATTCCCGCCGAACAGACGATGCATAAGACCCGATTTGAAATCCGGGCTCCAAGCCAAGCCGAAGCGTGGTCCAATTGCACCGTTGAAACTGCCTTCGTACCAGTGTTTCGCCGGGACAAAACTTACTGCACCAGACGCATTGAGCACCGGGGTTGCCGGTAATGGCGTGCCAGTAATCGGCGTACTGGCGACGAACACGTTGGCTTGTGGCGAAGTGTTGGCAGGCGGATTAAATTCCCAGCGCGCGCCGTAATTCAAAGTCAGATTCGGGCGAACCTTCCATTCATCCTGAAAGTAAAAGTTGTATTGATCCAGGTTGTGCTTCTCGGCATACAACGTAACGCTATTGCCGGTTTTGAATGGCAGGAATGTGTCCTGGGTAAGGTTCGAAATAAAGACCTGCGTCATTGAAGCCGGCAAGCCGTAGAGGTTATTTATGTAAGCACTCAGATTTGTGGCATCGGTCGAATTAATGCCTGATGCCGCCAGGAAACCGGAGTTGACGACTAGGCTGGCACCCGAGCCGGTAATAAACGCTGGCCGTGTACTGCCGGAGAAGGTCACTGAAGGCGTCACGTTAATACCACCAGGCTGGCCGCGCTGATCGACGTGCCGGTAGAAGCGCACGTTGATTCCGCCGCGAAAAACGTGCGCGCCACGGACGATACTAAGGTTGTCAAGTAACTGCGGCGTAGTGACCCAACGTGCCGTTCGCGGTGTATTAATATATGGCTCGCTGAGGTTGGCAAAGTCGAACGGCGGCACGTCCGGCCATTTAGGATTGGCCTCGCCCTGAGGGAAAATGAAACCAAACCTAGCATATCCGGCAGTTAGCTCATTGACTACGCGCGGCGAGATAACCCGGCGATAGCTGAGTGCCAAATTAGAAGTGCGCCGGAAAACTTCACCCTGCGGCGGATAACCGGGAAACACCTGGGGCCTGCCATTTAGTGGATCGCCTTTCAGAGTGTTGTAGTCGGAAAAGAGATAGCGACCGAACACGCTGTTGTTAGCATTGAAATTGTGATCGATGCGAGCAGCGATGGCTGGTCCCCGCACCGCGGTCGGCGGATTCCACAAAAACGCGGCGGTGTTAAGGCCGTCACCAGACGTAAAGTTGTTTGGTAAAGGGTAGGGCGCCATAATCCCTGCCACTACAGTGTCGAGGGGTTTCGCCAGCGTGTTATTACCGGCACCGGGACGAGTATCGTAAGTACGAATGCAGCGAACCGTGACCGTGGCGCTGCAGAGCGGCACGATTGGCACGCCTGTAGTAGGATTGACGAGCAGCGCATTATTCCGTGTGATAGTGGTCGTTCCCACGACGAGCGGATTACTTGGATCGGGAACGAAGTAACGGAAGACTCCGGCGCGTGCTTCAGGGGTTAGAACGATTGGTATGCCAAACGTTTGATCGATCGGCTGCGTGAAGTCGATGCGGTTTTGTTGGTAGCTGCCAAAAAAGAAGGTCTTGTTTTTCCGAATTGGGCCTCCCATCTCAAAGCCAGGTTGGAACATCCTGATCAAAGGCTTCGGCGTCTTCTGCGCGTTGGCGAAGAACTCGTTAGAGTTAAAGCCCTCGTTACGAAGAAACAAGTAGCCGGTGCCGTGGTATTCGCTTGTTCCGCTTCGCGTGGCAACAGAAATCGACGCACCGCTGTTTCGGCCTTCCTCGGCGGTCGCATTGTTGGTCGTGACCTTGTACTCCTGTACGTTATCAGGAGTGAGGCGATAGAGATTGCTGACCGGGTTAGGCACTGATGATTCGTTCGCTTCGATGCCGTCAATCGTCACGTTGTAGGCGCGGTCGCGCGCGCCGTTCACGTGCACGCCAGAGCCGGCGCCGCCGGCGGATCTTTGCACCACACCCGGTTCGAGCAGCAACAGCGTCAGCGGATTGCGCCCATTGAGCGGGAGAGCTTCGATAGCTTTCTGCTCAACCACATTTCCGATCGTGGCATTTGCCGTTTGCAGTTGTTCGGTTCCACCCGTAACTGTCACGGTCTCGGAAACCTGGCCAACTTCCATGGTCGCGTCGACGGTCAGCGGCGTGCCGACCTCCAGCGCGTTGCCGGTTTTCCTAAAAGTTTTGAATCCGGACTTCTCGACAGAGATCGTGTAATTACCAACCGGCAGCGAGGTAAACGCAAACAGGCCGGCGTCGGTCGTGTTTTGGTTTTGCGCGACGTTGGTGGCTTCGTTCTTCGCTGTCACTGTGGCGTTCGGGACAACGGCGCCATTGACGTCTCGAACAGTTCCGGTGATGCCTGATGTGCCGGTCTGTCCCAGCGCCGCCGAAGCGCAGATGACCAAGAGAACTAAAAGCGAACCGATCAAGTTTGCTGGCTTTAACATTGGTGCGATCCTCCTGAGTGAACGTAGACTGGTAGCGATCCCGAAAAACCACTTCAAGGAATTCAAAGTTTTCTGCTAACTAAAAATGGCGAGTTCGAACAAGTAAGCAGTCCGTCTTAGCGCGTCAAATCCATCATCAGACCGCGTTGCACAAAATTTGCACGCAAGTATATTGCCTGAAATTTTCTGGTCAAGAGTTTTTATGCGGCTCAGGCATTTCGAGCACGATAAACCTGAGTTCAAGTGGTGTGTTTGGGCAAATTTCACCGCGCTGATTGAGGCCGCCGGCCGAGAAGCGAAGGCGTGTCCCTACGAAAAAATGGAAGACCTGATCCATTATTCTGAAAAAGTCATTGTCACAGCGGAGCGCGACTCAGGCGTCCATCAAGGCTGTTTATCGAAGTGATAAGTTCTTTTAGTTTTCATTGTGAGACCAGCCCTAATAGAATTGGCGGCCTTCCCGCGATTGGCGTCGACGGCCGTTAGCAGCAGTCCAACTGTTCTTTAAACGTTCCAGTAAACCAGTAAAGAGGATTCCACCATGAAACATCACGTTCACGTTCTGCGCGTTCTGTTTGTAGCACTCGCTCTCTGTTTTAGTCTGGCCGGGACCGTGGTTGCACAAGAAATCACCGGCTCAATTGTAGGCTCAGTCAAGGATGCCAACGGCGCCGCCGTTAAGGGCGCGACCATCACGGTCAGCGACGTGGACAAGAAAGTCACGGTGCGAACGGCAACGACCAATGATGATGGTCAATTCTCAATTCCCGACTTGACGGTTGCGACCTATGACGTGACCGTGGAAGCGACGAACTTCAAGAAACACATCGAGAGCAAGGTCAAACTCGATGTCGGTCAAAGACGGAGCGTTGATGTAACTCTTCAGGCCGGAAACATCGCAGAAACGGTAACCGTTGTAGCTGCGCCTCTAACGGTTGAACTGACTACGCCGGCTGTGGCGAACGTAATCAACGGCGACCAGGTGCGTCAGCTTTCAATTAATAATCGTAATTTTGTCTCGCTCGTCACGCTTGCTCCCGGCGTTACCAACGACCTGGACGACGTGGTATTCACCGGAACGAATAATCCAGATACTCAAGTAGTGAACCGGACGCTCATCTCAGTTAACGGTGGTAGAAGCACAACCAACACGTTCACTATTGATGGCGCCGACGTAACAGACCGCGGCTCGAATCTAACGATTCAAGCCTATCCCAGCGTCGATTCGATCGGCGAGTTCAAGCTGCAGCGAAGTCTTTGGTCGGCTGAATCCGGCCGCAGCGGGGGTGGCCAGATAAACATAGTTACGCGTTCGGGAGGAAACCAATTTCACGGCAGCGGCTTCGAATTCGTGCGCAACGAGCGTTTCAATGCAAACGATTTTGCCTCTAACCGGACACCTGCCCTGGCGCTGCAGTTTGGCCGCGACTCAAATGGAAAGGTCAAGCGCAAGCCTTTCCGTTATAACAACTATGGCTTTACCGTCGGTGGCCCAATCTATATGTTCAGGTTTGGAGAAGGCGGCGCGATGGCCAAGAAACTCGCGAGAACGTTCTTCTTCTTCTCGGAAGAACGGCGCAGCGACATTCGCTACCCACTTCTCTCGACTAAAGTTATCGGTGGCGCCGTTCCCAGTGCGCAAATGAAACAGGGGATTTTCCCAATCCCTATTTGTCTAAGCGCAAACACGAACTCCCCGACTACCTGCACCTCAACCCTGCCTGCTGGAACGCCGTTAAGCAGCGTGGCGCCGGTTAGCAGTGTGGCCCAGCAATACATCAACTTGATCTGGAACAATGTGCCGAACCCGACGGACCTGGCGACTCTTCAACTCGAGTTTCCGGCTTTGAACATCGCAAAGTTCCAACAGGAAATAGCCCGAATCGATCATACATTTAACGACCGGTTGAATTTCTTCTATCGGTTCGAGCACGACAAGATCCCCACGACTGACGCCGATGGAACTATCGGGGGCCGCTCTAATCTTCCATTTGTCAATCGGACGTCATCGAATTCGCCAGGAACGACACACTCTCTTCAGTTCACCTACGCCCCCAGCCCGAGCAAGGTTTTCGAGGGCCGGTTCACGTACGGCTATGGAGCGATTTACATCGACACGATTGGCTTGGCGGCGAAGGCAGTGTCGCCGATCAATGTCAATCTTCCTTACCCCAGTACTCGGGATGTGGTACCGGTTCTGGGCGTTTCCGGCTTCAACTCGATCACCGGCTTCAGCAACTATATCGATCCCTCCTCTAAGATGAATTTCAGCGGAGACACGACCTGGGTACATGGCGGCCACACTATGAAATTCGGCCTAATGTATTCGCGCAACACGAAAACGGAAAACGCCCTGTCGGGTACAAACCAGGGATCGTTCAGTACTTTCAGTAACACCGTAACTTCATTTAGTGGGACCCCCGCCTGTGTTCGAGATTCCTCTCAGCCCTCTACTTCAATCGTTACGCTCTACCAGAATTGGGCATGTTTTATGATGGGAAAGAACATCACCTTCAGCCAGGCTAATCTCGATCTGACGGTTGATTTCCGCCAGCGATCGATTGAGGCGTTTGGTCAGGACGAATGGCGCATCAAAAAGAACCTGACCTTGAATTACGGCGTTCGTTATTCCTACTTTGGCCCGCCTTGGGATCGGAATGGTTTGCTGGTCAACTTTCTTCCCAGTCTCTGGAATTCGGCAAACGCTCCAATCGTAACGGGAGCTGGACTCCGTCGCGCGGGCACGGGCAATAACTGCAACGGCATAATCGTCAACGCCCAGAACTTCCAGACTGGACCGCCAGCGTTCAATTGCACGCCAACTGCCTCGCCTTTTGGTAAGTATGTCTACCAGGCCGAGAAGAAGAATTTTGCGCCGCGCTTTGGGATCGCCTGGGATCCTTTTAAGAAGGGCACAACCTCCATTCGCGCCGGGTATGGCATTTATCACGACCAGGTTTCGTTGAGCGCCGCGGAACTTCTCTCCCTGAATCCGCCTTATCTGCAGACCGCTACCCAGACACTTACGCGTTTGGATCAGCCGATCCCGGTAGGCTCGGCAATTCCCGTGGTTGCCTCGGCGACACCGGCGTCGATCCGCGCCATTCAGCCGAACTTTCTGACTCCTTACTTGCAGAGTTGGTCGCTTGATGCGCAGCATCAGTTTGGCAGCAAGACGGTGGTGACGGTTGGCTACTACGGTTCAAAGGGTACTCACCTGAACGGCAACACTGAATACAACGACCTGCCGATCGGAAGAGCCTTGAATACGCAATGCGCGACCGGTACCGCCGCCCTACAGGATCCCGGAGTGGTAACAACTGCTTGCATGGTGTCCGGCACCGCCTTTACGGCGACTCCTACTATTCTCGATCAGATTCGATCATATCGCGGCTTCCGCTCGATCAATGTGCTCGAGACGCGGTATAACTCGAACTACAACAGTCTGCAGATTTTTGGCCAGCGTCGTTTTTCGGGCGCGTCTCAATTGAACGTCGCCTACACCTGGTCAAAGAATCTGACTGATAATCAAACGTCGTCGGTCAGTGCTGCGCCGCAGGATGTCAACAACATCAGGGCTGAATACGGCCGGGCGGTTCTTGATCGGCGCCACGTGTTCAGTGCGAACTACATCTATGAGTTGCCGTTCTACCGCGATCAGAAAGGTACGATCGGCAAGATCCTCGGAGGCTGGCAGGCCTCCGGTATTATCACTTACAACACGGGCCTTCCCTTCAACGTGGCCAGTTCCAGCTACGATCCTGCCGGGCTCGGATTTATTCCGGCCATCATAGCGGGAGGCCGACCAGTGCTCCTGTGCGACCCGAACGCAAGCGCGCCCCACACCGTCGACCAGTGGTTCAATAAAGACTGTTTCGCCAGGCAGACGGCGGCCGGCACGACCGGCGTCTCGAACGCTGTGGGGAACGCCCCGAGGGGCGCCGTTGATGGACCACCAACCAAGCGAGTCGATTTTACGATGGCAAAGAGTCTGCGGTTACATGAAGGCGTTTCACTTCAACTGCGGGCAGAGGCCTTCAACATTCTCAACCATACAAACTTTAGAGGTCTCAGCACCAGCCGAGCGATCTCGAATGAAACGCTGTTTGGTTCGGTAGTTTCGTTCCGCGACCCGCGCGTCCTGCAGTTTGGCGCGAAGCTGTACTTCTAGTTTCTCATCTGGGTTCGTTCACCGAGTGCCCGCCGCGCGAAAGCGTTGCGGGCATTCGCGCGTTTGTCCCTCATTCATGTTTTAATAGCTCAGACGGATGGCCAGCGTTTCACTCAATTCGCTCTTGCTGCGCGGCGCGCGAATCATCGCACCGGATCGCTTAGTCCAACAGGGCGCGGTGCTCGTCGAAGCCGGCCGCATCGCCCGAGTCTTTGACGCGGCGCCAAGCCAACCGCTCGCCGCAGACTCCATAATCGATCTCGACGGTCTCACCCTGTTCCCCGGGTTCATCGACGTTCACATTCATGGCGCGGTAGGCGTCGATACGATGACCGCAAGCGCGGATGACTTGCGGCGCGTCGCGGAGTTTCTGGCGCGGAACGGCGTCACTGCATGGCTGCCGACGCTCGTGCCTTCACCCCAAGAGCAATACGAACGAGCCATCGGTGCCATTGAAGATGCGATGGCACAGGCTTCGATCTGCGATCCCGAACGGCGTTCAGAGTACCGACTTCAGTCGGGCTTTGCTGATTCTGAAAAAGCCCCAACTGAAGTCGGTGCTCTAGACACCTGTCACGCGCGCATTCTGGGCGTTCACTACGAAGGGCCCTTCGTCAGCAGCGAACAATGCGGCGCACTTCATCGCGAACACTTTCGAACATTCTCCGGCAACTCAGACATTGACTCGCTGCCGGCCATCAAAGACGAAAGCGCCGTCCATATGATGACGCTCGCCCCGGAGATCGAAGGCGGGATTGAGCTAATCAAAGAACTCCGCAAGCGCGACTGGATAATTTCCATCGGCCACACGCGCGCCAGCCTCGATGTGCTGGACCAGGCGTTAGCAGCGGGAGCCCGCCACCTGACGCATTTCATGAACGCGATGCGCCCGCTGCATCAGCGCGCGCCGGGACCCGTAGGCTGGGGCTTGCTTCACGATGACGTGACCTGCGACGTGATCGCCGACGGGATTCATATCGATCCGATGATGCTCAGACTGATTCTTCGAACCAGGACCGCGGAGCGCGTTTCATTGATCAGCGACGCGATCGCGGCCGCTGGACTCGGCGACGGCAACTATGAAATCTGGGGCGAGGGAATTTCTGTCAAGAACGGCCGGACGCAGAACGCGCGCGGCAGCATTGCCGGCTCGGTAATAACGATGCTCGATGCGGTGCGAATGATGTCGTCGCTCGGCGCCTCAGAAGTTGGGGTTGCGCGCATGGCTTCAACCAACCCAGCGCGCGTGCTCGGACTTGATCAGGACTGTGGCTCGATTGAAGTAGGCAAGCGCGCCGATCTGATCGCTCTGGATCAAGACGGGAACGTAACGCTTACTATTGTTAGCGGACGAGTGCTGTCATTGAAGTGAGACTGCAAAGAACAAAATGGGGCGTGGCTTCCCTTTCACCAACAGCGCCGCCGGTCCCATGTATAGCCGCGGCGCTACTTCACGCACCTCGTCTACGATCGATCGGATGAAGGGCGGGTTGCCGGGACCTGAGTAGTCCAGACGGAACGTGGGTTGGCCATCCAGGAACGACGCCTCGAAGCGTGTCTTGAACGGAAACCAGCGCCGCTTGCCCAAAAGCTTGACGCGGTTGATGCCTTCGCCTAGATCACTGGTCTGGCTCTTAAACGTTTTACCTGCCCACGGGAAAGCCGTCGAAGCGCCAAAGCTGCGCAGCATCCACGCCAGCGGACCACTGGCCGGAGAGCGCCACGCCAACATCGCGCCTCTGGCATCCCCATCCAGATCAGACAGCCCTGATGGTCGCTTCCCCGCGCGATAGAGCGCGTCGAGTTCCTTGAAGCTCATTCGTCGCAGAGCCGTAAGATCCAAAGCCGGTCTTTCTTCCCGCGCGCGTGCTGTGGCACTCATCTGTCATCTCCTCTCACGCTTCAATAATCCGTAACCACCAATAAATACGAGCGCCGACCCAATCAGGATGTGCAAAACATCATCCGTCCGCGTCCAAAGAAAATATTGTTTGGGCGGAAGATTCGCATAACTTGCGAGCGCCTGGTAAAGATCAATCCACCCAAAGCCAAAATTAAAGAAACTCACAAGCGAATCTTTCCGCGTCCAGAGAATAATCAGGCCGATAGTGCCAAAGAAGATATGGAAGACATTGTAAGGCGCGGCGCCGCTGGTGAGACTGAGTCGTGGCGGGACCAGAAATCCGCCTACGCCCGCCAGAATTAGCACCGGGGCGAAGATCGCCAGGGTTACGAAGTTAACGCTCTTCTTATTGATTCCCACTTTCTTCATACAACCCGGCGCGCCGATACGATTCGTCAAGCAGCTCGACCGGATGACAGACTTGCAACTCCATTCCCCCAACACGTGCGCCGGCAGCGATTTGCATGTGACAGCCCGCGTTTCCGGTCGCCAGAACCTTCGCGCCGCACTGTTCTATGTTCTTGAGCTTCTCTCCAAGCACTTCTCCGGACAACTCAGGCTCCATCAAGTTGTACACGCCCGCGCCGCCGCAACATACGTCGCTGCCCGGCAACAGCGCGAAGTTCAAATCCGGAATCGCCCAAAGCATTTTCAGAGAGGCGTCGGCGCCGTGCTGGCCGTGCAGCAGATGACAAGAAGCGTCGTAAGTCGTGCGGGTCGATCCGATCGCCGCGCCATTGCGAAAGCCAATGGCTTCGAGTTGCTGCCCGACGTCGCGCACGCGGGCGCTGAATGCCCGCGCCGGTCCGGCGTACTTCGCGTCACCGGCGAGCAGATGCGCGTAAGAAACCAGCATCGCGCCGCAGCCACCCGCGTTGGTCACGATCGGCGCGTTGCGATTCTCCTCAGTGTTGGTGAACGCGTCAATGTTTTTTCGGGCCAGAGTCCGCGCGCCATCGAGATCGCCGGCGTGCGCGTGCAGCGCGCCGCAGCAAACCTGATTCGCGGGCGCCTGCATTGCGCAGCCATTAACTGCCAGCACTCGCTTAGTGGCCTCATTCACTCGCTGAAACAATCCTTCGGTGACACAGGCCTTGAAGAGAAGCACCGTCGGAGTGCCCGCAGCGCGGAGTCCCCGGCCGGGGATCCCGGCTGGGGTGCCGTCTTGCCGGTGGTTCGCCGGTACCGCATGCACCCGGTCGCTACCGCTCCCGTCTCTGTAACCTGCCGAGCTATCAAGCAGCTCCAGCGCAAACTCAAACTGCGGCGACATCTCGCGCGCGAATTTCGTCTTCAATAAAACTCGTGCCACCTTGAAGTCGCGGAGAAAGCGCGCAAAGGCGAAAGCGGCGCGTAGACGCCTCGGCTTCAGCCAAACATGGCGCAAGGCAAATCTGAGCATTGAATAAGTAGGGCCGCGGTGCGGCCGCGCCCGCATGATGTCTGCCCGCGCCGCTTCCAGCAACTGCCCGTATTCCACGCCGGCGGGACACGCCGCCTCGCACGCGCGACAACCAAGACAGCGATCGATATGCGTTTCAAACGTCGGCGACTCAACCGCCAAACGCTCTTCCTTGACCGCGCGCATCAGGTAGAGGCGGCCGCGCGGGCCGTCGTTCTCGTCGCCGGTGGCCACGTAAGTCGGACATGCTTCCAGACAAAGACCGCAGTGAACGCAGGCCAGAAGTTTTTCTTCTTCGGCGGCGAGGGCGTTAGTGAGCAGTGCTAAACTTGTGGAAACCATCCCTGTGTTCTGTGCGCAGGCGTGAGTATATCAGTGGCTGAAGAGGCGCGCGAACGTGGCGACACTCAGCTAGTGTCTTTTTGCTTTGCGGCTTTCGGTCCTCTTCGCGCCTTTGCGCGAACTCGGTTGGGCTACTCAATATTTCACGCAAAGGCGCAAAGCAAAGCCCGAAGCCGCAAAGAAGGGTTCAAACTCAGAGACTAACGGTGCTCGCGAGTCAACTGCACGGTTTACGTTTGCAGGTATTGCTTCTTCGTCAGCTTGCCGATCAGCCGCGCGAGTCTGCTCCGTGGTGCAAAAGCTACGGCAAAGGCCGTGAGTTTATTCATCGTGCCGGGGATTACCAAACCACCGCCCCGA
>WNFG01001966.1_pt1 | contig 17808 bp, 12 predicted proteins | sample 5400431 | NCBI WGS metagenome assembly WNFG01 (sample SAMN13153346, study PRJNA577476) | soil metagenome | isolation source: 120 cm saprolite under Douglas fir tree site 2 hole 3 replicate 2 | place: USA:California | collected 2015-04-18 | reverse complement strand
GTAAGCTTGAAAATTACTTCAGAAAACTCTTGCTCCAGCTCATGGAGCAGGGTCACTTCTTGTACATTTTTATTACCCACAAGCATCTGAGTATTGAATAGATCCTGGGGACGTGCAAGGGACTCTGATTGCTCCGTGTTAGATCTAAGAGTAAATGGGCTTTGTACTCTCAGCGGATGCCCAGGTTGGAATAGAGGGCAGCTGTCATCTTGTGTGTCTACTACACTAGCAGATAGTAGTGGTTTGGTACTCATAAGTGAACCTCTTCGATATAAGTAAGCAGCTTTTGTGGGTACTTTATTAGATATACGTTTTGGCGCTACAGTTTTTAGGCCTCATTGTATTTATACGTTTCATATAGCATAAAAGAGCACAGAAATGCTATCTCTTGGGTAACAGGTAGTACTAAATACTACAATAGTCGCACAGCACGAAGCTTTTTCGAGGATTCAAGTGGATTCGATGCACGCTGATTGCCAAATTGCCAGCTCTGTTAATGACTTCTCTTCGCCTGGAAAGGCGATTTCAATTGATGTTACAATACAGCGGTGTATATCCACGTAAGCAGAATAATTTGCGCCGGGGGAATCCGAGTAGTCACATCAGACTATAGACTCGTGAGTTGTTCGGATCACCGGCTATTACAGGTAGAGAGAAGCCATGCGAACACTATTACTGGCAACAAGCAATCAGCATAAATTGGAGGAATTGCGTGCAATCCTCTCTGATCTGCCGTTTAAGTTATTGTCGCTAAAAGATCTGCAATTAGATATGCTAGTAGAGGAGACGGGAGCCACCTTTGCCGAAAACGCGGAGCTGAAGGCCCGTGCTTATGCTCAGGCTTCAGGTATGCTTACGCTGGCCGACGATTCTGGTTTAGAGATAGATGCGCTCGAAGGCGCTCCAGGAGTTCGATCCGCTCGCTACCTTGGCAGGGAAACAACGTATGAAGAGCGTTTCCGCAAGATAGTGGAGCAATTGAATGGGCTTCCCATGGATCAACGCACGGCACGTTTTCGCTGTGTAATCGCCCTGGCTGACCCATCTGGCTCTACTCGTATTGTTGAGGGAGTAATCGAGGGAGTAATTGCCGATGTGCCTCGTGGGAAGAACGGGTTTGGTTATGATCCTATCTTCTTTGTACCCGAACTTGGAAAAACGCTTGCCGAGCTAGCACCGGAACAGAAGAATCGTATCAGTCATCGCGGCCGTGCCGCGCAAGCGGCTCGTATACTCCTAGAGAACTAGTCTGGGGATCTTCACGGTCGACCAAAGGGAGATGCTTAGGAACACTTATGATAAGACAACCTCCAATTCGTGTAGCACTTGACCTGGAAACGACGGGTCTGCATGCAGAACAGGATGCAATTCTTGAGGTTGCAGCGGTCAAATTTCAAGGCGCTACGATATTGGATAAGATGGAGACACTTGTTTCCCCTGGGCGCTTAATCCCTCTTCGAGTACAGCGTCTAACCGGAATCACTCCCCAGCAGGTAGCAAATGCTCCCGACTTTGAGTCGATTGCCAGGCCATTGCAAAAGTTTCTTGGCGACTATCCTATTGTGGGCCACAGTATCCCATTCGACGTGGGTTTTTTGCGCCGGCGCGGACTCGTGCATAACAATCCTCTCATAGATACATTCGAGCTGGCGACCGTCCTGCTTCCCTCCTTGCCAAGTTATAACCTGGGGCAAGTTGCACAAGCCCTGGATGTGCAGGTGACACCTGGACGACACCGCGCTATGGTAGATACGATCCTGGCGATGCAGGTTTTTTTAACGCTGCATCAACGTCTCCAGTCAATTGATCTTTCACTTCTCAAGGACCTGGCGAATCTGGATGCTCCTCGCTTCTGGCCACTCTTGATATTTTTTCGCCAGGAATTGCAGGATCGTATGGCCCGGGATGGCTTGCAAAAGAACAGCTTACGTGGAAGCCTTGGGGACCGTTTCGCCGCACAATTGGGAATGGACCCTCGTATACTATCTTTTGCAATTGCTCGTCAAGCTGAGCCAGGAACAGAAAACGAAGAGCCAGTGGAAATCCCGGTTGAGCATGTGGTGAGCCAGACTCCCTCCTCAGTCCTTGCTTCGCCGGTTGATGTCCCAATCACCGATACTCTGAAAACTCTCATTGAAGTGATTCCCGAAGAAGTCGTACTTCTTTCAGGAGCTACATCGAATGCTAATGAGATCCTGACAGCATCCTCCGAACAAGGTCAACATGACTCCCAACTCCATCAACCCCACATGCATGTTGGCTATCAAACAGCATATAAAGCGGTGCGCCAGGCGCTTGAAGAGCAAACGCTTCTGCTCATGGAAGTTACTACCGGAGCCAATGATTACACCCCCGCTTTATTGCCCGCCCTGGAATGGCTCTGTGAGCCACCAGAAGATGCTGCGGCTGCGAATACATCCCCCAGACGTCTTGTAATCGCCTGTGCAAACCAGCAGGGAGTACGACGTTTAGTTGAGCGAGTTTTACCGCGTTTACAACTGTATCTCAGAGATCAACTGCCGGTGGCTTACCTGGCTGAGCGGGGGGGGTATCTTTGCATCCATCGCTGGTTTGGGTCGGCTTTACGACGCACCAGCGGGGAATTATCCGCAGAACAAGCAAGGGGATTAGCTAAATTGGCACTGTGGGCACAGCAAACTTTGACGGGCGAACGAAGTGAATTGACCCTGTTACCCCAGGAAATCTCTGCTTGGGAGCGTATCTCCTCTGGTGTAGAACAGGTTCCCCTCGCTGATGGTCGAGCAGAAACTGCGTATCAACGGTGTCTCTATCGACAGAGAGGATATTGCTTTGTCAGCAAGGCAGAAGAGCGTGTCAAGGCAGCAAGAATAGTTGTAACCACACAAGCTGGACTTTTTGATGATCTTTCTTCCCCGCATTCGCTCCTGCGTGCTATTGAGCACCGATTGATACTCGACGCCGATCTCTTGGAAGAAGAAAGCGGTCGTTGGAATAGTATCGAACTTGATCATACACGCCTCCTGGGAATGCTGAACACCATCGGCGTTGAATTGCCCGATGGCCGCTATCAAGGGTTGCTTGCACTTGCAGCGCCTGCATTACGTGAAAATGGGCCAGGAGGTCTCTCGACTACTCCTACAGTTGGAAAATCAGAGCTTGATACGCGTATGCTTACCTGGTTTCAGACGTTACGCCAGGCCTGCACATCTGTGGACAACTTATTTGTTGCGCTGGCCAATCTTCTCCAGGAAGGCGTGAACAGCGGCGCTCGTGATAAAGGAAAAAGCGAAGCTGCTGGGCGTAGCTACAGTGCGCGGAATAACGAACGTATCGATCAATCGCTTCGATTTACCAGGCAGTTGCGAAATATGGCGACCTGGATGGAGGTAGAGCAAGCCTGGCAGCAGGCTGCCCATCGTCTACAGGCGGCTATTGATCTCGTCAATGTAGCAGAAAAGATCATGCTTACTACACAGCACAGCCGCCATCGATTGGACCTGGGAAGTGGGGAAGACGAATCCGTAGCCTGGGAATTAGCTGCGCTAGCCCAACGACTCCTTGAGCAAAAACAACTTGGCCAGCGAGCTCTGATGGAAAATCTCACAGGCGTGAATGCCGCAGATGAGGATAATGATATGGTGTATTGGCTGCGGATGCCACCAGCGCCATCGCTTTTCACACAACAACGCCAGGTGGAATCCAGTGCAGCCGTTTCAAATACGCCATCTCAACCGTCATCGATGCAAAATGCAGAAAGTTCGCCGGTCCTGTATGCCCAGCATATACATACCGCCGCTCTTTTGAGGGATCATGTACTCACACCTCGTGCATGTACCATTTTTGCAGGCGTGGCACTCTCTGTTGATCACAGCTTTTCGTTTTATCGTAGTCGCCTGGGCCTCGAAGCAGACATATGCCCGGCGCTCTCCGTCGTCACTGAACATCACGAACAGACGTTGCTCTACCTGCCCAATGACGTGCCAGAACCAAATATGCCGCAGTATCAACGTCACCTGGATGATGCGATCGTACAGCTTGCCACCATGCTGGATGGTCAATTGGCCGTGCTTTTCACTTCATATGCTGCCCTGCGCAGTTCATACGCCGCGATCAGGCCATTGCTGGAAGCTCGAGGAATACTTGTGCTGGGTCATGGCATCGATGGCTCTCCACGCCAACTCTGGCAGATGTTCCACGACCAGGAGCGAGTGGTGTTGCTCGGTACCGGCAGTTTCTGGGATGGCACGGATGAAGTCAGCCGGACTCCTGCCTGCGTATTGCTTGCACGCCTGCCCATGCCTGTGTTGAATGATCCGCTCATCGCGGCACGTGCAGAGCAGTATTCTGACCAGCTACACCAGGTAACGGTGCCGATAGCATCTCTTCGCGTGCGTCGTGCCCTGAATCGGCTGGCGTGGAGTGGCACCAGCCGAAATGCCGTCGTACTTTTTGATCGCCGCGTCACTTCAAAAGAATATGGTGGGACAGTGCTGCAGTCCCTCCCGCAGTGTTCGCAGCGGCAGGGTGCGGTGTCACATATGCCTGAGATCATTCTTGATTGGCTCACAGCAACAGGTTCCTGGGACTGAATGCGCCCACACAGTTATCCTACTTGTTTTTACAACCAAGCAGTCAGGAGTGAGAGGCAGGGAATACTGATCTCCTCTCCTGGCTTGGTTCCCGGTTTCATCCCTTTTCACTCTTGACGTACTACATGAGCATGTTGCACAGTAAAGTAACATTAATGGACCAAACTGTCTACGGGAGGATGCAATATGTTCCCCAAATCCCCTGAGCTAACGGAAGAGAGCCGCAATCTCCGCGTTGTCTTTGGAGCTTGTCCACATGATTGTCCTGACTGCTGTGCGCTCGAAACGCAAGTAGATGAGCAAGGGCGAGCTGTAAGTGTGCGTGGTCGTAGCGACCATCCAGTAACTCGGGGATGGCTCTGTGCCAAGGTCAATCGCTACCTGGACCGTGTCTATCATCCTGAACGATTGCTCTACCCTATGCGACGTGTTGGCCCTAAAGGAAGTGGCGCATTCGGGCGTATTTCTTGGGATGAGGCTATTACTGAGATTACAGAGCGATGGCGTGATATTATCGCACGATATGGGGCGCAATGCATCCTCCCGTACAGTTATGCAGGCACTTTGGGGCTGGTTAATAACTCTGTCACCAATACCCGCTTCTGGAATCGCTTGGGGGCAAGCCAGCTCGAACGGACTATATGCGGCGCTGCAGCTGAGGAGGCCGTCGTGCTCACGATAGGGAGTCGCCTGGCTCCCTCACCTCAGATGCTGGTGCATAGTAAACTGATCTTGATTTGGGGCAGTAACCCTGCCAGTACCGCACCGCATATCATGCCTTTTTTGCGGGAGGCTCAGCGTAAGGGCACCCGTGTAATCGTCATTGACCCCATTCGCACGCTGACCGCGCGTTCTGCTGACCGGCATATACAACCATTTCCTGGCACCGACGCGGCGCTTGCGCTTGCTATGATGCATGTAATGGTGACAGAGGAACTTCACAGCCCTGACTGGATTGCTGCACATATCACCGGCTGGGAGTCACTACTCGAGCGTATTATGCAATTTCCACCTGAACGCGCAGCACAGATAACGGGCCTTCCAACTGAGACGATTCTTGACCTTGCTCGCAGCTATGCAACAACCACTCCTGCGTTATTGCGTGTGACGGATGGTATCAACCGCCATACAAATGGAGGTCAGACGGTGCGTACACTCGCTTGCCTTCCTGCTCTTACCGGGCAGTATGGTTTGCTGGGCGGTGGACTGATGTATAGCACGAGTGATTGGTTACAGTGGGATGGCGAGGCAGTATCCCATGCGTATGATCCTGCCTGTCCTCCACCTCCGCGTTCGCTGAATATGAATCGCCTGGGTGCGATCCTCACGGGAGAGGCTGATCCACCCATTTACTCGCTCTTCATCTATAACGCCAATCCGGTTGCCTCTGCACCAAATGCGGGAAGAATCATAGCGGGTTTGATGCGTGATGACCTCTTCACTATCGTGCATGAACTCTTCGAGACAGATACAGCGCGTTACGCTGATATCATCCTACCAGCTACCAGTCAACTCGAGCATGTGGACTTGCATAAACCGTATGGGCACCTTTCATTGCAGTACAACACGCCCGCTATTGTTCCCTTAGGTGAGACGCGCAGTAACTGGGATGTGATGCGCAGTCTCGCTTCGGCATTGGGTTTCAACGAACCATGGTTACGGGAGGACGCGAATGAGGTTATTCGTGGGATCGTGGAGGCAACCGCATGTCATGATCCACTACTTACTGATATAACAGTAGAACGCCTGCAGGCGGAAGGTTCTATTCCGCTTGCCATTCCTGCCGATCAAGAGATTCCTTTTGCAGATGGTATTTTCCCCACGCCATCGGGTAAAGTGGAGTTCTATTCAGCAGCGGCGGCTGCTAAGGGGTATGATCCTGTTCCTGGTTGGGAACCTGAAGTCGAAGCAAGAGCGGGACTGGATGCCCAGGGATCCTCCAAAAGTCGCCTTCCGCTGTTATGTCCTGCAGCCCACCATTTTGTCAGTTCGACTTTTGGCAATCAAGAACGGCTGATTGCCAAGGAAGGCGCTCCTACGCTGCGAATACATCCGAGTGATGCCGCTGCACGAAATATTCGCAGCGGACAACTGGTGCGCGTAGGTAACGAACGGGGATGGTGCAGGTTGGTTGCAGAAGTGACTGATGAAATTCGTCCAGGTGTATTGGCTACAACGACGGTCTGGTGGCCGAGGTTCAGCCCGGATCAGCGCAACATTAACTGGACTACCTCGGATTGCCTGGCCGATTTGGGCGGTGGTAGTACGTTCTATACGAACCTGGTAGCGGTGGAGGTTGCCGAATAGCATGGAACTTGACGGGTGCCATAGAAAATTGCGGCGTGGGTACATCCTTGGGAAGTGGGTCGCTGTCAAGCGGCCTATCGTTGCCCTCGTCAGAGGAGTGACAAGCCCGTCCCCTTTAGGGGATTGGGTTCTTGACGCACTATGTTACCATTAGCTCGTGAGGGGAAGATTATCTATAAACTTGAGGAGAGAGCAAGCATGAATTTATATGAGCAACTATTAGTGGTACACGAACGGCTTGAAGGCATTGGCGCTCATGACGATAGCATGGATTTAGTAGATAAGCTCCTGCAGAAGACCGAGCCTGCCAGGGAAGATAAAACCAACATCAGCCAGGTCCAGGTGTTGCGCCACATATTGCATATGCGGGAGGTTATCGACAACTACAATATTTATAACGACCTGCAGGAGCTGCTCAGCGAGCGCGATGAGAATGAAATCGCAGCCCACGAGGACGCAGCTCCGGCTGCGTATATGGATACCGAGCGCCATCCTAAGCCCAAGTCGTTCTATAAGGCAAAGGCGAAGAAAGAAAAAGAGAAGAAGGGCTAGCCTGGCCCTTCAATCTGTCGTTGGGATGAGTTCGGCCCACCGAGCTGCATTTGTTGTTTCATCGCTTGTAACTGCGCTTCTACATTTTGTTCGACGGTAATCTTTTGCAGCTCGCGGTCGAGCGTATCTCCAGAACCTGGCCCGAGCGCCCCTTGCTCGCTAAGCGCCCCCTGCTCGATCAGGGTTTCCATAGCATTGGCACGAGCTTGCATCGAGAGCACTTTGTCCTGTGCCCGTTGCATCGCAAGATTCATCTCCGTCATTTCTTGAGAGATGCCTGTAAGCGTTTCGTTGATCTTTACCTGGGCTTGTGCCGCGCCATACTGCGCTTTCACCATCTCTTTTTGCGTGCGGAATGCCTCTACACGCCCGGAGACTGTGCGCTCCATGCTGATCAATTTCTCTTCCTGGGCCTTCAATTGTGCTAATTGTTGCTCGTAGCTATTGATTTGTGGCAGTAACGTTTCTTTGCGTTGCAGGGCCATGCGTGCCAGGTCTTCGCGACTGGCTTGCAATGCCTGCATCGCCTGTTGGTCGAGCTTATTCATGCGCTCGATCAGTTGTGACTGCTGCATTTCCAGGCGTTTTTCGTTGGTTACGACATCGGCAATCGAGCGGCGAAGCTGTTGGAGCTGCTCGAGTTGCTTGCTATAAGAGTAGTCCATCACCTGGCCCGGGTCTTCGGCTTTATCTAGCGCTGCATTGGCGCGAATACGAAAGAAGGTTGCGAGACGTGAGAAGAAGCCCATAGCGTCCTCCTGATGAAGCTTGCAATGTACAGAGATTTCTCATTATTCCACATACCGACAATAAAAAAACCTATTCATGAATCTGATGATACCATACCTGATAAGTGTCAGTGCAAACCATTGACTTTTGCTCCTCAATCGGCTATACTCCACGTTGTCAGCAGCGTGCAAGCGGGTTTAGTGTAGTGGCAACATGCGACTTTCCCAAAGTTGAGATCACGGGTTCGAATCCCGTAACCCGCTCTCCGAACGACCTCTATCATTTCGATAGAGGTCATCTTTTTATTTTCAACCAGCTTTTTCCGAGATGCTCATCTGCTCTTGCATCCGCTGCATGTCGCGTGCGACCGTTCTCAGCCCCAGGAGACAGATCAACCCTGCCAGGAACAGGAAGATTGGGGCCGTGATGATCAGCGCAAAAAAGAGTGAATGGGCGCTCGCTATGGCGCCGATAACTAATGGCGCGGCGGCATCACCGAGCAAATGGGCGAGCAGTAGAGCCAGGCCAAGAGCGGTGGCACGCATTCCGGGCATGATAACATCCTGGATTACAGCATTCAATGGCCCGACGCAGAAGGTGAGAAAAATGCCAGCGACGACAAACACAGCGATGAAAAGCGGCAAAGTGTGTATGGAGAGTGCAATCAGCACAAGGGGCGTTCCCAGGAGGAAACCGAGTGCTGCAACCAGCAAACGCCCTTCGGGCCGACGACGCTGCGCAAAATCTGCTAACCAGCCCCCGGCTACAGTTCCAATCAGCCCGCTGCCCACCACAACCCCTCCGGCGATGACCCCTGCCTGGCTTACTGAAAGATGAAACGTATCAACAACGTAAGTTGGCATCCAGAATGTAGTACCACCAATGGTGAAGAAGCTAAACACGAGGGCGACGACTAACGTCCAGTAGGTTGGAATCTGGCGCAGTTTTTTGATGGAGCCCCAGAAGTCTTTTGCCAGGCTCGCGTGTGCAGGTGTAGTAAGCGTTTCGCCTGCATTGTCTTCCTCACCGTCAAATGCGCCGCGTGCTGGTTCAAACATGCGCCATGCCAGAAATGCAGCAATCAAGCCCGGTATGCCGACAATGAAGAATGCGTAGCGCCAGCCGAAAGCACCTGCGATCAATCCGCCTACAGTAAGCCCGAAAGCAGCGCCAATCAATTGGCCCGATGACCAGTAGGAAAGAATGCGGCCGCGTCTGGTTTTGGAGAACAGGTCGCCTAGCAGCGAGAGAGAGGCCGGTGCGTAGCCTGCTTCGCCTATGCCTAAGATAGAACGCACAGTAAACAACTGCAGGAAATTGCTCGTGAAGCCCGCCAGGCCCGTTGCCACGCTCCATATTCCTACACAGAGGGCAATGATCTTCTTGCGTATGCTTCTGTCTGCCCAAACGCCTACAGGCAGCGTAGCAAGTGCGTATACAAACAGGAACGATGAACCGAGCAGGCCTTCTTGAAAAGGGGTCAATCCAAAGTCTTTCTGGATTTTCGGGAGTACTGCGGGCAGGAGGTAACGGTCTGCATAGTTTAGTATATTGATGATAAGCAGGATGGTAAAGGCAAAACGAGCCTGCCCTTTTGTTGGTCTGAGAGGGACTTTTTCTCGCGCAGGCTGCGTGGTAACCGTCGTCATAATCTGCTTCTTTCTCTCTGACTTAGCCATCCCTACAACTTCACCAGCGTTAGCCCAAAAATGTCTCCCGCCCTGTCAATTTCCTCAAGCGCCCAGGCCGGAATGGGGTCATCCACCGAGATAATCATCAGTGCAGCATCAGGAGGACGCTTTGAGTCCCTGATACGAGGGGCCCGTACGCTGGGTCCAACATCCATATGACGAATATTGACATTAGCTTTGCCCAGGATGGTACCGACGCGACCGATCATACCGGGCTGGTCAGGATTGCGGCAGAAGAGAATATAGCCTTCCGGCACGAATTCGGTCCAATAACGACCGATACGGACAATGCGCGGTTCGCCGTGCATGACTGTACCACCCACAATCTCCACATACTCATCGCCGGAGCCGGGTTTGCCCGCGAAGGAAGAGGTGTAGCCATTGGCGCTTAAAACGCGCATCGTGACCAGGTTGGCAAATTCGGCCGGCATGGTCGATTTTTGCTCGATGATCTCCAACCCCCATTGTTTTGCCAGCAATGGCGCGTTAATCATGTTGACATGCGCGTCTGAGACCGATTCAAGCAGGCCTTTGATTAGCGCAGCCTGCAACGGGCGCAGATCGTAGTTCGCAATGTCGCCGCTGCAGGATAATTCGATCTTGTTGAGGGGGCCGGGCTGCAATTGCGTGAACAAACGGCCCATCTGCTCGACCAGGTGCATATAGGGTTGCAGCACTTTGAGCGTCTCGGGGAGAATGAGAGGCGCATTGACTGCTGCGCGCGGAAAACCACCGCGCAAGACCGTGACAATTTGTTCGGTGACATCCGTGGCGACTCCCACCTGCGCCTCTTCAGTTGAAGCCCCGAGATGGGGTGTCACGATGATGCGCTCGTTGGCCAGCAATTGTTTTAAGACAGCATCATCACGTACCGGCTCCTGGCTGAAGACATCAAGAGCGGCTCCCGCCAGGCGGTTCTCATTGAGGGCATCAAGTAATGCCTCCTCGTCGATCAGGCCACCTCGCGCACAGTTAATCAGCCGCGCTCCTGGCTTAAGCAGGTTCAACTCATGTGTGCCGATGAATCCACGGGTCCCCTGCGGACCGCCGGTAAGTGACGTGTGCAATGTCACAAAGTCGGCCTGTTGCAGCACATCTTCCATGCTCAACATACTTACGCCGAGCTTGCGGGCATGCTCAGGAGCAACATAGGGATCAAAGGCGATGACCTGCATTTCAAGCCCCTGTGCGCGTCGAGCCACTTCCGTGCCGACCTTGCCAAGGCCAATGATGCCGAGTACTTTATTGCGTACCTCGACACCCAGGAAGCGATTCTTTTCCCATTTCCCAGCTTTGAGGCTATTATTGGCGGTGGGAATGTGACGGGCCAGTGCCATCAGCATGGCAATAGTATGCTCCGCAGCCGCTACGATATTGCCGGTGGGGGAGTTGACAACCATGATGCCCTGGCGCGTTGCGGCTTCGAGATCAATGTTATCCACACCGACGCCGGCGCGTCCTACGATCCTGAGTTGCCTGGCCGCTGCCAGTATCTCACCTGTGACCTGGGTTTCGCTGCGGACTACCAGGGCCGTATAATCGCCGATCAACTCTCTCAACTGCTCAGGCTTAAGCCCGTAGCGGATATCTATTTGCGCTTCTGGAAGCTGGGTGCGCAAGAGGTCGATGCCCTCCTGCGCGATATGATCAGCAACGAGTATCCTGATTGCTTCTGCCACGTTTCCTCGTTCCTCTCCCATCGTTCCACGTTCCTCTCTATTATGCTTTAAAGCCGAACTCTTGCAGGCGCATCTCCATTTTATCCATCGCCTCGACCAGGTCTACTTCTTCGAAGAAGCCAAGGTGGCCCACGCGGAAGATCTTTCCATCCAGGTGTTGCTGTCCACCGCCAAAGACAATGTGATCCTGCTGGCGTAAGATGTTGAGTAATTTCCTGGTGTCGATGTCCTCGGGCGTAAGTGCGGCTGTAACGGTATTCGATGCATATTGATGGTCGGCCAGCAGCCGTAATCCCATTTCTTTGACTCGCCAGCGCACGTAATCGCCTATGCGCTGGTGGCGTTCAAAGATAGCCTCCCGTCCTTCGGCCAGCATCATCTCGAGCGATAGATCCAACGCATAAAAGAGTGAGAGGGGCGGCGTAGTCGGGTGCTGCCATTTCTCTAAAGATTTGCGACTGAGTTCCCAGTCGAAATAGAAGCGCGGCAGCTTCGCTGTTTTGTTGGCTTCCCAAGCGCGAGGGCCGGCAGCGATCATCATGAGACCGGGAGGCGTCATCCACCCTTTTTGCGAACCGGTGAAGACGACATCGAGATCCCAGGGGTCCATCTCGAGGGGAACACAGCCAAGCGAACTGACGGCATCAATGGCAATGAGCGCTTCAGGGTTGAGGCGGCGTATGATGGTCGCCAGGGTCCTTACGTCGTTTGTGACGCCTGTGGAGGTCTCGTTATGAGTCAGCAGCACTGCCCGGTAGGGGGCGAGTGATTTCAGACGTTCCTCGACGATGCCGGGGTCAGCAGCCTCTCCCCAGGGGAATTCGATACGTGTAACCTGTAATCCGAATCTCTCAGCGACTGTGGCGAAGCGGTTCCCAAAAACGCCGATGGTGATTGCCACGACGTGATCACCGGGAGAGAAGAGGTTAGCAACAGCGGCTTCTTGCCCACCCGTACCTGAAGCCGGATAGGTCAGCACTGGCGAGGCTGTCTGGAAGAAATATTGTAAACGTGCGGTGACGCGCTGCAGGATTGCGGCAAACTCAGGCCCGCGATGGTTAATCATTGGCCGGGCCATTTCTTTCAACACTTCAGAAGGTACAGGTGTTGGGCCGGGAATACGTAAATTTTGTTGAGGAATGGGTGTACGAGGTTCTACCTGTGGAATAGGAACAGCTTTACGTTCTTGAATAGTCATAATTTACTCCCTCTAGATGGGCTTTTGAGGCCGATCAATATTTGAATGTATACCCGCCTCGTTGCAATAATATACGGCGGACAATTACAGGTTATCCGCCGCACTGCTTGATAACTTTACTGGCAACATATAGTATAACATAGAGAGTGTGATGTGGCACACCGAATTTTATCCCTCATTCCGGGCGATTCCAGGATGGCGGGAAATGTAGGGATGTCGTATGGGACCACAGCACCTAAGTTTGTAACATTTGTATCACTTGCATCACCTGTTTCGCCATGAGAAGTGAGTGATACTTAAGTTCTTGCTGCCAACCCATGCTTTTCAGTTTGAGCAGACGTTTTTCTTAGCCATTCTCTCCACGTGATTGTCCCGTGCTTCTCATCCGGGCAAGTAAGAGCGCCCTGGCGAAGTGCTCTGGCGGTTTTTCCGGGGAGCGGCGTGCGCCAGATAGGCTTGCTCTTTCCACGAAGTTCCAGCCAGGTTCGGGCCATGTCACCAAGTTTGAGTACTTCTGGCCCTCCAAAATCAGGAACACGCCCGGCAGGACCCTGGGCTAAACACCTGCACAGGTGCTCGGCTACATCGCCTGGATCAACCGGCTGGAACTGAAAATCTGATGTGAGCACCATGACAGGCCCCTTCGCCGACAGCTGCAGCATGGCATTGATGAGGGAGTGGAACTGAGTGGCCCGTGCAATAGACCAGGGCATGGCGGATTCACGCACCAGGGCCTCTGCCTGCAATTTGTGGCGGTAGTAGGCAAACGGGATATGCTCGATACCAACAATGGAGATGTAGAGAAAGTGTCCAACACCAGCGGCGCGAGCATGTTCAAGTAGAAGCTTAGTGCCTTGGACATCGACGCTACCATCGTGTCTGAGGAGGGCTTTGCTGACGAAGGCGCTTAATGTCGCGTCTTCTAGAGTCATTCCAGCGTTCGTGGCCGCGTGAATGATGGCATCCACGCCGGCTACTGCTTCGCTTAGCCCGGTTCCTGATGCGAGATCGGCCTGCGCCCATTCGGCCTCAGGCGATTGTCCAGGTTGCCTTTTGTGCCTGCTCATCACTCTGACTTGATAGCCTGCCTTTATCAGCTTGTTTACCACTTCGCTGCCCAATCCTCCCGTGCCGCCTGTGACGAGAACTCGTGTCATAAGATACCTCCTTAGTTTGTTTGAATGAAATTCCCATGTCGATTTCACCCAGGAGACGAGTGAGAGGTGAGGAATGTGACAACGAGATCGTTCGTTCTTGCACATGCTCTTTAGGGCGGCTACAATCTCATTGAGAGAACTATTACGAAGGCAGAGTCGCATGACTACGTCCAGGGAAATTTATACAGAAGCGTTTGAAACCTATCGTCCGCTGCTTTTCTCGATAGCGTATCGTATGCTAGGTAGCGCAAGCGAGGCCGATGACATACTCCAGGAGGCCTATCTTCGCTATCGTACAGCTCCCGCTGTTGAAATTCATTCGCTCAAGTCCTATCTCACCACTATCGTGACGCGCCTTTGCCTGGACTACCTGAAATCGGCACGCGTGCAACGCGAACAGTATATTGGCCCCTGGCTACCCGAGCCAGTACTAACCACAGATGCAGACAACATGCCTTTCGAAACAGCCGCCCAGCACGAGTCAATTTCTCTCGCCTTCCTGGTTCTACTGGAAGCCCTGACACCACTTGAGCGTGCCGTCTTCCTTTTGCACGAGGTCTTCGAGTATGATTATCGGGAGATTGCGCAGATGCTGGATAAAAGTCCGGCCAATTGTCGCCAACTGTTCCATCGCGCAAAACACTATCTTGCCGAGCGACGGCATCGATTCGACACCTCTCGGGAAACCCAACTCCGCTTGATGGGGCGCTTTCTGATGGCGTGCCAGGAAGGAGATATGCAGGGGTTGATGGATATCCTGGCACAAGATGTGACGAGCTGGGGTGATGGAGGTGGCAAGGCGGTAGCGGCTCGAAGGCCTGTTTATGGAGCGGAAGCGGTTGCGCGTACGTGGCTTGCTTTCGCGAGAAAACCACCTGCTAATTTCGGGCTTACTTTTGAGGATGTCAATGGTAGCCCGGCTGTTCTGATGTGGACGGGTGAAAAGCTGCTTGATGTGAGCACGTTCGATATAGCGGATGGGCAAATCCGGGGCATTCACAATATCCTGAACCCCGACAAACTGGCGTACATTACACGCCAGTTGCAGGCGCGCCTGTAGCTATGCAGGCGACCCGTTATTCCCGATGCGATGCAGCTTCACGAAGTTCGTGCGCGCCCCGACGGGCAGACCGCCCATAATGACTACGTGCTCACCAGCCCCCACCAGGTGATTCTCCAGCAGCCGTCTGCTGATGGTCTCGATCAGCGCCTCGGTCGAACCCTGCATTTCGATGCGATGGGGCCAGACACCCCACCAGAGGGCAAGCTGGCGATAAATGCGTTCGGAGGGTGTATAGGCCAGGATGGGCCGGAGTGGGCGATCCTTGGAGATCAGGCGCGCCGAGGTCCCGGAACGTGTGAGGACAACAATGGCCCTGACACTTGCCTCTTCCGAGAGCGCGCGGGCAGCATGGCTCACGGCGTGTTCCTGCGTGAGCAGCTGGCACTGCGGCTGGCGAGCTGTGCTATGACCGGCTTCAGCCTCACAGGCGATGCGCACCATCATCTCGACGGCTTCGATGGGATAGGAGCCGGTGGCAGTCTCCGCGCTCAGCATGACGGCATCGGTCCCATCGAGAATAGCATTGAAGACGTCATTTACCTCGGCCCTGGTCGGGCGGGGATTCGTCACCATCGACTCCAGCATCTGCGTAGCCGTGATGACCGGGAGTCCCAGGTCATTACAGCATGCAATAACACGCTTTTGAATTGGGGGCACCTTTTCCGGGGCCATCTCGACACCCAGATCTCCACGGGCCACCATGACACCGTCAACTACGTTCAGTATCTCGTCCAGGTGCGCAACAGCTTCTGGCTTCTCTAATTTAGCAATGAGAGGGAAGGGCGCTTGGTCGCTCCCCTGTCCCAGTTCCGCCTGCACCTGCTGAATGTATTGTCTCGCGTCTAGAATATCTTCTGGACGGCGCACAAAGCTGAGCGCCACGTAGTCAACGCCATGCATGATACCGAACCTGAGATCGTCGCGGTCTTTCTCCGTAAGCGCGGGCGAACTGACTGCTACGCCAGGCAAATTAATGCCCTTATGCTCTTTCAACATACCGCCATGCACAACTACACATTGCACATCCGTCTCACTGCTGCCAAGCACACGCAATTCCATTAAACCGTCGTCCAGCAGGATGCGATCACCAGGCTTAAGATCCTGCGGCAAGAGTTTGTAGGTTGTAGAAACAATCTCAGACGTACCTGCGATATCGCGTATTGTAATTGTCAGCGTGGCTCCATCAACTAATTTGACAGGCTGCCCATCCTTGAGCGAACCGACGCGAATCTTAGGACCCTGCAGGTCCTGCAATATGGCTATAGGAAAGTCAAGGCGTGTAGAAATAGCGCGTATGCGCTCGATGACTTGCTCATGTTCCTGATGTGTGCCATGCGAAAAGTTGAGTCGGGCAACATTCATACCTGCCCGCATAAGCTGTTCGAGTTGTGCTTCGCTGTCAGTAGCAGGGCCTATTGTGCAGACGATCTTTGTACGGCGCATTGAATAGTTCCTCCTCCATAGCATTAGGGGAAGCATTTCCCCATTAAGTGTAAATTTGATAATCCGGTGTCGTAGCTAATGTGATTGTACCCCATTTCAAATTACTAGTGGAATTTTTTACCCTCTTCGAGCATTGCAACAAATTTCTGAATACGTGATCGGCGCATTTCCGGGTTCTTTGCGGTAGTAATACGCCAGATGAATGTATATCTCTTCGTCTTGTTCAGCGATTCGAAGAAGCTTTTGGCACGCTGGTTTTGGTCGAGCGCGGCTGTGAAATCCGGAGGAACTGTAGCATTCTTTTGCGATTCATAGGCCAAATTCCATCGACCATCAGCCTTCGCAGCCTCAATCTCTTTAAGACCTGGCTGTCGCATTCGCCCTGCTTCAATAAGCGCTTCAACCTTATTGACATTCACCACCGACCACATGCTTTTTGGCCGACGAGGAGTAAACCTCTGCAAGTAGTATACCTCGTCGTAGGGCTTGCCTTGACCATCTATCCAGCCATAGCACAGCGCCACATCGAGTGACTCCATATGGCTAACCGACGGTATGCCGGAGCTCTTATTGGCAATTTTCACCCATATGCCTTCTTGCTTCTGATGATTCGTAGCAAGCCAAGCTTCCCATGTACAAGCATCACCGAAGTGCAGAACCTCTATCCCATTAAACATTTCCATGAGCATACCCTTTCCCAGTCATATGGTATAGCTTACACGAGATTAGATTACAATTCGCTAAAGAACTTCTGGATATCTCCAACCAAGAGTTCGGGCACTTCCATAGCAGGGAAATGCTTACAAATACAGTATAACGCTGAATGAGGACACAATCGACCCTCGTTTTCGCCCACTTGTCGCATTCATCCTAATGCAGTTCATCGGGAGGAAACGGCGGCGTGCATCTGTCTCGCTGGAGGGGTGAGTGAAATTCCCGAACGTGTGCTATACTGTTAGGGAATTTTGAGCAAGAGGCGTTCTCACATGGCTTCCACGATGAGGAAAAGAAAAGGCTGACAGATGACGCGAGCAACACCCACGATACGCGATACAACGTTGCTGGTGTATGAAAAAGAGCAAGCCATCTCTCTCGTTGTTGGATCAGAACAGTGGTTCGAGTGGTTACGCAAGGACACCTCTACGATCTTCTCGGTTCATACGCTCGATGGTTCCTATACTGCGCGCAAAGAACGTGCTGGCAATCGCCGAGGCGGGTGGTACTGGAAAGCGTATCGCACCTCCCAGGGAACGCTCTATCGGGCGTACCTGGGAAAGCGAGAGGATTTGACTCTGGCTCGACTCAATGAGGTTGCACTGACCTTAACGACACGTATACATGAACAGGCGGAGAAAACGTCTGGTAAGGCTTCAGCATTTCCTGTCACTCACCACCAGGGCGTACTGGATGATCGGCTT
>WNFG01005139.1_pt1 | contig 17825 bp, 15 predicted proteins | sample 5400431 | NCBI WGS metagenome assembly WNFG01 (sample SAMN13153346, study PRJNA577476) | soil metagenome | isolation source: 120 cm saprolite under Douglas fir tree site 2 hole 3 replicate 2 | place: USA:California | collected 2015-04-18 | reverse complement strand
CGAAGCCATTCTGACAAGACTTGGCTTATCCGATCGGGTCGAGTACAAACCGAATGGTCTCTCCGGTGGTGAAAGACAGCGAGTCGCTATTGCTCGTGCCCTTGCTAACCGGCCAAAACTCGTACTTGCTGACGAGCCAACGGCGGCCTTGGATAAATTATCGGGCCGTGAAGTTGTTGATATTCTGAAAACTCTCGCGCTTGAGGAGCAGTCAAGCGTTCTGATCGTCACACATGACACTCGCATTCTCGATTTAGCAGATCGAATCATCAAACTCGTAGATGGCCGAATTGTCTCAGACACCTCGGTAAAAAGAGCACTACTGATCGCCACATCATTGCAGAGATGCTCAATCTTTGCGCAGCAACCGATTGCCATGCTCACGGAGTTTGCCGCATTTATGAGGCGTGAGAGTTTTGATCCAGGCGAAGATATCATTCGCGAGGGCGAAGCCGGGGACAAATTCTACGTCATTGAATCTGGCTCGGTGGAGGTATTGCGTGAAAAGACGTCGGGGGACTCTGAGGTTGCTCGTACTACCCTCGGTCCCGGCGATTTTTTCGGCGAAGTTGCGCTTTTAACGGGCGCGCCTCGCAACGCAACAGTGATAGCTCGTGATCGCGTAGAAGCTTTTACCTTGGCAAAAGAACATTTCCATGAGGCTTTGCAGCGAAGCAAGACTTTAGAAGAGCGTTTACGCACTGCTCTTTACTACCGTAGTTGATGGGAGTGTCTCCCACGGAAGGAAAAATTTCCACCGGCCGGATCGGCGGCGGCGTCAAAAGGGCATCAAATAAAGGGTCCGTAACCCGTCTGCCCAGAGGTCCGAGATCAGAAGTTAGTGTCAAAAGGGTTCGGACCCCTCCGCTTCAAGGGCTCGACCCAGGCGGAATCGAGCCTCGAGATTTTCCGTTTCGCTTATGGAACACGTGGAAATGATCATTGAACTCAGAACGTATGAGACGCTCTACCTCGTCTCCAGTTGGGGGAAAGCTGCGGAACGCGAGCCTTTGTCCACCAGTATTGTACACCTGAAATCTAAAGGCTGGCGGAACAATGTTGCGACTCTCGAATCCCGTTGATTGCGACCCGCTTCAGCCGTTAAAATAAAAATGTGCCGAAGTATTGGCTAATCAGCGATCGTAACAACGGCGGCACTGGGCAGGGCCTCAACAGAGTCTGTAGGGTCTAGCGGTTCGCTCAAACGCAAATCAACTGATTGGATTTGAGAGCGTTCCCGCTGATCGCCGCGCCCGTGCGGGTTCAAACGCGGGTGGCAGCGAGCATAAATGGCGGTTCGTCCATCGTGAGCGACGACCCAAGCGATGCTTCGGCTCGATGTGCGCACTCTGGCATCCTCAATTCCCTACAGCTTTGAGCGAGTCCACTATAGCTTGGTTGTGGGCGTGCCTCGTGCCCGCCCTCTGCGAGATTATGAAGACACACAGCGAATTCTTTGAGGTTGCAACACGGGGCAAAGGAACTTACGAGATCACCGACAGGATCGCTGATGCGGTCGCGAATAGCGCGGTATCCACAGGAACAGCGACTGTTTTCATTCAGCACACCAGTGCCAGCCTAATCGTCTTCGAAAATGCAGACCGATCAGCAAGGGTCGATTTGCACGCTTTCTTCGAGCGGCTGGTCCCTGAAGACAGTGAATACTTCAGCCATACTTCGGAAGGGCCGGACGATTCGACCTCACACATCAAAATGGCCTTGACTCGCTCCAGCGAGGTTATCCCCATTGTCGAAGGGCGGCTGCAACTCGGGACCTGGCAGGGTATTTACCTGTTTGAGCATCGCCGGTCCCCCCATCGCCGGCGCATTGTGGTGTCGATCATAGGAGAATGATTGCCTGGCTCGGGATGCGTTTCTGTTGATGATAGTCGTTTCGCAGCATGCGAATGTGCGAGGGCATGTCGTCAGGGCCCTCATCGTCGTGTTCGTAGTCCGCGCCTTCGGGAACGAGCTTCTCGAAAAACCGTTCGACATCGCGCCGCGCCCCGGGGGCCGCGTTCTCCATCGCGGTCAGGCTGCAACTGGTGTGCTGCACGAAAATCGTCACGATCCCATTCCGCACATCCGATTTGTCGATCTTGTCCTGAACAGCATTGGTAATTTCGTAAGTCCCCTTGCCATTTGTGGCGACCTCGAATTTTTCGTGCTGCACCAGCATAGCCAAAAATTAGCATTTGGGCACGGGTGAGTCGCGCGTTGATCTTTGCCCAAAGCAATGACCTAGTAATGTTCAGTGCAAGGCGACCTCGAGCGTGTGCTCTTTGATGAGCCAACGATTCTGCGGCGGCTCGACGAAATCGCCGCCCAAATCTCCACTGATTACCGCGGCCGCGAACTGACGGTGATCGCGGTATTGAATGGCAGCTTGATGTTCATGGCCGATTTGCTTCGGAGAATACCGCTCGCGCTAAAGCTCGATTGCTTGAGCGTGGCGAGTTACCATGGCCAAGCGCAAACCAGCGGCGAAGTGATTTTCAAACAAGTCGCGCCGCCGGACGTTAAAGATCGACACGTTCTCATTCTGGACGACATTCTCGACAGCGGACACACGCTCGCCGCTATTCGGGAGAAACTCGAAACGGCGCGACCGCGCAGCATTCGCATCTGCGTGCTCTTGAGCAAGAAGAAGCGGCGCGCGCGCGAGGTCGACGCTGATTATCTCGGCTTTGAGATCGAAGACGAATTCGTGGTCGGCTACGGTCTCGACTACGACGAGCGGTATCGTAATTTGCCCTGCATTGGAGTTCTGCGGAAAGAATTAATTACCTCGTCGAAATAATGAAGTTTCATGTCCGATTTTATTCTCAACTGCGCGATTTGGCCGGCACTCAGGAAACCGATGTCGATCTTAAAAACGGCGCGGCGGTTTTGGATTTATTGGAAAATATCTATGTCAAGTTTCCCGCGCTGCGATCACACGATAGAAATATTCTGATTGGCGCCGGCGTCGATTTTGTCGATCGCAAATACAAACTGAAACCGGGGGATGAGATTTCGATCATGCCGCCGGTGCAGGGCGGCTAGTCCCGAAAGTTTTTGAAATTTGTCGCGACGCCAAAGTCGCGGCTGCGGACAAAATGAATGACGGTCTGGAGCTCGTCCTTCTTTTTGCCGGTCACGCGGATTTGTCGATCTTGCAACTGGCTTTGCACCTTGAAATTGTGGGATTTGATCGCCTGAATGATTTCCTTGGCTTTTTCGCCTTCGAGACCCTGCTGAATTTTCAGTTCCTGCCGGGCGTGACCAACTGAAGAAAGCGCCGGTTCGTCCTGTTTCACGTTGCGGAGATCGACACCGCGCTTGGAAAGTTTGCCAATCACAATCTCGCGGAGTGCCTTCAAATGGCCGGCGTCATCGGCTGAGAGCACAATCTTGTCCTTTTCTTGAACAATCTCAGTCTTGGCACCTTTAAGATCGAACCGGGTCGTGAGTTCTTTCCGCGCCTGATTGAGCGCGTTATCGATTTCCTGCTCATCGACTTCAGAAAGAATATCGAACGAAGGCATCGTAGGCGATTTGGTTATGGATTATGTCCGGTAATTTTGACGTTGCCATCTTGTGCTTCGAACTCAAAGGTCGTTTTGCCGCCGCCGGCGACTAACATGTCGACCGTGTTGGTCGGCTCGGCATGTCGCTGCTCCTTCTCCGCAAAATCATTGGCAATTTTACCGGTGGCCGTGTGTGCGATCAGGTGAAATGCCGCTTCGGCTGGAATGTAAGCGAATGCATTCCCGTCTTGGATGGTGGCGTGAATTGAGAACTCAATGTCTTCCCACCACTCGTACACGATCGCAAGATTACCGGTCTTAAGGTTGAGGTCGAGGTTGCCGAAACAATTGTGCGCGAATAATCGGCCATTGCCCAGTTGCGCGCGCGCCTCATTGCTGCGCATTCCGTCGAGTTGCACTTCGCCGTTGGCCAATTCCAATTTTGAAATGCGGATTGTTTGCGGAATGATAATCACGTAATCCACCGTCCCGGATCGGTCGGCAAATCCGGCTCCTGAATCTGACGGATAGATTGTTTCGATCGAAATTGAATTCGGCCCCGCTGATATCTGGACCGAAATCGCTTTCAGCCGGTCAGCGCGGTACGCTTTTTTAATCGCTTCAACTCGGACGTCGCGTGTTTCGGCCCCAGCGGCGTAAACGCGAATGGAACCATCGCGATTAGTCACACTGAGAGTCGCGGTCGGCTCGACTGGATAGCTGTGATCAATCATTTCCTCCAATGTTCGATCGACGGCCGGGCGACAACTCAGCAGCAAACAAAAGGCTATTGAGGCCGGCGCGAACCGAACCGCTTTTGTCATGTCCATGTTCTCCAGTCGGGTCAGCCTCAAGCGGCGGGAAGATTCAAGAAATGAATGATCGCACGCGCGCCGCTGATGAACGTCGCCGCGAGAATGGCAATGATCGCCAGAAAGAACGCGCTCTCGGCCAGAAAATTTCGTCGCGCTTCGTAACCAAAATACTCGCGACTGATATTGAGGAACGACGGCCGGGAGTTGCCGATTGGACCGCCGTGGGAACGATCGAGTGAGAATGTCTGGTAACTGTAGTCGGTGATGGGGAAACGCCGTCGCGGGCGAAAAATTCTCCGAACATCGTTCGCTTCGGAGCTTGGTTTCATCCCTCTGCTCGATCTCCTCCTATAATAAAGACGCTGCCGATCCCAAATCAGATTCAACATTCTCACAAAATTCGGCGCCGGAAAGTCTCAACACCAGCTCGAACCGGAAATGTCAGTTATTGCGGCGACGATTCGGGCGTCGGCGAAGATTCGGGTTCCGGCGAGGACTCGGGCTCGATCTCTTTATGAAAAGCCTGATAAGCCTGTTGCTCCGCGGTACTCCACGGACCCTCTTGATCTACAAACCAATGCTTTGCCATATCGGCCTGGCCGATTTTCGTTTTCGTGCAGCGGCGATCGATCAGTTGATAATAGCGGTTACCGATTTTCTCATCTCGATCTTTCACCCAAAGGCCGGCTTGATTAACGACGTCCGCTAATTCTTCGGAGTTATCGGGCAACAACGCGGCGGCTTTCATCGCTAATGCGCCGGCAATGAGCCGATAATGAAAGCGGACGTCGGGCTCGATCTTGTTCGCGGTCAATCGTTGGACTTCCTTTGCCGTTGCTTTTAGCGGGATCGGCTCCTTCTTCGGTATTTGATTCCCCTCTTTGTCCAAAATGACGTGGTTGTTTTTGTCGTAGGCAACCGTTTCGTAAAAACCCGTGCGGCGCTGCTTGGCCAAGTCCGGCATCTCCGATGATCCGCCTTCGGCGAACGCGTCCGGCGCGCCTTCTGTTCCCATCAATTCCATTCCCTCGTAACGCGCGAGCCATCCCGCCGTGAACCAGGCGTGCGCGCGTTCCGTTTTCGAAAGTTTTTCGTTCGCGCCGTCTTTCAATGCTTTCACATATTTTTCGAGCACCTTGTCGTAGGGTGGCGACAAATATTGTTTGGCGTCAGCGTATCGATCTTCGCGGACCAAACGCCGCCCCAGCAGGTAACGAAGCTTCACATAATAATCTTCGCCTTCTTTCGGTTTCTCGGTTGGAGGAAGGGAATCGACGTACTGCTTGAGTTCGTTGGTGGTCAGCACCCGTTCCGCAACAAAGGCGGCGTCTTCCCAAACCTTGCCTTTATATAAAGCGTCGAGCGCCTGAACGAAGTCTCCGCGCGACAAGCGAAGGCCGCCAAGATCGCCACTCGCACTTGCATAAAACCCCCAGTGACCGCCGCCGGAATAATCGAACCCCTCTGTATAATAAGGGGACGCTCTCAACTTTTCGACTGCCTGCGTCATCGTGTTGGTCGCTTCGGCTGATTTTCCGGCCCGCCGCTGCAATTTTGCCTTCAGCCAAAGCGCGGCTGCGCTGTCGCCTTTGCTCAATTCCAACCAATGCGCAGCGCTTTTGTAATCGCCGTTGTCGTAGGCAAGCCAACCGAGATACTCTGCGTCTTCTACTCGATCCAGTTTCTCTTCCTTAATGATGTTGAGCCAGCGTTCGGACCGATTCACCGGCGCGTTCGTTTGATCGGGCGATTCCGCATCGGACAAAAAAGATGCCGCCAGGATGTGCACGGTGATCAATCGCCGCAGTAAGTGGTCCTTCGCCGCCAATTTCAATTTCGCGACTTCCTTTTGAGCCTCTTCCCGTTGCTGCTCTTCCGTCCACTTTTCTGAGTCTTCTGCCGATCTTGGACCGTAGTTCAACAATCCATAAACCGGGTCGCGATCCGGAATGAGCGCCTTCAATGAAACGACCGCTGTCTCGTCGCCGAGTGCAAGTTGGGTTAGAAAAAGTGGCGCCGCTTTTTCCGGATGATCCTGTTTCCATTCGGCGCGGCCTTCCCAGCCGTAACTGTCGGCGGCCAGGCCTAACGAATCGGCAAAACCGGCCTTGGCGAATTCGCGCGTCCGCTGAAACCATCGCGCGGCGCCTGGATAATCATCCGATTTTAGCGCGGCTTTCCCGAGCATGAACGCAGCCCAAACCGTCCGATAATGTCGATCTTGCTCAGGTCGCTTGAGCAGATTTTCCCAGGCTTTGCGCGCTTCATCCCATTGTTTGTTTCGATACGCGAGCGCGCCGCGATGATAATCCGCGAATTCGGAATCGAACTCGGCTGGGAGCGGTTTCTGCGCGCTCTTCAGCGCTGCCGACGTTGCATGAATAACATTCCGCGCATCGCCATGAGCCTGCTTCGCTTTTGTCTGATCAGGCGGCTTGATTCGTCCTTCCTTTAGCGCTGAATCAAAATCCTTCAGGTCAGCGTTCTCCGAATCTTCGTTGCCGCGATTGTCCGGCTCCTGTTCCTCATAGTTCGGCGAGGGCTTTTCTGAAACTATAAGTTTCTCGGTTGGATGAAATTCTTGCGCGATCCGCCGCAGCTCGAGCTCCCAGTAGAATTCCGGCGATGCGTCTACAATTTTGCCGCCGTCATCTAAATAAACATCCGGTCCGAAATATCCGGTGGCGTGCAATCCGCCCGCGAAGCACAGCGTCGCCCCAACTGCCGCCAATAATTTAGCGAAGCGACTCACTTTGATTTTGAAAGTTCGGTCTCGAGATTAGTCGTTCGATCGAAACGAAGCCAACCTATTTTCCGCGTCGCGCCCGGCGGCAATCGCAGTCCGTGCGATGCGACTACGCTGAAGACCGCGCGATTGATCTGTGATCGAACATTCCAACCTGAAAGCGCGTCGGCGGCGGTCAATTCCGTGCCGCTCCATGTCGCCGTCACGTTTGCGCTCAATTGCTCATCGGCCTCGCCCGCATTGAAGATCGACAAATCGATTGGGTTTTCGCCCTCCTGCAAAATGTTCAGCTTGTGTTCGGGAAGCCGGCCCGCCATCACCGCGGACAATGTCGGCCAGCGCCAGTTGCGTGCGTCGGTTGCAATTGGAACACGATACCAAAGCAACTCGCGCATTTCCCGCGGTCGCGCTCTCTGCCAATCGTTGACCAGCGCCGCGATCTCGTCCGCGTTCGCGCCGAATTCTAAAATTCGCGTGCCCGGTGGCCAGAACGGCTGCACGCTGTCCATTGCCACGCTCAGCAGTTTTCCATCCGGTCCGTAACCGGCAGCACACCGATAGGTCGGCAGCGCGACCGAAAACGGCTTTCCAAATTTCGCCGCTTTCCTTACCCATTCGTGCGCCAGACGGGAGTCGGATAACGTCGTGGCCGTGCCCGCGGAAATCGGAACGGAGTGAACCTGCAAAACGTATCCATCCACTTCCCGAATGAGCGGGAGAAAATTCGAACTCGTCAACCATGCGGGGAGCACGGTGATAACAAAATGTTCCGGCTGAATGGTTGGCTTCAACATTCGCAGCCATGCCCGGTAACTCCCGAGATTCTTTTCTGCGCAATCGAAATCGAATTGAAATTCGTCAATTTTTACATCGTGCTCGCGAACTTCCGCCAAGAGCTGCTTCGCAAGATCGACAATCGCCTGCGCGGATTCGCCGTCTGAGCGAAATGGGCCGGCGAATGGCGCAACCCGAATCGCGATTGCGCAGTGCCCGGCTTGTCGTTTCAGTGCGTCCCAATCGATCGTCGCCTTAACGACCGCGGGCTTCTTTCCAGCGAGGTTGAGTTCCGCACCGAGAATGACAACGCCATCCATTCGTCGATTGGTTTCGCCGAGCGCATCGACAACTGCCGGCGTCCATTCGCGTTGCCAGACGTAACCGCGTTGCTTCAGCGGCCCGGAAATCGTTGGCTCAGTTCGGCCGCAGCCGGCGAGCGCAAATAACGCGACCAAAGAAATGATTCTCGCCTTCAAATCCAAAGCGTTCGATCGAACGTGCGATATTGAATCGCTTCGCTCACGTGTTCCGGCGCGATGTCGATCCTGTCGTCCAAATCGGCGATGGTTCGCGAGACTTTCAGGATTCGATCGTAAGCGCGCGCACTCAGGTTCAGCTCTGTCATCGCGATGCGGATCAGCTCCTGAGAATCGGCGTTTAGCCGAAGTATTCAGCCCTTCCGCGACCGCAATCATTCCGAGCGCGATCGGAAGGTCAAAGCTCGGTCCTTCCTTTTTGATGTCGGCCGGCGCCAGGTTGATCGCGGTCCGCTTGCGCGACCACTTGTACGCGCTGTTAGCAATTGCTGTTCGGACCCGATCCTTGCTTTCCTTTACGGCGGCATCCGGCAGGCCCACAATGACCATCTTCGGGTCGCCCGCGCCGGCGTTGACTTCGATTTCCACTTCGTAAGCGTCAACGCCGTAAACTGCGGCCGAATAAATCTTTGCCAGCATGGGAGGGAACGATTGGGCATAGACTTGCAGAAAATGACATAGGCGAAAAGCGGCAAATAGCCGCGCATCCCGGTGCCTTCGCCTTGGTGAACAGGTCTCCCAATTGTTTTAAGAAAAATTGAACAAAGCCACTTGGAGGAATGTCAATATTCGGAATATTTAACCTTGTTAACTAGTTTTCTTGATGTTAGGAAATCCGTTGAAGGAGCCAGCCACGAAACTAAAAGCCGGCAACTTGTCGGACCTACCCCCAATTTTTCATGAAGAAAGGCTATATGGCCGCTGAAGATAGCGATACTGGAATAAAGATTTACCTGCGTGAGATCGGGCAAATCCCGCTTTTGACGCCGCAGCAGGAGATTGAGCTCGCCGCCAAGATCAAAAAGGGCGATCGCGAGGCTCGCGCGCTCATGATCCGCTCCAATTTGCGACTCGTGGTCAAGATCGCGCACGATTACGCCAATCTCGGACTGCCATTGCTCGACCTGATTTCGGAAGGAAACATCGGTTTGATGAAAGCAGTCGAGCGTTTTGATCCCGCCAAAGGCGGCAAGCTCAGCACTTACGCAGCGTGGTGGATCAAACAATCGATCAAGCGCGCGCTGGCGAATCAATCGAAGACGATTCGTTTGCCGGTTCATCTGGTCGACAAAATCTCCAAGATGCGCCGTGTTTCTTTGCAGATGAGCGAGGAGCTTGGCCGCGAACCGACCGATGATGAGCTCGGCGAGGAGATCGGAATTGCCTCTGGTAAAGTTTCGCAGCTCAAAACCGTTTCAATCCGTCCGGCTTCACTCGATGCACCGATCAGCGATGACGATTCGACCGAGTTCGGCGAAATCGTCGGCGATGAGGATGCGCAGACACCGTTTGAGCTTTTGCGCGACAAAAACTTGCGCAACGAAGTGGGCGGTTTGCTCGACGTGCTCGATGATCGCGAGAAGAAAATTATTTTCCAGCGCTTCGGCCTCGATGGCGGGAAACCGAAGACGCTCGAGGAAGTCGGCAAGAAATTCGGCGTGACCCGCGAACGTATCCGTCAGCTGCAGAACATTGCGCTCTCGAAATTGCGGCGGGCACTGAGCAAGAAGGAAAAGCCGATCGACGTCGAATTGCCGGTTGAAGCTTAACGCGAGATCGACATCGTCTTTTTGAAACGCGCGGATGCAAATCCGCGCGTTTTTATTTTGCGGTGCGCAACTGGACGCAATCGACTAACGCGTCCCGCGCGCGCACGTCGCTGATGATGACGAGACTGTCGCCAGCTGAAGTCAGCTTTTGATCGCGCAAATATTTCTGTGCGGTCTCAATCGTCACATTCGGATCATCGCTGAATTCGATCTGTATTGGGTAAACACCCCAGCAGATCGACAACTGTCTCCGGACTTCTTCGCTCGGCGTAAATGCAAAAATAGTGGCGCGTTGCGGGCGGAGATTTGAGGTATAGCGCGCCATCCTTCCATGTCGCGTGAAAACAATGATCTTGGACCGGGCTAGCGAATTGGCCAGGACAACCGCGGAGGCAACGGTTTTTTGTCGCGCGTCTTCCAGAATAGCTGATTCGGCATAACCGGCGCCGCCGCTCCGCTCAATCCGCGTGGCCACGCGATTCAAGACCTCCACGCATTCGACCGGATAATGGCCGATGCTGGTTTCGCCGCTCAACATGATCGCGTCCGCTTGTTCGAAGACTGCGTTCGCCACGTCGGTGATCTCCGCTCGCGTTGGCACGCGGTTATGGATCATCGATTCGAGCAAGTGCGTCGCGACAATCACTGGCTTGCCGAGCCGGATGCAACTCTTGACGATTCGTCGCTGAATAATCGGCAACTCTTCCATCGGCACTTCAATGCCTAAATCGCCGCGGGCGACCATGACAAGGTCGGCAGTCTTAATAATGTGGTCGATCGATTCGACCGCAATGTCCTTCTTTGTTAGCGGCGGAAGGCTGACATGGATACCGGGTAAATTGATATGGCGCCGCGAGCCGAGTGCCGCCGGAGTGACGACTTTGCAAAGGACGCGATTTTTTTTCTTCGCGGTCACCGTGAGCTTGATCAGCCCGTTGTCGACCAGAACGGTGTCGCCGACGTTCACGTCGTCGGCGAACTTGTCGTAATTGACCTCGACCGATTTCTTTTCCGTCTTTTTCGCGTGACCAACGGTAAACTCGAGCACGTCCCCCTTCTTTAGTTCTAACGGCGTCTTCACCGGCCCGGTCCGGATTGCCGGGCCTTGGGTGTCGAGCAGAATTCCAATCGGGTGGCTTAATTCGTCCGCGAGTTGGCAAATTTGCGGAACAATCTGGCGCACCCACTCCTGTGGCGCGTGACTCATGTTCAAGCGGAAGACGTCCGCTCCGCGCGCGATCAGTTTCCTAATCGTTTCCGGCTTCTCGGTCGCCGGGCCGAGCGTGCAGATGATTTTTGTCTTCCGCATTTTCTAAAATGCTCAAGTTTGTCCGGGGGAAAGCAAAGCCCAAAAAGAAGCGGCACGCCGTGATGGCGTGCCGCGCGTAAGACTAAATCGCAGTCGTTATTTCAGCTTGCTTTGAGTCTGCTTGGCAAGATCTAGATGTTGCTGGACTACTTTGGAATACTTGCCCGCAAACGCCTTTAGGTCAGGATCAGTTCCGCTCTGTGCTTGTTTTTGGAACTCAGCCAGGTCCGCTTGATGGTCCTTCACCATCATATCCATGTAATCTTTGTCCGATTTCCATTTGCCCGGCGACTTTGCGCCCGGGAGCGTGACCCCTTCCTCCTTTGCCAGGGCCATCAATTCACTGTTCGCCTTGGAATGATCGGTCACCATCCGGTTACCGAACTTCTTTACATCCGCGTTTTGGCCATTCTGCGCCGCCAACTTGCCCCATTCAACTTCCATCATGCCGCCTTTGGCTGCGTTCATCATGAAAGTTTTGTCCGCTGCGCTTAGTTTGCTGCCGGCTTTGGCCGCGTCCTTTGCTGGAGCGGGGCTCACGTCTTTGTTCGCCCCGGTTCTTAGTGGTGGATAGGGATTAAGTGCGCTGCTTGTCGTAGCCAGGCAAAGCGCCCCGGCGCCCAACGCAACAATTGCGATTCGTGACATTATAAGATTCTTTTTCATAGGTGTGTGCAGTTTCGAATGCCGACATTCGGCATCAGAGGTTCGCATCATGACACAGCTTTGGACGGGCATGCAAGCCGGCTATTCGAGCTGGCGGAATTCGATCCGCCGCCGGACGGATTCCTCGTGGCGAACCTTCACCAACTCAACTCCGCTCCTCGCCCTGTTGGTACGACCTTTCCACCCGATCGGCCACGTCCTTGTAGCCATAATCAGCTTCGTAAATTTGTTTCATGCAATTGAGGGACCTTTCGCGCTCGCCCATTTTTTCGTAAACGATCCCGAGGTTGTAGACGATTTCCTTTTTCGTCCCATCCATCGTTAGAATCTCCTTCGCCGCCTCCTTGAATTGTTTCATTGCCAGATCCAGCATGCCGAGCTCGCGATAACAAACACCAAGCAGATTCATCGCTTTCAAGCGCGCATTTGGATTTTGTCGCGCGCGTTGCAACTCCGGCACGGCCTCGCGAAATCGTTGCGCACTCACAAAGTGCTCGCCAAGTTCAAAACGCAATTGCAAATCGGTCGGATTACGTTCCAACCGCTTTTTCACTTCTTCGATCAATATTCCGGCTCGCTTTTTCTTCGCGGCTTGAAGCTCTTCGGTTTTCTTCGCGTGCGCCGCGTCTTTTTCCCGATGTCCGGCAAGAAATTCCTCATGCGCGGCGATCTCGCGCTCTGCGCCGCGCATTTTTAAATTGGACAGCTTTCGAATAAGGCCGGCGTCGCTGCTCCCAGTTAGCTCGACCGCACGCTGGTACCATTTGATCGCTGATTCGATGTCGTCCTTTTGTTCGCACAGCGCGCCCAGGCGCCGGGCAAGATCGACATTTTGTGGTTGGCTCTGTTGAAGCCCTTGCAATTCGGCCATCTGCTGGTCGAGCGCCTCACCCGTCAATTGCATTCGACTCTGCTGCTCGAGTGAAATCGCCACATCCTTGTCTTTGATCAGTTCGCGATAACTTTCGGCCTGGGTCCAGCCGCCGCTGCTCATCGATGCCCGCGCCGATGCATCCTTTCCCAATCGCAGCGCCGCCGCGTCGAGCGGATCGATCTCTGTGATTCGATTGTAAACCTCGACCTCTTCCTCGCTTTGACCGGTCTGATGATAAAGCTGCCCCAGCTGCTGCAGCAATTTTACGTCGCGGGGATTTTCCTCGAGCAAAGTTCGCAGCGCAAACACACCAATTTCGGGCCAACCGGCCGCGACCGCGGCTTCTTTCAAGGTCAGGTTCGCCTGTCGATTGTAAGGCTCATCTTCCAAAATTTTTTCGATCATTTCGACCGCGCCCTGCGGTCTCCTCTTAATCTCACGTTGCGCTTTCATCACCGCGATCGCCGCGGTCGAAATGTTGAAGAAACTTTTTTTGCCAGCCTTTTGTTTCGCGACTTCGGCTCGGCGCAGCAATTGGCGTCCGGTCAAAAACTCCGGCTCCTGTTTCAGGATTCCCTGCAAAAGCGAAATCGCGTAACCAAAATTGCGCAGCTCGACCGCGGCCATCGCTTTCAACCAAAGACTGCGTTGGGTTTCGTTGAGTTCTTTTTCGGTTTTAACGGCCATGTTAGCGGCAATGCGCTAATGATAATTTCACCAGGCCTTGTCGTCAGCACAAATACTGTAGAGGCGGCCGTGTCGGCCGCAGAACTATGGGAATTTCAGGCGGCACTATAGCAGATCCAGCTGCGGCTTCTCGGCTTTCGTAGGCGCAGATGTCGATCTTTTCTTGCGCGTTTTCGGTTGTTGTTCGGCCACGCCGTTCGGATTTTCGAGGTGCGCCAGAATTTCTTTGGCCCGATCCAAAATTTCCTTTGGCAAACCCGCCAGCCGCGCCACCTGGATCCCGTAGCTTTTGTCCGCGCCGCCCGGCACGATCTTGCGCAGAAAAATAATCTGCTCGTTCCATTCCCGGACGGCGACATTGAAATTGCAAACGCCTTTGCGCTCGGCCGCCAGTTTTGTCAGCTCATGATAATGCGTCGCGAACAGCGTGCGGGCCTTGATCTTGTCGTGCAAGAATTCCGCCACGCTCCAGGCGATCGACAATCCGTCGAAGGTCGATGTTCCGCGGCCGATCTCATCCAGAATGACCAAGCTGTGCTCGGTCGCGTTGTTCACGATATTCGATGTCTCGTTCATCTCGACCATGAAGGTCGATTGCCCGCGCGCCAGATCGTCGTTCGCGCCGACGCGCGTGAAAATGCGATCGACCAATCCGATCTCCGCGTTCGCCGCCGGCACAAAGCTGCCGATCTGCGCCATCAACACAATCAGCGCGACTTGCCGGATGTAAGTCGATTTGCCCGCCATGTTCGGCCCCGTCACAATCGCCAGCCGCATGTTTTCGCCATCTAACGTTGTGTCGTTAGGCACGAACTTCTCTTCCACTAAATTCTGATCGAGCACCGGATGGCGGCCATCCTTGATCACGAGCCGCAACGATTCGTTTAACGTGGGCCGGCAATAATTGAAAAACCGCGCCGTTTCCGCTAGCGAGCAGACAACGTCGACAATCGCGATCGCTTCGGCGGTCCGTTGAATCGGGCCGAGTTCGCGCAGCGTTTCCTCGCGCAACTTTTGGAAAAGTTCGTACTCCAGATTTCGGGCGCGCTCGTCTGCGCCGAGAATTTTTCCCTCCATCTCCTTTAACTCCGGCGTAATGAAACGTTCGCCGCCGACTGTCGTTTGTTTGCGGGTGTAATGCTCCGGCACGCTCGCCAGGTTCGATTTCGTCACTTCGATAAAGTAACCGAACACGGAATTGTAGCGGACCTTGAGCGACTTGATCCCGGTCGCCGCGATCTCGCGCTCTTGAAGTTGGCTGATCCAGTTCTTGCCGTCGCGCGAACCGTTCCGCAGCTCGTCAAGATCGACATCGTAACCGTCGCGAAAAATTCCGCCTTCTTTTAAAGCTAACGGCGGATCATCAACCAGCGCCTTGGTTAATTTCTCCGCCAGCGCGGGCATTTCCTTGATTTCGTTTTGCAGACGTTGCGCGAGCAACTCGACTTCGCCTTCTTCCTTTGCGCGGTTTGCGCCGAAGGCGAGGCGATCCAGCATCTTCTGCAGTTCCGCTTTTAACTTCGGGATCTGTTGAAGCGAAGCCTTCAAAGCGACCAGATCGCGCGCGTTACCGGAGGCCTGGCTCAATCTGCCGACCGCACGCTCAATATCGCGGATCGATTTCAATTCCGTCCGAATCGAGTCGAGCAGGTCCGGCTCCTGCAAAAGATCGGCGATCATTTGCTGGCGGCAGCCGAGCTCGGTCAGATCACGGAGCGGCTGCAGAATCCAGGCGCGCAATTTGCGCGCGCCCATCGGCGTCACGGTTCGATCGAGAACTGCAAGCAAACTGGTGTCGCGCACGCTTCGGGATTCGACCAGTTCGAGATTGGTCTGCGTCGCTGCATCGAGCAGCACATAATCGCTCGGTGCATCGCACCGCAGCGAACTAAGATGATCGATTTTGCGGCGAAGCTGATGCTTCAGGTAATGAACAATTGCGCCGGCGGCGGTAACCGCCTGCGGCATCTGCGCGCAGCCAAAACCGTCCAGCGATTTTACCTGGAAATGTTCGCACAAGGTGAAGCTCGCGTGTTCCGGCAGGAACGCATAGCTGTCGTACTCGATCGCGTGATCGATCTGGCCCAGCGACTCTTTTTGCTCGGCGCTGACCAACAGCTCCGATGGTGATACGCGCGCGAGCCCATCCAGGAGTGCTTGTCGATCTTGTAGCTGGGCGAGGCGGAACTCGCCCGTGGTCAGATCGGCGTAAGCGAAGCCAAAACTGTTGTTGTCGATGTAAACTGCGCCGAGATAATTCGCGCGCTTGGCATCGAGCAAATTGAGTTCGCTCACCGTGCCGGCGCTAATAATCTGGGTGATGTCGCGCGAAACAATTTTCCCCGGCTGTGGCTCGCTCGTTTGATCGCAGATCGCCACTCGCCGGCCGGCTTTGATCAGCTTCGCGATGTAACCCTGCGCCGCGTGATACGGGACGCCGCACATCGGCACTTCGTTCCGCTTGGTCAGAGCGACGTTGAGCAATGCCGACGCTTCCTTCGCGTCCTCGAAAAACAGTTCGTAAAAATCGCCCAGTCGAAAAAGCAGGAGCGTGTCCGCCGGGATGCTTTTCCGCAGCCGTCGATACTGCTGCATCATGGGAGTGAGCGCGTCCTGCATCGCTTAAGAATTAAATCGGAGCGACGGAATTGCGAGTTTCGAATTCGTCAACTGCTCCGGTCGGAGTCGAGACAGCGCAACATTTTCTGGCCGAGAATTTTGACATTCGGCTCCCGCAAATGCTGGCCGTGGTAGCCGGGCAGGTCATGGACTTCGATTCCGCCCAGGGCCATGCCGTTCCATCCTAGAAAAGGGTCTTGCTCAAACAGGTCGGCCGATGGCTGATGCTCAACGCGAAACAGATCGATCTTGCCGGCAAATGGTCGCAACTGGTAGCGACGTCGCGCCGCGAAGCAGACTTCCTGCAGATAAACGAATCGCAATCAAACGAGAAAACTTTCGCCGCCGCTGGAAGTCATCTCGAAATAGACTGCGCTGTGGATTAGGGTTACCGCGCGTGAACCTGTTTAACTCACTCCGTCCCCGTTTGCTTCTGGCGAAGATCGATAAGCAAGGCCTGCGCGATATTCAAAAGCGCTACGCTTCTTCCACCAGCCAATACGCGAAGTACGCCGACGTCGAGCGCTGGCTCAAACGAAACATCCCGCGCATCCGGCGATTGGGGCTGGATCGGTCTGACCCAAAGGAGATTCTGGATCTCGGCTGCGGCGGCGGTTTCTTTTTGTTCATCGCCAAAGAGCTCGGCCATTCCGGATTAGGCCTCGACGTCGGCAACGACCCGGTTTGCAACGAGCTTGTCGATCTTTTCGGTGTCGAGCGAAAAGTCTGGCGCATCCAGGCCTTTAAACCGCTGCCGGATTTCGGCCGGCAATTTGATTTAATCACCGCCTTTTCGACCGCGTTCCATCGCAGCGCCGATAAATCGGTCGCCTGGGGAATTGACGAATGGAATTTTTTTCTCGACGACTTGTTCGCGGGACAGCTCAAACCGGGCGGCCAGGTTTTTTTCGACATCAATTCCGGTAAGGACAAAAGATTTTTTCCCGCCGCAGTGCGCGAGTTATTTGCCCGACGCGGCGCCGACATCGACGGCGAGTTTGTTTCTTGGAAGCCAAAACCGGCCGTCTGAGACCGGGTGATGAACCAACCGCCAAAGCTTTGGATCGTGGCCGAGCGGCCGGTTCGATTGCCCAACGCGCTCGTTGCCGCCGAATCGCTGCGGGACCGATTTCCCGGCGGAATTCATTTTGTGCGCGATCAGTCCGACGCTTGGCAACGGGTGCAATGGCAGCCGTATTCCCACTACTTCGATGGCGTCCACACTTTCGCGCGCGTAAAATCGTGCCGCGGGCCGCTCAACTTGCCGCGACTTTATCGCGACACGATGGAACGAAAACGAGCCGTCGCGGCCTTGCCGATTGAGCCCGATACCGATCTTTTATTATGCATTGCCGGCGTCATCGGACTAGCCACTGTCGCCGCCTCCGCGCACCCGAAAGTCCGCAAAGTACTTTCGATTTCAGTCGCGAGCTATGAGCGGCTGACCCGCGCTCCGGATCGCACGCGGTTCCGCTTTACCACTTCAGGCTGGTTACAGAATCGCGTGGTCGAACCATTGGCCGGTGTCGAGCGAACGCTCAACCGCAAGCCCCGACTGGATCCGGGCGGCGACGGCACGCGTTTGGTTCGTCTCCAAAAAAATCCGGACGAGATCTTCGATACGATTGTGATAGCGAGCATCAACGGACGCGAATTGCCGGCGTCCGGGAACGCTCGATTCGTTGCGGCGCGCTACCCGTCGATCACGGAGCTGCCAGGGTTTTCGAGATCGACAAT
>WNFG01003681.1_pt1 | contig 17832 bp, 14 predicted proteins | sample 5400431 | NCBI WGS metagenome assembly WNFG01 (sample SAMN13153346, study PRJNA577476) | soil metagenome | isolation source: 120 cm saprolite under Douglas fir tree site 2 hole 3 replicate 2 | place: USA:California | collected 2015-04-18 | reverse complement strand
AAATCCGGGTCGAAACGTTGACCGAGCCGCCCGAGCTCATCGCTTCGTTGCCCGCGCCGGGTGTTCAGCGCCTCGCGATTTCCCCGGATGCAATGACGCTGGCCGCGGTGATCGATGGAGGCCCTCGCGGCGCCACCGCACAGCTCTGGGATACGCAGACCTTCTCGAGCTTGGGCGCCTGGCCCCTCGGTTCCGACTTCACCGCCGAAACACGGCTGGTTTTCACATCCAACGATTTGGTCCTCTCCAGCAATTACACGAGCGCCTCGGCACCGGTTGAGCTGTGGAGCGCCCCAGAGGGTAAGCTCGTGCGATCGCTCAATGTGGACAAGGGGATCCACACCCCCCTGGTGTACACGCCCGACGGAAACACGGTGGTGGGTGGCTTCGGGTTCAGCGGAGACATCCGGGCCTGGCAAGCCCTCGATGGATCGCCGCTTCAGACCATCGCCGGATCTAACCGCGTGGTGTCTCTCGCATTCAACGCGGATGGGCGATACCTCGTCGGCGCGGGTGATCGGATCAACGTCTGGACGTGGCCCGACGGTAACTTGCAGCAGTCGATCGCCGAGTCCGCTCTGGAGATCGCCGTCTCGAGCAGAGGCGTCGTGGCACAGCGGACCCAGAATGAAGTCCGGCTTCGAACCCTGCCCGATCTGGCGGCGTTTCAGACCATTCCACAGGGCGGACCCATGGCCTTCTCACCGGACGGCACCTTGATTTTCATCGGTGCGGATCTGTTCGAGGTGGAGACGGGCGCGCCGATACAGACTTTCCAGCTCGGCCCTTTCATCAGCTCGACTTTCTCGCCGGACGGAACGAATGTGGTGGCATCCGAAGATCGGCTTGCTCCCCCCGCACCCCCTCCCTCCATCGACCGGTTCGACGTCGCCACGGGCGATCTCATCGCCCAGTTCGGCAGACTTGCCAGTTCAGCCTTGAGCGCCTCGCTTTCATTCTCCCCGGACGGAACCCGATTGGCGGAGCTCTCGAAGGTCTATACCTACCGGGAACCGATCGTGGATCTCCGGATCTGGGATGGGTATGGAAGGCTCTACAAAGACTACGGAGAAGATCTCAGCTTCGGCAACGTGCGCTATTCACCTGACGGAAGGCACCTTGCCGCGGCACTCGACGAGGAGGGTTATTCTGTGTCGATTTACACTAAGGTCTTTGGAGTTGCGGTCGACCCGTGCGCCGAAGGCGGCTGCGGCCCCTGAGCTAGCGTACTACCCCTGTTAACCAACCCGGCCGCCCTCGCGCCCAGCGTCAAAATTACGGATAGGCGGTCATCGGCCGGGACGGTGAAGGTCACGCTCACGCGGGTGTAGGTCGAGCCATTGATCTGCGAGAAGTACGACGTCGCAGCGACGATGTTGGCGCCATGGGTGTCGTCGTAAACGGAGTACGACGCCGCCGTTCCGCCGTTGTTCTGAGCGAAGAATGAGAACGTGTACGTCTGACCCGCAGTGACGCCAAGGGTCTGCCGTATCGCGTGTCCCGCGGCCGAGGTCACCACGGCGCGGCTCGCGTGAACCGTGCCGTCCGGCGCGGCGGCGAAGTTTTGCGTCACGGACACGGGACCCAATACCGCCCAGGGCGACGCCCCGATCTGCTCAGGGCTAGCGAGCAGATTCGGGTTCGACACCGGCTGGCTCACGGTCACGGTGAGAGTCGCGCTGCGGCTGATGGAGCCGAGCGTCGAGGAGATGATGGGTGTCCTGGTCGCCGTCACCACGGTGGTCGAGACCGTGAAGGTCGCGCTGGAGGATCCGGCGGGAACGGTCACGCTGCCGGGCACGGTGGCGGTGGTGGTGTCATTGCTGGCCAGCGCCACGGTGACGCCGCCGCTTGGAGCGGGCCCGCGCAGCGCGACGGTGCCCTGGGACGGGTTGCCTCCCACGACGCTCGTAGGATTGAGCGTCAGCGTCGAGAGGTCTGGCTGCAAAATGGTGAGCGTGGCCGTGCCGGTAGTGCCGCCAAGGGCCGCGGAGATGGTCGCCGAGGTCGAGGCTTGCACCGCCGAGGTGCCGATGGAGAAAGTGGCGCTGCTGGATCCCGACGGGACGGTCACGGTTGCGGGGACGGTTGCGGCAGGGTTGCTGCTCGAGAGGTTGACCACCGCGCCGGTCCCCGAAGCGGTTCCGTTCAGCGTCACCGTCCCCTGCGAGCTCGAACCGCCGACCACCGAGGTCGGGTTGAGCACCAGGCTCGAAACCGCCAGTGCAGGGGTCACCGTGAGCGATGTGGTTCGGGTGCCGCTGGAAATCGCCGCCGAGAGGGTGACCGAGGTGGCCGCGGTCACGTTCGATGTGGTGACGGGGAAAGTCGCGCTGGTCGTACCCACTGGCACGGTAACGTTGGCCGGGACGGAGGCCACGGTCGGATTGCTGCTCGAAAGCGCAACCGTGGTTCCACCCGCGGGCGCCGCAATCGCGAGCGTTACCGTTCCCTGGGCGGTGCTGCCGCCCGCCACCGTCGAGGGGCTCACCGACAGCGAGTCGGAGCTGGGGAACTGGTACCCGGTCATGCTCGCACCGACCTCGAGCTTGGCTCCCCAGAGGAGCACGTCGACCGGGCCTCCCGAATCGCGCAAGGGGTAGACGAAAACCCTGGTGCCGCCGGTCGGAACGGTGAAGGTCACCCCGACCCGCGTGTAGGTCGAGCCGTTGAGCTGAGAGAAATACGAGGTCGGCGCGACGATGTTGGCGCCGTGATCATAGTCGTAGACCGAGTAGGAGGCCGCGGTCCCGCCGTTGTTCTTGGCAAAGAACGAGAACGTGTACGTCGACCCCGCGGTGACGCTCGCGCCCTGTCGCAGCGCGTGCCCCGCCGAGGAAGTGACCACGCCGCGCGTCGCTGAAACCGTGCCATCCGGCGCCGCCGCAAAGTTCTGGGTCACGGTGATGGCGCCCAGGGTCTCCCAGGGATAGGCGCCAATCAGCTCGGGATTGGTGAGCAGATTCGGATTCCCTGGGTTCTGGGTAATGGTCAGAGTCGCGCTCTGGGTGGCTCCGGCGAAGGTGCCGGAGATGGCGATCGACCGGGTATTGGTGACAAAGCCGGTCGAGACGACGAAGGTCGCCCTGTCCGCGCCGGCTGGAACGGTCACGCTGGAAGGCACTGACGCCACCGTGGTATCCGCGCTGGAGAGTGTCACCACCGCGCCGCTCCCGGACACCGGTCCGTTCATCAGCACCGTGCCCTGGGAGGTCGACCCGCCGACGAGAGAGCTGGGGTTCAGCGAAACAGCGTTCAGTGCCAGCGGGCTCACCGTCAGCGTCGCGGTGGCGGTGGTCCCGTACGTCGCGGAGATCGCGACAGCGATAGGAGACGACGCGGTTGTCGTCGAGATCGGGAAAGTGGCAGTGGTGGCGCCGGCGGCGACCGTGACGTTCGCCGGCACGCTGGCGAACGATGGGTTGTTCGAGGAAAGCTGGACGAGTGCGCCCTGCCCTCCCGCGGCAATCGGCAGCGTCACCGTGCCCTGCGCCGAGACACCTCCGAGCACGTTCGTTGGACTCAGCGTGAGGCTGGAAATGGAAGGTGGCGAGACGGTCAATGGCGCGCTGCGCGTTCCGCTGGCGAAGGCGGCGGCGATGGTCACCGAGGTCGACGCGGCGACGCTCCCGGTAGCGATGGTGAACGAGGCGGAAGTGGAACCGCCCGGCACGGTGACGGTGGAAGGCACCGAGGCTACCGCCGGATTGCTGCTCGAGAGCGGGATCACCGTCCCGCCGGCCGGCGCCGCGGTCGGGAGGGTGACGCTGCCCTGAGCGGAGTTCCCGGCGAAGACCGCGGCCGGGGTTACGGTGATGTTGTTGGTCGGCGCCGGGGTCACCTTGACGAAGGTGGAGTTGCTCGCCGTCCCTCCCCGGCCGTCGGAGATCTGGACGGTGATCGCGACGTAGGTGTCTGCCGACACTGCAGGCGGCGTGAAGATCGTGCTTGCCCCATTGGCCTGGATGAAGCCAGCCTCTGTCGACCACTGATACTGAATCGGGTCGCCGTCGATGTCGTGCGCCACCGCGGAGACGTTCGTGCTCTGCGACGCAGGGATAGTATCCGAAGCCGGTACCGGTCCGTAGATGAAGTGAGGCGGGTTGTCGACGCTGGAAGTTGCAGGGACGCCCAGCACCTGAATTTCGGACAGGCCGGTGGCGGTTCCCACGGCATTGTTCACGGTGAACCGGACCCAGGTTACCGTCTTGGGAGCGAAGGTCACCGGCATGACCATCCCTGGGCAATGCGTACGGCGGCGGGCCAGTTGAGCAGTAGCCATGCGCCCCCGAGCTCCCCGCCGCTGACCCACTCCTTGGTGGGCTCGTACGGCACACCCGAGATGTTCGACACACCCGCGATGACCCCGTCCACCGCTCTGGAGGCCGCCTGGCCCGGGGTGTTCTCGGATGAGGCGCTCACCTGCGCCGTGAGCGCGACGTTTCGCCCGAAGTCATTGATCCAGAACATCTCGTCCCGGCGCGCAAACGATACGTACCAGGGATTGGTCTGGCCGAATTGGTAGATGGCGACCCCCTTCATGTTCGTGGTGATGTCCGTCCGCTGCATCTCGGGAGGCTGGACAAACCGCTGCATTCGGTTCGGGTCAAACTGCGTCCGATCGAGGCAGTCTCCGGGAGAGCACGGCGGCGCATATGGAAGGAATGGAGTGGTCGGCGTCCAGCCGCTGCTGGTCAGCTGCGGCCAATTGTACGGGGTAGCGGGGCCGGCGAGGGGTATCCAGATGAAGCCCTGGTACAGCTTGATCGCGAGGTTGGAACCAGAACGCCGAAGCGACGTCAGCGCTTCGAGGACGAAGAGGGCGATGGCCTGGTGATCGGCGTGGCCCTCGAAGGCGCTGTGGGTGTAGATCTCGTCGGGACGGAAATTCGTGATCAGCGCCTGCAAGTCCGAGGCAACGTTGTTGCGGTTGTAGGGCGCACACACGCCAGTGAGGTATCGGTGGTAATCCGTCCCGCCAAGCCCGCGGTTGCCATAGGTACAGGTCTGGCCTGCCTGCGAAGTGAAGACCTGCGTGCCCGAAGTGCTGTCGTAGATGTCGCGCATCGACGCATCGGGGTAGCCCAGGAAGATGACGTCCTGCTCCCTCAGGCCAAGCGCCTGTGCAGATCCGACGGCCTGTGCTTCCCGATTGAGCCCGGTGGTGACGCCGTTGGCATCGCCATTGGTGACGATCGCGACCTTGATCGTGTCGCCGGCGGTAAAAGCGGTTCGCGATCGACCCGCCGACATCAGGGTCTCGTCGTCGGGGTGCGTCCCGATCACCAGGATGGTCTTTGCTTCAGCAACCGACGTCGCCGCGGCCGCTGCCAACATCATCGCGAGAACGCGCCGTCTCAATGGCAACCCCCTCATCTGTGTCAACCCGCTTCGCCACGAAACTGAATTAATATGAATGATCGACCTGCTCCAAGGAGCGCGACGCTATAGCACGGCAGCCTGGCAAACCCGAAGACCCCTCCCGACCCAGAATCTTTTCCTTATTATTCGACTGTATACAAATACGCAAGGTCGGCTATTCGAGAAAGTCTGTTTCCACCCGGACCGGGTTTCCTTTGTTTTGAATTTGACTCCTGCCACGTCCTTTGTGGGGTGAGTCTGAAATGCATCGGCGGCAGCGTCTGCGTCATCGACGTGCGGAGATGATGATGCCATCGAAGCGGTTCTGACCGGCGCGGCGCGGAGCCGGAAAACTTTATCGCCAGCCTGGAGCGCAACCGGCTAGATACCTTTGGTCATGGGCAGGCCGCCGATACCCGCCTCGATCCTCTCGACGGTCGCCGCCGAACGCAGTCCCACCCCTTGGAGTCCACTCCGGCACCCCGCCTTCCGGGCACTCTGGATCGCCGGACTTGTATCCGATTTCGGCGCTTGGATGCATCAGGTCGGCGAGGCGTGGTTGATGACCTCGTTGAGCCCCTCACCTTTGCTGGTGGCGCTTCTCCTGTCGGCCGACAGCCTGGCGATTTTCCTCTTCTCGCTCGCGGCTGGCGCCCTCGCCGACCTGGTTGACCGCCGTCGCCTGGCGATTGTGACCCAGGCCTGGCTGCTCTTTGCCGCGCTGGCTCTCGGCCTTCTGACCTTGGGCGGAGCGATGACCCCCTGGACCCTGATCGGGCTTTCGTTCGTGATGAGCATTGGCGCCGCCGTGGATGGGCCGGTGTGGCAAGCGATCGTTCCCGAGGTGATTCCGCGCCAGGAGCTTCCCCAGGCGGTGGCGCTGGGCGGCGTGTCGATCAACATCGCCCGAGCTATCGCTCCCGCCCTGGGCGGGCTGGTCGTCGCGGCGGTGGGCGCGTACGCCGTCTTCCTGCTCAACGCGGCAACTTTCATCTACGTGATCGCGGTGCTGGTCCGTTGGCGCCCCGCTCGGGCCCCGACAAATCTTCCTCGAGAGCGACTGGTCGGGGCAGTGCGTCGTGGGCTGCGTTACGTCCGGCACTCGCCCGACCTTCTGGCGGCGTTCTTTCGGACCGGCGTCGGGCTCTTTGCCGGGAGCTGTCTTCTGGCGCTGCTGCCCGTCTTTGCGCGCCAGGAGCTCTCGCTGGAATCCGCCGGGTACGGCCTGCTCTACGGGTGCATGGGCGTCGGCGCGGTTCTTTCGATGGCATTTCTCCCAAGCAGCCCCAAGCGCCCCCCGGAGGTCACTTTTACCGCCGGAACGATTGGGTTCGCCATCGCCCTGGTCGCGCTCGCCGTCGCGCGCTCGGTCTGGTTGGCCGCGGTGGCGATGCTCGTGGGGGGAATTGCCTGGATGTCAATGCTTACCAGCCTGAACGTGGCGGTCCAGGTCGCCACGCCGTCGTGGGTTCGCGCGCGCGTTCTCTCGGTCTACATGATCGTGTTTCAAGGGGCGATCGCGTTCGGCAGCGTGGTCTGGGGAGCGCTGGCCTCGAGAACGAACCTGCGCATTGCCTTCGTTGCCAGCGGCGCGACGATGCTGGCGGGGGGCCTCGCCGGGAGGCGCTGGTTCCGACTGGGCGCCCGCGTTCCAGATCTGTCGCCATCGCTGCATTGGCCCAAGCCGGTGCTCCTTTGCGAGCCGACCGGCGAAGCGGGGCCGGTGCTCGTGACCGTTGAATATCGGGTGCCTCCGGAAAACGAAAAGGCGTTCATCGCCGCCGCGAACCGCCTTCAACGACTGAGGCGGCGCAATGGCGCCTATCAATGGGAGCTGTTTCGCGATCCCTCGGCGCCCAACCGGTTCATCGAGATCTATCTGGTCGACTCCTGGGCGGACCACCTCCTCGAGCACGAACGGCTGACGGTGGAACAGCGCAATGCCGAAACTCGGTTGCGCGCGTTGATTGTTCCCGGCACCGAGCCTGTGGTTACCCACCTGATCGCCGCCAGCGGAGACGCCCCTTCCGAAACGTAATGGATGGCGGGTTGTGTCCTGCGCCAGCGCACACCGATCAACGTCCCGCGCGCACAATGCCCCCGCGATCCTCACCGTGACATGTTTTCAGCTCTTGCGACAAATGCCGGCAGACCGTCTAATTTCAAACACCGGATTGACGTTTTTTGCGGGCTAGTCCTGCCTGCTGGCGCCTCGCGGTTGCTGACGGCGCGTGAACGCAAAGGAGATTGAGGATGACAAAACGATTGCTGGCACTGGCGATGTTCGTCGCGCTTGCGCGGTGCGCGTCGACCCCCGTCTTCACGGAAAAGCTCGCTTCCACGGAGGCGCCGATTCGGGCCGCCGAGGAGTTGGGCGCGAGCAGAGTTCCCCAGGCAGCGCTTCAGCTCAAGCTGGCGCAGGACGAAATGGAAGTGGCCAAGCAGTTTCTGAAGGACGGGAACAAACAGCGGGCCGATTGGCTTTTGCTTCGCGCCCAGGCAGACGCCGAGCTGGCGGTGGCGCTTGCCAAGGAAGCACCGCTCCAGGCCGAAGCAAGGAATGCGACAGAGCAGGTCAAGGCGCTGCAACAGAGCAATCAATAATTCAATGATGATCCGGCCGAGCGGAAAAGGAGCTTTCATGATCCGAGCAACGCGGAGTTTTTCACTCGCAGCCCTGCCCGCCCTATTCGGGTTGGCGTGTGCAACCATCGATCCCCCGAAGGAACTGGTCGAGGCGAGGGCCGAGTACGAGAGGGCGAGCATGGGCCCTACTGCCAAAGTGAATCCGGCCGGCCTGTACGAAGCCAAGAAATCCCTGACCAAAGCGAACAACGCCTTCGAGCAGGATCCCAAGTCTGACGACACCCGGGACGTCGCTTACATTGCGCTGCGAAAGATACAACTCGCGAATGCGCAGGCCAGAAGTGAATTGGCCAGTGAGGAGAAGGCCAGAGCGGACCGCGAGAGAGCCAAAGTCGAAGGCGAGCAACAGCGAACCAAACAGAAGCTGACCGAGGCCGAGCTCGCCGAGATCCGCAGAAAGCTGACCGAGTCGGAAGAGCAGCGGCGATCGGAGGCCGATAAGCTCGCTCGTTACAATGAGCAGCTTCAGACCACCAGCCAGCAGCTACAGTCGGAAAGACAAGCTCGCCTGGATGCGGAGAAAAAGGCAGAGGAGGCCGTTGCCAACCTCGCCAAGATCGCCCTGGTGAAGCAGGAGACCCGGGGATTGGTGATCACCCTCTCCGGCGGCGTCCTTTTCGCGTCCACCAAGGACACCCTCCTTCCGAATGCGCGCCCCAAGCTGGATGAAATCGCTTCGGCTTTGCAGAAGGCCGAGGCAGATAAGTTCGTCGTCGAGGGCCACACCGACGCGCGTGGCTCGGAGTCTACCAATCAGGATCTTTCCTATCGGCGCGCTCAAACCGTTCGCGACTACCTGGTGGACCGCGGCGTTCCACCGGAAAAAATCAGAGCGGTGGGCTATGGGCGGAGCCGGCCGGTGGCTGACAACACGACCGCCGAAGGCCGCGCCAACAACCGCCGGGTGGAGATCGTCGTCCAACCCAAAGGAAGCTAGTCGGTACACCGAACAGCTAAGCCATCGAAGCGATCTGCTCCCGCGTGGTTAGCCGAAGGTGGTCTTGCAAGCGATCGAAGCAGGGCAGCTCGCGAAGGGGGACGGTCTGTCTTTAGGAATGCTCCCGCCAGCGCGGGTGGGCGGAGTACGGTCGCGAATGGAATCCCTCGGGTCGAATTGCGCGCCCCGAGGCCCGCGGCGGCGAAGGTCTGGAGAAGAGCCCGTTTCGAACCGCTTTGGGTTGCCGCTCCATCGAGGCCCGCAACCCGCCGCAGGGATCTCGCCCGCCCAGACCACCTGCGCCGTCGCCGCCTCTTCTCAAGCCCAGTTTAGACCCGCGACGGAGGATGGGGGTCGCGATACCGCACCTGGTCCGGAGCGGCACGGTCCATTCTCTGCGCCGATTGAATCTGGCGAAGTCCGCGCCAGGTAGCCGCCAGCCACGCCAACGTGATCGCTGCGCCCGCGAGATACGGATGGTCGTGCAGCAACGCGGCCGCAGCCGTGCCGGAGAGCAAAGTGGCCGCCAAGACGAGGGTCAACGGCAAATGGCATGGGCAAATCAGAAAGGCCCCAATGACCCATGCCAGGCCCCTGTTCTCCGCCTGCTTCGGCGTCAGCTTGACCTTGCGGCAAGCGGCTTCCTGCGCTGCGCTGGAATCGTCGTTCCTGGTCGGATCCATTTCTCTGACTCCTTTGGGTTAATTCTTGCCCTCGGTGTCGGGGGCGCGCCGGAATGTCAGCGGCAGGGCGACGCCGTGCGTCGTATAGGTGCCGACCAGCTCCGTGCCCGCTGCGTTCAGCGCGCCGGCGTAGGAACCACCGGTCACCCTCACCTCAAGGGTTAGGTTGGCCCCCTTTTGAGCGATGGCGACAGGAACTTCGACCCCACCTTCGTCGATGCTGGCAAGGCTGCCGGTGGACGTGCGGTCTGGTTGATTCGACATCTTTAAGACCAGCCGCACTTGCTTTCCGTCGACATCGAGCACGCCGTTCCAGATTCCCTCCATCTGTTTGCTGATCGCGGGGCTCTTCGGCGGCGGTTCAATCCGGGCCTCTCCCGTCCGGGTCAGCTTGAAAGGAACGGCGCCCCCGTGGGAGGTAAAATCGCCCGACATCGACTTGCCTTCTGCGAGGAGGAGACCTTCGAAGGCGCCGCCCTCGGCGGTGGCCTTGATCTGGAAGGCGACGGCCCTCGCGTTAACGGTCACATTGGAAAGGGGAAGGCCCTTCAGTTTTGAAAGGGCACGGCCCTTCAATTCTTGTGCGGGTTGGCCGTAGGTGCCGCTCAGCTCGCCTTTGGCGTTCTTCGCCAGATCCACTTCGATGCGGACCTCCCCAAATGGCGCCGAAATCGTCCCTTCCCAATGGCCGGACGGGTCGGCCGTGGTCTGCGCGTGAAGGGTCGTTGCCGACGACAGCAGCAAGACAACAAACCAGGGTGTTTTAAGTAACGGACGCATGGACACCTCCTTGTTTCGTGAGTGAAAGACAGATGTCGGATCGAGGGGGCATGGGTCAGAAGTCCCGGCGCGCAAAATTGATCGCGGCGCCGTAGAGCATCGCCCCCGACGCGGCCACGCTGGCCAGGAGTCCTGGCCACGGCAGCCCGCCACCGCGGAAATAGCTCTCCGCGCTCATCACCCGGAAGAGGCTGTGGCGCGACAGGTCACCCAGGAGCGACTCGATGAGCGCCAGTGCGATCGCTGCGCAGAGGACGATCAGCAACGGACGCCAGATGCCGCTGAACACCGTGGACAGCAGAGTCGCCAGGCTGAAAAACACCGAGCCGGCGATAAACAGGCACGCGCTGTGGATCAGCGCGTCCCCGGCTGCGTAGGTTTGCCCGATGGTCGGCGAGAGGATCGGGAGCAGCAGAGATGGGACGAAGGCGAGCACCCCCAATTCGGCCAGCCCCGCCCCGACCCGAGCCCCAAGCAAACGGTTCGCGAAACCGGCAGGGACAGCGCGTACAGCGTCCCGCCGCCGGCGGGCAGCCCTCCGGTTCCGAGCAGCACCGCAAAAAGCCCCCACAGCTGGGGCATGTTTTTCAGAAACCACTGCGACCACACATAGCCGCGGTAGTCGCGCGCCAGCTCCATCGACTCCGCGACCCGCCGGCCGATCCCTCCGCTCAGATCGAGCTTCGTCGCCAGCGGCAAGAGCTTGATGACTTGCGGATAGGTGAGCACGGTGCTCGTGGCGGTGCAGATCAGCAGCGCCAGGCCGATCAGAAACCGCCAGCGGGTCTCCATCCACAACTTGTACCAGAGCATGTCAGGCCTCCCGCGCCACGGTCTCGAGGAAGATCTCTTTGAGCGTCACCGGGACGACGTCCACCGATACCGGGCCCAGCGCGCGCGCCTCGTCGAGGATCCGCTCGGCCCCTGCGCTGGACAACACCGTGAGCACGCGGCCCTTGCGCCAGACGCGCTCTACCCCCGGCGCACGGAACACCACTTCCGGCGCTTCGCCGTCGAACACCAGTTGGATGCGGCGGAAGGCCTCTCGAAGATCGTCGAGCGCTCCGGCCACCACCGCGCGGCCCCGGTGAATGATCGCCACGTGGTCGGCGATCTGGTCCACCTCGGCGATCTGATGGGTGGAGAAAAATACGGTCATTTCTTCGCTCGCCACGTGGGCCACCAGCGCCTTGAGGACATCCTCGGTCCCCACCGGGTCGAGTCCCGAGGTCGGCTCATCGAGGATGAGCAGCTCCGCGCCTCGACACAGCGCCAACAGCAAAGCCAGCTTGGTGCGCATCCCGCGCGAGAGCGCCTTGACCTTCCGCTCCAAAGGCAGCTCGAAAGCGCGCAGGTAACGCTGTTCCAGATCGCGGCGCCAGCGCGGAAAAAACGCGGCGGTAAAGCGGATCATCCCCTCCACGGTCAGGTAGTCGTAGAGATCCTTGTCCTCGCTGGCAAAGCCGATCCGGCGTCGGATCTCGACGCTCGTCTGCGGCGCATCCGCCGCCAGGCCGAAAACCCGGGCCTGCCCCTGAGTCGGTCGGACCATGCCGATCAGGATCTTGATCGCGGTTGTTTTGCCCGCGCCGTTGGGCCCGAGAAAGCCGTAGATCGAGCCCGCCTTTACTTGAAGGCTCAGACCGCGCAGGGCCTCCACCTCGCCGTAGCTCTTCCGCAGCTCGGCGGTTTCGATGATCAACGGGTCAGCCACGATGACCTCCTGCCCTGCTCAGCCCAGCCAGCTCCGCCTCGAACAACCGCCGGATCTCCTCGTCGCTGATTCCGCGCGCGCGCAGTCGCTCCACCGCGGCCACGACGATCGCCTGCCCGGCGCGAAGCTTGTCGGTCAGCTTCTTCGCCCGCGCGTTCGCGGAGACAAACGCGCCGGCCCCATGGCGCAGCTCGATCACCCCTTCGTGCTCGAGCTCGCGGTAGGCCTTGAGCACGGTATTCGGGTTGATCACCAGCTCCTCCGCCAACGGCCGGATGCCGGGCAACTGCTCGCCCGGCCCGAGCGCGCCCGTCTCGATGCTGTGTTTCACCTGCTCCATCAACTGGAGGTAGATCGGAACGCCCGACGCTGGATTGGGCCGAAAGAGCATTTGTCTTAACTGTGCTACTGCACTAGTACACTATAACTGTGACTAGGCACCAGCGTTTGTCAAGAAGAAAGGAGCTCGCAGATGCGGCCGTCCGCCTTGCGCAGCCGGCGCGCGAGTTGGCGGCAGATGTTCTGCAGCACCAGGATGTAGGCTTGGGGGTCTTCCAGGTACAGGGTGTAGAGGTCCTTGCTGGTCATCGAATGGAGCGTGGCCGGCTCGGTAACCACCACACTCGCCGAGCGCGGTTGGATCTCCACCAGCGTCATCTCGCCGAAAAACTCGCCCGGACCCAACCGCACGATCGGCACCTGCACGCCCTGGCTATTCGCGCGGCGGATCTCCACTTCGCCGCTGGCGACGACAAACATCGATCGACCGCGCTCCCCTTCAGGGCAGACAACGGCGTCCCTGGGGAGCGAATGCGGCAGCAGCATCGCTTCGATCCGTGCGAGGGAGGAGTCTTCGAGACCTCCGAATAAAGCAATCGAACGAAGGAATTCCCTGAAAGCGCTCGCCTCGGCGGTCGTCACCAGGCGCTGTATACAACTTGGCGGTCAAGTCCACCAGCCAGAGGCGTTTTGCTTTGTAATCAGCGTTTGAACTGCAGGCGATAAAGATAGGCTTTCACCTTCCAGGGCTGGGGTCCGGTCCAGACCTGAACGGGGGGAGCGCCGGCCGCGGCTGCCGCGGCAAGCAGCGCCGCGAGGCTGGACTCGTCCTGACTGGAGGTGAGGATCCAGGCGGAGGTCGTCGTCGCTTCCCGGATGCGACTCACCTCGTTTTCCGCCCAGCCGGGATCCACCGAGACAGGAACCGGAACCCAGCGATTGAAAATGCCGTCGGCGATACCGTAGAGCTCGGTGGCGCCCCGCCAGGGGTAGCGGTATTCAAAACCTTCCTTGTATACGGGACGTCCGCGGGACGCGGCCTTGCCGCTGTTGGGACCCATCGATTGCATCACCTGGAGCAATCGATTGACCCGCGTCAGATCCGGCGAACGCCAGTCCGTCGTGTAGAACGTCCAGCCGGGCAGCGCCTTGGCGAAGACGTAAATCGCGTCGCCCGGCCGGAGCACTCTGAGCGTTTCCTGTACGGCCTGGCGCTCCGATTCGTGCCTCTCGTGCCACAGGTAATAGAAGCTGGACCTGGCCGGAACGAGCAACAGCGCGGCGCCGACGACCGCCAACCCTTTCTCGCGCTGGCGGGGCCCGAGAACGGCGCAGAGCCGCCAGACGCCCGATGCGACAAACAGCGCGATGATCGGCGCCGTCCAGAGCATGAAACGAACCGCGAGGACCCATTTTTCGATTGCTGAAGCGGCGATCGCCAGCGCCAAAGGGACCACGAACAGCGCCGCAATCGAGGCCCCCTGCCGCTTCAGCAACGCCCATAAGCCGGTTGCCGCGAGCAGACACCCCGCGGCAAACAGAATCGCCGGCAGCTGGACGTCGAGGGTGAAGAGCGGCTCCATCAACCCACGTCCGACGTAGAGGAGCTTTCGCCAAAAGCCCGGCTGCGAATCGAGATACGACCCAAACCAGTACGCGAGCATGTACGGCTCGGACGCGGTGCGCGCGTAGAATTTGAGATAGAAGCCGACGAATGTCCCCCCCCACAAAACCGCGGCGGCAACCAACCAGGGGACATCGCGCGCCCGGCCCGACGGCCGCAGCGCCAAGGCGACCCAGATGCCCGCGAGCACAAATACCGCCGGCATTGAAAAGGCAATTCCGATGAGACCCGCCCCGATCAGCAGAAGCCACCTTCCGGCGGTTTCCCGGCCGTCGATCAGAGGCAGCGTGGCGACCAGTAGAGCCAAGGCCATCGACGCATCGATTCCGTATTGCTTGGCTTCATTCGCATAGCGCAGGACGGGCGGGCAGATCGCCAGCAGCGCCAGGGCCAAGACAGCGGGCCAAGGCTCAAGAAATCTCTTGAAGAGGCGCCAGCTCAGCGGAAACATCGCCACGGAGGCCGCGAACGGAACGAAGCGCAGCGCCCGCTCTCCCACCCCCCCGACCCGCACCGCGAGATTCTCGGCCCAGAGAAACAAGATCCCCGCGGACTGAGCGAATTCAAGCGGCTCCAACAGACCTCGAAAATCACGGATCGCCAGATTGATGCCGAGTAGAAGCTCGTCGATCCAGAGCGAAGGTGCGCGTAGAAAATCAAAGAGTCGAACCAGGACAGCCGCCGCGCCCACCACCATCGCGGCATACGCAGCAAGCTGCTGACGAAACAGCTCTCCCTCGGAGGGGTACGACCGCGACCGGTCAATTCCCGCGTCGGTCTGGATGGGCTGACTCAAAACTGTAGGCGATACAAATAGCACTTCACCTTCCAGGGCTGGGGTCCGGCCCAGACCTGAACCGGGGGAGCGCCGGCCGCGGTGGCGGCGGAAAGCAGCGCGGCGAGGCTCGACTCGTTCTGACCCGAGGTGAGAATCCAGGCCGAGGCCGAGGTCGCCGTCGCTTCCCGGATGCGGGCCACCTCGTTCTCTGCCCAGCCGGGATCGACCGAGGTGGGAACCGGCGTGAATCGATTGAAAATGCCGTCGGCGATACCGTCGATCTCGGTGCCCGCCTGCCAGGGATAGCGGTATTCAGAACCTTCATGCGAAACCGGATGGCCGCGGGAGCCGGCGTTGCCGCTGTTGGGACCTATCGATTGCATCACCTGAATCAATCGATTCAGCCGTTCCCGATCCGGCGACCGCCAGTCGGTGGTGTAGAACGTCCAACCGGGCAGCGCCTTGGCGTAGACATAGACCACGTCACCTGGCCGGAGCCCGCCGAGCGTTTGCTGTACGGCCTCGCGCTGCGATTCGTGCTCCACGTGCCGCACGAAATACAGGCTGTGCCTCGCCGGAGCGAGCAACAACACGGCCCCGGCGACCGCCAATCCTTTCTCGCGATGGCGGGGGCCGAGAACCGAGCAGAGCTGCCAGACGCCAGCGGCGACAAAGAGCGCGACGATCGGCGCCGCCCAGAGCATGAAACGAACCGCCAGGATCCATCTTCCGAGCGCTGAAGCAGCAACAGCGAGCGCCACGGGGACCACGAACAACGCCGCGATGAGAGGCCCGTAACGCTTTGTCAATCCCCACCATCCGGTCGCCGCGAGCAGGCACCCCGCGGCAAACAACAGCGCCGGCATCTGGAAGTCGAGTGCAAACAGCGGCTCCATCAACCCGCGTCCGATGTACCAGAGCTTTCGCCAAAGCCCAGGCTGCGAATGGAGAAACGACCCGGACCAGTAGGCGAGCATGTACGGGTCGGATGCGGTGCTCGCATAGAATTTGAGATAGAAGCCGGCGAATGTCCCCCCCCACAAAACCGCGGTGGCGACCAGCCAGGCGATGTCGCGGGCCCGGCGCGACGAGCGCAATGCCAGGGCGACCCAGATACCGGCGAGCACAAATACCGCCGGCATTGAAAAACCGATGCCGATGAGCCCGGTCCCGATCAGCAGAAGCCACCTTCCGGCGCTTTGGCGGCCGTCGACCCAAGGCAGCGCAACGACCACCAAAGCGACGGCCATCGGGGCATCCAGTCCGTATTGCTTGGCTTCATTCGCATAGCGCAGAAGCGGCGGAGAGCTCGCCAGCAGCGCCAGGGCCAAGACAGCGGGCCAAGGCTCAAGAAATCTCTTGAAGAGGCGCCAGCTCAGCGGAAACACCGCCACCGAGGCCGCGAACGGAACGAAGCGCAGCGCCCGCTCTCCCACCCCCGCGACCCGCACCGCGAGATGCTCGGCCCAAAGAAACAAAATCGCCGCGGACTGCTCGAGATCAAGCGGCTCCAACAGGCCTCGAAAATCACGGATCGCCAGATTGAGGCTGAGTAGAAGCTCGTCGATCCAGAGCGAAGGTGCGCGTAGAAAGTCAAAGAGCCGAACCAGGACAGCCGCCGCGCCCACCGCCATCGCGGCATACGCGGCAAGCTGCTGACGAAACAGCGCTCCCTCGGAGGGGTACGACCGCGACCGGTCAATTTCCGCGTCGGTCTGGATGGGCAGGCTCAAAGGTCCGTAAAATAGTTCCGTTCCCTCCAGCTTCAGCTCTCGCCATCAGCTTGACGTCAAATTCCTGACGGTTCCGTGGTGACGAGCCTGCTCTCGGCGGGCGGTCCCCCCTGAAACGACCAACGGACGATTGTCCTTCACCCCAGGTCTACCCCGCGCCTATGCTCGCCGGTTTTCTCTAAAGGAGGGTCAACCATGAGCAGCATCGCGATTGAGAAGCGCACCGGAGGAAAGAAGACAATCGGCAGCGAGGCCGTCCAGGCGCTGGGCCAGGCGATGCGCGGCCAGCTGCTTTTGCCCGGCCAGGAAGGCTACGACTCGGCCCGGATCATCTGGAATGCAATGATCGACAAACGACCCGCGGTCGTGGCGCGGTGCGCTGGCGTCGCGGACATCATGCGCTGCGTCGCTTTCACGCGCGAGCATGACCTGCTCCGGGCGGCCCCGGGTGCACGCTCGGCGACTTCGATCACGAAGCCCAGGCCTTTGGTCTGGCCACTCCCCTGGGGATCAACTCCACCACCGGCGTGGCGGGCCTCACCCTCGGCGGTGGCTTTGGCTGGCTCAGCCGCAAATACGGCCTGACGGTCGACAATCTCGAGTCGGCCGACGTCGTCACCGCCAACGCCGAGCTCGTGCACGCCAGCAAGGAGCAGAACCCCGACCTGTTCTGGGCGCTGCGCGGCGGCGGTGGCAACTTCGGCATCGTCACCAACTTCGAGTACCGCTTGCACCCGGTCGGACCGAACGTGCTCAGCGGCCTGATCGTCTTCCCGTTCGCCGATGCCCGCTCCGTTCTCGGCAAGTATCGCGAGCTCGTCCCGCGGATGTCGGACGATCTGAACGTGTGGGTGGTCGTTCGCAAGGCGCCGCCGCTCCCCTTCTTGCCCACCGAGGTGCATGGAAAGGAGGTCGTCGTGTTCGCGCTGTTCCACGCCGGCGATCCGGAGGCCGGCCGCCGGGAAATCGAGCCGCTGCGCGCGTTCGGCAAGGCTCACGGAGAACACATCGGCGTGCAGCCCTACACCGCCTGGCAGCGCGCCTTCGATCCGTTGCTCACCCCGGGGGCGCGAAATTATTGGAAGTCGCATAATTTTGCCGATCTTTCCGGCGAGGCCATCGACACCCTCATTGCCTACGCCGGCAAGCTGCCCTCGCCACACACCGAGATCTTCATCGGCTTGTTGGGAGGAAAAACCAGCCGCGTGCCCGCGGATGCGACCGCCTATGCGAACCGCGACGCGCGCTTCGTGCTCAACGTTCACGGGCGGTGGGAGCGTCCCGAGGAGGACGAGCG